>Ga0070761_10000282_pt1 | contig 33685 bp, 29 predicted proteins | sample HubBroMetageREF1_FD_66724 | JGI IMG/M metagenome (GOLD analysis project Ga0070761, IMG submission 66724) | Reference soil microbial communities from the Hubbard Brook experimental Forest, New Hampshire, USA - Hubbard Brook CCASE Soil... | ecosystem: Environmental > Terrestrial > Soil >... | reverse complement strand
GTTGTCGAGCACGAGCTCGTAAAGACGGATTTTGCCTTCGGTGGAAGTCAATGATAGGGCGCTCGGCGGTTCGCGGCTCTCAGCGGGTCATCGGCTCGTCGAAGTTCACGCGACAGTGCGGGCAATGTGCGGTCTTGGCCCAGCCGTTTGCAGCGCGGGTAGCTATCGAGCCAAGCGGCTGTTGACACTGCGGGCATGGGGTGCGGTTCAGCAGCACGATGACCCCTACGAGTCCGGCAAACAGAGCGGCGAGCGAAAGCCAATTCAGCCAAAAACTATCGGGCACAAACACCGCCGACAAGACGCAGAAAGCGATGCCCGGAAGCACGAGCAGCGCTGCCTCATTTCTTCGTCTCTTCAGATGGTCCCGTATCGTCATGGAGCGACATCCTACCGCGTAGCCCGGGACCCTGGTACACCGCATTGACGCGGCGGCCGCCGCGTTCCAAGCTTCGCAAGCGTCGATGCGAACGTCAGGGATGGACCCTTGGTACCGAGATCCAAGATTTGGATATTGGCGGCGGGATTGCTGATCGTGGCCGTCCTCATCGAATTTGTCCCGTGGTTTCGCGGCTCGCCTGCCTCAGCGCCGCCCTCGAACGCGTCCAAGAATGTGCCCGCGAAGCTACGTACCCTCGCTACGTCCCCGGCGCTCCTCGGTCCCCAATCCCTGCCCAATAATTTCCACAGAGTCGAGATTTGCGGCTTCGGCAAGGTCGCGCTCGATCCCACGGATCCGACGGCCGCATCGCGGTACGTTGGTGAGAGGACTGAGAAAGCGGCGCAGAATTGGCTGTCGGCCTTGCTGAATAACGACGGCTATCGGGCCCGCGCCGCGGGACTCTTTCTGGAAGGAAAAATCGGCGTACCCGAGATCCTGCCGATGACGGAGCAGGCGCGCGACAGCCTGGTGCAATTGGCCGTCGGTACAGCGGATCCCGCCGTCTACGCCACCGCCCTGTACGCGTGCAGCGCCAAATTCGGCGGCTTGGCGGATGGTTCATGCGGGCAAGTATCGGCGGACGGATGGGCCCGCCTGGACCCGGACAACGCAGTGCCGTGGCTGCTGCTGGCCGGCAAAGCGCGCGACCAACACGACGATGCGGCCGAAGCGGCGGCGTTTGGGCGGGCGGCCAAGGCATCGATGAGCGACTCCTACCTGTATTCGATGTATGCCTACGCCGAACCTGAGTTGCCCAGTGACCTCTCGCCCACCCAGCGCTCCTACCTTGCCGTGGAGGTGATCGGCTTGGAGGCGGCCACCGCCCACGGTGAATTCAACGAAGCCTCGAAACATTGCTCCACGGAGGCCGTGCAAGACAGCAATGTCCGGCAGCAGTGCAGCTCGTTGGCGGAGCTTTGGGTGACCCGAGGGACCACGATGCTCGAGTTCGGGATGGGCACGAGCATCGGCGCCCGTGCCGGCTGGCCGGCGCAGCGAGTGAATGATCTCAAGATGCAACTCGATGCGCTGATGCAGGCGATGGACACGGGACCTGCAGGCATCGACGATACTTGGGGCTGCGATACGGTCCGACGGCTCAACGCATATGTGGGCCGGATGGCGCGATTGGGGGAAATGGGCGCCGCACGGGATGCGCTCGAACGCTCCGGCGAGACAGTGCCGCAATCGGCCCAGAAATGGGCGGATTACCTGGAGAAAATTCGCCACGCGGGAGAACAGCGGCAATCGGCCGCGCCGGCGGACACCCCACCCTGATTGCCTATCCAGCGCCGTCCGTCGAACTAAATCGCCAACGCCTCGATGAGCGCGCGGTAATCGCTCAACCCCGGCGTCTTCAAGCCGGCCACCTTGCCCTGATCGTCCCATTGACGGACACGTACGGCGTCCTTGTAGAAGGGCTCGGCCTCGAATTCAGCGACCTCGTGCGCCGCCATGGGGCCGCCCTGCAGTTTCAGCGTGATCACCGAGGCGGGACTCAACTTGGCGAAGTATTCCGTGTCGGTGGCCAAGAGATAGCGCTTGGCGGGAACGTGCAGGCGCACGGGCTCCGATACCTCGGGGAGGAATCGCTGGGCGAGCCAGCGGCCTCCGACCCGCTCGTGGTGAGCATCCTCGGTCCAGTCGGCGAGATCGTTCGGCACCTCCTCGACCAGGTGTCCGATGTCGTGCAATAGCGCGGCGACGATGAGTCCCGGCGGCGCAGCGGCGGCCTGCGCGAAATACGCAGCCTGCAGCGAGTGCTCGATCGTCGAGACGCATTCGCCGAAGTAGGCGTCCGCACCGCGTTTCTTGAATATGGCGAGAATTTCGTCGGTGAGATTCATGAGTTCGTCCAGGTGGAATTAGCGTCGAAGCAGGGCGGCCTCGGAGTACACGCTGTCGCGCGTCAGGTAGCAGCCTCGCAAGTGGCGCGGGAATTTTGCCGAGGAGAAGGCGGTTCGGCCGTGCAGGGTGCGTTGATTGTCGAACACCACGAGATCGCCGTCACGCAGGCGCAGCTGCAAGTGGAAGCGCGAGTCGCGCAGCAGCGCGGCGAAGCGCCGATAAGCCGAGTAGAACGGCCGCGCATCGCGCGCGGCGAGCCGCAGCGGCGCGATCGAGCGGCTGTTGTAATGCACGGCGCTCACCTCGCCGGAACAGGTGAGTTGAATCAGCGGCCTTTCAGCGTAGAGCTCCGCGTCCTTGGAGCGATACAAGAACGGAACGGGCGTCTGTGTGAGGACGGCGAAGGCATCGGGAGAGTTGCTGCGCAACTGTTCGGCGATCGCGAAACCGTCGCCGAACAGGCTCTCGCCGCCGTCGGGCGATGAGACCAAGGCATGCAGCACCTGAAACCCCGGAACCGGCTCGCGGTAGGGATTGTCCGTGTGCAATCCCAATCCTAAGTCCGAATACGCCAGATTCTCCGGCTGCGGCACCGAGCGAACGTCGAAGACCTGCCCGTAGTTGGTCTCCGAGATCCGCCCCACCAGGGACGCAGCCTCGAGGATTCCCGCATCGACCGACGGCACCTCGCTCAGGAAGGCGATCCCGTCTTGCAGCAGCCGCGCCGTCCACGCCGCGCGCAGCGCCCGAGCGCCTTGCGCCTCCTGGAGGGTAGCCCAGGCGAAATCCTTCGCGGCATCGAGAGCGGATCCCTCGAGCCAGCGCTTGGGCGCGAATTCCGGCGGCCGCAGGGAGCGGTTCGATGCGTGTGCGCGCAGCCATTCGAGTTCGAAGGTTGCAGGCTGCGGCTCGGCTTCCCACTCGATATTCACCGCACCGTTGCGGGCAATGGCCGACCGAATCCTGGGATTCTCGGGCAAGTCCGGAATGTCCACGAGCCGTTGTCCGCTGTGGGGATCGCGGTCCTCGCGCAGATTGTCGCGCAGCCACAGACTCGCATATTCGCTCGAGGTGCCGTCGACCCATTCGACATTGAGCATGTCGGGCAGCGACCAGATCCGCTTTGCCGCCGCAGCGCCCGTCATGGCTGATGCTCGACTTTGGCGGCCGCCTTCGCGCCCAAAAAGAGGAGATAACCGGCGCCGAGCGCCGCCAGGGCACTGACCACCGCCAGAGCCACGAACACTCCTTTCCAGCCGAAGGCCACCGAGACTCGGGCGATGCTGTCGCCGGCGACCACCGCGCCCAGGTATCCCACCCCATCGATGATGCCCGACGAGACCGCGCCCGCCTGTTTGCCGCCGAAGTCGAGCGCAAAGGCACCGCCGAGGTAGGAATACGGACCCAGCAGGCAGAAGGCGATGGTGCCGATGGCGATGAGCGGCAACAGCGATCCGGTCAAGCTGGATGGCAGGGTCATGAGGGCGAGCAAGGCGGCGGCGGTGGCGGACAATCCCACGAACATGATCAGCGGCCGCCCGTTCACGCCGAGACGATCGCTGAACCAGCCGGTAGCGAGCACCGATACGGCGCCGACGCCGGGGAAAATCGAACTCAGGCGTGCGGCACTGCTGACGCTATAACCCAGGTAGTCGCGCAGATACACGGGGGTCCAAAAGTTGAAGGACTCGCGAATTATCGTGCAGCCCAGGGACAGGAAGCAAACCAGTATGAAGGCGCGGCTGCGGAACAAGGGCAGCAGAAGCTGAGCCACGCTCTGCGGCCGGGATTCCGATCCTGCGAACAGATTCAGCGGATTCGGTTTCGCCTCGGTGAATCCCGCATCGAGGCGCGATTCCCGAAGAAAGAAATAATTCAACACCAAGAACAGACCGCCCACCGCGGCGGCGAAGTAGAACAGCGCGCGCCAGCCGAAGCCATGCTCGATGAGCATTCCCATCCATTGGCGCGCCGCCGCGTCTCCCACGAGGTAACTGATGCTCAGGATGCCGATGATCATTCCGTAGGACGAGAAGTCGAACCATTTCGAGGAGACTTTGATGAGCCCCGCCCACGCAAGCGATTGTGTCAGGCGGTTGCCGATCCACGCGATGCTGAACAACGGCAGACTGAGTCCCGATGCAAACATCAGCGTGAACCCGGTCGCGCCCACCAAGCCGATGAGAAAGTTGACCCGGCCGCCCCAGAAGTCCCCGAGACCTCCCAGGAACAATTTGCCGAGGGCGTAGGCAAATACGCCGAAGGAGGCGATCGAGCCCATGCGAATGATGGCATCGCCGTGGCTGACGCCATGTTTCCCCAACTCGTCGGCCAGCATCGGCGTTGCAACCGAAAGGTCGGCGCGGCAGAAGTAGAGTGCGCCGTAACCGCCGAACAGCAGTAGCACCGTCGCGGTTTGTCGCAGCCGCAATGACCGGGTGGTGGCGCCGGCCGCGGGCGCGTTCGGTCCCACCCCAAGTTCGGGCATGCTGGCCATACGGAAATCCCAAGAAAGTTCGAGGTGAGCGCTGCGGTGTCCGCAGCCATCATCTCATCTGAGACGCTCGCGGGCCACCGCAGTGCAGCGGCGCACGGCGCCGCGCGTTGGCACAAAACCTGCTTACTACTCTGGGAGGCCCCGGGGTGCACGTTCTCCCGGGTGCGCAAATTCAGATATCGAGGGCCGGTGATGAGGTATTGGCACATGGCAGGTGAGATTCGGACCGATGCCGGCCGCACGGGCGGCAATGGATGGCCGCCGCCGGCAGCAAGCGGCAAAACCTTGCCGCTCCCCTCGATCGCAACCGGAATCAACGTCGCAACGCTAACCCAAGGAAATTTCCCATGTCCGCAGCCACCAATCTGAGCTCCGTCTCGCCGGCGGGGCTCCCACCGGTCAATCTTCATTCGCGCGGCCACAGGCACGGTGCGCATGTGGAATCCACCGATGATTCCACGAGCGCCGACACGCCGGCGGCCGATGCGCCCTCAGGGTCCACACAGAACCTTTTCGGGACGCTGATGCAGTCGCTCGAACAGGTGATCGGCCTGCAACCGAGCACGACGACGCCCGCCGCCGCCGCTGCGACGCCCGCCACCGCCGCGAGCGCGACGACCTCGGCTTCCGCCGCGACCCCGTGCACGGCCGCGTCGGCGGCCGCGGGCACGTCCTCGACTCAGCAGCAGCAGAGCACGCTGCTGCAGAATTACTTGAACAATTTGTCGCACAAGCCGCAGGTCAACGGTTCGCAGGCGCCGACCCTCGCCGGATCCAGCGTCAACGCCAGCGCGTAGGCGACGAGAGGCCCTGGCCGCGGTATGCACCGGCGGCCGGCGCTCGATTGACGTTCACAGATTGCCCGGCTAGTCTCAAGACGGCCGGGCAACTCAAGTGAACACCATCAAACGACTGCCGACTCTGTTCATCCCGCACGGCGGTGGCCCGTGCTTTTTCATCGATCCGCCCGCGGCTTATCCGCACATGTGGGATGGATTGGCCGCCTACCTGCGAGGCATCGACGCATCGCTCGGCATTAGGCCTAAGGCGGTGCTGGTGATTTCGGGGCATTGGGAGAATCCTCTGCCCACGTTCAACATCGCCGCCAAGCCGGGCCTGCTGTTCGACTACTACGGATTCCCGGAACATACCTATCGACTGAAGTATCCGGCGACGGGCGCTCCGGAATTGGCCGAGCGCGTCCGCAAGCTGTTGGGGGATGCGGGCTTTCAGAGCGATGTGGAATCCAGGCGTGGTCTCGACCACGGCGTGTTCGTACCCTTCCTGCTCATTTATCCCAACGCGGACGTACCCATCCTGCAACTCTCACTGCAGGCCAGCCTCGATCCCGCGCTGCATCTGAACTTGGGGCGCGCTTTGGCGCCGCTGCGGGATCAGGGAGTATTGATCGTCGGCAGCGGCATGAGCTATCACAACCTGGCCGATATGTTCTCGGGGCGAGGCGCCGACGCCGCGTCCGCCTTCGATGCGTGGCTGGGGGATGCCGTGCAGGATCCCGCGACCCGGGACGACTTGTTGACGAAATGGCGCGAGGCGCCGGGCGGTGCGGCCTCGCATCCGCGCGAAGAACATTTGCTTCCCCTCATGGTCGCCGCCGGCGCGGCGGCCGGCGACCGCGGAGTCCGCAGCTTCGGCGAGTCGATCGGCGGCAAGCGAATCTCCGGCTTTCACTTCGGTTGAGGAACCCCGGTAGCTCTCGGCGACTCTCCTTTGCCGGCTAGTCCTCGGCGCGCAGCGCCGCGATGTTGTCTGCGGTCAGCGCCGACGGTTTCGCGCCGAATCGGGCGGTGACGTAGTTGACGAGGCTTGCAATCTCCTCGTCGGAATAAGCGCCGCCGAAAGCGGGCATGCTGGTCCCCGCATCGGGCGCTTGCCGGTGCGCGCCGGTCAGAATGACCTGCGCCACATTGATCGCTGAGGGGTCGTTCACCGAGCGAGCACCGGTGAGCGTTGCATACGGGAGAACCGGACTGACCCCGCTCCAATCGTGGCAAGCCGCGCAGGCTCCGGCATACACTGCCTTGCCGCGCGCATCGACGCCGGCGGCCACTCCCTCCGAGTGCAAGGGGGACGCGGGGGCGTCCTTGGGCGCCGGCAGGTCGGTAGTCGCGATCGCGGACACCGTTCTCAGGTAGGACACCATCGCCGAGATATCGCTCTGCGTCAGATATCGGAAGCTCTCATCGACGGCCTCGCCCATGGGCCCCGTCGCCGTGCCCCGGCCGTCGGCATGGCCCATCGAAAGATAGTGCGCAAGATCGGCCTCGCTCCAGGCGCCGATGCCTGATTTGGGATCCGACGTGATGTTGTAGGCACGCCAGCCGGCCGTCACCGCGCCCGAGAATTTTCTCCTCTGATTGAGCGCCTGCATGAGATTGCGCGGCGTGTGGCATTCGCCGCAGTGAGCCATGGCTTCGACCAGGTAGGCTCCGCGATTCCATTGCGGATCGCGCGTAGGTCTAGGCTCGAATCGCTTGTCCGGATTGAGCAAGAGAGCCCACACGCCCATGAGCCAGCGCTGGTTGAACGGAAAAATCAGCTTGTTCTCCCGGTCCGGCGCATGCACGGGCTTCAGGCTGAAGAGGTAGGCCTTGATGGCGATCGCATCCGCATCGGTCATGTAGGTGTAGCTGGCGAACGGCATCGCCGGATAGAGTTTCTCGTTGCCGGGGGCGATACCCTTGTGTACGGCGTTGAGGAAATCCGCGTCGCTGTAATCGCCGATTCCCGTTTCCTTGTCCGGGGTGATGTTGGTCGCGTACAGAGTGCCGAACGGCAGCACGAAGGCGCGTCCGCCCGCATACGGGGCACCGCCATCGGCGGTGTGGCACGCCGCGCAATCCGCGGCGCGCGCCAGATACTCGCCGCGCTCGATGAGGCTCGCGCTCTTGAGCTCGGGCGGAACGCCCGTGGGGTCCGTTCCATGATATCCGGTCAGCGCCACAGGAGTCCCGCCCGCGAAATCCGTGGGGGCGGGCGCGAGCACCACGATCCATACCAGGGCGATTAAACCCACGGCAACAATGGCGCCGATGCCGATGAGGAGGTAGCGCCGCGCGCGGCCGGTTGTGGGAGAGTCGTTCATGATGGTTTCTTCCCGGAGAGAACATCTGGATCGATGGGCAGCCGGCGCAGGCGGATGCCGGTCGCAGCGTACAGGGCATTGCCGATAGCCGGGGGCGCGGCGGTCACGCCGGTCTCGCCGATGCCGCCCGGCGCTTCACCGCTCTTGATCAGGTGAACCTCGATGCGCGGGGATTCGTTGATTCGCAGCATGCGGTAGTTGTTGAAATTGCTCTGCTGTACCCGGCCCTTGTCGATGGTGATATTGCCGTACAACGCGGCGGTCAGCCCGAATATCAGGCCGCCTTGCAGCTGCGCGACCACGGTATCCGGATTGACGACGATGCCCGTGTCGACGACGCACACCAGGCGTTGCACGCGGACCTCGCCGCGGCTGTCGACCTCGGCCTCCGCGACCGTGGCGATGAAGCTGCCGAATGCCACCTGCAGCGCGATGCCGCGGCCCGTGCGGGCGGGTAGAGCGCTTCCCCAGCCGGATTTCTCCGCGGCAAGATCGAGCGCCGCCTTGAGGCGGGGAGAATTGCCGAGCAGATCGCGGCGAAAGACGACGGGGTCCTTGTTGGATTTCTTTGCCAGCTCATCCATGAAGCTTTCGATGGCGAACACATTGTTGTTGGGGCCGACGCCCCGCCAGAAGCCGGTGGGCACTCCCGGAGGCTCGTCGCGCACGAACTCCACGCGCATGTTCGGAATGTCGTAAGGCATGTCGACCGCGCTGTCGACGCCATCGATGTCGATCCCCTTTTGAAACGCCGGCGGCAGCCAGCGCGCAATGATCGCGGAACCCGTGATGCGGTGTTTCCAGCCGGCGATGCGTCCGTTTGCCACGCTGGCGGACAAGGAATCGTGGTACACGGGCCGGTACACATCGTGCTGAATGTCCTCTTCCCGCGTCCAGACCACCTTGACCGGCCCGTCCACCTGCTTGGCTATTTGCACGGCCGAGCCCACCATGTCGGTCTCGAGTCTGCGGCCGAAGCCGCCGCCGATCAGATGGTTATGCACTATCACCTTGTCGATCGGCAGTCCGGCGACCTTGGCCGCCGTGGCCTGGGCTCTGGAGAGCACTTGAGAGCCCACCCACACCTCGCAGCCCGCCGGCGTGACGTGCACGGTGCAGTTCATCGGTTCCATGGTCGCATGCGCGAGGAAGGGCAGCTCATACTGAGCTTCCAGCAGCTCGCCTTGAGCCAGACCCTTGGCGATGTCTCCCGTGGATTTGGCGACAGCACCCTCGGTTTTGCTCGCGGCACGCAGCTGCTTCCAAACATCATCGGAAGAAACCGCGGCATGAGGCCCTTCGTCCCACGCGATGTCGAGCGCGGCCAGACCTTGCTTGGCCGCCCACATGTGATCGCCGACCACCGCGACAAAATCCTCGAACACCATCACCTGTCGTACGCCCGGGACCTTCCTGGCCTTGGTATCGTCGACATGCCCGACCTTGCCGCCGAACACCGGGCAGGCGGCCAAGGTCGCAAACTTCAACCCCGGCAGCATGACATCGATGCCGTACTGCGCCTTGCCGTTGACCTTGTCCGGCGTGTCGAAGCGCTTGAGCGGCTTGCCGATCAGCTTGAAATCCTTCACGTCCTTGAGCGGCGGATCCTTAGGCGGCGTCAGGCCCCCGGCACGGTCGATCAGCGTCGCGTAGGCGAGCCGGCGGTTGCTCGAGTCATGAATGACCTCGCCGTTCTCGGTGCGAATGGCGGCAGGGTCCACCTTCCATACCTGCGAAGCGGCTTGAACCAGCATGGCGCGCGCGCCCGCGGCCGCCTTGCGCAAGGGCAGCCAAAACGACCGCACGGAATTGGAATTACCGGTGACTTGAATGCCGAATAGGGGATTCGCGTAGAGCTTGTCGTTCGGCGGCGCATGTTCGAGCGTCACACGGGCGAAGTCCGCGTCGAGCTCTTCGGCCAAAATCATGGCCACCGCGGTGTATATGCCCTGACCCATTTCGACCTGCGGCATGATGAGCGTGACCCGGCCGCGCCCGTCGATGCGAATGAATGCATTGGGCGCAAAGGCCGAGTTCGCAGGTGTGGCGCCGCGGGCCAGGGGCAGGTGGAAGGCGACGACCAAGCCGCCGCCCACCGCGAGACCGGCCTCGAGAAAACCGCGCCTCGTGAGCGCGGCACCGGACTTCGGGTTCGATACCCGCAAGGCTAAGCCGTCATTGTGCCGCATGCTTGATCGCCTCGCGAATGCGCACGTATGTGCCGCATCGGCAAATGTTTCCGGCCATGGCCGCGTCGATGTCGGCATCGTTGGGATGCGGGGTCGAGTTCAGCAGCGCAGTTGCGGACATGATCTGTCCCGACTGGCAGTAGCCGCACTGGATGACTTCCAAATCGAGCCAGGCCTTCTGCACCTTGGCGCCGGTTGCGGAGGCGCCGACTGCCTCGACCGTCGTGATGGCGCGCTGGCCGATGGATCCCACGGCCAACAGACAGGAGCGCACCGGCGAGCCGTCGACGTGCACCGTGCAGGCCCCGCATTGCGCGATGCCGCAGCCGAATTTGGTGCCGGTGAGTCCCAAAAGATCCCTCAGCACCCATAGAAGGGGCATGTCGGGAGGCGCGTCGATTTCCCTGACTTCGCCGTTGATGTGCAGACTGACCATGAGTACCTCGTCAAGGCATAGTGGCTCGAGCGTCGGTCGCTGTCCTCAAGGGTAGCGCATCAATCGCCGGATTTCAGTCTCCCATCGAGAAACTGCTGCACTTCTTGAAACAGCTGCATGCGGTTCTTTTCCAGCATGACGTTGTGGGTGCCTTCGCCGATCTCCACGTAGCGCTTGTAGGGTGCATGGGTCAGCCGGGCGAAGTAGGCGTACAGCATGGCGCTCGGCGTGTCTGCATCCCACTCGGCGTGCGCCAGGAATGTGGGTACCCGAATGTCCGCCGGATCGTACTGCGCCTTGCCGGCGGCCCAGAACTCGCCGATGTCCTGCACGACGCCGTTAGGCGCGCGTACCACCGGCGGCGTTTGCTTCGCGCCCTCGGGATCGCTGGCGAAAGTGGCGTCTGCCCAGGTCTCAAACCAACCCGCAGGGATCAGATCCGCCACCTTGTCTTCCGGCACGCCTTTCAACCAGCGCTTCTTCGCCGCTTCCCGCGTGATGCTGCGGTAGGCGCCCAATTTCCCGCCGGTTGGGTTGAGGGTGGGTGCAGATGTTGCGATCCAGATAGGCGCGTAGAGCACGAGGCGATTGACCTTGTCGTTGTTCTGCGCGGTGTACCAACCCATGATCTCCGTGCCCCAAGACCAACCCAGGAGGTCGATCCGCGGGACGCCGCGGCGTTTCAAGATGAAATCCACCGCCGTGCCCACGTCCTTGACCGCGGATTCGGTGCGCTCGAACGGTGGATTATCCTCGGCCGGCCGGCTCATCTGCGGGGGACGGGTGGATTTGCCATAGCCGCGCAGGTCCACCAAGTACACGTCGTAGCCGTGCGCGGCGATGTAGTCCATCCAGGACAAGCCGTTCAGCTTCAGATCGAACGCCGCCTCGGCCGGGTAGGTCGCTCCATGCACGAAGAGCAGGATCTTGTCGGGCGCGAATGTCTTGACTCCCTGCGGGCGCTTGTTGCGCACATAGAGTTGGGCGCCGGGCTCGACCGAAGGAATCATGAACTCCTCGGTCGAGGTCTTAGGCGCTGCCCTGGCCGCACTCGCGGTGCCCACAGCGAGGCAGGCTGCAATGGCAAGCCCGGCCGCTGCACAGCGTACTCGCCGGAATTTCAATCCGCGGTGTTTCCCCATTCTTCCCCCGCCGGTGAGCTTATGTAATTCACACAACTGTGGCACTCTTCGGCTACGGTTTCCACTTGGGAGCGGCACATGAGTGAAAGAATCTATAAAGGCAGCTGTTTTTGCGGCGAGGTGCAATTCGAGGTGTCGGGTGAGCCGGCCGCGATGGGATACTGTCACTGTGAATCCTGCCGGCATTGGTCCGCCGGCCCGGTGAACGCGTTCACCCTGTGGAATCCGCAGGCATTGAAGATAACGCACGGGGCCGCGAGTATCGGCACTTACAATAAGTCGCCCATCAGCTATCGAAAGTGGTGCAAGGTGTGCGGTGGGCATTTGTTCACCCAGCATCCGACCATGGGCCTGGTGGATGTCTATGCTGCGATGATCCCCAAACTCGCCTTCGAACCCGGCGTGCACGTGCACTATCAGGAGACTGTTCTGCACATCCCTGACGGCAAGCCAAAAATGAAAGACATGCCCAAGGAGATGGGCGGCTCGGGAGTCACATTACCCGACTGACCGGAAACCTTCCCGTGCGATCGCTGCTGACGAAGATCTCCCTGCTGTGCATGGCCGCGGCCTGCACCCAATTCGCGCCTTGGTGCGCGGCGGCGCAAGGCGCTGAATCCGAACCCACGCAGCACGAGTTCGTCATCGATAATTTCAAGACCGAGAGCGGCACCGTGCTCCCGCAGGCACGTGTCGTCTACGGCACCTACGGGCAATTGAACGCCGCGGGCGACAACGCCGTGCTCCTGCCCTCGCACTACATGGCGGACATGCACGGCTACGGCTTCGTGATCGGGCCGGGCAAGGCTCTCGACCCAACGAAGCTGTTTCTGATCGCGACCGAGCTCTTCGGCAACGGCCGTTCATCCTCTCCCAGCAATACGCCGGAACCCTTCCATGGTCCGCGATTTCCGATCACGACCATCCGCGACAACGTGGAGGCGGTGCATCGCCTGCTCACCGAGCAGCTGCACGTGCGGCATGTGCGCGCCGTGATCGGTTTCTCCATGGGGGCGCAGCAGGCGTTTCAGTGGGCGGTGAGTTATCCGCAATTCATGGATCGCATCGTGGCCACCTCGGGCACCGCGAAGACCTACGGTCACGGCATCGTCCGGCTCGAGGGGCAGATTGCCGCGCTGACGGCCGACGCCGCTTTTCGGGGCGGCGACTACACCGATCAGCCCGAGAAGGGCATTCAGGCTTTCGCGATGGTCTGGACCGGGTGGCTGTTCTCCCAGGAATGGTGGCGCCAGGAGCTGTGGCGGACCGATGCCTCCCTCGGCGGGAGTTTTGACGAGGTGGTCGAGCGCTTCCGAACGAACTTCATTCCGGGTGCCGACGCCAACAATCTGATTCTGCAGATGCGCACCTGGGAGAAGCACGACGTCGGCAATACCCCGCCATTCCACGGCGACGTCGAGGCGGCGCTGCGGTCCATCAAGGCGCGGGTCCTCTACATGCCTTCGCAAACCGATCTGTACTTTCCGGTGACCGATGCCCGCTACGAAGCGGCGTTCATCCCTCACTGCGAGCTCCTGCCCATACCCTCGCTGTGGGGGCATCCCGCCGGCGCCGGAGCGTCGCCGGCCGACGGCAAATTCTTGAACGAGCACATTGCGCATTTCCTCGGTCCATAGGATGGATCCGGCCCTTGTGCGGCAGATGCCAGCCTGTATAGTTTGGTCGATTACTCCCCATCTCATCCCATCCCACCCGAGGTACGCATGCTTCGCCACGGATTCGTCAGCGCCGGACTGCGCGTAATCGCCGGCCTTGTTCTCTGTGCATCCGCATGGAGTGCCACGCCCCTGCTGCTCCGCAATCCCTCGCTCAGCGAGGATCGGATCGCGTTCTTGTACGCGAACGATGTTTGGACCGTCGCGCGGGATGGCGGAGAAGCGCGCAGACTCACCTCGGTCGGTACCGTGCGGGCGGGACCTTATTATTCCCCGGATCACAAGCAGATCGCCTACTCGACCCGGGCACGCGGACTCATGGATGTGTACGTGATGAGTTCGGAGGGCGGCGTACCTCGGCGTCTGACCTGGGAACCCACCGGCAGCCGCGTCGTCGGCTGGACCCCCGACGGCAAGGACGTATTGTTCACCTCCTATCATTCGAGCTACTCGGACTTCCCGCGGCTGTACCGGGTACGCGCCGACGGGGTCGGATCCGCGCAGCTCGTGCCGCTGCCGAGCGTCGCCGCAGGCAGCTTCTCCGACGACGGCAACACTCTGGCCTATGTCCCTTTCGAGCAATGGCAGGACGCGTGGAAGCGCTATCGCGGCGGCCAAACCACTCCGATCTGGTTGGTGAACATCAAGACTCTCGAGATCGAAAAGATTCCCCGCGAGAATTCCAACGATTCCCATCCGGTGTGGAGCGGCGCCACCGTCTACTTCCTCTCCGACCGCAACGGTCCCGTGTCGCTATTCAGCTATGACACCGGCACGAAGCAGGTCACCGAAGTCATCGCGAATCAAGGATTCGATTTCAAGACCGTCGGCGCCGGTCCGGGCGCGCTGGTATACGAACAGTTCGGCTCGCTGCATCTCTATGATTTGGCAACGCATCAGGAACACGCCGTACCCGTCACCATTCGCGGCGACTTGCCGGATCTCGCACCGCACTTGGGATCCGTGGCGGCGAAGGAAGTGCAAAACATCGCCGTCTCGCCGACCGGCGCGCGCATTCTGGCGGAGGCCCATGGCGACATCTTTTCGGTACCTGCCGAAAAGGGCGACACCCGCAATTTGACCCGCACGCCGGGCGCCGCCGAGCGCGATCCCGCGTGGTCGCCGGACGGAAAATCCATTGCGTATTTCGGCGACGCGTCGGGCGAGTACCAACTTTACATACGCGACCAAGACGGCTTGCAGCCGCCGAAAGTCATCGATCTGGCCCCGGACCCGTCGTTCTTTTACTCCCCGCACTGGTCGCCCGACTCCAAGCGCATCGCCTATACCGACAAGCACCTGCGCCTCTGGTACGTCGACGTGGCGGGCGGCAAGCCGGTGAAGATCGACACCGGCCTGCGGGGCGGATTCGGATCCGCCGAGGAACTCGCCTGGTCGCCCGATTCGCAGTGGATTGCCTATACCCGCGATCTCGAGAGTCAGATGCACGCGGTCTTCGTCTACTCGCTGGCCACGCACGTCTCGACGCAGATCACCGACGGCATGAGCAATGCCGCGCACCCTGTCTTCGATGCCAGCGGCAAGTATTTGTACTTTGCGGCGTCGACGAACAACGGACCCTCGGACGCCGGAATAGACCTTTCTTCGCTCGATCGCGCCACGGACAGCAGCGTCTATGTCGTCGTGCTGTCGCGCAACGGCGTCTCGCCGGTGCCGCCGGAGAGCGATGACGAGAACAAGAAGAAGGATGACGAAGACAAGAAGGACGAAGGTAAGAAAGACGACGGCAAGAAGGACGAGGCCAAGAAAGACGAGGCCAAGAAGGAGAAACCGAAGCCGACGGTCATCGACCTGGCCGGGATCGGCAATCGCATCCTCTCCCTGCCCATTCCCGCCCGAAATTACATCGACCTATCGGTCGGCAAGACGGGAGTGCTGTTCCTCGCCGAAGGCCCGCCGGTCGGCCGACCGTCCGGGGAGGGAGGCCCGGGATTCTTCTCGCTCTGGCGATTCACCACCGAGAAGCGTCTGACTGAAGAGATCTTGAGCGGCGTTACCGCCTTCAAGGTTACCTTCGACGGCGAAAAACTCTTCTACGCCCGTCAGGACAATTGGTTCCTCGCACCGGTGTCCGATCTGAAGCCGGGTACGCCGGATGCGCCCCAGGGCAAACCCGTCAACAACGGCGGTATGTCCGCGGTGATCGATCCGCGGGCCGAATGGAAGCAGATGTACCGCGAGTCGTGGCATCTGCAACGCGATTTCCTCTACGATCCGCACTATCACGGGCTCGATCTGGCGAAGATCCATGCGAAGTATCAGGCGTACCTCGACGGCCTGGCATCGCGCGACGAGTTCACCTATCTGTGCGATGAGATGCTGGGCGAAGTGCAGATTGGCCACATGTTCGTGCGCGGACCGCCGGCCGCTGACAATGCCCCGAAGCCGGGATTGCTCGGCGCCGACTACACCGTGGATCACAATCGCTACCGATTCGCGAAAATATACAACGGACAGAACTGGACTCCGTCTCTGGCCGCGCCGTTGACGCTGCCGGGCATCAACATCGTCGAGGGCGATTACCTGTTGGCCGTGAACGGCCGCGAATTGCATGCCACCGACAATATCGACGCCTTCTTCGACGGCACCGCGGGCAAACAGACGGTGCTGCGCATCGCGAAGAGTGCCGAGGGCGCCGACGCGCGCGACGTGACGGTGGTACCGGCGGATTCCGAGCATGGCTTGCGCAATCTCGACTGGATCGATTCGAATCGGCGCAAGGTCGATGCCCTGTCGGGAGGCAAGATCGCCTACATCTACATGCCGAATACGGCGGGCGCCGGATACACCAATTTCAACCGCTATTTCTACGCGCAGTTGGACAAGCAGGCGGTGATTCTCGATGAACGCTACAACGAGGGCGGGTTCATCGCCGATTACGTCGTCAATGTGCTGGGTCAAAAGCGGCTAAGCGGTGCGATTGAAAGGGATGGCAAGCCGGTGCACGATCCGGAAGGCGCGATCTTCGGGCCCAAGGTGATGATCGTCAATCAATCCGCCGGCTCAGGCGGCGATGCCATGCCCTGGTACTTCCGCAAGGCGGGCCTCGGCACCTTGGTCGGCGTGCGCACCTGGGGTGGATTGGTGGGCATCGGCGGCTACCCGACCCTGATCGACGGCGGCCGTGTCACCGCGCCTCGCTACGCAATTTACGGACTCAACGGCGACTGGGAAGTGGAGGGGCACGGCGTTGCGCCGGATGTCGTAGTGGAGGAACTGCCGAAGGATGTGGCCGCGGGGCACGATGCGCAACTCGAGCGCGCCGTCTCCATCGTTCTCGAGCAGTTGAAGGAGCATCCGGTGGTCGAGCCGCCGGTGCCGCCGTACCCCAACTACCACCCGAAGGACGGTCTCGGCAGTCGCTGAACTCGGCCGGGCGGCCGAGTTAGTTACTCGGCGCTAAGCGCCTCGCCCTGCGGGCTTCAAGGACTGCAGCAGCGGCGCGATCAGATCGAGAGGCAGCGGGAACACGATGGTCGAGCTCTTCTCGCCGGAGATGTCGGCGAGCGTCTGCAGATAACGCAATTGCAGCGATGCAGGCTCGCCCGATAGGATCCTGGCGGCTTCCGCCAGCGTTTGCGCCGCCTGTTTCTCGCCTTCGGCGTGAATCACCTTGGCGCGCCTGCCGCGCTCGGCCTCGGCCTGGCGAGCCATGGCCCGGATCATGGTCTCATCCAGATCGATGTCCTTGATTTCGACGTTGGTCACTTTCATGCCCCAGGCCGCCGTATTCGCGTCGAGAATTTGCTGAATGGCGGCGTTGAGCTTGTCGCGCTGCGCCAGCATCTCGTCCATTTCATGCTGGCCCAACACCGAGCGCAGAGTCGTCTGCGCGAGCTGGCTGGTCGCTTCCCAGGGATTGGTGACCTGCAGAATGGCCTTTTCCGGATCGACGATGCGAAAGTAAACCACCGCGCTGACCTTGACCGAGACATTGTCCCTGGAGATCACGTCCTGCTTCGGTACGTTGAGCACCACGGTGCGCAGTTCCAGTTTCTTCATCTGCTGGATCGCCGGCAAAACCAGCCGCACGCCGGGACCTTTGACGCCGGTGAACCGGCCGAGCGTGAACATCACGCCGCGTTCGTATTCCTTGAGGATGCGGATCGAGCTTGCGATCAACAGCAGCAATATGACGACGATGACGGGTAACGAGATGTTCATCTTTTGTTCCTTACTTCTGTTGCGGCTCCACCCAGAGCGTCAGATCCACGACTTTGACTATGCGCGCCTGTTGGCCGGCCCGCAGCGGGCTCGACGTGCGGGCGTTCCACAGTTCTCCGCCGTAGCGCACGACGCAGCGATCCTCACAGTCGCGGACCGCTTCGACACCCGCGCCGATCATGGTCTCGACACCGGTGCTCGGAGGTAGTCGGCGCGCGCGGGCCCCCAGCCAGCCGATGATGACGATGACGAGTCCGCCGGCGACGGCGATTCCCGCGATCAGCGGCATTGCCACTTGCAGTCCCGGAGCATCATTGTCGAATAGTATGATGGATCCGACGACAAATGCCGCGAGTCCGCCGACGCCCAGCGAGCCGTACGCCGGCATAAAGAACTCCGTGACGATCAACCCGATTCCCAGCGCCATGAGAGCGAGTCCCGCGTAGTTGACCGCGAGCAGCTGCAATCCATAGAGCCCCAACAGCAGCGCCAGCGCGCCGACCACGCCGGGCAGTACCGCTCCGGGGTTGTAGCCCTCGAGCAGCAGCCCGTAAATGCCCACCAATAGCAGCCCGTACGCAATGGTGGGGTGGGTCAGCACCAGGAGCAGCCGCGTGCGCCAGTCGGGCGCGACGCTGCGCACCACTAGTTCCCGGGTGTCGAGCACGATCTCCCGGTCGGCGGCTTTGATCTTGCGTCCTTGAAGCTGCCGCAATAGATCCGGCACATCCTTGGCGACGATGTCGATCACATTCTGCTTGAGCGCGTCGTCCGCGGACAGGCTCGCGGCTCCGCGTACGGCAGCTTCGCCCCACTCGGCGTTGCGGCCGCGCAATTGCGCCAGCGAGCGGATGTAGGCGACCGCATCGTTGACCGCTTTGCGCTCGCTGGCAGTGCCCGGAGAAGTCTCCTCGGGAGCTTTCTGCTTTTTATCGTCGGGGCCCGCCGGAGCCGCCGGAGCCGTCACAGGGGGCGCGCTCGGCTCGCCGCCGCCGATCGATATCGGTGTCGCGGCGCCCAGGTTGGTTGCCGGAGCCATCGCCGCGAAGTGGCTGGCGTACAGAATGTACGTTCCCGCGCTCGCCGCCCGCGCGCCGCCGGGTGCAACATAGCTCACCACCGGCACCGGCGAAGCGAGTATGGCCTTGATGATGTCGCGCATGGAGGTGTCGAGACCGCCGGGCGTGTCCATTTGAAGGATCACCACGCTGCTGTGCCGGCCGGCGGCGTCCGCCAGCGAGCGTTCGACGTAGCGGCTCATGGCCGGCCCGATGGGACCGTTCAACTCGACGAAGGTCGCGAATCGGTCCGCGGGGGCCGCGGGGGCCGAGGGAGCGGGGGTGGCGGCGCGGGCGCCGGAACTGAAGCTCAGGACTGTTCCGGCAAGCCATAGGACGGCAAGCCGCCGCGCGATGCGGCGCAATTCAATCCGCCCGGAACGAACTCGGCTCAACTTCAGCTCCCCCCTTGGCGGCGGTCGCGAACGCGCTCCGTACTATCGCTTCGATCGTAGCCCGAAGCGGGACGGAAACCAACTTCGGTGCCGAAGCCCCTCTCGCGGCCACGCCGCAAGAATCAGCGTCGCCGCCAGACACAGGTAGGCGAACAAATTGCCCACGGCCACGTACGGTGTGCGGCCGCCCGCCATCCACGGTGCGGTAACCACGATGCCGTCCTCGGCATGAGGGTTGCGGTAGGGATCGTCGGCGTAGGTTTTTTGCAGCAGCCGGCCGTTCGGATCGATCAGCGCGGATACGCCGGAATCGACGGCACGCACCATGCTCACGCGCAGCTCGACGCTGGCGAACACCGACAGCGCCAGATGTTCCCAGGGTTCGGTATCGGCGCCGAACCAGGAATCGCTGGTCAGATTGACCAGCAGATTGGGATGCAGCTTGCCGAGGTTGCGCAGGAATCCCGGCAGGATGTCCTCATAGCAAATCACGGGACCGAGAGCCCATACCTGCCCGCCGGGCCCTTGCAGAGTGAGCAGTGCCGGGCCCTTGCCTGCGGTGAACTGACCGGTGCCGGGCGGAAGCAAATTCCGCAGCCAGGGAAAGGTTTCGATGCCGGGAATGTATTCTCCGAAGGCCAGCAGCCGCACCTTGTCGTAGTGCCCTGCCACCCGCCCGTCGCCGTCGAGCAGAATGGCGGAGTTGAAGGCGTCCTGGTGGCTGGGATCGTACATGTCGGCGCCGATGACGGCCGGGATGTCGAATCCGCGCCGAATCCGCCCTAGGAGATTGGGCGCGAAATCGGCGGCGAACTCTCGCGGCAGGGTTGCCGGATAGGCGCCTTCGCTCCAGACCAGAAGCTGCGCACCGGCGCTCTGCAGGCGGTGCGACTCGGCTTGCAGGGCGGTCAACTGGCGGATGGCCTCTTCGCGGGGGATCTCGCCGTCCGTCGTGTAGGCGAAATTCGGCTGAACCAGGCCTATCTTCAAGTGCGGCGCATGCGCCACGATGGCGTCGATTTGGCGCATGCGCACGGCACCGAATAGAAATGCGGCCGCGAGCAGCGCCGCCGCCGCTAACGCCTGCTTGCGTGCAGCGCGGCCGTCCACCGCCAGATCGTAAATGGCGCCGTTGACCATCATCAGCAGCGCCGTCACACCGAGTGGACCGGTGAGTTCGGCGATTTGGATGACATGCGGATTCCAGGCCTGGGAGATCCACTGGCCGCAGGGAAACAGTTGCGGCACCAGAAGTTCGCTGACCGCCATCCCCAGCGGTGCGAGCAGAGTCATGGGCACGCGGCGTCGCCGGCGAATGCCGCAAACGACGGCGGTGAACAGCAGAAATATGAGGGCGCGCGACGCGCAGAACAGCAGGAACACCGGCGCGGCCGCAATCCACGGAAACGCGGCGAAGCGCTGCATCACATCGATCAGCCAGTAGAAGCCGCCGCCGGTCTCGACCACACCCGCCCACCAGCCGAGGAACAATGCCTGCTTCAACGTGGGCGCCCGATCCACCGCGAACAACATGGGAACCGCGGCAATCCAGGCCAAGAGGGACAGATCGAAAGGCGTTACCGCCAGGAACCACAGGCACCCGCTCAAGGTGACGAGGCCGAACAAGCCGGGGAATTTGAGCTTAAGCATGCTTAATCCGAGGTCAATTGAGTTCACGGCCACGGGGCCGTCGGGTATTCTGAGGCCCAATCATGCAAGAAAGATACGAACCCGCCGCTGTCGAAGCGGAGGCACAACAGTATTGGGACCGCGAGCGCAGTTTCGAGGCCAAGGAGGACGGCGCGCGCGAGAAGTATTATTGCCTGTCGATGTTCCCCTATCCAAGCGGCCGCTTGCACATGGGACATGTGCGCAACTACACCATCGGCGACGTGCTGGCGCGCTTCATGCGCATGAACGGCAAGAACGTGCTGCAGCCCATGGGCTGGGATGCCTTCGGGCTGCCGGCCGAGAATGCCGCCATGGACAACGGCGTGCCGCCGGCGAAGTGGACCTACGACAACATTGCGCACATGAAAACCCAGCTCAAGTCCCTGGGTTTCGCCCTGGATTGGAGCCGAGAGCTCGCGACCTGCAGCCCTGAGTATTATCGCTGGAATCAATGGCTGTTCCTGCGCATGCTGGAGAAGGGTGTCGCTTATCAGAAAACGGGAGTGGTCAATTGGGACCCCGTCGACAAGACCGTGCTTGCCAACGAGCAGGTGATCGACGGCCGCGGCTGGCGCACCGGCGCGCTCATCGAGAAGCGCGAGATCCCCATGTACTACCTCAAGATCACGGAATATGCCGAGGACCTGCTCGAGACCTTGAATCAGATGAGCGGATGGCCGGATCGCGTACGCGCCATGCAGGCCAATTGGATCGGCAAGAGCGTGGGTGTGCGGATCGGATTCCCGCACGAGATCGGCGGCAAGGGCGTGCTGCACGCCTTCACCACGCGGGCGGATACTCTCATGGGCGCGACCTTCTGCGCGGTGGCGGCCGAGCATCCGCTCGCGCAGCACGCGGCGCGCCACGATCCGAAACTCGCGGCCTTCATCGAGGAATGCAAGCGCGGTCCCGCGATCGAATCGGAGCTCGCGACCCAGGAAAAGAGGGGCATGTCCACCGGACTCGCCGTGCGCCATCCTATCAGCGGCGAAGCGGTGCCGGTGTGGGTGGGAAACTACGTGCTCATGAGCTACGGCGAGGGCGCCGTGATGGGCGTACCCGCGCACGACGAGCGCGACTTCGAATTCGCCAAGAAATATCATCTGCCGATCAAGCCTGTCATCGACGTGGCCGGCCGCGAATATTCCACCCACGCCTGGGCCCCCTGGTATGCCGAGCACGGCCGCTGCATCAATTCCGGCAAGTACGACGGGCTGGAATTCCAGGCGGCTGTCGACGCCATCGCGGCCGATCTGCATCTTGCGGGCCTGGGCGAGAAGCAAGTCACCTGGCGATTGCGCGATTGGGGAATCTCGCGGCAGCGCTACTGGGGGTGCCCGATCCCGATGATTCATTGCGGCGCCTGCGGCACGGTGCCGGTGCCCGACGATCAATTGCCGGTGGTGTTGCCGGTGGATCTGGTGCCCGACGGCAGCGGCAATCCGCTGCTCAAGGACGAGGCATTCCTCAAGGTGGCGTGTCCGCGTTGCGGCGCCGAGGCGCGGCGTGAGACCGACACCATGGACACCTTCGTGGACTCCTCCTGGTATTTCCTGAGGTACGCCTGTCCCGGTAACGACGAGGCCATGCTGGATTCTCGGGTGGCGTACTGGGCGCCGGTGGATCAGTACATCGGCGGAATCGAACATGCGATTTTGCACTTGCTGTACTCGCGCTTCTGGACCCGATTCATGCGGGAATTGGGCATGGTTGGGTTCAAGGAGCCGTTCGCCCACCTATTCACCCAGGGCATGGTGTTGAAGGAGGCGTTTCTCCGTAAACCCGACGCGGGCCGGGTGGAGTACTTCAATCCCGCCGATGTCGAGGTCACCCTCGACCCCACCGCGCAGCGGCGCATCGCGGTGCTGCGATCCGACGGCCTCGAAGTCGAATCGGGCGGCGTGGTCACCATGTCCAAGTCGAAGAAGAACGGCGTGGATCCGCAGGCATTGGTGGATGAGTTCGGCGCCGACACGGCACGCTTGTTCACCATGTTCGCCGCGCCGCCGGAGCAGACGCTCGAATGGTCGGATGAGGGCGTGCAGGGCGCCTCGCGATTCATCAAGCGCCTCTGGAAGGCCGTGCACGAACATGTGGGGCAGGGCGTGCCTGCGGCGCTCGACAAGTCCGCGCTGACCGACGGTCAGCGGACCATTCGCAGGCAGGCGCATCACACCTTGGCGAAGATCACCGACGACATCGGCCGGCGCCGCACGTTCAATACCGCGATTGCCGCGGCCATGGAGCTATTGAACGCACTGGCGAAGTTTCCCCAGAGCTCTTCCCAAGATCGTGCCGTGATGCAGGAGGCGCTCGAGATCGCGGTGCTCGGACTCTCACCCATCATCCCGCACGTCACCCACGCCCTGTGGAAGGCCCTCGGACATTCCAGGGCGCTGATCGACGAGCCGTGGATGCCGGTCGATGCCGCCGCGCTGCAGACCTCCTCGATCACCCTGGTCGTGCAGGTCAACGGCAAGCTGCGCGGCCACATCACCGTGGCCGCGGGCGCCGACGAGGCTACGGTGCGCGCCGCGGCGCTCGCCGAGCCGCACGCGCAGAAGTTCATCGGCGAGGCCGCAGTGCGAAAAATCATCATCGTGCCGGGTAAGCTCGTCAACATCGTGGTGTAATCGCGCCATGCCCCTCGTGAAAGCAGGCCGGCGGATTGCGGGATTGAGCCTGCTGCTGGCGCTGTGCGCCTGCGGTTTCCGGCTGGCGGGCAGCGATCCTTTGCCCAAGGTGCTGGCGCGCCCGTATCTGTCGCTCAAGGATCCCTACACCGATTTCTCGCGCGAGTTCGAGCATCAGCTGAAGACCTCGGGCGCCGCCCTGCAGACCGTGCGCGCGAATTCCACGGCCTCCATCGAAGTGACCAAGGATCTGCTCGAAAGGCGCACCCTGTCGGTGTCCGCGCTCAATATCCCGACGGAATATGAACTCACCTACACGGTCACTTTCTCGGTGATGGGCGCCGACAAGGAGCTGCTCGCGCCGCAGACCTTGAGCTTGTCGAAAGACTTCAGCTTCGAGGAAAACGCGCTGCTGGCGAAGGAGCATGAGGCCGACATTCTGCGGCAGCAAATGGCCCGCGATCTGGTCACCATCGCCATGCGCCGGCTGACGAGCCTGAAATAGCGGTGCGGCGGCGATGCTGCTGGTCAACGCCATCGACCGATTGAGCCTCGAACTGCTCTTGGATCGATATGGCCTGCAATTGCGGCTGGTGGCACCCGACGAAATCATCCCGGGGTCGTATTGGGGCGAGCGCGAGGCGGGGCTCATCGGTACGAAGGTGTTCGCCCGGCTCGACACGCCTCTACACTCGGTGCTGCACGAGGGCGCGCACTTCATCTGCATGACTCCGGAACGCCGCGCGGGCTTGGATACGGACGCGGGCGGCGACGACGCCGAGGAAAGCGCCGTGTGCTACCTGCAAATTGTTCTGGTGGAATCGCTGCCCAATGTGGGCAGGGAGCGCATGTGCCGCGACATGGATGAATGGGGCTACAGCTTCAGGCTGGGGAGCGCCGCGGCCTGGTTTGCCGAAGACGCGCAAGACGCGCGCGCGTGGCTGATTCAGCAAGGGCTTCTCGATGAGGCGGGACATGTCACCTATGCCTGCCGATAGGCCGCCCGGCGTGTCGCGCCGCGCCATGCTCGCCGGACTGGCGGCGGCGCTGACGGCCGGCTGCGGCAAGCTCGCCTTCATGGCGGCGAACGTATCCACCGTGTTCGGCGCCTATCGGCGTCACGCCGATGTCGCCTACGGCAGCCATCCGCGGCAGCGCCTGGACGTGTATGTGCCGGATGCGGCGGCCGCGGCGACTGGGATGGCCGCGGCGACGGGCGGATCGCGGCCGATGGTGGTGTTCTGGCACGGCGGCCGCTGGAGCTTCGGCGACAAGGCGAAATATCGGTTCGTGGGGGCGTCGCTCGCCGAATTGGGCTATGTCGCCGTGTTGCCGAACTACCGGCTGTACCCGGAAGTCAAACTGGCCGGATTCATGGAGGATGCCGCGCATGCCGGTCGATGGGCGGCCGGGCACGCCGCGCAGTACGGTGCCGATACGGACCGGCTGTACTTGATGGGTCATTCGGCCGGCGCTCACCTGGCCGCCTTGGTGGCGCTCGATGCGCGGTATTTCGCCGCCGCCGGCGGCGCGCCGCCGCGCATCGCAGGCGTTATCGGCTTGTCGGGACCGTATGATTTTCTGCCGCTCAATGAGGCGGACGTTCAAGACATGTTCGGGCCGCCGCAGAACTACCCGCAGTCTCAGCCCATCAATTTCGTGCGCCCGGACGCGCCTCCCATGCTGCTGATTCACGGCTCGAAGGACGAGACGGTGGCGCCGAAGAACTCGGTCAATCTCGCCGCATCGCTGCGCGCGGTCGGCGTGCCCGTGACCTTGAAGCTCTATCCGAAACTGCTGCACGCCGACACGGTAGCCGCGATCAGCCTTCCGGCACGCGGCCGTGCGCCGACGCTCGGCGACGTCGCCGCCTTCGTCAGGCAGCCGCGGTCATCTTGAAGATGCCCTGCGCATTCATGCTGTCGAAGCGCAGATCCAATCGGCGCGAACCATCGGCGGCGACGATCATCTCGCGCGATATGAACTCGTAGAAGGAACCGGGCACGGTCAATGCCGCGATGCCGTCGCCGGTGCAAAACGCGCGCACGACGGGATCGGCCTTGAACGCGGTCTGACGTACGGTGCCGCTTCTCGACACCTCGACGCTGTCCTTGATGGGGCGTCCCAGGACACGCTGCTCGACGGCGACCGCATCGACATCGGCCACACGATCCGTGGCATGGTTGAACGCGCAGCCTTCCGTGGCGATCCACGCCGCTTCCGCCGACTCCGCCAGCAGCAGCCGGTAGTCGGCGAGACTGGGCGTATCATGGCAGCGGCGAAACGCGTCGACGATCTCGCGCATTCCTGTGGCGGCCGTCTCCAGGCCGCAACGGCCTCGCTCGGCGAATGCATCGAGCGCGGCTCGGGCGTGATGCGACAAGGGGTCACGGCTCGCGCCGAACACTCGGACGGCGGCGGCCTGGAATTCAGGCGAGAATCGGTCGACGTGCAGCTCGCTGATGAAGAACTGAGGCACGGTTTCGGCAAATTCGCGATGTACGAACGCATGGCCCGTCATCTGCAGCTTGTCGAGCGGGTAGGTGTCCGCCCGGGCGTAGCCCAGAGGCTCCAAGATTCGGGCGAAGGAGTCGATGCCGCCCGGCATCGCGCCGGTCGGGCCCGCGCCGAAGCGGATCGTGCGCAGCGCCCCGTGATCGAAGGTGATTCGATGGTGCGAGCGGCGCCGGTCCGCGACATAGGCGGCGCCCGTGGGCACGCGGCCCAGCAGGTCTTGGAACAGCAGCGCATTGAGCGCCATGGCAAACACCGCGCGGCTGGGGGAGCCCCCCGGTTCACCCGTGCCTTCCGCCAGCAAGGCCGCATCGATTTGCAGGGTATCCAAGATTTCGCATGCCGCCCGTTCGCCGGCGACTGCGCGGATCAGACGCTTCAAGTGGTTCATGATCAGGCGGCGTTGGCGGCCGCCGGCGGCGTCATCGCGTAGCAGCGGCCGAAACGGTTGGCGAGAAATGCCGGCAGCTTGATGTCTTCCTGACGAATGAGGCCGGATTGCGGCAGCTTGCCCGCGCTCAGCATGTCGAGCACGGCGCAAATGCCGCCCGCGGTGGTGATTTGAATGGCGCTGCGCACGCGGCCGCCCAAGGGCGCCGCGTAGACCTTGTTGGCGTAGGTCTCCTGCATGAGCTGACCGTTGCGCATGCCGCTCACCGTCACGAACACGATCACCACATCCTGCAGAGTGATGGGGACGGCGTTCTCCAGAATATCCTTCAAGAGCTCGCGGCGATCGCGCAGGCGCAAATCGTTGAGCAGCGCCTTCATGATGGCCGCGTGGCCGGGATAGCGGATGGTGCGGTAATTGAGATTGCGCACCTTGCCGGAGAGGGTTTCGCACAGAGTACCGAGACCGCCCGAGGTGTTGAACGCCTCGTACAAAATGCCGTCGAGGGAGAATTCCTCCAGTTCCTCCAAAGGCTGAGTTTCGCGCAGCTGGCCGTTGACGATGGCCTCGCAGGGCTCGCAGTACTCGTTGATGACGCCGTCGGTGCTCCAGGTCAGATTGTAATTGAGCGCGTTGGAGGGAAATTTGGGCAGCGCGCCCACCCGCATACGCACGTCGTGCAGCACGTCGAAGCGCCCGGCCAAGTCGCTTGCCACGATGGTGATGAACCCCGGCGCCAATCCGCATTGAGGAATGAACGCGGTGCGGGCACCGACGCTCAGCTGCTTCACCACGCGGGTGCTGGCGACATCCTCGGTGAGGTCGAGGTAATGGGCGCCGGCGGCCTTGGCCGCCTCGGCAATCAGCCGGGTCGCGTGATAGGGAGCGGCGCTCAGCACGGCGAATTTGCCGGCGAGGATTTTGCGCAAGGCGTCGCCCTGGGTGATGTCGGCCGCGACTTTCGCGATGGCCGCCGAGGTCTCGAGGCGATCCAATTGCTGCTGCGACCGGTCGACCACCGTCACCGAGTAGTCCCCGGATCCGCCCAGCAGTTCCGCGATCATGGATCCGATTTTGCCCGCGCCTACGATAACGATGTCTTTCATGCCGACTCCTGAAGATATGGCGCCATTCTCGTCGCGCACCCCTACGATTGGTAGGGTCGTTTCAGACGTTTTAAAGGTATAGAATAGGCGCTTAGTAGGGTAAAAACGGCGAAATGCCATGGATTCCATCGACGAGAAGCTGCTGCTGGCCTTGCGGGAGAACGGCCGGGCGTCCACCGCTCAACTGGCGCGGCTGGTGGGGCGCTCCCGCACCAGCGTGCAGAGCCGCATCGAGAGACTGGAGAAGCAAGGGGTCATCGTAGGTTACGGCGTCGTACTGGCGCCGGAGCACGATCTGGGGGCGGTGCGCGCGCACGTCATGATCAAGGTGGGGCCCAAGGAGGCGCGCGCGGTCACCGCGGCACTGCGCGCCATCGCCCAGGTGCGCGTGCTGCACTCGGTGAGCGGCGACGTGGATTTGATCGCCGTGGCGGCCGCGGCCTCAGTCGCCGAGATGGATCAGGTCATCGATCACATCGGTGCCTTGGATGGGGTGGAACGCACCACCTCGTCCATCATTCTGTCGACCAAATTCGAAAGGTGAGGCGCCCGGCGCGGTTGGACGGGAGGGCGCTAGTTCGCTCAGGCGAGGCGCTCGCACCTCACTTCGCCCGCGCAAGCTCCGCCATGCATCTGGCGCGCTCCCGCTCGTCGGTGATGCGCTCCGTCAGCCGCTGGTAGAAATCAGTCTCATCGGTCGCCAACCGGGCGGTCTTCTTGACCAGGATGGTGGCGATGGGGCCGATGTAACGCGTGAGAATCGTCGTGGTCCGATCCTGCGTTTCGGGCGCGATCACGCCGATCGCCGGTTTGTCTCCCTGCGCAGCTAAAGTATCCGTGTGTGATTTCATGCCCACGTCGCGGAGGAATCGTTTTCGTTCTTCATCGGTGCGCAAATAACCCTCCAGGGAGCGGCACAGTTGTTCCCGGTCTTCTGTCAACGCGGCCGCCCGCTTCACGACGATCCTTGCCATGGGACCCAGGATCGGGGTGAGGTGTCGCTCGATGTCGGCGAGCTGTTCGGTTGTGCAATCGCGGGGTGCACCGCCGCGCTTCGATTGCGGCTCGGGTGTCGGCGCGAGATCGCTACGCGGCATGTGTTGGGTCATCAATATCGTCGGCGCGATGCCCTGGGTGGGCTCGGCCTCGAACTCGATCTCCGTAGTGGCCAGGCCTCGATTAGCAGGTCCTCCAATCGCCGCATGCTCACCGATCGCGGCGACGATCGCGGCGGCAAACTCCCCCGCAGTCTGATATCGCGCGTCGGGGTCTTTGGCGAGACCCCTGGCGAGCACGGGGTCGAGCACCGCCGGCACCGCGCGCTCCACGCTCGATCCGGCACTCGGAGTCACATGGCAGATCTGGTAGACGATTTCGGTGAGTTCGCCGCTGAAGGGCCTGCGGCCGGTAAGCAACTCGTAGAACACCACCGCCGCGGAATACACATCGCAACGCCGATCGATTTCATCGCCGCGGAATCGCTCGGGCGCCATGTAAGCCGGGGTCCCGACCATCAGGCCGGTCGACGTGTGCCGGGTGGAGCCGATTTTGGCGATGCCGAAGTCGCTGATTTTGAGCCGATGCTGGCCGGTCACCAGCAGGTTCGAGGGCTTGATGTCGCGATGGATCACACCGTTCGCATGGGCGTAGTCCAGGCCATCCAGCAACTGATGAATCAGAGGAATCGCGTGCCGGACGCGGATTTCACTTTCCTCGAGCAGATAGTCGGCGACGGTACGGCCCTCCACGTATTCCATCGCAAAGAACGTGCCTGCGGGATCGCCATCGGAAAAATCGAACAACGACACGATGTTGGGATGGTTCAAGCGCGCGACGGCACGCGCTTCATTCAGGAAGCGCGTGCCGTGATCCTCCGCTCCCATTCTCCGGTCACTCGCTGCATGCAGCAGCTTGACCGCGACGATCCGCTCCAAAACGCGATCGCGAGCACGGTACACCGTACCCATGCCGCCGACGCCGAGCACATCGAGAATATCGTACTTGCCGAGAGTCTGAGGTCCGTCCACCGAGCTGCGGTCCCTTCGGTTGCTACTTGTCGAGCATGTGGATCGCCTCGGCCAGGCTGCGCCGCATGCGGTTGAATGACTGACCCAGAGCAGCCATTTCATCCGAACCCTGGGCCGGAAACTCCGGCGCGTCCATCTTGCCGAGGCTCACCTGGTCGGCGATGCCGCCGAGTTTCTTGATCGGGCGGATCACGAGCGTGGACAGCATGATGTTGAGCGTGATGAACAGCACCACGAACAGTCCCGTCAGCAAGTACAGAATCTTCGTTACGATATCATCTGCGCGCCTGATCGCGACCGACTGCGGCACCGAGACCACTTGCGCGCCGACGATCTCGTCGGGCTTCCACCCAAAACCGTTGGCGGTCCCGTACATGTCGATCATGGTCTGGGGCGCCGCGCTCACCGTGCTGTGGCAGACGAGACAGGTCGTATCTTTGATCTGCAGCGGCTGGGCAAGGTAGAGGGATCGGCCGAACGCCCCGTCGTGCTCGCCGACCAACTCGGTGAGGTCGGGGTGCTGCCGGAAGCGGTTGACCACGTCGAGTTCCCACTCGGCGGCGCGATCTCGCGGATTGGTGGGATTCAAGGTGGCTTCTTTATAGGCGTAGTCGCGAAAGCCGGGGCTCGAGGCGAGACTATTGAAATACTCGGTCGCCGCGTACGATGGGACCGTTTGCGGCAGAAACTTGTAGTGGTTTTGACCATCCAGGAGCGGTTCGATCTGCGTCGACGTGTAGGTCCTTACCGCGAGCGCGGAGCGCATCATGATGCGTGCATTCTCCTGCACACCGGCCCGCGCATTGGTTTCCAGCAGCTGCCTGGCGATGAGGTACGTCAAACCCATGCTCGCTGCAAACAGCAACAGCAGCAACAAATTGAATTTCAAGGCGATCTTCATCGTCCAGCCCCGCCCCACACCGGGCAAGTACGTTATCAGAATTGATGCAGGTGCATAACCCGAGGAGTCGTTGCGCAGCGCACATCACTCAACGCGGTGCGATCAATGATTGAGACGGTGGATGCAGGATGCGTTTCCACTCCGGGTGGGCGCTCATGTGCACATCCAGCGCATGAAAGAACGCCGGATCCTTCACCCGCGGACGGAAGCGGCGCGTAAAGCCGCGCCGCCATTCCAGGGGTGCCGCGAGCCACTGCGCCACATCCTCGTACGAGACCTCGCGCAGCGCCTGCGGCTCGACGGCCGCGTGGAGCTTGGCAGACATGCCGAGCGGCAATGGATCGCGAAACGCCGAGGGCATCGCCCTCAGGAACGCAGGGTCAGGTCCGACGTGGGTCCGCAGGGCGGTGCCCTGCGTGCGGGCGGCGTATTGACTCGGACTACTCGGGGCGCTCACCCATCCGCCCGCGGACGGGAGCCAGAGCGTCATCGCACCACGCTCATGAAACACCTCGTCACCCAAATCCCCGGCGTGAAAGACATACGTGCCGGCGCTGCTCGCGGCGCCGAGACGCGTACCTTGGGTCCGGATCTCAGCCGCCGGAGTTACTGATGCCGTATCCACCTTTACCCATCCCTCGAGCACGGCGAGTGTCACTCCGCCGGGCTGATTCATCCAGTACGCGCGAGTCGCGGGTCCGATCGCCACGACCGCGCTGGTTGCAGCCCCGGTCCGAAGCTCCAGGATCAGGAGGTTTCCCTGGCTCGATTCGATCAAATCCCCCGGAACCAGAACGACGCCTCGAATGGCCGTATAAATCGTAACGCCGCGGATGAGCGAAAATGGCGGTCCTTCGACGACGCTGACGACGGCGGACGCCGGCACGGGCGCCTGTGCGTACGCGACGCAAGTCATGGAGGCCCAGAGCAAACCCGCCGACAGCAGATGTTGGGTGGCTGACATTGAGTGCGGCTCTCGGTGAAGATTTCGACTCGTGCATCGAACGAAGCCGGGCGGCGGCGCGCGGCACGCTCCTCATGGATTATAGGGCATGGGAAGTTGGCGGGGGTCGGCCGACTGAGATACCCTACTGCCGCTCGCGATACTCGTCTGCCAGCCCCAAAGCCCGCCTGACATGCATTTAGCGTTCGCCGACTGCCTCCTGAACCTCGAAGCTCGCCAGCTCACCCGCGCGGGGACGCCGGTGCCGCTCGAGCCGAAGATGTTCACACTGCTCGAAGTCCTCATCCAGCGCTGTCCCGCGGTCGTCACCTACGATGAACTCGATGAGCTGCTGTGGCCGAAAGTGTATGTCGCCCGCACCAGCCTGACACGACTCGTCTCCGAGCTTCGCACCTTGCTCGGCGACGACCCCGGCGACGCCAAAATCATCCGCACCGTCTACAAGACCGGTTATGCGTTCGCCGCCGACGTGACATCGAGCAAGCCGCGCCAGGCGCCCGCGGCATCCCTGCTGTTGTCGAACGGCCGATCACTGCCGCTCAGCGAAGGGGAGAATGTCGCCGGGCGGGATGTCGATTGCGCGGTGGTGGTGGACGCCACCACCGTGTCTCGCCGGCACGCGCGCTTCACCGTCGCGGCGGGCGTGACCACCGTGGAGGACTTGGGCAGCACCAACGGTACGTTCGTGAACGGCGTCCCGATATCTTCCGCGACCCGGCTCGCGCACGGGGATGAGATTTCGCTGGGCAAGGAGATCCTGAGCTTGAGAAAGACCGCGCCGTCGGCGCCCACCGAGATGATGACCCGGGCTGCCTCACGGCCCGCGACGGTCGCCCCATCGACGCCCGCCGATACGGACGAGAGCGCCGAAGTGCCCGCCAAAAGAGGCTGAACCACCCAAGGGCGGCGTCATCGTACTTCCTGACGAGGGTGGGGATGCTCTCGCATCCCCACCCGTCAACCCGCTTCAATTGACCAGCGGGCCGAAGTTGCAGCCCGCCGGCGCGTTCAAGGTCGTCGCGGTGCCGACGATAAACGTATTCGGTGTCGGCGCTCCAGTCATCAGCTGATCCTTTGCGAAGAAGGCGATCCCGAATGCACCGGCGGAGTTCATCGCGGCTAGATCGCCGATGTTATCGAAGCAGATGCCGTTCGGGGAATTCAGCGTGGCATTGCCGGCGACGGTTGTGGGACTGAGTGTGACCATCGGGACAGGCGCCCCGGTCATCATGAGACTCGCCGGTGCGAATTCGACCAGGGTGAAAGGCGTGTTCGCATTGCTGGACCAGAGATCGCCGGAGCTGTCGAACACCAGCGCCCAGGGACCTTGAATCGAACCTTGACCGTCATCGCTCAAGGTGATGCTGGGCGAAAGATCCGGCGTCAGCATCCCCGTCATCGGCACCACGGGCAGCTGATTCGCGGCAAACACGACGATGCTGGTTCCGACCGCGCTCATCGAGCCGCCGGACTGCGGCACGCCGCCGTTGTTTGCCACGAACAGATTTCCCGAGCCGTCGAAGACGATGCCAAGCGGACCGTTGAAGCTCGCCGAGGTGATCGAGACTGCGGGATTGATGCTGTTCGTTCCGCTCTTGGCGAGTTCCGCGGCGGCGAACACCAGCACCACATTGTTATTGTGGTCGGTGACCCACTGATTGCCCTGTGCATCGAACACCGATTGCTGCGGAAAGTTCAATGCGGTGGAGGTGATGGTCGTCACGGGTTCCGGTGCCGGAGTGGTGGCAAGGGCCGCCAATTCCGCTGCACTGAACTCGAACAGTGCGGGGGTAGGCGTGCCGTTCACCGTGCCTTGCGGATCCATGACCCACAGATTGCCGTGTGCGTCGAAGGTGACACCCTGAGGTGCGCCGAAGACTGCGCTTGCCAACGTCAAGTGCGGAACAGTGGCACCGGTGCCGCCCGCCAGCTGACTGGGAATGTATTCCAAGACATTCGTGCCGTTGGCAATCCACAGGCCCTTGGTGTTGACCGGCGGGCTCACCGACGCGGGGGTGGAGGTCTGAGGGCTCATGGACGATGCGCCGCCGCCGCAGCCGGCGAGCAAGGCGCTCACCGACAGAGCGACAATGGCGGAGGTCGAATTCAAGACGGAAGGCGAAGGACGAGAGGGTTTCATGATCAATGCTCCTGAAGCTAAGTGGATGGAAGGATGGAGAAATCAAAGACGCGAAAAGTTGGCAGCGGCAAATTCCCAATTGAGCAGCTTGCCGATCAGCTGCCCGAGATATTCGGCGCGGCGGTTCTGGTACTGGAGGTAGTAGGCGTGCTCCCAAACATCGACGGTGAGCAGCGGTGTGACGCCGCGAGTCAACGGCGTATCGGCGTTCGACGTGCTGATAACGCTGAGTTTGCCGCGGTCGGCCACCAGCCAGCCCCAGCCGCTGCCGAAACGCGCGGCTGCGGCGGCGGCCAGCTTTTCGCAAAGCCCATCCATCGTTCCGAAGTCGCGCGCAACTGCGGCCCGCAAAGGCGCGTTCGGC
>Ga0070761_10000279_pt1 | contig 33886 bp, 29 predicted proteins | sample HubBroMetageREF1_FD_66724 | JGI IMG/M metagenome (GOLD analysis project Ga0070761, IMG submission 66724) | Reference soil microbial communities from the Hubbard Brook experimental Forest, New Hampshire, USA - Hubbard Brook CCASE Soil... | ecosystem: Environmental > Terrestrial > Soil >... | reverse complement strand
TAAGCTTTTGGCCGACAACGGACCAATGAGTTGTGCCACTCGCGTGCTCACCCTGATCGGCGCGCCCGAGTGCGTTCATTCTCGTACCCGGGACCACCCCTAGAGGAACGTCGCGTCGCCGCCGAACGGGATGCCACCCGCCGCGCTCAGGTTCGTGATGACGGCGGTCACCTCGACGCACGTTCCGACGGGAAGGCTGATCTTCCGAACCCACAGGTTCGAGGCGATCGTGTGGGCGCCCGCGCTGATCATTGCGAGCGCGGCCTGGGGCACCGTGCCCTGGCCGGAGGCGCCCGTGAAGAGGCAGTGGACGGCGACTGTGGCGGCGGCGGCGCTGTCGTCGGTGAGCACGATCTCGAGATCGCCGACGGCGCCGCCCGTCCACTCGACGGCGAGGTCGGTGCTGCGGTCGATCGTGAGGCCACGGCCGGGCCCGACGCCGGGTGCGGAAGCGGGGTTCGTGATCGTCGCCGAGACGGGGCCGCAGAACGTCTCGGAGAACGCTGGAATGACGCCGCCTGCGGCCGTAAACGTGAGCTCCGCCATGGGCATCGTCCAGAGAGCGCTCGCGACGACAACGTTCGCGTAGTAGCCCATAGCGTCGGGCGTCATGACGATCATGCCGCCGTTCGAGCTCGCGGTAATGGTGCCCGCCTGGGGTTCCGCTCTGTAGTTGCTGGTCGGGATACAGGTGTCGGCCGTGCAAGCCGCGCCCACGGCCTCCTGCGTGCAGCCGGGGTCGATGACAGGCTTCGTCAGCCCGAACGAGGCAGAGAGCGTGGTGCTCGCGGCCCCGCTGTCTCCGAGCGTCTGGGTTGCGACGACGGTGCCGAATTTCTCCGTCGGCGAGCACAAGCCGAGGCCGTTGAAGTCGGCATGATCGTCGCACATGACGAAGACTCCGCCGCTCGCGGCGAAGCCGCTCGTGGCGAAGCCGCGCGCGGCGCCACTGGATGCGCCAGTGCCACCCGAGGATCCCGCAGGTCCCGTGGCGTCACCCGCGGCCGCCGCGCCGCTCGATCCGCTGCCGCCCGCGCTAGCCATGTTGCCGGTACTGCCGCTGCTCGTGCCGCCTGCTGCCGCGCCTGCGACAGCTCCTGCATTTTGCCCGGCCGTGCCGACACTCTGCCCCGAGGCGCCCGCGCTCTTTCCGGCGCCACCGGCGACCCCGGTGCCGCTGCTCTCTGTGGCCGGCGAGGCTGCGCCGCTGTCGACCCTCGATCCCGTCGTTCCCGAGCTGCAGGCGGTGGCCACGAGCGCAAAGACGAGCAGCCCGTGCGAAGCGACGTTCATGAGGGCATCCAGAGTACGCCCTCGGAAGGACCCGCACGCGAGACAAGTGACTCCGTGAAGCCATGCTTCGCGGGCATCGCGAGGAGGGTGGGCGCCCCTCGTTTGTTTTGTGCTCTGATGCGTCGCCGAGGATCAGCCCCCGAAAAGAGACCCCCCATGAGCGCAAGGCGTACGAAAGCGAGTGAGCCGTCGTCTCTTCGGGAGATGCCCGAGGTGACGGACTGGTCCAAGGCGCGTCGCAACCCGTATGTCCGAGGTCGACGAGCGCGCATCCTCGACGCCGATCTCGCGAGGGCGTTTCCGGACTCGGCAAGCGTCAACGCCGCGCTTCGGGAGGCGCTGGCCGTGCGTGCGGTCGTACGGCCGAAGCGAGGTCGGGCGGCGACGCGTTCAGCAGGCAACTGAATGCCATCGCGGATGGGCGCTCCGGTGAGCGGGGCGAGACGCAGTCGCGTTTCGCATGAATGCGTCCGTGAGCGGTGGAAACGCGCCCACGAAGCGGATGGATATGCAAACGTCCGGAACCGCTCCCGGGTCCTCTCGGGAATGCGAGCCCTACCGGGACATCGATAGATCCCGCCTCGTCAGCGCCCAGTGAAGCCCCATGTTCACGAGCGCCAGCACGATCGCGCCGATGAAAGCCGAGCCGAAGCTCGTGATGACGAAGCCAGGCACGAAGCTCGAGGCCACCCACAGCATCAGGGCATTGATGACCCACCAGAACACGCCCAGGGTCACGACGGTCAGCGGGAGCGTCAAGATCTTGAGAAGGATCCCGAGCGTCGCGTTGACGAGGCCGATCACGAGAACCGCGAACAAGGCCGAGCCCAACCCACGGAGGTAGAAACCGGGCACGATCTGCGAAACGAGCCAGAGGCCGACCGCGCTCAAGAGCCAGTTGAGGAGGATTCGCATGCGCAGAATATGTAGCCATCGGTCCGCGATGCGCCAATCCGAGGCGGGAACCCCGCGCCGCGGCTTATGGAAATCGACCGCTCGCCGCCAAAAGGTCGAGCCGGGCTTCTCGCGAGGCATCCTCCGCGATCGCAGCCTGCGTCTCCGCGTCGCGTGCCTGCCGCTCCGCGTCGATGACCTCCAAATTCGTGGTCGCGCCCGCGCGATAGGCCGTGTTCGCCAGGTTGAGCGCCCGGCGCGCGAAATCCGCGGATTGATTCGCCTGGTCGAGGGCGATGTCTTCGCGCTGCATCTCTTCGAACGCGATCCGCACGTCGCTTCGCGCCTGGCGCAGCGTCGATTCCGCGTTCAGTCGCGCCTCTTCGGCGTTCGCAGCGCGCTCATGCTCCAGGCCGTAGCGCAGACCGCCGTCGTAGAACGGCACCGTGAGCACGAGCTCCGCCTGCCACCCGGTCTGGGGAATCGTCGGCGTCGGCGGCGTTTGGTAAAACGGGAAAGCGATGAGATTGAGGTACGGCAGATAGTCGGCCCACGCATCGTCCACCGTCCGGTCGGCAGCCTTGGCAGCGCGCCGGCGTGCGACGACGTCGGCGCGCGCATGGTCCGCCTCGTTCATCGCATCGTGGAAGGAGGGCATTTGCGTCGGAACGCCTTCGTCCGCGGTGTCGACCGGCGCAGGCGCGGCCACCAAAACCCCCAGAGCCTCTCGGGCCTTCAAGAGGGCGACGTGCTGGTTTTGCAGCGTCACCTCGTCGGTGGTGAACTCCTGCGCCGCGCGCGCTTCGTCGAGCCTGTTGCCCACGCCTCCCATGCGCTGGGCGTGGGTAAACTCGTAGTGCGATTTCGCGTTGTCGCGCGCAATGCGCGCCGTCTCGAGCAGGCGCTTTTGCGTAATGATCGTCAGGTATGCGCGACCGGTCGACACCGCGATCGTACGGCGAACGTCCGCCTCGGCGGCCACCGCGACCTCCACTTGGTCGCTCGCCTGACCCCACTGCACCCACCCCTTAGGATAGAGGAGCGGAGCGTCGAGGGTCACGTTGAGATTGAGCCCGCTTTTCGGCAGCACGACCTCGCCGCCCGAGATCCGGTCGTGGTCGAGGCGCGTATAGGTCCCGAGCCCGATCAGCGAGGGGAGTGAGCTCGCGCGCACCTCCTCCATGAGGGCATGAAACCTCCGGACCTCTTGCTGAGCCTGCGCCGCCGTGGGGTTACGAGACAAGGCCCGCCGGATGGACTCGTCGAAGGTCAAGTGCTCCGCCGCAGTCTCCTCGTCGAAGATGCGCGCCTCCGGCGGCCTCGGCGCGTCGCGGCTGTCGGCCGAGGGGGGGGCGAGAGAAACGGGAGGGCTCGTCTGACCTCGAGCGGGCACGGGGATGAGAAAAGGAGCGACGAGCCAGGCGGAAAGCCGCCAAGCCGCCAAGCCGGCGGATCTCCTCGAGCCTCTCGACGCACGGCCACCGGCGAAAAGAGCCATGGGTGCAGCTTCGCGGCTCGGCGGCCTTCTCGTTTCTATGCGATCGAGCATCATGCCGCTGGTTTAGCCACCCGGCCGGCGTGCTGTCGACTTCTCGCCGCCAAGTTCCTAGTTTCTACGCGCGTGCCCCCGCTCAAGTCCCCGTCCGCTCACGCGACTGTCGGTGGGGTCGCGGCCGCCGTGGTCGCGGCGAGCCTTTTCGGGGCCACGACTCCGCTCGTGAAGCACTTCGGCGCGGGCGTCGGAGCGTTCGCCACAGCGACGCTGCTCTATGCGGGCTCCGCGATCGGCGCCGGGCCTCCAGCCCGGCAGGGCGGCGAGCCTTCGCTGGGTCGCCGCCAGCTCGGGCGCATGGCTCTCGTCGCGGCGCTGGGGGCCGCGCTCGCCCCGGCGTGCCTCGCGTGGGGTTTGCAGCACACCGGGGCTCTCGCGGCCTCGCTGCTGCTCAATCTCGAAGTGATCTTTACGGTTCTATTCGCGCGGGTGTTGTATCGGGAGCCTGGCGGCCGGCGCATGGCTCTCGCGGTCGCGCTGATGGTCGCGGGCTGTGTGCTGCTTGGGGCGCGCGGTGGCGGAGGAGGGCGCTCGAGCGGGCTCGGGCTCTTGGCCATCGCCGGCGCGGCGCTCACGTGGGCGCTCGACAGCACGCTCACGCGACCGCTCGCGGATTTCGATCCCAGTGCGGTCGTCTTCGGCAAGGCGGTCGCCGGCGCCGTTCTCTCGGCGGCCATCGCCTGGGTGCTTCGCGAGCCATGGCCGGCGGGGATCGCGTGCGCGGCGCTCGTGGCCTGCGGCGCGGTCGGATACGGTCTCAGCCTTCGCCTCTACCTGCGCGCGCAGCGCGCGCTCGGGGCCGCGAGGACCGCGTCGCTCTTTGCGCTCGCACCGTTCGTGGGGGCGATGTTGGCCTATGGGCTCGGCGACAGGGATGGCGCGCTGCTCGTAGTCGTCGCCGGAATGCTCTTCGCCTTCGCCGTCTATCTGCACGCGACCGAGGCGCACCATCATCGTCACCGGCACGAGCCCGTGGATCACGAGCACGCGCATCGGCACGACGACGGGCACCACGACCATGTGCACGTCCCTCCCGTGCAGGGGGAGCACAGTCATGCGCACCGGCACGAGAGCCGCGAGCACGACCATCCGCACGGTGCGGATCTACACCACAGGCACGGGCACGAATGAGCCTCGCCCGGGGCGCGCGTGATCGGGGTATCGCGTGCGCTAGTTCAAGATGTTGACTTGCGTGAACGAAACGCTCGATTGGGCGGCCACGCCTTCGACGACGCCGGGGCTCGCCAGCGAGCCGGCTTGCGCCGAAAAGGTCTTGGTCTCGCCGGCCGCAATCGATCCCCGGAGCGAGAATGTCGCCGACCCGAGGCCCGCGCCTCTCGCGTCGGTCCATGTGATTTCGCCACGCAGGTCGCGCACGGAGAAGTGCGACGTGTTCGACACGGTGAGCGAGACCAATTGGAGCGAGGGATGGGGGCCCGCCTTCTTGGTCGACTTCACGTCGCTCGTCTGGAGATAGTTCTCCGGCATGGCGGCGAGCCCGAGTCGCTCATCGTTCGGCGTTCGTGGTCTCGCCGCGCTCGCCGCGGCCAAGGCTTGCGCGGCTTCGGAAACCACCGTGCTGACTGCGGCCTGCGCCTCGGCGAGGTCGCTGTCTTCGCGTGCCTTGACCTGCCCGGAAGGGTTGTCTTTGCACGCCATCACGACAAGGAAAGCTCCGCAGAGCGCGTCCAGTTTGGGCATCCCGACGAAGCGCGATGCTAGGCAGATTCTTCCCGACCTCAAGGGCGACCGAAACACGCCCTCCTTTGGATCCGACAATGTAGGGAAACATCGGATGGGCGACCTGGGGGGAAGCTTTGGAGCGTATTTTTCTCCGATTCTCACCTTGCCACTCGGGCGATGTTGCGCAATTGTCACGCGCGCAAGGGGGATAGCCGAACGGGAGCTCTGCGGGGGATGGCGCGAGACGAAGCGAATCGCCGGAGGTACCGGCGGATACCGGCCCCGATCCACTGCCGTCCGGCGGGTGAGGAGTTCTTTGCCCAGCGGCTGGAGCCCGTCGATATCAGCTTTGGGGGCCTGCGGACCTACAGCGACGAGGAATATCGAGTCGGCTCCTTTCTGCGGCTCGACATTTTCTTTTCCGGCGTTGCGCCCGTCACGCTCAATACCGAGGTCATGTGGATCAAGTCTCTGGGCAAGCGTGCGCCCGCGCGTTTCGAGCTGGGCCTCGCGTTCGTCGACTTGAAGCCCGACGCGCGCAACGTTCTGCGGCGCCTGTTTTCGCAAGCCGAGAAAGCCGAGCGGGCATCCTCGACCGTCGCGCCGCGACCCGCGCTCGCGCCCCAACCCCCTCTGCCGGACCTTACGTTGGAGTTCACGCCCACCGAGCCTGTGAGCGAGGTTCGCCCGGTCACGCCCCAAGCCGCGAGTGGCAAGGAGGTGGCCGATTCGAGCGCGCGGCTCGCGCGGATTCCGATGGTTCTGGTCAACGCCCAGCGCTTGCAGGCGACGAAGCTCGACGCGCGCGCGGGTTTCCTTCTGGCCCTCATCGACGGCGTGACCTCCGTCGAGGGCGTGCTCGACGTGAGTGGGATGCCGGCCGAAGAGACCCTCGAGCTCCTCGAGGATCTCCGGCGACGCGGTATCATCGCTCTCCACTAATCCACGCTCGCACCGACGAGGCGAGCCGGCGCGTGCGGCCGACGGCCCACGCCAGCGCTTCTTTGAAAATCACGAGCGCGACGAACCTTGCGCTCACGGCCGCCCTTGCATGCGAGCAGGCTAGGGCGCGGGTCACTCCCCTGGCCATACGCCCTGAAGCGTATGCTCCGCCGCGCCCGGCGGCGGGCCGTACACCGCTGCCCGGACGACGCGAGCGGCGTCGACCATCGCCGGGCCCGGATCGCCGAGGAGCTCGCCGTCGACCTCGACGATGCGGTTTTGACCCTTGCACGCGCGGAGCACCGCAAGCCCGGGTCGGGCGCAGAGGCTTTGCCGCATCCCGAGGTTGGTGACGATGACGTCGGGGTCCATCGTCAGCACTTGCTCCGCGGTGTATTGCGGCCACCCTCGGTAGGCCGAAGCGGCATCGAGGAGCCCTGCCGCGACGAGGACATCGTGGTAGCTCGTTTCGAGCGCGCCCCCGAAGAGACTGTCGCCGTAGACACTGAGGTGCATCGCCCGAAGGCGATCGGACTGGGGTACGCCCGCGGCGACGGCATCCATCGCCTCGACGAGGGTGCGCGCAAACCGCTGCCCCCGCTCCGGGTGGCCGAGGATCGCGGCGAGCTCATAGATCCCGGGGACGAGTGTCGAAAGCCCCCGCATCTCGCCGAGGTCGAAGACGACGAGCCCCGCCTCGCGCAGCCGCGCAACCGGCCGAGGGTCTCCGATGCCGTTGACCAGAACGAGATCGGGGTGAAGCGAAAGGATGCGCTCCACGTCGTCGAGGCGTTCGAGTGTCGGCTTGCCGGCAAAGCGAAAGCCTTGTGCGCGGCTGCGTGCACTGGGGGTGGCGAATGCGGCGACGCGATCGGGCTCGCAGATCGCGAGAAGAATCTCGTCGGCCAAGGGGCTCACCGACGCGATGTGCCGGTAGTCGCGTCGCGGGACCGAAGCTCCGGCGCGATCGACCAGAGCGGAGGGTGCCGCCGTCGCCGAAGACGCCGGCTGTCCGGCGATGGCGTTGCGCGGTGACCCCGGTCGAGACAGCCAGACCGCGAACGTCGATGCGGTCAGCGCGAGCGTAAAGGCCGCACCATTGAGCGCAGCGATCCCCCTCACGGGGTGGCTCCAGGCAGGCGGAAGCCGAGGGCACCGTGGGGGACGAGCTCGATCCCGTAGGTCGATCCGACGACGTTCTGGGAGATGATCGTGCGGGTTGGCCCGCTCGCGAGCACGCGCCCCCGATCGAGGAGCACCGCCTCGTCGGTCCATTCGAGGGCCTCGTTGAGAGGATGGAGCACCGCGAGCACGCCGTAGCCTTGCTGCGCGAGTCGCCTCAGCATGGCGTAGACCTTGAGCGCATGGCCCACATCGAGCGCAGACGTTGGTTCGTCGAGCAAGAGGACGCGGGCTTCGGTGGCGAGCGCTCGCGCGAGCAGCACGCGCTGGCGCTCGCCTTGCGACAGCGTCAGAAACGATCGTTGTGCGAGCGCATGGGTTTCCGTCAGCTCGAGCGCCCGCGCGACGGCCGCGCGGTCGCGTACCGTGGATCGAACGCGCCCCGCGTGGTGGGCGTAACGGCCCTGCTCGACGACCGCCGCGACGGAAAGCGCGGACCGAAGCTCGGACTGCTGCGGGACGTAGGCGACGCGTCGGGCGCGCCCGGGGCCGTCGAGCGCGCGCGCGCTTCGACCCTCGATCGCGATGTCGCCCTCGTAGGCAAGGATCCCTGCGAGAGCCTTGACGATCGAAGACTTGCCGGCTCCGTTCGGGCCGAGCAGTCCGGTCACGCAACCGAGGCGCGCCGCGAACGTGACCCGATCGACGACCGCCCGTCCTCCGCGCACGACGCGCAACGCGGCGACCGAGATCGCGTCAGGCAAAGCTCCCTCGCTTCTGGCCGCGAACGAGGAGGGCGAGAAACGCCGGGGCGCCCACCAGGCCCGTGATGACCCCGAGGGGCACGACGCCGCGTGCGGGAAGCACGCGGACCACGAGATCGCACGCGCCGACGAACACCGCTCCGCCGAGCGCCGCGACGGGGACGAGCCGTCGGTGGTCGACGCCGAGAAGCGGACGGAGCGCGTGCGGAACGAGCAAGCCCACGAAACCGATGTTGCCGCCGATGGCGACCGCGCCCGCGGTCAGGGCCGCGACCCAGAGGACACAACAAAGGCGCACTTGGTCGACGTTGACGCCCAGCGACGCGGCCTCTTCGTCGCCACAAAGCAAGAGGTCGAGCGGTCTCGCCCAAAACCAGGAGGCCGCGATCCCGACGGTCACGAGAGGCGCCGCGAGGGCGACATGTTGGGGCCCCGCTCCCGTCAGATCCCCCAGAGAGAAGGCCACGACCGCACGCCCGAGCTCCCATCGATCCTGAGCCATACTCGTGACGAGGCTGCCGAGCGCGAGAAAGAGCGAAGAGAGGAGAAAGCCGGTGAGGATGAGAGACAGCATGTCGCTCGACCGACGCGCGAAGCCAAGGACCAAGGCGAGGCTCAAGAGCGCGCCGGCCATGCAGCCGACTGGAAGCACGACATCGGGAGGGATCCCGTGTGCGCCGCGGCCGACGAGCACGAGCTCTGTGACGACCAATGCGATCTTGCCACCGAGGGCAGCGCCGGACGAAGTGCCGAGCACCGACGGATCGGCCAGTGGGTTTTGAAACAGACCTTGGACGACGACGCCGGCCACCGCGAGAGCGGCGCCGACGAGCAGCGCGCAGGCAAGTCGAGAAGCGCGAAGCGATAGCAGGGTCGAGCGAAGCTCCGGGTCCGCCAGGCTGCCTGCCCCGAGGCCCAGCGACAGGACCGTCAGCACGACGAGCGCCGCGACGAGGACTACGTATCCCGCGATGAGCCGCATTCCGTGAGTCCACCTTGCGCCGTACCGGCGCCTTGCGCGGATGTCAACGGCGACAGGATCTCCGCGGGCTCATGGAGTCGAACAGGCTGAGATGCAAAGCAAGACCCCGATCGAGGTGACGCACGCCGACGACACGACCGGCAGCCAAAGACCGAATCGAGCGAGAGGGCGAGCGAGGGGGCGAGCGAGCGGGCCGCTTTCGGGCGCACGATCCAGCAGCCGGCGCGCCATGACGACCAGGACCCCGGAGGCGGTGAGCGTGACGGCGATTCCGCTCGAGAAGGCCAAGACGAGCACGAGGCCAAGAATGTAGCGATGCAGGGCGATCGCGGCGAACAGGACGGCAAGCCCGGACGGGCAGGGAACCGCGCCCGCAGCGGCGCCGAGGGCCCAGATCGCATAGGCGCCGTCGGACGATGCAACGACGTTGCGGTGGGAGTGGCCGTGGCTCGTGACTTCTCGCCAGCGCATCGACAGTTGGGCCAACCCCAGCGCGAGGACGGTCATGGCCGAAGCGAGCTCGAGGCCTCGCATGACGCGCTGCGAGCCGATGGTGCGCTCGATCGCGACGGCGAGAAGCCCGATGGCAAAGACGACCACCGTGTGAGCGACCGTGACGGTGACCCCCAAGACGACCGCTTGCGATGCGCGCGCGCGGCGGCCCACGAGGTACGCCGCCGCCAGAGCCTTCCCGTGCCCCGGCGAGAGCGCGTGGCCGGCCCCGAGAAGGGCTGCCAGGGCGAGCGCGATGGCCGAGAAGGTCCAGCTCCCGCTCGCTCGTTTCATCGCGGCCGCGAGGCGCGCGAGCCTCGCGTCGACGACGACAGGCCCAAGGGGCGCGCCCGCGGGCGCTCGAGACGTGGCCGTGTGCACGCGCCGAAACGTGAACAGGGCGCGGTCGACGCGTGGCGGGTCCTGGGTAGCCGCGCTTGCGTACGCAAGGGCCTGGAGAGGTCGCTCCTTGTTTCCGGCCGTGAGGACGGCGTCCGCAGAGTCGTCCGCCGCCATCTCGCGCCATCCGGGGCGATCGGCGAAGCCGGGGTCGCTCGCGTCGACATGAATGTCGGTCACGTCCGGGTCGACGGGCGGTCGACGCTCCGCTGTGATCTCGGCGGCGATGCGGAGCGTCGGCATGCCTCTTTCTCCCTCGCGGACTTCGAGGTTGCTGCCGGTAAGGCGAAGCGTCGCCCGCTCGCCGTTCACCCCGACCGTCCACGCATCGACCAGAGGGGTCAGCCGACGGTCGAGGTAGGCCCGTTGTTCCGCGGGGGTCAGGGTTCCGTCGTGATCGGCGTCGAGGCCGTCGAGCTCGGCGTAGGAGGGCATCTCGGCGAAGTCGAGCAGGTAGGCGATGTGAACGATCCCGTTCGCGTCGCATTCGAGCCCCACGTACCGATTGACGGACGTGAAGCCGGCAGGGTGCGCCGCAGCCTGGGGGGAGAGAGCGAGCATCGCGCAGCCCACCGAGGCGGCCACGAGCCACGCTCGCGCTGTGCCGATGCGCTGCAGGCCTTGCGCTTGCGCCCGCATGTTATTCGAGCAGGCGGGTGGGAAGGTCGAGGCGCGGCGTTTCCAGGCCGTGGCGCGCCATGAGGTCGTCGTCGCAAAGAAGCTGCCGGGTGGGCCCGTCGGCGACGACCCGGCCGGCGTCGAGCAAGATGGTGCGCGGGCAAGCCTCGGCGGCGAGGGCGAGGTCGTGTGTGGCGAAGAGACGGGTCGTCTTCAAGCTCCGAACGATCGTGATGAGCTGCCGGCGCGCTCGGGGGTCGAGGCCGCTCGTCGGCTCGTCCAAGATGAGAATCTTGGGATCGTAGGCGAGCAGCCCCGCGAGGGCGACGCGCTTCTTCTCCCCTCCGCTGAGCCTGTGAGGGAGCCGGGGCTCGTAGCCCGGGAGATCCACCTCCGCGAGCGATTGGGCCACGCACTCCCCCAGCGCGGGTCCGCGCAGACCGAGCTGGCGCGGTCCGAACGCCACGTCCTCTCCCACCGTCGGGCAAAAAAGCTGATCGTCGGGATCCTGAAAGAGCAAGCCGACATCGCGCCGTGAGCCCTCCGCAGCCTCCGGGTGCACTCTCCGATCGAAGAGAACGACTTCGCCCTCGCCGTGACCGCTGCCGGCCTCGGGAAGCAGCCCGGCAATGTGCAGCAGGAGAGTCGATTTTCCCGCTCCGTTCGCCCCGAGCAGAGCGACGCACTCGCCCGGCGCAATTTGGAGCGAGACATCGACGAGGGCGGGGGTCGCATCGTCGAAGTGAAAGAAGAGATGGCGCACTTCGATCGCTTGCATCAAGAGAAGCCGCGAGCCCGCATGGCCACCGAAATCCGCTCCGCCCCTACGATACCCCGGACCGACGAGACGGCAATCGCCGCCGCGAGCGCTCAGAACTTCGGGGCGACGAACTCTCGGGCGGGCTTGGCGAACAGGTATCCCTGGAGCAGATCGGCGCCGAGAGCCGCGAGCGTGTCGCGCTCCGCTTCGGTCTCGACGCCTTCGCAGATGACGACCATGGCCAGGTCCCTGCCGGCCAGATCGAGCATCGATCGCACGACGCTGCGCTTTCTCGACGAGGTGTCGATGCCGCGCACGAGAGACATGTCGAGCTTGACGATCTCCGGTTCGACCTGGCTGAACGAAGAGACCCCCGCATAGCCGGCGCCCAGGTCGTCAAGGGCGATTTGAAATCCGAGCCGCCGCAGTTTTTCGAGCCGCGGTCCGAGCCCGTCGACGGGCTCGAGCGACGAGCGCTCGGTGATCTCCAGGACGATCGACGAAGCCATCGGGGTGAGCGGCGCCGAGGGCGAGATCAAGTCGACATCGTCGAGGTCGCTCGAATGAACGTTGACAAAGAGCTTGCACGAGGCGGGGGCGTCGGGCGCGCTCCTGGCGACTCGCTGCCGAATCGCCCGGCCGAGATCGTGCAAACGTCCGAGTCGCTCGGCCGCGGTGAAGAGATCGAAGGGACGCGCGAGCGTCGGCTCGTCCGAGCGCACGAGAGCCTCGTAGCCGAATACGGTCTCCTGCCTCCAGGACACGATCGGTTGAAATGCCAGCCAGAGGCGATCGAGCGCCCTGTCGAAGTGCACCTCGAGGCTGGCGCGATCTCCCAAGTGATGCGAGGTCGAGCCGGCGATGTCGAGGGCCTGCCTCTTGAGCGTGGCCATCTTGTGCAATTCGACCGCGCGGCGGACGACCTCGAGGAGCGTCGCCGGAGCGACCGGCTTGCGGAGGGAACGAAACGCGCCGTAGGCGACCGCGTCCGCGGCGGCCGCCCGATCCGAGCTCGCAGCCACGAGCAGCACCGGAACGTCCGCGTCGCGCTCGCGCACTGTGCGCAGAAATTCGAGGACGCTCGTCCCCTTCATGACGACGTCGGTGACGATCACGTCGAACGGACCTCGCTCGGCGTGAATCCTGGCCGCGTCTCGGGTGGGCGCGGTCTCGACGTGGCACCCGCACGAAGTCAGAGCGTGCGCGCACGTGGCGAGGAGGTCGGCGTCGTCGTCCGTGACCAGGATGCGACTCGCGGCCAGGGCGGCCGCGAGCGACGGGCGCGTGGGCAACGGTCCCGCGGGGCTCGGGCGCGACGCCCGCGCAGCCAGCTCGAGGACGTCCGCGAACGCGCTCCAAGACGCGGCGGGGGCGGCGGAGGCGTCATGGGGCACCGTGCCCACGGAGATCGCCATGCGATGACCGTCGATCTCGACGACCCGCGTGCGGACGCCCGGCGCGGCGGAGCCCACGGCAATGAGATCGGTCACCTTCGTCGACGCGAGATCCTGACGGCTCTTTCCGTGCTCGGCGGCCGCCGCGTCGTTGACGGCGCCAATGGCGTAGGTCTCGGGGTCGTAGACCCAGAGCGGCGCGGGGCATGCCTCGAAGATGGCGCGGTACCTGGCTGCGGACGTTCGGATGTCGTTCTCGAGCCGCTTTTGGGCCTCGCGCGCCTCTTGCCTGCGAAGCTCGCGCTCTACGGCGGGTCCTAATCCCGCCATCTTGTCCTTTCGGATGAAGTCGTGCGCTCCCGCTCGCATCGCGGCGGCTGCGGTTTCTTCGGCGATCGTGCCCGAGACGATGATGAAGGGGATCTCGAGCGCCCTTTCGCGGAGGAGAGCCAGGGCATCCACGGCGCTGAATCGGGGCATCGAGCAATCGGAGAAAACGACGTCCCACGTGCCCACGCGGAGCGCTTCGCGCATGGCGTCGGCGCTTTCGACACGCGTCGCGCTGGCCTCGTATCCGCTCCGCCGGAGGTGCAGAAGCGCAAGCTCGACATCCTGCTCGGAGTCCTCCACGTGAAGGACGCGCAACGCGGGGTGGCTCGGAGGGCTCATCGAGGGGCGGTGGGGAGGAAGGACTGCTCCCACAAAGCATGCGCTTTCTTCTGGGTAGCGCAATACGTCTGTCGCCGTATGCCCAGGGGGCTCCCGACGCTTCCATGCTGTCCCAGGAGTGCCCACCGGAAGCCGAAAAGCGTCCGTTGACGTCCCATGGGCGCGATGGTGGGGTGCCTTCATGCACCGCACGAAGACCGAGACGCTTCTCGCCGAAGCCGAACAGGCACATGCCGACGACCCCGAGCGCGCGGAGGTGTTGCGGCGCGCTCGAACGTTCAAGGCAAGCTGGCTCGAGCTCGGGGAGGTGCTCATGCGAGTGAAGCGGAGCGGGCAGTGGAAGAAGTGGGGTTACGAGTCGTTCGAGGCTTACGCACAGGGCGAGCTTTTCTTGCGACCCCAGACGGTCGACAAGCTGACGGGCTCGTACGCGTTTCTGCAAAGACGCGCCCCGTCGGTTCTCTCGCGCGACGGGCTGCGCGAGCCGATCCCGAGCTATCAGGCCGTCGACTTTTTGCGCAGGGCCGAGGCGAACGACGACGCCCCGCGCGAAGCGGTCGCGGAGGTGCGTCGGCGCGTGATCGACGAAGCCGCGCCGGCGTCGGCCGTGACACGAGCGTACCGTGAGGTGGTCTTCCCGATGGACGAAGGGACGCGGCAGCGCCGGGATACGGCGGGTGTGCGGAATGTCGCAAAGCGCCTGCGCGAGCTCATGGATGAGACGAGGATCGTCCCCGCGAAACTGGCCGGCGAGGTCGCGCGCGTGCTCGACCGTCTGCTGGAAGTGGTCGGCGACGGCGACGAGGTGGCCGCTTAAGCGTCAGGGCAACATGATTCGGCCCGGCGCCGTGTTGGCGCCGTCGGGGGTGTGGCAAAAGTTGCAACTCCCGAACGCCTGCGGCGACAGCATGTCGCGCTCGCGACCTTGGTAAAGGATCTTGGCTTGAAACGGACCTGTGATCCCGTCAGACGTATAAAAGTTTCCATCTGTACCTACGGGAATCGTCTCGACCAGGCCGGTGGCATCCGTGATGACCACGGTTGCTCCCGTGACGCTGGCTCCGGCGCAACCCTCGCTCTCATGCTCCGTCTTGTACGCGGTTCCGGCGATGGAGAAGCCGTGGCACGTACTGCAATCGTCGCCGGGGCGCATCGCCGGCCCGTTGCCGCCCATGCCAGCCGCGCCGCTGGAGCAAATGAGCGGGCCGTTGTAGGTCGGGCCGACGGAGGCGTCCGAGTCCGTATCGTCGGTGCCCGCGTCCGGCGCGCAGCCTCCTCCCGGAGGGTATTTCGCAGTGATCCACGCCTGAAGCGCGGCGATCTCGTCTTCGGTCGCGGGTGCGGCCGGTGGCGTCGGCATGGGGAACACCGTGTTCTGCATGCGCGAGACCGACTCTTGCGCGTTCGTCAGCGATTGATCGACGAGCGATGGGGACGTCAAGTCAGCGACCGTCACGAGCGAGTTCGGAGCCGGCAAGACCGGAACGACTCCGTGGCACGACTGACACCGGTTCACGAGGAGCTGTTCGACGGCGCACGGCAAGCCGGCCCCATCGGCCGAGCCCGATGAACCCGTCGGCGGTGCCGACGTACCCGATGCTGTGCCAACGCCGCTCGAAACGAAGGTCGAGCCGGATCCGATCGGGGAACCGACCGCGACTCCTGATCCCGCGCTCGAGCCCCCAGGCGAGGTTCCGCTCGTGGCCGATCCGCTGGTGTCGACTCCCGATTCGCTGACGGGTGGCGGAGACGACACGCCGCTATTGCTGCTGCCGTTGCTGCTGCCGCTACTCGTCGCGTCTTTCGTGGCAACGGCTCCGGGTGCCGCGACGCCGCCGGCGTCCCCCGTGCATCCGGAAAGGACGCCGACGCCGACCCAGAGGGCGCACGTCGCGCCCAGAGAACCGGCTCGTCGCAGGGTCATTCTAGCGCGTCGTCGCACAAGGCTCGTCCCCTCGCTCAAAAGCCGCCCCCGAACAGGAGCGACTGCACACCCCGTCCGCCCGAACCGAGGGTTTGCACTCCCAAGTTGAAAGTGTGCTCGCCGCTCGTCTTCCAAACGAAGTCGACCCGTCCCGCCGTACTCACTGGTGAAGGGGCTCCCCGAATGGCGGCGAGCAAGGACGTTTCGCCGAACAGCTGCGCCTGCCCTGGCGCGGCATAGAGGCCCCCTCCAAACACGAGCCACGCCGACCGAGTGACGGGCAGTGCATAGGTCAGCGCGCCACCGATCCCCGCGTCGATCGGACAACCGAGCTGCGTGAAGCCGCTCAAGACGAGCCTAGGCGTGAGCCGGAGCATCCTCCAGTGCTGCACTGGGATGCCTCCGACGGAGTTCCCCGCGTCGTCCTCTCGGGAGGCGCAGTTCGGAAATCCTCCCCCTTTCGGGAAGATGCTCGCTTCGAGGGATAACCGGAGCGGCGCCAGGGCTCGATACCCCGAAAGCGCGCCAGCATCGCCGCTCCCCTCGTCTCCCGCCGCGAGCGGTGGCGTCGGACGCTGCGCCAGAGGTTGAGGGGCGGATTGCGCGAGCGCCGGCGCAACCCCGCCGACCGCCCAGGTCAGGGTCCCGGCCGCGATCCCGAGGAGGGTCCGCGCGATCTGCACGTGCTAAAAGGTAGTCCTCTTCCTCGAAGCGGCAAGGCGACGGGCGCTTCGTATGCCGTCCTTGCTGCACGAGTCCAGTCGGGTCGGACGACCTCGACAATGTCGAAAATCCGCTCACCTTGACATGCGACGCTCGCGCTGGTGCGATTCGCCGCCCCCCTCATTCAGGGGTAATGAAGTCGTCTGAAAGGTCCCGAACAATGCGCTGGTTAGGATATCGAGGTCTTCTAGCCATCGGGCTGTGTGCTTGCGGAACGTCGACCGGGCCCACGATGGGGACCTCAGGCAGCGGATCTTCGGGCTCCGGCACCTCAAGCACCACGGGCTCAGCCACGGGCGCGGGCACTGGAAGCGCGACTTCTTCGGGAACGACCACGGGAGCCTCGGCGACCGGCGCGAGCGGGGCCGTGGCCTCCGGGACGAGCGGCGGTATTTCTTCGGGGGTCGCGACTTCGGGGATCGGATCCGGCGCGTCGACGGGCGCCGCGACGATGAGCGGAAGCGCGTCGGGGGCGTCGGGGGGCAGCGGCGCTTCGGGCGCGAGCGGCTCGAGCAGCAGCGGGACGAGCACGACGCCGTTTCCGAGCGGCATGAGCGCCGGCTGCGGCATGGCGCCTGTCAATGGCAACCAGAACATCATGGTGCCCTCCTGTGCGGCGGGCGCGATCACGCCGAAATGCATATCACCCGACTTTCAGCCTGGAGGCGTTGGATACATCAAGACGGGCAATTACGATTTCAACAATCGCGAATTCGCCATCCTCGCGATTCCCACCAATTACGACGGCACGAAAGCCTTTCCCGTCATCCTCGAGGGCGGCGGCTGTACGTCCGGGCCGACCAACAACGGGGGCGGCTACAACGCCGGCGAGGGCGGGAACGCCATCCGCATCGGCTTGTCGTACGTGGCCGGCGGAGGGTGCTTCGCCGACGGCGGGGAGTTTGCCGGAATGCCTTCGGGATTCGGATGTTCCCCCGACGAAGCCCACATTGGGATCTGCGTCAACAACCCCGAGGTGCCCTACGTCAACGCGATCCTCGACTTTCTCGAGGCGCATTTTTGCGTCGATCTGGGCAATATCTTCATCGGGGGCTACAGCAGCGGCGCGTGGGAGGCGTCGACTGTGAGCTGCGCGCTCGCCAACCGCATTCGTGGCATGTCCACGACGTTCGGTGGGATGCGCATCCATCGCGCGGCGTGCACGGGTCCTACGGCCGCCCTCATGCTCGCCGGGCTGGCCGACAACAGCAATCCGATTGGTCCGATGGTCGAGAACATGGCGCTTCCGTCGGTGGGCTTGAGCGCAACTCAGGTGAACGACGACATCCTCTTTCTCGACAGCAACGGGTCGGCGCCGATGCGCGACGAGCTCCTGACGCGCAATGGATGCACCGGGACGGCGACCGCCATGTACAGCGCGGCGTACCCGCAATGCATGAACTATACGGGTTGTCCGGCCGACTATCCGGTCGTGTGGTGCCCGTTGACCGGTGTCGGCCACGGCGGAGGCGACGTCGTGTCCGGGAACATCCACTACGAGAACGCCGCGTGGGACTTCTTGTCCAAGCTCCCCGCGCCGTAGGGTTCTAGTTGCAGCCCGTGGTGGCTCTCGTGGACGCCGTCTTGGGACGACGGGCGCCCAAGGGAGCTCCCGTGTGACGGGTCGACACTGCTCTCGTAGCGGACGAGGCGATCGGCCTATGGGCCCGCGTCTGCCTCGCTCTTCGTGACGACTGCCCCCACCGCCCGAACGACCACGCCGCGGCCGAGAATGCGCACGCTTCGCCCCGAGAGCTCGGTGCGAAATCCAATTTTCGTCGCGGCGAGCGAGAGGACCTGCGCACAAGCCTCGGGCGACCAGTGCGGCACGAGTCCAGTAGTCGTCGTCGAGCCCGTATTGGCGTTCGTCACCGTAATTGAGCCGGCCGAGTCTCCCGTGCCCGACGTGAATGTGAAGACGACGGAGTCCTGCCCCAGAGCGGGCATACTGGTCGCCAGAAGCGCGAGCGCCGTCCCAAGGACAAGGAGCGAGACGGCTCGGCGGGAGGAGAGCGCCATGATCGGTTCAAGCAAACGTTAGCGCGATTGAGCAGGCGAATGTAGCAGGGCAAGCGTACGCGAGACCCGGCGGCCGGGCTCCTCCTGCCCCGCGGGGGGGGGTCAGCGTCATCATCGATGACGGCGTGAGCCTCTTCGCGAGTCAGACGGGGGGCTCGTCAACGCGGGAATTCTGGACGCTCCGCTGAGCAATCCGAGCGCATGGGCGCAGATGCCGGACGCCATTTGTGGGCCCACGGCCGGCTCATTCGACCATGAAGCATACCGGGGCTCGAACGAGATGGCTTACGAGGCTGTGCATCACGTCATTTATTCGGCCAATTGGCATGCGGGGCTGTGGCGCCTCGTCACCCGTTAGCGCCGTACGTCGCAAAGACGGCCGCGTGCGTCTCGCGAGCGCTTTCTACCGAGGGTAAGGTGTCGCACTCTCCGGGCGCTGCGCCCCTCTTCACCGCTTCTATCGCGTCGTGCAAGAAGGGCACGAGTAGGGGCGCACCCTGGGCGCCCGTACACCCCTCTTCGATCCCTCGTAGCCTGCGAAGGCGAGCCGGGTCCCGCGCGTGCCACAGCACGCGTCCCGCCGTCGGATCGACCTCCGTGCCCTCGATGACGGCCGCGACCTCCCTTCCCACGAACGAGAGGCGCGTCGTGTCGCCGCTGCTGTCGAAGGTGGCCCGCAGTGCGGCGAGCGCTCCCCCCTCGAACGCCAGGGTCATGACCGCCGAAGTCTCTACGTCGACGCCTGGACGGTAGGCGAGCGAGCCGCTCGCCGAGGCCATGCGGCGGCCGAAAACGAAGCAGATGGCGTGGATGGCCACCGACAGCAGCACGGCCCCGCCCCAGGCCGACCGAGTCGCTCGCCCCGCCTGAAAGTAAGCGCTGTCGCGGCTCCATGCGAGATCGCAGTCGACGCTCGGCGCGTCACCGAACTCGCCCGAACGAATGGCCGCTCGTACCGAGCGGAGCGCACGCCCAGCTCTCCACTGGAGGACCGGCACACACTGGCCGAGGTGAGCGACACGATCGAAATCCTCCGCGGTCGTCGCGATCGGCTTTTCGACGAACACGATGCGATCGTTCCGGCACGCGCCTTCGGCCTGGTGGACGTGCGCGGGAGGAGGGCTGCAAACGCTGGCGAGCTCCGAGTCGATCCCGAAGAGCGCCTCGGCGCTCGCCACGGCGCGTGCTCCGCAGAGCTCTGCCAGTGCAGGGCCTTCGCGGGATCGAGATCGAAGACCCCCACGACGGAAACGCCGGCAGCCCGCCATGCGAGCGCGTGCATGCAGCCGGCGGCTCCCGCGCCGCAAATGGTCGCACGAAAAGAGTCGCGCCGTGGCATGAAGACCTCGGTCCCCCCAATCCTGCGCCGAGGTACTGCGAGACCCGGGCGCGCGTGGGGCGGGGCCGGAGGGTCGACAGAGCCTGGGTTTCCCGGGTGGATTGACGTCGTTTGGATACACCGCTGGCGCCTCGGTCCGACACGTGTGAAGTTGCGGGACTGATGTGCGGTCGCGCGGCGCTCACCGCGACTCGTGAAGATTTGCGGGAGGCATTCGGCCTCGACGACGCGCCGGAGCTCCCCCCCCGGTACAACCTCCATCCCTCGCAGCTGGTCTCGGTGATGCGAGCCCCGGGCAAGCTGGAGCTTCTGCGTTGGGGTCTCGTTCCGGCCTGGGCGAGGGATGCGAGGATCGGTCAAAAGCTCGCGCTTGCACGGCTCGAGACGATCGCGAGCAAGCCTGCCTTCCGCGAAGCCGCCCGGCACCGCCGATGCCTCGTCGTCGTTTCGGGGTTCTACGAATGGCAGCGAGCTGGAACGAAGGCGTCGACCCCGTTTTTCTTTCGTCGCGCGGATGAGAAACCGTTCACGCTCGCCGGTGTCTGGGACCGCTGGGTGTCGCGCGACGGCGAAATCGTGGAGTCGTGCGCGATTGTCACGCAGGCCGCTCGGCCGCCGATGCAAGCCGTCCACGATCGAATGCCCGTCGTTCTCGAACGCGAGGCATGGAAGCGATGGCTCGATCCGACGGTTCCCGTGTCGGAAGCGACGCTCGAGGGTCACCGTCCCAACCTCGTGGGCTTCGCGGTCGGCTCCCATGTGAACGATCCTCGCCATGACGACGCGGAATGCATGAGGGCCGCAGGAGAGCCGATGCAGCGCGAGCTTTTTTGAAACCCGCACCGGCGCGCGGTTCGGAGTGAGCTGAATTGGGTCCGCGCGCCCCGATTCGCCCGGCGGGCACGAACGCCGACGGGGACGGCAACTTGAGGAGGCGCTCTTGCCGTCCGAGCGTGGCATCACGATACTGCGTGCGTGGACGAGCGCGAGCCGGGGATGTCGACCGAGGACCTGCTCGCGAGGGCGGTCGCGGAAGCCACGAGCGATCGCGAGGACGACGACGCCTACTGGGAACGCGTGTGGCTCCTTCAGAAGCGGGATCCCGACGAGACCTGGAGCCTGCTGCAGCCACTGACCCACCATGCCGATGCGCGCGTGCGCGCGCTCGTCCCAGACGTCCTGCGCTATCTCGGCGGCATCCATCGACCGCTGACCGAGCAAACCGTGGCGCTGTTTCACCGCATGCTTCGCCATGACGCTGCACCTCAGGTGCTCGAATCCATCGGTCACGCGCTCGGGGACATCGGGGTACCGGCGGCGGTCGACATGATGATTCCTTACGCCCGCCACCCGGAGCCCGACGTTCGGTTCGCCGTGGTCTCCGCCCTGCTTCGGCACAGAGATCCCCGTGCGATTCAAACGCTCATCGAGCTTTCACGAGACGAGAGCGGCCGGGTGCGCGACTGGGCCACGTTCGGACTCGGCAGTCAGGTCGGCCGTGTCGATCCGGAGGTCCAAAGCGAAGACGTGGTGGACACACCGGCGCTCCGGGACGCACTTGCTGCTCGCTTGAACGATCCGCACGACGACGCGAAGTTCGAGGCGATCCTCGGCCTTGCCATGCGCCGCGACGCTCGGGTGCTTCCCGTCCTCGTCCGGGAGATCGAAAAGGGCCCCAAGCTGTCGCTCATCTTGGAAGCGGCGCGCTGGGCGGCGTCTTCGACGTTGTGCCCGAGCCTGCGAAAGCTCGCCTCGTCGACGGACTCGGAGGCGCTGGCATTCTGGAACGAGAATGGCCTCCAGAAGGCGCTAGACGCCTGCTGTGCGCCGAGCGGATTGAGGCCGCAGCGTCTGCCGTAGAACCGCGTTGGGGGGTCCCGCGCGCTTGCCATCAATCTATCGCGATACTAAGATAATAGCTTGCCCAACCTTGCCGCGACCGTAAGCACACTGCAATTGTTCGCCGAGCCCACGCGCGTGCGACTGATGGCACTCCTCGCTCAGGAGGAGCTCACGGTGGCAGAGCTCGTGAGCATCACCGAAATCGGTCAGTCGAGCGTCTCGACCCATCTGGCCAAGCTGAGGGATGCGGGCCTGCTTCGGGATCGAAGGGCCGGCACATCGACCCTATACGCCCCGAATGACGGCAACATGCCCGCCGATGCGCGCCGCGTTTGGTCGCTCGTTTCGGAGGAGATCAAGGATGCGGTCCTCGAGGGCGATCGCGAGCGGTGCGCGAACGTCCTCAAGGCGCGAGCTCGCAACGTTCCTTGGCCCGATTCCGTGGCGGGCCAGATGGATCGCCACTATTCGCCCGGCCGCACGTGGGAGAGCGTCGCCCGGGGCCTTTCCGGTTTGATGCGTCTTGGCGACGTTCTCGACGTCGGCTCCGGGGATGGAGCCATGGCGCACCTGGTGGCGCCGCGCGCGCGGAGCGTGACGTGCCTCGACCGCAATCCGAAAATGGTCGAGGCGGCTGGCTCGCGTCTGGCGGACACGAAAAACGCGACCGTGAGGCTCGGCGACATGCACGAGCTCCCGTTTCCGGACGGTTCGTTCGATCAAGTCATGGCGTTCAACGTCTTGACGCAGGCCACCGCGCCCGTGCGCGTTCTCACCGAGGCCGCTCGCGTGCTCCGGAAGCGGGGCACGCTGTCTCTCGTCACGCTCGGCGCGCACGAGGAAACCGAGACGACCGCGAGTTACGGCGACATCCGGCCCGGCTTCGCTCCGTCGCAGCTCCGTCGGATGCTGCAGAAGGCGGGGCTTGCCGTCGACACGTGCGGGATCGCGTGTCGTGAAAAACGGCAACCTCATTTCGAAGTCATTACGGCCTTCGCCCACAAGAGCTCCAAATCGTGACAACCCCCGACCTTCATCCGCTCGAGAAGCTTCTTCAGAAACGCATTGCGATCCTCGATGGCGCGATGGGGACCACCATTCGCACGTATCGAATGACGGAAGCCGATATTCGAGGCGAGCGCTTCCAGAACGCCCCGAAAGATCTCCTCAACAACGGCGACATTTTCTCGCTCACCCAGCCCGAGATGATCTGCGACATCCACCGGCGGTTTCTCGAAGCGGGGGCAGACATCATCGAGACGAACACCTTTGGCGCGACCAGCATCGGACAAAGCGAGTTCTTCGTGGAAGATCCGCGCGAGCACGGCGGCCGAAAAGATCCAGCCTTCTACCAGAAGGTCATCGACGACACGTTTCTGAGCGACCTCGCGTGGGAGATCAACGAGCGGTCCGCGCGGCAGTGCCGAGAGTGGGCAGACCGCGTGGCCAACGCCGACGGCAAGCAAAGGTTCGTGGCCGGGGCGATCGGCCCGCTCACCGTGTCTCTGTCGAACTCGCCGGATGCCGACGATGCGGGGTTCCGGGTCGTGACCTTCGATCAAGTCAAGGCGGCCTATATCGGTCAGGTCCGAGCGCTCTTGGCGGGCGGCGTCGATGTGCTGTTGGTCGAGACCATTTTCGACTCGCTCAACGCCAAGGCGGCCATCGTCGCGATCGAGGAAGTGCTCGAGAAGGAGGGCAAGCACTTGCCGTTGATGGTATCCGCGGCCGTCGGCCGGGGCGGCGAGACGATGATCTCGGCGCAGACGGGTGAAGCGCTCTGGAATGCCGTGAAGCACGCGAAGCCCATGTCGATTGGCCTCAACTGTTCGCTCGGCCCCGACTTGATGTATCCGTTTCTTTCGGAGCTCTCGGAAAAATCCGATGCGGCGATTTCTTGCTATCCGAACGCAGGGTTGCCCAATCCGCTGTCCGCGACGGGCTTCGACCTGCTGCCAAGCGACATGGCGCGATATCTGAGCGAGTTCGCGCGCGGCGGTCTCGTGAACATTGCCGGCGGTTGCTGCGGGAATACGCCCGAGCACATCGCGGCGATCGCGAAAGCGCTCGATGGCTTGCCGCCCCGCGAGCTCAAAGCCGCGAGCCTCGGCCTGGCGGCCGCTCCCTCCGCCGATGTCCCCGCGCTCGCCGAGGGTCCGCGGCCGCTCCGGTTGTCGGGGTCGCAGCCCTTCACGCAGCAGATTGGCGTGTACATGATGATCGGTGAGCGCACGAACGTTGCCGGCTCGCCGAAGTTCGCCAAGCTCATCAAAGAAGGCAAGTACGAGGACGCGGTGAGCATCGCGCGTCAGCAAATCGAGAACGGCGCGAACGTCATCGATATTTGCATGGACGAAGGAATGATCGACGGCGAGGCCGCGATGACGCGTTTCCTTCTGCTCCTCGCCACCGAGCCCGAAGTCGCCAAAGTGCCGTTCATGGTCGACTCGTCGAAATGGGAAGTCATTCTCGCGGGGCTGAAATGCCTTCAAGGCAAGGGCATCGTCAACTCGATCTCCCTCAAGGAGGGTGAGGAGCGGTTCCGAGAAAACGCGAGAACGATCCTGCAATATGGCGCCGCGGTCGTGGTGATGGCGTTCGACGAGCAAGGACAGGCCGCGACGTACGCGGAAAAGATCCGCATCTGCGAGCGCGCGTACCGAATCCTTGTCGACGAGATTGGGTTCCCGCCGGAAGACGTCATCTTCGACCCCAACATTCTCACGGTTGCGACCGGTATCGAGGAGCACAACAACTACGCCGTCGACTTCATCGAGGCGACGCGTTGGATAAAGGCGCACTTGCCGCACGCCAAGGTCAGCGGTGGGGTGTCGAACGTGTCATTCAGCTTCCGCGGCAACAACCACGTACGTGAGGCGATGCATTCCGCGTTCCTGTACCACGCGATCCAGGCCGGCATGGACATGGGAATCGTCAACGCGGGTATGCTCGAAGTCTACGCGGAGATCGATCCGGAGTTACGGGAGCTGGTCGAGGACGTTCTCCTCAATCGTCGTCCCGACGCCACCGAGCGCCTCGTCGATTTCGGCGAGAAGCTGAAAGCGACCGGTCGAGGCGAGTCGGCGGCGGAGAAAAAGTCGGAAGATTGGAGGAACGGCACGGTCGAGCAGCGGCTGTCGCACGCACTGGTCAAAGGCATCGATACGTACATCGAGCCCGACACGGAAGAGGCGCGTGCCAAGCTCGAGCGCCCGCTTTCGGTCATCGAGGGTCCCCTGATGGATGGCATGAGTGTCGTTGGCGACCTGTTCGGGGCCGGAAAAATGTTTCTACCGCAAGTCGTCAAGTCGGCGCGCGTGATGAAAAAAGCCGTCGCGTACCTCTTCCCGTTCATGGAGGCGGAGAAGGCCGCCATGGCTGCGGCCGGGCAAGTCGCGCAAACGCAGGGCAAGATTGTTCTCGCTACGGTGAAGGGCGACGTGCACGACATTGGCAAGAACATCGTCGGCGTGGTGTTGGCCTGCAACAACTACCAAGTGATCGATATGGGCGTCATGGTATCTTGCGAGAAAATTCTCGAACGAGCCAAACTCGAGAAAGCCGACCTCGTGGGGTTGAGTGGGCTCATCACTCCCTCCCTCGACGAAATGGCGCACGTGGCGCGCGAGATGGAGCGACAGGGGTTCAAGTTGCCGCTGCTCATCGGGGGTGCCACGACGAGCCGTGCCCACACCGCGGTGAAGATCGCACCCTTCTACAGCCAACCAGTCGTGCATGTTCTCGACGCGAGCCGCGCCGTGCCGGTGAGCACCAGCCTGCTGAGCGAAGAGCGCAAAGCCGCGTTCGTCGAGCAACTTCGCGACGATTACGACCAGCTGCGCCGTTTGCATGCCGCGCCGAAGGCCAAGCTGCTCTCTCTCGATGCGGCGCGTTCGAATCGAACGCCCATCGAATGGCGCGCCGGCGATATCCCCGTGCCCGAATTTGTCGGCGTGCGCGTGCTGGAGGACTTCCCGCTTGCGGAGCTCCGTGCATACATCGATTGGACGCCGTTCTTTCACACCTGGGAGCTTCGCGGTGTCTACCCTCAGATTCTGGAGCATGAAAAATACGGCGAACAGGCGCGCATCATTTTTAGCGAGGCTCAGATTCTGCTCGACGACATCATCGCGAAGAAAACTCTCCGGGCGCGAGGTGTCTATGGCCTCTTTCCGGCGAACGCGGAGGGAGACGACGTCGAGCTCTATACCGACGGCTCGCGCAAGCACGTTCTCGACAGCTTCCGGTTCCTTCGCCAACAAGCCGAAAAAAAAGCAAAGACGGACCCGAACCGGTCTCTCGGTGATTTTGTAGCGCCGAAAGGCACGGGCCTGGCCGACCACATCGGCTGCTTCGCGGTGAGCACCGGATTCGGTCTCCAAGAGTTGTGCGATGCGTTCAAGGCGAAGAACGACGACTACAACGCCATCATGGCCGAGGCCCTTGCCGATCGGTTGGCCGAAGCCTTTGCCGAGTGCCTTCACAAGCGCGTGCGCGACGAGTGGGGCTACGGCAAGAGCGAGACGCTCACGCAGCAGCAGCTTCTCGAGGAGAAATACCGGGGCATCCGACCTGCGGCCGGGTATCCGGCGTGTCCCGACCATACGGAGAAGGCCACGCTCTGGCGGCTTCTCGACGTGGAACGAGCGACCGGGATTCGCATCACCGAGTCATTCGCCATGTGGCCCGGCTCGAGCGTCAGCGGTCTCTACTTCGCGCACCCGGAGTCGCGGTATTTCACCCTCGGCAAGATCGATCGCGATCAGGTACTCGACTATGCCGCGCGCAAAGGGATGAGTACGCAGGACGTGGAGCGTTGGCTGGGCCCGAATCTCAACTACGAGCCGGCAAACTAGCCTGTCGCTTGCCTGGCCATCACGCCCTGCGGGTACTCCCCTGCGGGCCCCCTATCTTGCACCTGCTCCAGAACCGCTTAGCGACGGTCGCCGCGGCGCGCCTTCCTCGAAGAGTGGGATATCTCGCGAGAGCGCTGATGCTCGCAATGGCGCACGTTCTTTCGTTGACGAGTGCCGGGGCGCAGCCCGCGGTGGACGCCACCACGACCGCGATGGCGCGAGCCCGGTTCAAGGAAGGCGTAGCCTTTTACGACGCGGGAAAGTTCGAGCAAGCACGCGTGTCTTTTCTTCAGGCTTACGCGTTGAAGACGCACCCCCTGGTGCTGATCAACGTTGCGCTGAGCTGCCTCAAGAGCGGCCACGCGGTCGAGGCCTCGCGCGACTTCCGCCAGTTTCTGATCGACGGGAAAGACCTCACCGAGAAGCAACGATCGGATGCCACCGACGGCCTTCGGCAAGCTCTGACTCAGGTCGGTCAGATCGAGGTGTTGGTCGAATCCGGATCCACGGTTTCGGTCGATTCCGAACCGGCTGGCAGGGCGCCTCTCGGCGACACGCTGGTGGTCGAGCCGGGCACCCACACGGTCGGCATTCGCGCTCTGGACGGAGCGACCGACACCCGGACGGTAGCGGTCGGGGCCGGGGACAAGGTCATTGCGAAGTTCGAGCACGCCGCCCCGGCGTCGCCCGCGTCGATCGCAGCGCCCGTGTCTTCCGCTCCACCCTCCGTCGTGGCGGGGCCGCCTCCGCAAGCCCCCGCCGAATCTCCGCCGTCCGTCGCAGCCGCAGCGCCGGCGACAAGCCCCCAAGAGGAGCCAAAGGCGCCCGAGCCCTTGCCAAACCAACCTCCGACCGAGACGCCGTCCTCCGTGTTGCCGCTCTGGCCGAGCTACGTGGGATACGTTCTGGCCGCTCCCGCCATCGCGGCCGCACTCTACGTAGGATTCGAGTCGGAATCGGAAGCCGAGACCAATGCCAACGTCACGCGGTCGAACATCCTACAGGCGAGGGGCGCGTGTCCAGCGACGACACCTTCGTTCGTGGCGAGCTGCGCCCAGTACAGCAATGACCTTAACCTGGAGAACACAGACAAAACGATCGCGTACGCCTTGGCGGCGTCAGGGGCCGTGCTGTTCGTTGCAAGCACGGTCTGGCTCGTGGTCGGCTTCGCGCACAATACAGAAAGCCCGACCGTGCATTCGGGCGCGTCCGCCCCTTTCATGATCACGCCGTTTTTCGGTCCGTCCGGCGCAGGCTTGGGCTTTTCCTCGACGTTCTGAGGCGTGCAGCTAGCGCGCCGAGCGCGCTCTACGACGGCGCGCTTCGGCGACGCCCATCAGCGCAAGAGCCGCAGCGAGCGCGCCCTCGCCGCCGACGCAGCGCCCGTCGATGCTCGCCGAGCAACTACTCGCATGGCTCGCCCCGCCGGTCTCACTGCTCGTCGCGTTCGAGGAACCCGAGCCCGTGGGGGCCGTGTCGCCCGTCGTTCCGCCCGCGGTGCCCGACGAGGTCATCGAGCCGCTCGTCGTCGTACCGCTACTGGGCGCGGCGCCCGTGGCCGCTACGGATCCCGAGCCTCCCGCAGCGCCGCCCGAGGTCCCGCCTCCAGTCGCGGCGGTTGACCCGCCCGCGGCGGTCGAGCCGCTTGCGCCTCCCGATGTCGCGGCGGCTCCGCTTGCGCCGGTCGCTCCGCTGGACGACGTGCTTCCGCTCCCTCCGCCCGCGCCCCCCTCCCCGTCGTCGAGCCCTCCGTCGCCCGTAATGAGCGAGAATTGGACGTAGTCGAGTTGCAGGTGCTTCGCTCCAGACTGGAGCTTTATCACTTGCGGGCCGGCTGCAAGCGTGACGGTCGCGAAGTTCGGGTAGGCCATCCAGTGGTGAAAATCCGCCTCCGTGTTGTAGTTGGGGAAGACGGCCGTCCAGGTCGCGAGCTTGGTGCCGTTCGAGAAGACTTCGAGACCCATATCGCCGTTTCCGCCCTCGCCGCCGGGCGGACCATTGCCCGTCGCCCAGGTCGAGCTGAGCGAGTACGTTCCCGTGGTCTCGACGTTTACTGTGATGTTGACCCAGTCCCCGTCCTGAACCGCTCCGATAGAAAAATCCGCCGTTGTCGCGGATGGATAAGGCGTGCCGTCGAGGGCGGCGCTGGTGTCGTACCAGACGTTTTGGCATGGCCCTGGCGCGCCGTTGGGGATGCAATCGCTGGTCAGCGAGAACGTTGCGGTAGGCGTGTCGATTCGATAACCCGTTCCTCCCTTCGTGATGTGGTCGCCCGTGTGGTACGCGACGCCGTCACCCCCAAGGTCGTAGTTGACGAAGTCGAGCCGACCCGGAATCGTGTAAGGCCCGGCCATTACCGTAGGCGGACACTTTGGCCCCCCCGCGACGGCGGGGTTGAAGGGCTTGCCCGCGTAGCCGGCGGGGATATCGGCATGAGCGAGCGCAGCGAAGGAAAACGCCAAGCCGCATGCCGCGGCCGAGACGATATTGGGGTACAGGTTTCGAGGGGCCATCGTAGTGAAGCGTGACTTCAGGCGAGCGTGGTGCAAGGCCGACCGTTGACAGGATAAAGTTGTCGAGCCGCGGGACTCCTCTCGTGCGTGACGCGCCCGTGCGCTCCGGATAAGCTCGGCCGATGGGAGCTGGGGCGACGAAGGTTCTTATTTTCGCAGCGCTTGTGCCTCTTGTCGCGTGCGGAGGCGGTGGGGGTGGCGCGCCAGCCCCCTCGTCAGGCGCGGGATCCTCCGGCGGCGCCACTTCGGGAGGCGTTACGACAGGCAGCGCGGGGGGCGTTACGACGGGCAGCGCCACCACGGGCAGCGCCACCACGGGCTCTTCTTCCTCGGGAGCTGCTGGAGCTCATCCTCCGAGCTGCGCTGCGCTCGGGCCGGGGCTTTCCGATTGCGGGCAAGCGAAGGAGTCGTGTTGCGCCAGCCCTATGGTACCGGGGGGGACCTTCGACCGCACGTACATGTCTGGCGATGCGGACGCAGCATCGGCGCCGGGAGACGGGGGTGGGTCGCAAGCCACCGATCCGGCGACAGTGAGCAATTTCTGGCTCGACAAATACGACGTGACGGTCGGACGTTTCAGGAAGTTTGTCCAAGCAGTCTTGGCTGCCGACGGCGGGGTAGACTGGCAGCCGCCGGTAGGGTCGGGCAAGCACGCGCATTTGAGCTCCGGCAAGGGGCTTCTGGACGTGGGTTCGCCCGACGCCGGAGTCGCCTATGAGACGGGCTGGTTGGCGTCGTACGACGCCAACGTGTCACCTACGGCTGCCAACCTTGCGTGTAGCTCTTTCGGAACATGGACCGTGGCGGCTGGAGACCAGGAAAGCTTGCCCATCAACTGCATCAATTGGTGGGAGGCGTATGCATTCTGCATCTGGGATGGCGGGTTCCTTCCGAGTGAGAACGAATGGGAATACGCCGCGGCCGCCGGGAGCCAGCAGCGCGAATATCCCTGGGGGTCGACCGATCCGGGCACCGCGAATCAGTATGCGATCTACGGCTGCAACTATCCCAACGGCTCCGGAAATTGCACGGATCTGTCCAACATCGCTCCGGTCGGCACAGCGGCCCTGGGGGGCGGCATGTGGGGTCAGCTCGATCTCGCGGGCGAAATGTGGCAGTGGACCGCAGACTGGTATCAGGTGGCGTACGTCGACCCGTGCGTCGATTGCGCCGATCTGACGGGCGGCTCCTCTCGGGTGCTTCGAGGAGGCAGCTACCACGACGATGCGACGAACTTGCCCGTCACATATCGCAATGCCAACGATCCAAGCATCCGCAACGACTTCATCGGGTTTCGGTGTGCAAGGAGCGCCGCACCTTGAGGCTTGAGCCTCGTCACGGGTGCTGGCGCGCGCCCCGCATCGCGGCGGTCGCGTGCCGTAGCCTGTCGATCGACTCCTGAGGCAGCGGCCTCCATGACGGGTCGAGCACGAGCGACGCTCCCGTCGCCGGATCGGCCGCCAGGTTGCGCTCGATGGGGTAGTACCGATTGTGCTCGTCGATGAGGCGATTGAGCTCATGGATGCCGCGGATTACCGACGACGGCACCGAGTCGAGAGACTCCCGCTCGCTCAGGGCCAACTGATTCACGAGATCCGTGTGCAGGTCTTCAATCCTTCGCAGACGGACCGCGTAGCGGGGGGGTCCAACGCTCGCGGAGGCAATGCGCTCTTCGAGGCTGATCCCAACGTCTCGGGTCGACGAAAGCGGTTCGTGGGATCGGTGCGACGGAGGTCCCCTCGAGGGTTCCGGCCAGCTCGGGATCTCCGCGGCGAGGTCGAGCCCCAGCTGACGTGTCGTCGTTTTCAGGGATGCGCCTGGCAGCGACGCGCCGAGCTCCTGCTCGACACGCGACACGAACGCTGCAAACTGGAGCTTGAGCGCAGCCCAGTGGGCGGCGTCCGAAACGAGCTGCTCGATGCGCACCTTGTAGGTTTCGGCCGACTCGCCGCGTCGCGGCGCGAGATCGAGCACCCGACCGACGATCGAGACCCGTGCGGCCGGCTCGATCCGCGGGTGCTCGAGCGCCATGCGGGCCTCGAGCTCCACGCGCAGTCCAGCTTCTTCATGCTCGACGCAGAGGCGAATGTTCCGAGCGCTTTGCGTCTGCACCAGAAGGTGATCCGCGAACGCGATCATCAGCTCCGGAAGGTCGTTCGGACGTCCCTTGTCGTCCTCGAAGACCAGAGCCTCGTCGACGACGAGCGACCGCGCATTGTCGACCCCGAGCGCATCGAGCGCCGTGCGAACCTGATAGAGGAACGTTGCCGCCTCGACTCGGTTACGGACGCGATCCGTGGAAAGATCAACGTCCGCACCGAGCTTTCGCTTGCAGCCGTCCCAGAAGGTCGGCGTGCGCTCGATGACATCCGCGGGGAGATCGATGTCCACGATCGCGGCGAAGCGCACCGATTGATTCTACGCCTGGACACCTCAACCTCAACCGCGCTGGCACGCGGTCTGGGGGCTGATACTCTTTAGATTTAGAAGGCCACGTGACGACGCTGGGGTTGCGCATCATGAGGGCCCCCATGGCCGCGGGGAGGCGAGGGGGCGGTCTTGTGCTCCTGGCGGCCCTCGGCTGTGTCGGGTGTGGTGGGCAGCCCCGCGAGCCGCCGGCGCTCGGCGACATCGTCTTCGACGGGGGCACCGAAGCTGCTCCAGCCCTCCCTGGCGCGATAGGCACCTCGATTCCCGCCGAGCCGCCACCGCTCGTTCCCCCGACCGCCGCGCCGACCGACGATCCGACAACTTGCGACCAAGCGGCGTCGCTCCGGTCCTACGTCGGGTGCGACTTTTGGCCTACGGTGGTCGCGAACGGGGTGTGGTCGATCTTCGACTTCGCCGTGGTGGTGGCCAATGCCGGACTCACCGCTGCGACGGTCAGGGTTACCGGACCCATGAGCACAGATCAGATGCAGGTGGTGCCGCCCAACGCCCTTGCCAAGTTCTATCTGCCTTGGGTTTCCGATCTGAAGGGGCCCGATACCGACAGCTGCGGAACCGCCGTCCCGCTCGCAGGGTCGGTTCTCGGTCGCGCCGAGGCCTATCACTTGGTCAGCTCCGTGCCGGTGTCCGTGTATCAGTTCAGCGCGCTCGAATACGCGCCGATCGGGGGACCCCCCGGCAAGGACTGGTCGCAATGTCCGGGGTCCTCCCAGATTTGCATCGACCCCAATACGGGCGACATGACGGAGATCGGGTGCTTCTCCTATACGAACGACTCGTCGCTCCTTCTGCCGAGCACGGCGATGACGGGCCACTATCGCGTCACGACGTTCCCTGGCCAGAATAGCCCCGATGCGACGGGGCAAACGGCGCCAGAGATGAACGACTATTTCGCCATTACGGCCACGGCGAACGACACACACGTCACGGTGAGCTTGTCGACCGCGGGCCAGGTCCTCCCCGGATCGCCGCCGAGTGGTATCGCGGGCGCTGAAGCAGGCGGAACGATCCAGCTGACGTTGAACGCAGGCGACGTCGCCGAGCTCGCGGGCGCCCTTGGGAATACGATCGACCTCAGTGGCTCGCTCGTCGTCGCCGACCAACCCGTTCAAGTGATTGCGGGCGCACCGTGCGACCAGGTTCCCGAGACCGCTCCGGCGTGTGATCACCTGGAGCAATCGGTCTTTCCCGCGGAGACGCTTGGAAAGCGCTACTTCATCGCCACGCCGACCGGGCCGCTGGGCGTGAGCGTCGGACATGTCGTGCGCCTCTACGGCAACGTCGACGGCACGCTCCTCACCTACGCACCGGCTACGCCCGCCGGGTGCCCCACCACGCTCAATGCGGGGCAAGTCGTCGATTGTGGCCTTGCGGGCGACGGCTTCATCGGAAGTACCGACTTCGAGGTGACGGGGAACTACGAGTTTGCCGTGGCGACGTTCATGCTCGGGGGGTCGATCGTCGACCCCAAGGGGGGTCTGGGCGATCCTTCCGAAAGCCTCGTCGCCTCGGTCGAGCAGTTTCGCACCAAGTATGTCTTCCTCGCGCCCAACGACTACAGCGCCAATTTCATCGACATCGTGACGCCGACCGGTGCGACGATCACGCTCGACGGTACGTTCCTAAGTCTCAGCCAGGCGACCGCCATCGCCGATGGCTACGAAATCCTTCGCGTGCCGCTCGCCGGGATCAATCTCGGAGGGCAGGGGGCTCACGTGTTGACCGCTTCGGTTCCTGTGGGTCTTCAGGTTCTTGGATACGGCGAGTACACGAGTTACCAATATCCGGGTGGCCTCAATCTGAACGCCATCGCCCCCGCGCCGCTGCCGCGTTAGGGGAGAGCCGCCAAGCCGAGAGCGGGATGGCTTGGCTTGAAACCCTTGGCCTTGTCCATCCGACGGTGCGGGTGAAACCCGTTTCGGCCTGGTCCCCGATCGCGATAGGATGTGCCGGGTGATTCGAGTTGCCGTCAGTTCCAGAATGTCTCGCGTGCGGAGCTTGCTGCTTTTCTCGGCTCGAAACGTATGTCCGCGTGACGGGTGACGATCACGCACTTCTCGGCGACCGCGCCGACGAGCTTGTTAGATTCGACGGCAATCGGGCGTACATGCGGATGGTCGACGGCCACTGCGCGGCTCTTCGTGTGCAGAGGCATTCGGGCCAGCTCGTCTGCAGCGCGTACGAAACGCGCCCCCAGGCCTGCCGTGATCTCGCGCGAAGCTCCGGCGCTTGTCTCGGCGAAATCGCGACCAAGCACGATCGGCCGGTGCATGCCCTGAAACTAGCCTGTTGACCGCCGTGGCCCCCGGCCGCATGACGGCCAGAGGTGCCGAAAGAGCGGCGGCCGGCGCGGCACTCGAAGAGCTGGGGGTGAGCTCGTCGTAGAATCGGTCGTCGTAGAATCGGTGTGCCACCGTGTGCCAAGGGCGCACGGGCGGGCCCGTCGGGCTGCGCGCGGACGAACGGGTGCCGCCTTCGGTCGAGCGCCTCGGCGCCCCGGCAGCCGTCGTGGTGGGTAGGGGGATGCTGCGCGCCACCGAGAGGTGGGTGCTTCCCCGCCTCGGTCGAATGGGAGTTCTGCCGGCAGTCTGACGATGCGGCCGGGGCGCCGAGCGCTGTAGCGACCGCCTCGATGCCCGCGGCTACGTCGAGTCACCG
>Ga0070761_10000278_pt1 | contig 33907 bp, 22 predicted proteins | sample HubBroMetageREF1_FD_66724 | JGI IMG/M metagenome (GOLD analysis project Ga0070761, IMG submission 66724) | Reference soil microbial communities from the Hubbard Brook experimental Forest, New Hampshire, USA - Hubbard Brook CCASE Soil... | ecosystem: Environmental > Terrestrial > Soil >... | reverse complement strand
TCGCTTTTCTCGGGACACTCGCCAGGCTTTTTCCAGGAATAGAACTCCGTATCCACGAGCAAGCCGTGCTCCAGGTCGTCGATGCCAATCGCGGCCGCTTCCCGAAAACCGATGGAGCAAAGATGTCCGGTAACTTTCGCGCCTCGCTTGTGGGCCGCCGCCACGGCCGCGGAAAGTTCCGCCGGAGTAATGAACATATACGCCTTGAAATTGTCGACGCCCTCATCAAGCCAGAAATTCACCGTCTTCGTCGCGTCGTCTGGCCCGGTGAGCTGATGCATCTGCACCGCAAAAGTGCCCGCGCCTTCAAGGTACGGCCCGGTGACGTGGATCTTCGGGCCGGGCGTTTCGCCCTTATCGATTTGCTTCTTGAGTTCAAGATCGGTGTAAGGCTCAAGCGCACCCGTGGTGCGGATGGTGGTCACGCCACCGGCAAGGTACAAGCGCGGGAAGCTGAATGCCATCTCCCCGAAGATGCCGTTGCCCATGGGATAAAACATATGGTCGTGCATACCGACCAGTCCGGGGATGACACTGTAGCCGTGCAAGTCGAGCACCTGAGCATCTTTTGCCATGCTTGCCGACGCGCTGTCGGAAACCGACGCGATCTTCCCGCCGGAGATCACGATGGTCTGGTCTTCCCGCGCGGCTGCACCCGTGCCATCAATCACACGCACGTGGGTCAGCGCGACCACGGGTGCGTCCACCTTCACAAAGCCGCGGACCAAGGATGATAGAACCAGGGGCGAGAGAACTTGTCGTGAAGGTACCTGTGGCGAAACAGCCTGGGCCATGAGAGCGCCAGAGCAAGCAATCATCAAGAGGATGGCGACGACCAGTCGGCGCATGGGTTTCCTTCCATAGTTACAGGGCATGATACAGGGCAGGATTCTACCGAAGAAAACCACTCCGTGCGGAGAGTTTATGAATTGGTCGATAAACAAAAGCTCCCGGCCTCCACGAAATATGAAGACCGAGAGCTAAAAACTGAGAGCTGACAGCTGAGAGCTGCTCTTTATATCTTTTCCGTCTTGTCGTCGTATTTCACTACGCCGTTCTTGTCATTCTGGCGCGTGACATCGTCGTTGTTATAGACGTGACCAGCCTTCCTGAAGCCACTCGGCGCAGCCGCTGGCCCAGTGATGTAAGACCAGTCGCCGCGGGCTTCTTCGGACGGGCGTGGAGCATGTTCCTCACGCAAACGTCCTTCCCGCGCGCGGATTTCACCGGGACGGGCCTCACGAGCACGCTCTTCGCGCGGACCGGGAGGGGCTGGGCGCATCGCCTCGTGTATAGGGTGACCTTCGCGACTAATCCGCTCGGGCCACAGGCTGACTTCAGGCGTAGTTAGCGGAGCGCCGCCGCCCTGGTACCACACGGCCACGGTGGATTCCGAACTGGTCGATCCTTGAATCTGCGAAAGGGTGGAGTTGGTCGCGCCGGCGATCAATCCCGTGGTGGCATTGCTCGCGCCCACCGGATTCGGCGAAAACGTCTGCAAGGATATCTCGGGCGTGGTCAGACGCGGGACAAACGGGCCGCATCCGTAATAGCAAACGCCCGAGTAAGGAAGGGGCGATTGCCCAAAAACCGCTACCGACAGCAAAACCAGCACACTTAGAACCAAATAGGGTCGCATACTGCCTCCACAGGGGACTAATACATCTTGGTAGTAAGTGCAGTTTGCTGGCCAGATGGCGCGGAGCGGAAACAGGCAGGATATTCGGAGATTCGCGGCGCTCTCGGCCAAATCACGGAGATTAAGGCCGAAGGTCGGTGCAAGGATGGTGAAAACCTGTGCGCACAACCTGCAACCGCTTGGCGCTGGCGCCATTCTCAACTGCCGCCTTCAGCTCCCAACGTACCGGGCATACAGACTTCGCGCCACAGCCGTGTCGGTCGTCCCCTTGATAATCGCCCGCCCGTCGGGAAACAGTGTCATCTCGTAAGGCTCGCGCCAGAACTTCAAAACAAACTCATTGTGCCGAACGTTGCCCAAAGGCTGAAGGCGCGAGCTCAGCTCCGCAAAGTCCACCGGCCGCCGCCGCTCGTGAATCTGCACGGAATTCCTGCCGCACAGCGTAATGTGAGGCCGACCTTCACCCGCCAGATGAACAAAGTCGCCCGAGCAGGCGCGGCATCCCGCCCGAGGATGAGTCGCCGCCAACTCCGCCCGTTCGTTCGTCCAGATATCCCAGGAAAGCAGCGTCCGGCGCATTTTCGAACGCGCGCCCACCAGAAACTTCAACGCCTCGGAGGCCGCAATCGACGCCACCAGGTTCACCGCGGAATTCAAAATCCCGGCCGTCTCGCAGGTCTCCACCGTCCCGCGCGGAGATTCCGGAAAGACGCAGGCCAAACAAGCCGTCTCGCTTGGCACGATGTTCATGGTCACGGCATAACTCGCGACCGCGGCGGCGTAAATCCAGGCGACCGAATTTTTCACCGCGTAGTCGTTGATCAGATAGCGGGTTTCAAAATTGTCGGTGCCGTCCAAGATCAGACCGCAACCGCCGAGCAGGGTATCGACATTCGCCGGAGTCAGGTCGGCGACATGAGGCTCGACAACGATCTGAGAATTGAAGCGCGCAATCTGCCGCGCCCCCGCGATCGCCTTGGGCACAGACTCGCGCGCGTCATTTTCGTCAAACAGAGCCTGCCGCTGCAGATTGCTCGGCTCGACATAATCGCGGTCGAGAATCCGCAGCGTCCCCACGCCCGAACGCGCCAGCAGCGAGGCTAGGGAAGAACCGGTGGCGCCGCATCCGACGATGACGACACGGGACTGCAGCAGCTTCTTCTGACCCTCCGCTCCGATCTCCTTAAACAGCACCTGCCGGGAGTATCGGTCGTTGTTGTTCAAAGCGTTGTCTTCCAAAGCATTGTTTTCCAAAACATCAATCTCCGAAGCTCCATTTCCAAAGCGCTTACCTCAGCGATTACCTTTCATGCGCCCTCAAACCAGTATTATAGGTGCGCCGGTCATCAAACTTTATCCTTGCGAGCAACGCGTGCCGTTTCGATATTCATCGAACCCGATACGTTTCATGGTTGGCCAGCCTGAATTTCGGGGGAGAGGTTTGCGGCTAAGCGGAGTGGCTGGGTTTGGGCTGGCGCTTCTGTTGGTCTTTACTACCGGGTCCAATTGGGCCGCCGGGCAGCAACCACCCGAATCGCCCGCGCAGATCGGAACTCAGTCCGGAGCCAACTTCGGAACCATCACGCCCTATCTTGGATTAGCCGTCGATCAAATCGAGTTGCCGGGGGTTCCTCCCGAAGAAGCGACTGCGCTCCTGGCGGCCACGCCGCTCAAGATTGGAGAGCCGCTTACCCGCGAATCGCTGCACGACGCCATCCAGGCGCTTTTTGCCACGGGCCGGTTCGCCGATATTCAAGCCGAAGTGGATCGCACCGAAACCGCCGGCGTCCGGCTGCGTTTTTTGACGGTCTCCAATTTTTTCGTTGGCATGTTGACCATCGAAGGCGTTTCTACAAATCCGTCCGCCAATCAAGTGGCTAGCGCCACCCGCCTGCAACTTGGCGAACTTTACGCCCAGGAGAAACTCGACCGCGCCCTGGCCGGCATCCAAAGAGTAATGGCGGAAAACGGCTTCTACCAGTCGAGAGCGACCATCTCCGAACAGCGCGATGAGCAGCAACACCAGGTCAACTTCACCTTCCATGTTCTCAAAGGGCTGCGGGCCACGGTCGGGGAGGTCGACCTGGATGGCGATGCCGGTTATTCCGTCGAACAGATCAAGGAGATCGCCAAACTGCACAGGGGCGATCCCGTCGCCTCCAAGCGCATTACGCGCGCTCTGCAGCGAATGCGCTCTCGCTATCAGAAGCAGAACCGCCTGCTCGCCCAGGTCGAGTTGTCCAGCCGCACCTACGAGTTCAAACGCAATGCGGTCGACTACGTCCTCAAAATCGACCGTGGTCCGGTGGTGGAAATCGCTGCCCAGGGTTTCAAACTCAGCCAGCACGTGCTGCACCGGCTGGTGCCGGTCTATGAAGAGGGCGCGGTTGACGACGATCTGCTCAACGAAGGCCGGCGGAACATCCAGAACCATCTGCAGACTCTTGGTTACTTCGAAGCCACCGTCAGCGTGAGCCAGCACAGCGCGCAGGACGGCAAGAGTGTGCAGGTGGTTTACCAGATCAATCCCGGCGAGCGTCGCAAACTCGTGGTCATTCGCATTTCCGGCAACCGATTTTTTCCTACCGACCTGATTCGTTCCCGCATGGCGGACCAGGCCGCCAGCCGCCTGTTCAGTCACGGACGCTACAGCGAAGCGCTGCTCGAAGAGGATGTGCAGGGTATCCAGAATCTCTATCGGGCAAGTGGTTTCCGGCAAGCCGAAGTCACCAGCAAGCTGGTGCAAAAGTTCCCCGGCGATCCGTCGCAACTGGCCATCGAGATCTCGGTCAAGGAGGGTCCGCAGACGCGCGTCGCCTGGGTCCGCATCGAGGGCAGTTACACGCTTCCGCAGGAACAGCTGCCCGAAATTCAGACCGAGGAAGGACAGGCCTTTGACGAATCCAGTTTGGCGGATGACCGCGACACCATCCTGGGAAAATATTTCAATAATGGTTTTCCCAATGCCACGGTTGACGTCGCCTACGTTCCGGCTCCGGTATTGGACAACCTGCCCCGTGTGGGCGTGACCTTCACCATTCATGAAGGCGAGCAATTTTTTGTCAATCAGCTTTTTCTCGACGGGCTGCATCATACCCGCCAGGGAGTCGCACGCCGAGCAATACGGGTGCAACCGGGCGCACCCCTCAGCCAGCAGGATATGCTGGAGAGTCAGCGCCGCCTCTACGACCTCGGCCTTTTCAAGCAGGTGGACACGGCCATCCAGAACCCCGACGGCACCGAGTCGCGCAAGAACGTGGTCGTTACAACGAGTGAAGCGGATCGCTACACTTTCGATTACGGCGTCGGTTTTGAATTCCAGACCGGACAGCCCACCTACGGAGAAAACCAGCCACTCGGGCAAACCGGCGTCAGCCCCATGGTGTCTCTCGGCGTCAGCCGCATCAACGTGGGCGGCCGCCATCAGACCATCAGCCTGAAGGGCGCCCTCGGCCGCCTGCAACAGAAGGCGCTCATCAGTTACGACATCCCCACCATTCTGAACCTGGACAACCTTCGTTTCACCGCCACCGCGCTCTACGACAACACAGTGGACGTCTCCACCTTTACCTCGAAACGCCTGGAAGGCACGGTGCAACTTTCGCAAATACTGAAACGAGACTCAACATCCGGCCGCGAACTGACGACACTCGCCTACCGTTTCAGTTACCGCCGGGTGGAGGCGAGCAATATTGAGGTTACCAGCGACCTGATTCCGCTTCTCTCCCAGCCCACGCAGGTCGGAACTCCTAATTTTATTTACATTCGCAACCGCCGCGATAACGATTTGGAAAGCACGCGCGGCAGCTTCACCAGTGTCGAAGGCGGCGTGGCCGCCAGCTATTTTGGCTCCTCGGCCGACTTCAGCCGGTTTCTGGCTAAGAACGCCACCTATCACGCCTTCTTCCGGAATCGCAGTACCGGACAGGGATTCGTCTTCGCTCGCTCCCTCACCATCGGGCTGGAGAACCGCTTCGGCAACACGGTTCTACTCGATCCGGCGCAAACCGTGCCACTCGGCGAAACTCTGATTCCTCTGCCGGAGCGGTTCTACAGCGGCGGGGGCAACTCCAATCGCGGATTTGGGTTGAATCAGGCAGGACCACGCGACCCGTTCACCGGATATCCCGTCGGCGGCAGCGCCGTGTTCCTCAATAGTTTGGAGATGCGGTTCCCCAACATCAGGGCGCCTTACCTGAATGACAACATCGGCTTCACGCTTTTCGAAGACATGGGCAATGTTTTTGCCCGGCCCCAGGAAATGCTCCCCAGCCTGACGCATTTTCGCCAGCCCGGCCAGGATTTCTGTTTTCAGGAGGACACCCATCTGAAGTGCAATTACAACTATGCGTCCAACGCGGTGGGCGTCGGAGTACGCTATCAGACGCCGATTGGGCCATTACGCTTCGATTTCGGATACAATTTAAGTCCACCCTACTTTCCCAGCTATAACAACATCACCGTTAATAAGGTGTCGGGGCAGGAGGTCGGGCAATTTGGGTATCAACGCGCCGGGCATTTTAACTTTTCGTTTAGTGTCGGGCAGTCGTTCTAATGCTGGTATTAGTGTTGATGAAACTCCCCCGAATCAAACTCGGAGCGATCAGAATCGGCAGACATTGTGTGCTCGTGTTGGCACTGACCCTGCCGCTGGCGTTTTCGGCTGAAGCCGGCCAGGTCGTCGATCGGGTGGTCACCAATGTGAACGGCCACGTGCTCCTGCAGAGCGACTGGGAGCAGGAAATAGCCCTCGAGGCCCTGCAGGATAGCCGCGATCCGGATTCGTTCACCACGGCCGAGCGCAAGGCCGCCCTCGATCGCCTGATTGATCAGGAACTGTTGCGGGAACAGGTGCGGCCGTCTCAACCAGCTCCGGCCGATCAGGTCGCCGCCCGCGTTACGGAAGTCCGCAAGCTCCAACCGGATTGCGCCACCGACGAGGGATGGCACGCCAAGCTGCAACGCTATGGACTCACCCAAAGCGCGCTCGAGAAACGTATGAGCGACGATATCCAGCTCATGAAGCTGGTGGAAGACCGTCTGCGGCCTTCGATCCAGATCGACCAGCACGCGGTGGAGACCTACTATCACGATCAGTTGCTGCCGGAAATGAGAAAGGCCGGGAGCAGCGCCACACCGTTGACCGAAGTCTTTGGCAAGATTAAAACTCTGCTGGCCGAAAAGAAAATGAACGAACTGCTCACCGGATGGCTCGCGAGCCTGCGCTCGGGGAGCCATATCAATCCTCCCGAATCGAGCGCCGGAGAGCAGAACCGTTGAACGAACAGCCGCGCGAACCAACGCCCGAGTCTGAGTCCCCTCCCGAACGCCGTCGCATTCTGTGGAGACTTTTCCTGCTTTTCTGCGTTCTTACCGTTCTGACATTCAGCGTTCTCGCCTGGTATGTCACTACGGACTCCTTTCAGCGGTTCGTCCGCCGCCGGGTAATCGCGTCGGCGGAGAAAATTACCGGCGGCCGCGTCGAACTTGGGGAACTGCACACCATTCCGTTCCGCCTGCGCGTGGACGCCCGCGACCTGACCGTCCACGGTCGTGAAGCTTCGGATCAGGCTCCATTCCTGCACGTCGACCGCCTGCAGGCGGAATTGAAGATTATTTCGCTCCTCAGCTCGACCTTTGGATTGCATTCTCTGGAGCTCGAGCACCCGGTCGCCCGCGTCGTCGTCTATCCCGACGGCAGCACCAACATTCCCGCGCCCCAGATCCCTCATTCCATCCTGAGTCGTTCCTCCGCCAACGGACCCGTGGAAGAGCTCTTTGCTCTTTCGGTTTCGCACATCGAGGCAGAACGGGGCGAGCTGCTGTGGGAAGACAAGAAAATGCCGTTCGATTTTGACGCCAAGGATGTCGCGCTGCTCTTGAACTACTCCTTGTTGCGCCAGCGCTACGAAGCCCATATAGCCGTCGGCGACGTCGCCACGCGCTTTCAGCAGTATCCGTCGTTTGCGTTGCGAGTCGACGCTTCGCTGGTGCTGGCTCGCGGCCACGCCGACATCAGCAGCCTGACCGTGACTTCGGGAAAATCTGAAATCCACTTCGCCGGCAGCCTGCAGGACTTTCACAACCCCAAGCTGGATGGCAACTATCACGGCCTCGCCGATCTCGCGCAAATTGGCTCCTTGGCACGCCAAACGCAGGTTCGCAGGGGCACTGCCCAGTTCGAGGGCAAAGGCTCCTGGACCCTGCAGGATTTTTCCACCCAGGGAACCCTGCAGACCAAAGACATCGAGTGGGCGAACGGCAAGTTGTCGATGAAGAATGGCCGCTTCAACGCGGCCTACTCTCTCACCCCGGAGCGTATCCGCGTTTCCTCCATCAAGGCGTATCTGCTCGGTGGCGACCTGTCGGGCGATGCCGATGTGACGAACTGGCAGGGTTCATTCCAAAGCTCGCTCGCGCCGTCGCCCATTCCAAAGCGGCAGCGCCATGTCGTCGGAAGAATCCCGCCGGGAAGTCTTCAGCGTGGCTCAATCCGCCTGCAACTAACCAGCTTCCCGCTGCTCCCCGGCCTCGAGTTCTTGAGTTCGAAGACACTTCCTCTCGATCAACTCACCCTTTCCGGAAGCGCAAGTGGCACGGTTGAGATGCTCTGGGTGGGCTCGATCGCTGACGCCGAAACTCGCCTGAATCTTGCCATAGCGCCACCGTCAAATCCGACCCCGGGAGAAGTCCCTGTGCACGGCCAGATTGATGGCGTCTATCGCGGATCGCGCGATGAGTTGGAGTTGAAGCAGCTTCACGTCACTACACCAGGCTCAGACGTCACCGCCAGCGGCAATCTGGCCCCGGACTCAGCGCTCCGATTCTCGCTCACCAGCCACAACCTGAGAGAATGGGCTCCGCTGTTGGAAGCCGCTTATGGATCGCCGAATTTGCCCTTTGCCGTTCATGGCTGGGCGAACCTCACCGGCAATGCCAGCGGCATGCTCTCCGCGCTTTCCGTCGCCGGCAATCTCGAAGTCTACGACTTTGACACCACCTTGCCGGCCACCAAACGAATGCCCTCCCGGGTGGTTCACTGGGATGCGCTCACCTCCTCCGTCCAGTACTCCAGCAGCCATTTCGCCGCGCGCAATGGCTCGCTCCTTCATGGCCACACCACGGTCCACTTCGACACCAGTGCCGAACTGGCTGGAGGTGTACTGCTCGAGGGCCTTCCCTTTACTTTGCATTTTGACTTGCGCAACGGCAACGTGGCCGAACTCGCTCCACTCGCCGGACTCACGCAGTCTTTCGCCGGCACTCTGGATCTATCGGCTACGATTTCGGGCACACGCTCCGATCCCCACGGAGACGGGCATATTGAACTGCACAATGCTATGGCCTACGGAGTGGGCGTCCCTTTGTTGAACAGCGATCTTCGTCTCTCCGGTGGCGAGCTTCAGTTCAACAACATCGAAGCCGGCGTTTACGGCGCTCCAATTTCTGGAAACGCAGCCGTCAGCACGTCGAGCCTGAATTCATCGAACGCCAATACGTCAACCAACGAACTGTCGACGACTGAGTTTCGCCTGAATCTTTCCGGGCACAGCCTCGATCTCGCCCGCCTGCCGCGCTTCCAGTCCAGCCGGTTCACGGCCGATGGCATCGCCGATTTCACGTTGCGAGCCAGCGGTACGTTCGAGCAGCCTGCGCTAGAGGCGCACCTTCATCTCAAGGATCTCGCCCTCGACCAGGAGCGTGCCGGAGATTTCTACCTCGACGCGGTCACCCATGGACGCGAGCTCGATCTCAACGCCCACTCCGACTTCGATAAAGCGGACCTCACTATTCAGGGGACCGTTGCATTCGATGACCACGACTTTCCTGCCGATCTGAACTTGGCCTTCCATCATCTCGATGCCGATTGGCTGCTTCGCACTTACCTCCCCGGAAAAATCACGGGACACTCTGCCCTGGAGGGAACGCTGCACGTTCGCGGCCCGCTGCGTACGCCGCGCGATTTGAAAGCGTCGGCCGAACTCCAGTCGTTCAGCGTAGAGGTCGAGCACGTGCAGGTACAAAGCGTTGGTCCCATTCGCCTGGAGGTCGCCGATCAAGTCCTGCGGATCGAAAGCCTCCGTCTGGCAGGCAGTGGAACCGATTTCACCGCGCACGGCCAGGTGCATTTGGCCGGCACTCAGGAAGTCGATCTCCGTTTAGATGGCTCGGTCAACATGGCGCTCTTCCAGTCGCTCAACGCCAAAATCCTGGCGCGCGGCACTTTGGGAGTGAATCTCAACGCCAGCGGTACGCTCTCCGATCCCGTCTTGCAGGGACGTCTCGACGTAAAGAACACTTTCATCAGTCATAACGACTTTCCCAGCGGCCTGAGCGACCTGAATGGTGTCTTGCAGTTCGATCGTAACCGCATCCAGATCGAGAGCCTCACCGGCAGCACCGGCGGCGGCAACCTGGCTTTGACCGGCTCCGCAACCTACCAGGACGGAGCGTTTGTTCTCGATTTCGGAGCGACGGCGCAGGGAGTTCGCCTGCGTTATCCGCCGGGCGTAAGCTCCACCGCGAACGCGGATCTCCGGCTGACCGGCAGCACGAATTCCGCTGTGCTCAGCGGCAATGTGGTGGTCACCAAGCTGGCCGTCACTCCAGGGTTTGACTTCGCCGCCTATATCGCGAAGAGCCGGCAAACGGTCGCCCTGACCGGGAACGATAGTCTGCAGAGCCGCCTCAAGTTCGATGTTCACGTGGTAACGACTCCGGAACTGCAGATGCAAACGGCCACCGCCAGGCTCTCGGGAGATGCGGACCTCCGCGTCCGGGGCACCGCCGATCGTCCAGTAGTTTTGGGAAGGGTGGAAGTTCTGGAAGGAGAAATTTCTTTCAATGGCAACAAGTACAACCTCGAACGCGGCGACGTCACCTTCGCGAATCCAGCCAGGACTCAGCCGATCATCGATCTGCAGGCGACCACGCGCGTGCGCGATTACGACATCACGGTGCAATTCCGCGGTGACGTCAGCTCTCCCAACGGCCCGAAGGTCACCTGGCAGTCCGAGCCTCAGCTTCCCGAAGCCGACGTGATCGCCCTGTTGGCGCTCGGCCGCACCCAGGAAGAATCGGCAGTTGCGCAGGCAAGCGGATCATCCTTTGGGTTCGGCTCCGACGCCTCCAACCTGCTGATCAATCAGGCGCTCAACAGCACCGTCAACAGCCGCCTCCAGCGTCTGTTCGGGGTCAGCCGCGTCAAGGTCGATCCCCAGGGACTAACCAGTGAAACCGCCGTGGTTCGAGGGCCGCAGGTTACCGTCGAGCAGCAGGTGGCGAGCAATGTCACGCTCACCTACAGCACCAACGTCTCCGTTTCCAACCAGCAGATCATTCAGGCGGAGTACAACATAACCCGGACGATTTCGATCGTGGGGCTGCGCGACCAGAACGGTGTAGTTAGCTTCGTCTTCAAGTTGCGGCGCCGCAGGAAGTGATAGACGGGCAGGTTTCAAAGTTTCGAGGGATTCGTTCTTTGAAACTCTCAAACTTTGAAACTCTGCCCCTCCCCTTGACATAAATCTCCAAACCAGCAACTCTAGTTGTTTTTCACTTCACGCCCGAAGAAGCGAAACGACAAACGGACGACAAACGGGCAAGGGAAGCCTACATTGCGAGTGCGGGTCTTTTATCACGACAAGTGTTTTGACGGGGCGTGCTCGGCCGCCCTGTTCTCCCGCTTCTACCGGGAACGAATCCGCAGCGAGGTAGACTTCGTCTACTCCGGCCTGCTGCATCGCGCCGGGTCTTTGTTCGACGAGAAGCAGTTCGACGGCGACGAGAACGCCATCGTTGATTTCAAGTATTCCAGTTCGCCGCGCATCACCTGGTGGTTCGACCACCACGAAAGCGCTTTTCTTTCCCCCGCCGACGCCGCCCACTTCGAGCAGGACCAGAGCGACCGCAAATTCTACGACCCGGCCTTCAAGTCCTGCACCGGCTTCATTGCGATGATCGCGAAAGAGCATTTCGGCTTCGATCCTCGACCCGCCGCAGAGCTGATCCAATGGGCCGACATCGTCGACGGCGCTATGTACGAAGACGCCAAATCGGCGGTGGAGATGAAAGCTCCGGCCATGAAGCTGACGATGGCCATCGAAGCCTCCACCGACCGCGACTTCGTCAAGACCATGATTCCGCTGCTCGCCTACCATCCGCTCTCAGAGATCCTGGAAGCCCCATTCGTCACCGCCGTTCTGCCGCCCTTGCTCGAACGCCACGAGCGTTCCATCGGTATCTTGCGCGAGCGCGCCGAAGAAAAAGACGGAACGATCTTTTTCGACATCACCGACCTGGATCTCGAAGGCTATAACAAATTCATTCCGTACTATCTGCATCCCGATTCGATCTACAGCGTCGGCCTGAGCAAGAGTTCATTCCGGGTAAAGGTTTCGGTAGGGTCGAACCCCTGGTCAAAACGCGAACCCACGGTCAATCTCGCCAGGGTATGCGAGCGCTATGGCGGCGGAGGCCACGCTCGAGTTGGGGCGATCTCGTTCGAGGTCACGCAGAATGAAGCCGCCCACAAAGCCGCGAAAGAGATCGTAGAGGAGTTGCGCGCCAGCGTCCGCCAGCAAAGTTGATTTTGGGTGGCGCAGCGCCGGGGTCCGCATCGCGCCCGGTCTTGGCGTGACCGGGGTGGAGCAGTTTACCGCTGTGATAACTGCGTTGTTTTGAAGGGGAGGGGCTTTAGCCGCTGCGAGAATCCAGCCCCGGAGGGGCATCCGAGAATAGCCCGGCGCTTCAGCGCCGGGGAAAGTGGAAAACCTGAGCGAGTCCCGGAGGGACGATTGAAATTCTCACGGGGCCAAGCTTTAAAATGAATCCGCGATCACGCCCCGAGCACGGAAATCGATTTTCGCCAAATGCATCCCATAATCCCGCATCCCCACATCGACGATCCCGCGCACATCAAAGGCGTGCGCACCGTCGCCACGGTTGAGTTTGCGAAAGGCTTCATCGTGGTTCTCGCCGGCCTCGGTGTGTTCCACATGCGGCACCGGGACATCTGGGGCGTGGCCGAGAGCCTGCTCGAATTTTTTCACGTGAACCCGCATGAGCACTTCGTAGGAGTCTTCATCGACCTGGTGTACCAAGTCAGCGACGTTCGCCTGTGGAAGATTGTTGTGGTCGCGACGCTCTACGCGATCCTGCGCTTCATCGAGTCCTACGGATTGTGGTACATCCGACCGTGGGCGGAGTGGCTGACGATCGCCTCGGGCTCCCTCTACATCCCATTCGAGATAGCCGACTTATTGCGGCGCGGACCAGACTGGCTGCGCCTGCTGGTCATCGCGATCAACGTCGGAATCGTTCTCTACATGGTGATGCTGCGCCTGGAAGCAGCCAGGAAGCGCCACGCAGCGCGACACTAGGATCGTATCAGGGCATCGCTGAGCGATGCCGCAAGTTCCCCTCATAATGCGTGTGCCCCATATAATGCGGGTGCCCCATCCTAAAATCGCGCTCTTTGCGATTTTAGGGTGGGATGTCACACCGTGTCCTGCGACGGCGATCCGGCTCGCGCGGTCTTCACTGAGAACCGAGAACTGCCCTACTCATTCAGCGAGCAGCTGCAATCCGCGGGCGGAACGTGCGCCTTCAGAAAATCAGCCACGCGCTTGTAGGCGTCGATCTGGTTTTCAACTTTCGCGAAGCCGTGGCCTTCGTTCTCATAGACTTTGTATTCGACCACTCCGCCGCGTTTCTTGACCGCGTCGACCACCTGCTGCGCTTCTTCCTTGGGACAGCGAGGATCGTTGCCGCCCGCCAGCAGATACAACGGCGCTTTGATCTGATCCACGAAGTTGATGGGAGAACGCTCTTCGTACCGCGCTTTGTTCGTGACCAGATCGCCCATGGTCGCCAGGTCCGACTGCTGCAGCACGGGGTCTTCATTCTGAATCTCAGTGAACCAGTTCACAAAAGGCACAATCGGAACGCCCGCCGCCCACAATTCGGGAGCCTTGGTAACGCCCATCATCGTCAAGTAGCCGCCGTAGCTGCCGCCCATCAGAATGAGTTTCTTCGGATCGACATAGCCAGTCTGTTTGATCCAGTCGGCGGCCGCGAGCACATCCTGCAAATCGCCGCCGCCCATATCAAAAAGATTCGCCTGCTGAAATTCTTTTCCGTATCCAGTCGAGCCGCGATAGTTGGGCGCGATCACAAGGTAGCCTTGGTTGGCCATGTACTGGACGAAGCGATTGAAGTTATTCCTCGTCTGCGCCGTGGGACCGCCATGAACCAGAACAATCGCGGGGTGTTCGCCATTGCGCGGCAGGTTATAGGGCACATAGACGAAGGCGGAGATCGTCCACTTGCCGTCTTTGCTGGGATAGCGGACAAGGTAAGGCTCAACCATGTCCTCGGCACGCACGCCGCCGACCAGCGAGTAAGTGACCTGATGCGACTTACTGTCGACTGAGTTATAGACCCACAAATCGCCGGGAGCCGTCGGTCCCGCATGGCTGTAAAGCAGACGCGAGCCGTCGCGCGTGAAAGGAGAAATCCTGTTAGCCGCGTAGTTCACGCCCTTGGGAAGCGGCAGTGCGCGTGCCTCTCCGGTTGCGACTTCATAACGGTAGAGATCGGTATTCCCCTCGACGTCCGCGCTGTAGATCAGAAATTTGCCATCGGGAGTAAAGCTCTCCCCAGAAATTTCCCACTTGTCCTGCGTGAGCCAGTGGATTTTCTTGCTGGCAATGTCGAGCAAGCCGGCGTTGTCGTAGCCATTGCCGGCATTCGATGTAATGAGAACGCTCTTGCCGTCAGAAGAAACGTCGGCTGCCGAGTAAGTACGCTCGCCATCGTGCGGCGTCAGCAATGTACTTTGCGCGCCGGCGACCTCCGTGCTTGCTACATTAACCAGAAAGATATTCGAGTCCGTCCCTTTGGACTGTTCCTGCGTGTAGACGATGAACGTGCCATCCGCCGACCAGATCGGCCCAACGTTCATGCGGTCTTTAGCGGTTCCCGTTGTCAGGTGTTTCACGTCGCGCAGCACGGTGTCGTAAACATCAATCTCGTACACCGACGACGTCTTTGGTTTCACGATGTAGGCCAGGTAGCGGCCATCGGGCGACCAGGTGGGGTTTTCCTCGGAGATCTCGCGCGTGTTAGTCAGGTTCACAACTTGTCCGGTCTTCGGCGAAACCAGAAAAATATCCCATTGCTCATCGCCGTCGTTATCGGAAATGTAGGCGATCCACTTGCCGTCCGGCGACCACGTCGGGCTGGACTGGCGCTCATTGCTCACCGTGAGTTGCGTCGGCCATCCCCCTTCGGCGGGCACGAGCCAAAGATTGTTGCGCCCGCTCATATTGCTGATGAAGGCAACCGTTTTCCCATCGGGCGACCAGGTCGCGCCGCCCACCTGGCGCGTCGTATAGAGCTTCTCGATGGAAAAACTCTTCTCGACCCGGGCGTCGGGCTTGGACGCAATCTGCTTGGGGTCGGTGATGGCCTGCGGAGCAGGCAGAGTCTGGGATGCCGTCAGAACGCTCATTAGTACGACCATAACAAACGAGCTAAGAGTGCGCATGCTTCCTCTAAAAGATGGTGCCTCAAATCGAATTTGCGGGTACGGAAAGCTTAGCAGCGTCGCGAAAGAGAAGGCGCAATCTCACTCCACCGTCACCTCGTAATTTCGCTCTTCCCAGCGCGCACTGTTTTTCCAGAAGAACGTGAAAACGATCTGTCGTCCTGTAGCCAGCGTTTCCGTCGGTAGATCAAGGTGCTGAAGATTCCATCCACTTTCTTCGGAGTCGTTATCGTTTACGGTTTGCCAGTTGTCGAAGCTCCAGTGCACCGTGGCTGCGTCCAGCAGCAGAAGCCGCAGCTTCTTTCCACGCGGCATCGTGCGGGATTTGTTGTTGAAGCGCCAGTTGAAATACTGGGCGGATTGTTTCTTTTCCAGATAGCGCTCTACTGTTTGCGGAGGCCGATCAAAAATCTTTCCCTCGAGCAGCGACCGCCGCAGCTTGATGTATTCGGCGTGTGCCCATACCAGCGGGCACGCAGACCCCGATCCTTTTCCCGCAAACAGTTCGCGCTCCGGGATGTCGTTTGCGTCCCAAACTTGTTCGGGGATCAGGCGGCTCGCTCCTGTCGAACCTTCCATTACGCCCAACAAAGCCTCCGCGGAAGCGGCGCGTCCAGCGGCCAGTTCATAGTGGGCGCGTTCACCCGCCAGCAGCGGCCACGGGCGGCCAATTCCACTGCCGTCGAAGGGAGATCCGTCCGCGTGCTCGCCGTAACCATCGGAGTTGTAGCGATACCAGCCGTGGCCATACGGCAGTTTTGCGCGCAGCATTTCATCGATGACCTTGATCGTGTTCACCATTCGTGGATCGTCGGGCGCGCGCAAGCCGAAGCGCACCAGAGCCAGGGCATCCACACTGACAATCTCCACCGCCGCAGCCTCTGGACTGGTAGCGCGATTTTTGATGGGAACGAATCCCTGGATGGGCGAAGCGGCTCCGTCCCCGTCATCGGGCGTGATACGCACGTAGTAACCGTCGACTCCACACTGCCGGCAGAGATTGCTCTTCGCGGCATAGATCCAGCGTTCGATGTTGTCGTTCCAGGTATCGGCAATCTGACGCAGAAATTCGGCGGGCTGAGAGTAAGACGGGCCCATCGACTGCGCCAGATCGGCGGCGATCAGCAGAGCGGAAATTTCCGCAGCAAGAGTGAAGGGCGAATAGCCGCCGTCCTCTTCCCAGCGATCTTGCTGCGTCACCGGACCGTTCGCCGCGATGAATGCGGCTGCCTTGCGCACCATCGGCCACCAGCGGGTGTTCTCGCCGAAGCAACGCGGCGATTCGCGGCGCAGCAGATCAACCAGCAGAATGGGAAGCGCGGTCTCATCCATCTGCAGGCCGTCCCAGTATGGACGCCCATCCAGCCACATGTTCTGCGCCCAGTGTCCGTCGGCTTCCTGCGTAGCCTCGAGATAATGCAACACGCGCAGCGCATCGTCGTCCGCGCCCGCGGCCAGCAACCCGCCCGCACTCTCAACCAGATCGCGCGGCCAGATGAGATGGTAACCGCCGAGGTCCTCGTCACCTTTGTTGAAGCCCCAGGGAATGGAAAGACTGGCGATGATTCCGCCGAAGAAATCCTTCGATTCGTGGGAGCGCAGGACCGCCACGCTGGCGCGATACAAATCTTTTTCACGAGGTTTCTCGTCGAGTTTCCTTAAGGTCTCGTGCCAATTCTGCCAGTGAGCGATGTAATCCTTGCGGGTGTTTTCGTAAGTGGCGAGCAGGCAAGAGACAACCTGCTGACCGGCTTGCGCCCAGATTCCGCCAAAGCCCACTGCGAGAATGAACTCGCCGTTGCAGGCGGCCAGGTCAATTTCAGCGGTCAGTGCAATGTTGCCGTTTTCCGCGCGGTCGTATTCCCATGTCATCTGGAAATGTTGCGAGAGGTCTTGCCAGCCATCGGATACGCCGGCAAATCCAACGGAGCGTTTCGGCATGGGCGCGGAGCAGGCCAGGGCAAGCGCGAGGGAATCGCGCTGCGCGAAAAGCATCGGCTTTCCTTTGTAATCGCCCAGCCACCCGGTGTTGCCATATCCACAATTACCCAGGTGGGGTGCCAGGAGCGCATACACACGGTAGTCGCCAAGATTTCCCTGGAGCGGCACGAAGCGGATTTTCTGCAACACCACGTTCCGCCACGGATCGGTCAGCACTTCCTTTTCGATCCGGTAGCGGCCCTCCGTGTGCGTATTGGCAAGTTCGAAAACCGGCACGCCTGGCTCGGTGGGAAGGTTTTGGAAGGTACAATGGCGTTTCTCTTCGGAGAAGAAGCCACGACCGTCGGTGACAATCAGGCCGAAGTCGCGGGTGCAAGCTTGATCCACCCGGGGAAAATAAATTTCATTGAGAATGCCATGGCTCAGCGTGAACCAAACCCGGCTGTGGAGGTTGAGCGCGGTGCCGATTCCGGTCTTGGCGCTCGAAGTCCAGCGCGGCTCAATTCCGGGCCAGCCCGGCGCATAACGAAAATTATCGCTCAAAGGGTCACCGCCAAGCAGTTTGCCAGAAGATGTGGATTTGTGCTCGACTTCCGCCGATAATGCGGAAAGAGGCATCTAACTTCATTCCATGTCAACGGGCCGCCTCACTACCGTTTTACTCCGGCTTCGCTCTCGAGCGAAAGGGAGCCGTGTCGCACTCTCAGTTGTTGCCGCCACTGCTCTTCTGATGCTGATCACCGTCCCGCAGGCTCTTGCCGATCTGCCCTCGGCGGGGCTCGATCGTGGATTCCTCCGGCTCTACAATCTGGATTTTAACGGCGCGCAAAAGGAATTCGAGTCGTGGGAGAAACTGAATCCCGACAACCCCATGGGCCCGGTGAGTGAGGCGGCTGGCATCTTGTTTTCAGAATTCAACCGCCTCGGCGTGCTGGAGTCGCAGTTCTACACTGACGATTCCGTCTTCGGCGCACGGAAAAAGTACGAAGCCGACGCGGCACAACACACGCGCCTGGACCAACTGCTCAGCCACGCGGAAGACATGGCAAAGGCCAAGCTGAGCCGGGACGCTCGCGATCGTGATGCGCTGCTGGCCATGACGCTCGCCGCCGGCCTGCGCTCCGATTATGCCGCGCTCATCGAAAAGCGAAATCTGGTGTCGCTGCATTACACCAAGGAAGCAACGGCCTGGTCCGCGCAACTTCTCGCGGTTGATCCTAATTGCTACGACGCTCATCTGGCTGGCGGCGTCAGCCGCTACATTATCGGTTCGATGGCCGCTCCGGTGCGCTGGCTGGTGCGCCTAGGAGGCGTTTCCGGTGACAAGGCTGGCGGCATTGCCGAGCTCCAAACCACTGCGGCGCAAGGCCATCTGCTCGCCCCCTTTGCGCGCATCCTGCTGGCGATCGCCTACGTCCGCGAGAAAGATATGCCGCGCGCTCACGAACTCCTGCTGGGGCTGCAACGGGATTTCCCCAACAACACTCTCTTTGGCCGGGAATTGGCGCGGCTCGACCAGAATGGCAAACGCTAAGTACTTGGAAAACAAAGTGGGTTCATCAGAAATTCACTCTGTTGTAACCTCTCCGTAACATTTCCCCCATAAAACAAACCTGCATACTTAAATTCAGAATGAAGAGGGGTCATCGAGTGAACCATCGCATCGCGCTGCTGTTGGCAGGTCTCGCATTGGCGCTGCCGCTCGCTACGAATGCCTACGGGCAGACTACATTGAATGGAGCCGGCGCCACCTTTCCGTATCCCATGTATTCCAAATGGTTCAGCGACTATAACAAGTTGCACCCCGACGTGCAGATCAACTATCAGTCGATCGGCAGCGGCGGCGGCATTCGCCAGGTGTTGAGCGGCACGGTCGATTTCGGAGCCAGCGATGGTCCCATGACCGACGAACAACTGGCGCAGGCCAAAGTCAAGATCTTGCACATTCCGACCGTGCTGGGCGCGGTCGTCCCCGCCTACAACGTTCCTGGAATCGGCGGAGAAATCAAGTTCACTCCCGAAGCTCTGGCCGGCATTTTCCTGGGCAAAGTCCAGAAGTGGAACGATCCCGCGATTACTCAGGCCAATCCCGGCGTCAAGTTTCCTGACAAGCCGATCATCGTAGTTCACCGCTCGGATGGCAGCGGTACTACTTTCATTTTCACCGACTATCTCTCCAAGGTGAGCAAGGAATGGGAGTCGACGGTAGGGAAGGGAGCCTCGCCGAAATGGCCCGTCGGTTTGGGAGGCAAGGGCAACGAAGGCGTCGCTGGACAAATCCGGCAGTTGGAAGGATCGATTGGCTACGTGGAACTGATCTATGCCGTGGAGAACAAGATTACGTACGGATCAGTTAAGAATGCCGCCGGAAATTTCGTGAAAGCTTCGCTTGATGGAGTGACCGAAGCGGCGGCATCGGTGAAAACCATGCCCTCCGATTTTCGCGTTTCCATTACGGATCCACCCGGTAAGACGGCGTACCCCATCTCCAGCTTCACGTGGCTGCTGATTCCAGTGCAGGCCCAGGACCCGAAGAAAGGCAAGATTATCGCCGATTTTCTGGTGTGGATGCTCAACGACGGCCAGAAGATGACGAGCCAGCTCAGCTACGCGCCGCTACCGGCGAGCGTGGTGGAGAAAGTCAAAGCAGCCATTAAGGAAGTCCACTAAAAACGCAGGACCACTCCAGTGCGGGACTCCAGCACTGGAGGATCCGCTTTTACAGTCTACTGAAACTCCGGTTTCGTATCAGGGCATCGCTTTAGCGATGCCGTACGTTCTTCAAAATCAGATGCCCCTTTAGGGGCTGCACGTCGTAGATGTGTCGTCCAGCAATCTCTTTCAGGCGGAAAGGTCTACGCCTGACGGGAGGCCCGGCCATCCCCGCCTACTTGGTATACTATTTCCGACCGGGTAGAGAACGTTTTTTCGGATCGTATACTACGTAGTACACCCCCCATCTACCACGAAGATCGGCATTTTGTAGCCGTGTCTGAGCAGCCGGAGCCGTGTTTGTGGGGGCGCCGTGATGGCTTGAGCAATCTTCTTGAGCAATCATAGGGTGGGGCGCCGGCAAGTTGAGTTCATCAACGTTGGGTTTCATCAACATGGTTCGACAAACTCCGAACAATCGCGCCACGCTTCTGAACCGCGAAGCTTCATGGCTGAAGTTTAATTGGCGCGTCCTCGAAGAGGCCGGCGATGTCCGCAACCCGCTGCTCGAACGTGTGAAATTCCTGGCCATCACCGCTAGCAATCTGGACGAATTTTTTGAGGTCCGGGTCGGCGGCTTGTTGCAACAACTCGAAGACGGCCACAACTCCATGACCGACGACGGCATGACCATGGAGGAGGAACGTGAGCTGATCAAAGACGCAACGCACGAGTTCGTCAAAGAGCAATATTCCTGCTGGAACGAGCGCCTGCGGCCGGAACTGGCGGAGCAGGGAATTCGCGTCCTCGGTATCGACGAACTGGATGAGGTGGCACTCGCGTTCGTTGACGACTATTGCGCACGCGAACTTGATCCGCTGCTTACTCCGGTCACCGTGGACCCGGCGCATCCCTTTCCTCGCGTGATCAACAAGGCGCTGTGCGTGGCTTTGCTGCTGCGCCGGCGGCGGCGCTCCTCGCTCACTTATACCGGAGTCGTAACGGTTCCGCGGGCGCTGCCGCGATTGGTCCGGCTGCCGTCCGAGGGGACCATCGATTTCATTTTTCTGGCCGACCTGGTCGTCCACCATGCCGCACGAATGTATCAGGGTTACGATATCGTTTCTTCCGCCGCCTTCCGCGTCACCCGCAACAGCAACCTTTACCTGCAAGAGGAAGAATCGCGCAATCTGCTGGAATCGGTGCGCGCCGAATTGCACAACCGGCGCAAGGGCGACGCAGTGCGGATGGAGATCGAATCTACGGCCGACCCCGAGATCATCGAGCGTCTGGGCACGGTCTTCGAGCTTGATCGCTGGCAGATTTTCCCAGTCAACGGGCCCGTGAATCTTTCGCGGCTGTTCAATATTTACGACGAAGCGGCGCGGCCGGATTTGAAGTTTCACAGCTACGTGCCGCGCGAGTTGCGCCTGACCGCGAAGTCGCACGATCTGTTTGAAGAATTGCGCCGGCACGACGTTCTGCTGCATCATCCCTACGATTCTTACGATGCCGTTATATCTTTCATTCAGTCGGCCGCGGAAGATGAGCGCGTGCTCTCCATTAAGCAAACTCTTTACCGGACCAGCGAGCATTCGCTGATTGTTCCGGCGCTGATGGCTGCCGCGGCACATAAGGAAGTTACCGCCGTCGTGGAACTGAAAGCGCGCTTCGATGAAGACTCGAACATCCGCTGGGCGCGCGATATGGAAGATGCCGGCGTCCAGGTCTTCCACGGACTGGTCGGTCTGAAGACGCACTGCAAACTTTCTCTGTTGGTGCGGCGCGATCCCGATGGCGTAACCCGCCAGTACGCGCATCTGGGCACCGGCAACTACAACGCGACCACGGCCCGCATCTATACCGATCTCAGTCTGCTCACCGCCGACCCGGAGATTACGAGCTCGGTTCATGATGTTTTCAATTTTTTGACCGCTTACGCCGAGCATCCCGGCTACGGGCCGCTGCTGGTGGCGCCTCTCGATCTGGCTGAAAAATGCATGATATTGATTGAGCGGGAGGCCGATCATGCCCGCATGGGTCGTCCGGCGCGCATCGTCGCCAAGATGAACGCCCTGCTCGACGTGAACATCATCCAGGCTCTGTACCACGCTTCGCAGGCGGGAGTGGACATCGAGTTGATCGTGCGCGGCATGTGCGCGCTGCGGCCGGGGATTCGTGGCCTCAGCGACCGCATCCGTGTGCGCAGCATTGTGGGCCGTTTTCTGGAGCATAGCCGCATCTTTTATTTCGAGAACGGCGGCGAGCCTGAAGTCTACCTCGGCAGCGCCGACTGGATGAATCGCAATCTGCACGAGCGCGTCGAAGTGCTGTTTCCGCTGAGAAGCCCGCTGCTGCGCGACCGCGTGGTGCACGAGATTCTGGCCGCATACCTCGCCGATAATGTGAAGTCAAGATTTCTACAGAAAGATGGCCGCTACCTGCGCCCCTGGCAATCGCCACGCGGGCGCAGCAAGCGACCGCCGCGAGGCTCTGCTGCATTCAGTTCCCAGGATTTTCTGATCGCTCTGGCGGAAGGCACCAGGACGCCGGAGGAAATTCCGGTGGCGATTCCGCGGCACTCTGGCACTCGAGCATTGGTGGGACGAACATGATCGGCCAAGCTTTTATCGGACAGGCTTTTACCGGACAGGTTTTTATCGAAGGCCCGATGATCGGAAAGGAATAATCACTCCGCAATGTTTCTCTTCTTTCTACGCCACGCCAGCGCCGGGCAACAGTTAAGCACTGCCAAGAAGGACGAAAAGCGCGGCCTCGATAAAGATGGCATCGAGCAATGCGGATACATCGGCCGCGCTCTGGCCGCGCTGGGCGTACAGGTGGAAATCATCGTCTCCAGCCCGTTGAAGCGATCCACGCAAACTGCGGCTTTAGTGGGCAACGAAATGGGGCACGAGGGCAAACTGGTGATGGAAAATGCGCTGCGTCCGGAGGCCAGCTTCTCGGACTTTCAGAAGATGCTGGAAAAGTACGCGCGCCAGGATTCGCTGCTGCTGGTCGGCCATAATCCCAACCTGCGCGAATTTCTGGGGCGCGTGATCAGCGAAACTGGATGCGAAGCCGCGGTTGAGCTGAAGAAAGGCGCCGTGGCCAAAGTCGAAATGCGGCGCAATTCCGGCTCGCTGAGCTGGTGCATCACGCCTCGCATCCTGCGCACGCTTCACGCGGCGGCGACAGAAAGCTCGCGCCCGAAAACCTCGCGGAAATAAGACCGATCCTTCTCAATCGACCATACTTCCAGATCCACGCTGGCCTTTCCGCGTGGAGTCAACTTCATTGCGACCCGGCCGCTGCGCGCCGAGACGGCGACTTTCCCCACCGATTGACTTCTCCCCATATTCAAGGTGCGCGCGATGCGGAGCAGCAACGATGCTTTCTCCACATTTTCCTGCTCCTCCGGGCTCAAGGCACTCATCGCGCCATCTCCCGCCGTGGGGCGCGACTTTCCCAGGTAACGTGCGATCGAGCCGATGATCCGCCGCTGTTGCGGCGTGTATCCCAAAATTTCCGAGTTCGCGATGATGTAGTAAGTGTGCCGGTGATGTCCGTTGCGGTTCACGTAGTCTCCGACCTCGTAGAGCATGGCTGCGGCTGACAGCCATTCGCGATATTCCGCCGGAAGCTGGTGCACCGATTTCAACGAAGAAAACAGCAGCAGCGCCGAGTCGCGCACGTGCAAAGCATGATGCAGGTCGACGCGGTAATGTTCGACGGCGCGCTTGATCGATTCCCAGCGTTCCGATTCAATTGCCCGTCCCGATCTCGTGCTGCGATCGTAGTCCGCCGCCATCTGCGCCAGAATGCCGTCGCGTAGCCCCAGCGCCGAGTAGCGAAAGCCTGGAAGATGGCAGCGCTCCAGCAATTCCGCATACGCCATTGCGCCGGCGCAAATGATTTCAGCGCGGCGCGGACCGATTCCGGGAATCTTCTGCCGCTGCTCCAGGGTAAGCCGGGCGATCTGTTTGGCAATGCGGCGGATCATCTCGCGGGTAGCGTAAGTCGCTGGCCGGGGTTTCCTGGGACGAGCCAGGTGGCTGCTGATGCCCACTAGCGCGGCGGCTGTGCCGGAAGTGGCAATCACCGCGCCCACCCGCGCGGCCTTGATCCGATTTTGAATACGAGTAATCTCGCGCGTCACAAACTCTTGCAGCCGCTTCAATTCGCTCTTGCGCGGTGGATCGTGCTTGAGGAACTCGCCAGTCAGGCGCACAGCTCCGAGCGGCAAGCTCACCGTATCCCGAAGCCGGCCGCCGCGCGAAAGGGTAAGCTCGCAACTGCCGCCGCCGAGGTCCACCAGCAGAACGCTCTTGGCATCCATGCGGCCAGAGGAAACAATGCCCAGGTGAATCAGGCGGGCCTCTTCCAGCCCGGAAACGATTTCGATGGTCCAGCCCGTGGTCGAGCGCACCCACTCCACGAATATGCGCGAATTGCGGGCATCGCGCAGCGCCGCCGTGGCCACTACCTTTACCGAATCCGTCGCGCATTCCTGTATGGCGCGATGGAAGCGCCGCAACACACGCACCGTCTGCGACATCGATTCGGGCGAAAGTAGTCCACCATTAAAAACGCCTTCCCCCAAGCGCGTGACTTCGCGATCTTCGTGGATTTTCTTGAGCCGTCCGCCCTGCAGGCGCGCAATTTTCAGGCGGACGGAATTCGATCCGATGTCGATAGCCGCAAAGGTGGGCATAGAGGTGACCACGAAATAGCTACGAAACAGTAATAGTAACGACCAGTATTCTCACAACCCGGCTGCGCTGCGCAAGGAAAGCGAAAGCTTCAGGCCGCGTTCGGCTCAGACGGGCGAGGCGCCCATCGCTCCCGTCGCTCTAGTCGCTCTATGACTGGATCTCAGATATCTATTGTTCGCGTCGTTCCGGGCGCGGCGCGACCGACGCCGCCTGCGCATGATGACGGACATCGGCTCCCAGAACCCAGAAAATGACATCCTCGGAAATGTTGGTCGCGTGATCGGCGACGCGTTCGAGATTGCGCGCCACCAAGAGTGCATCTAGCGCCTGTTGAGTCACTTGCGGCTCTTCATTCATCTTTCGCACGAGCACTATAAAAGCTTCGTCGCGCATCCGGTCGACGACGTGATCCATTTCCAGCACGGCCTGCGCGAGTTCAGCTTTGCCCTCCACGAACGACTCCAGGGCGCGCCGCACCATCGCACTTACGGCGGTTGCCATGCGCGCAATATCGACCGGCAACTCGACGGCCGGCAATTCGATCATGTCCATAACGCGCTCGGCGATGTTCACCGCCTGATCGCCGACGCGCTCCAGGTCGGCGTTGATCTTGGTCACCGCGAGAATAAAGCGCAGATCGGTGGCCGCCGGTTGCTGCGTGGCGAGGATGTCGAAGGCCATTTCATCAATCTCGCGCTCGGCTGCGTTGATCAGGCTCTCGTTTTCGAGGACCATCTGGCAGCGAGAGAGATCCCGTTGCGTGTAGGCCTGGGTGGCGCGATCAACCGCCAGTTCCGCGAGGCCGCCCATGCGGAGCAGTTTCTCCCGGAGATCCTCCATTTGCTGCTGAAAGCGCGTACGCATTTATACGAACCTTTCTCTACGAACCTCTAACCTCTCACCTCATCACTATCCGAATCTGCCGGTGACGTAGTCTTCCGTCCGTTTGTCGGAAGGATTGGTGAATATCTTTTCCGTCTTATCGAACTCGATCATCTTGCCCAGCAGGAAAAACCCTGTGAACTCCGCCACTCGGGCGGCCTGCTGCATATTATGCGTCACAATCACGATCGTGTATTGCTCTTTTAATTGAAAAATCAACTCCTCGATCTTGCCGGTGGAGATCGGGTCGAGCGCCGAGCACGGTTCATCCATGAGCAGCACTTCCGGCTGGACGGCCAACGCACGGGCTATGCAGAGGCGCTGCTGCTGGCCGCCGGAGAGGCTGGCGCCGGACTTCTTATGCAGCGAGTCCTTGACTTCATCCCAGAGCGCGGAGCTTTCCAGCGATTTATGGACGACCTCGTCCAGCTTCTTGCGGTTACGAAATCCGTTCAGCTTGAGCCCGGCAGCCACGTTGTCGTAGATGGACATGGTCGGAAACGGATTCGGCTTCTGAAACACCATGCCCACACGGCGGCGCAACTGGGTAGCCGAGGTTCCGTTGTAAACGCTGAGGTCGCCAATGCTTACCTTGCCATCGACACGCGCCTCGGGAATGGTTTCGTGCATGCGGTTCAGACAGCGAATGAACGTGGACTTTCCACAGCCCGAAGGGCCGATGAGCGCGGTCGCATGATTGGCGAGCACAGTAATGTTGACGTCGAACAAGGCCTGCGTCTTGCCGTAGAACGCATTCAGGTGCTCGACTGTAATTCCGACGCCCATGGGTGGTTAAGCTCCTGCCAGAGTTCCGTGTCTTACAGCGATGCGAACCGCGGCGACCGCGCCCACGATAAGAATAATCAAAACCAGCGCTCCCGCCCATGCCTGCCGGTGCCATTCATCGAAGGGAGAGATGGCGTAGGTGAAGATTTGCAACGACAGGGCCGCGGTTGGCTGGTCCGTTTTCCAATTCCAGAACTGGTTGCCAAAGGCGGTGAACAACAGCGGCGCGGTTTCTCCGGCCACACGGGCGAAGGCCAGCATTACGCCCGTGATGACTCCGGAGGTGGCCGTGCGCAATGTAATTGAGAGAGTGGTGCGCCAGCGGGAAACGCCGATACCGTACGCGGCTTCGCGAACGGCCTGCGGTACCAGCAGCAGCATCTGCTCGGTGGTTCGCGCGATTGTCGGAATCATCATGATGGCCAGCGCTACGCCGCCGGCCAGGGCGGAGAAGTGTTTCTGGCGCATCACCACCAGCCCGTAGGCCACGATTCCAATCACAATCGAGGGCACGCCGTTCAGGACGTCGGAGACAAACCGCACGATATCGCCGTAGCGGTTGCGCCCGTATTCGGAGAGAAAGATGCCGGCACCGATTCCCAGCGGCACTCCCAGCAGACTCGCAATAGCAAGAATGACCATCGAGCCGGCAATGGCGTTGGCCATGCCGCCGCCCGGTTCGCCCACGGGCTTCGGGGTCTGGGTCAGGAAGGCAATATTGATGGAGCCGATGCCCTTGTAAATCAGATAAGCAAAGATGGCGAAGAGCGGCAAAAGCACAAGCAGGACGGTGAGCGCGGCAACGCCGGTCATCACGTGGTCCATCACACGCCGCCGCAGGCTAATCGGCGGGACGGATGCTACTGCCGTATTGGACTTGTTCTCAGGCATTTCATCGTTTCATGTCGTTAGTCATTAGTTACTAGGCAAGGCTTCTCGCCGGTTGGCCTCGAGTAACGCTCCACACCATGAGCCGCGCCAGCGCGTTGACCACAATCGTGACAAAGAACAACGCCAAGCCAATTTCGATCAACGCCGAAAGATACAGATCGCCGGTCGCTTCGGTGAACTCGTTGGCGAGCACGCTAGCCATGGTGTATCCGGGGGCGAACAGCGACTTGGCAATTTCCGGACGATTGCCGATCACCATGGTGACCGCCATGGTTTCTCCGAGCGCGCGGCCCAAGCCCAAAATGATGGCGCCCACGATTCCGGCCCGAGCATTGCGCAGCACGCCCATGCGGATCATTTCCCATCGTGTAGCGCCCAGCGCCAGCACCGCCTCGCGCTGGTGCTGAGGAACCACGGTGAGGACTTCGCGTGTGATCGACGAAATAATGGGAATGATCATGATCGCCAGAATCACGCCCGCGGCCAGCATGCCTATGCCATAGGGCGGTCCGGTGAATAGGCCCGTCCAGCCGAGCGTAGTGGCTAGAAACGGCTGCACGTATTCGCGAAGGATCGGCACCAGAACGAAAATTGCCCAAAGTCCGTAAACGACGCTAGGGATGGCGGCCAGCAGTTCCGTGGTGAACGAAAGCATTCCGCGCAGGCCGATCGGACACATCTCGGTGATGAAGACCGCTACGCCCAGAGACAGTGGCACAGCGATGATCAGTGCCAGCAGTGAAGACACGATCGTGCCGTACATGAACGGCAGCGCGCCGTATCGATCCTCGACCGGATTCCAATCCGATTGCCCGAAGAACTTCCAGCCAAAAGCATGCCAGGAGAGCTGCGAACCCACCACCAGTTGGTAAACGATCAAGGCGAGCAGCGCGACCACGGCCACGCCGCAGAGTCGCATCGCCCAGCCAAAAACAGCATCGGGGATTTCGCTGACTTTCCCTTGCAGCAGCGGCGCCGTTCTGGTTTCGAGTTTCAGGGCGGCCTTCGATCCTTGCTTGGGTGTCCCCCGCTCCGGTTCGGGAGCGTTGAAACGCGGCCGGGGCAGAGCTTGATTAGACATTCCCTATCGAGGCTAGCAGAGGCTTGTTACAAATCGGTTAAAAATTCGCCGCGCTTTCCGACTGCGCTACACTGTTTCGCGAACCCCATGCGCCAGAGAATCCGCGTTTTTGCCACCTGTGACATCGGAGACGCCCTCAACATTCTCCGCCAAAAAGGATACGACCTGGAAGTCTATCCCCGGCCCGAAGCTCCGCCGAAAAGCCTGATCGTCCAAAAAGTGAAGTCCGGCGTGGATGGCCTGATCACCACGCTGCGCGATCCGATCGATGCCGAGATTTTCGCTGCGGGAGTTGGCACACTCAAAGTGGTCGCACAATACGCCGTAGGATTTGACAACATCAACCGCGCCGACGCCAACAAGTATAAGCTTCCGTTTACCAACACCGCCGACGTCGTGACCGAAGCGACCGCAGAGTTTGCCTTCTTCCTGATGGGAGCGCTGGCCCGCAAACTCTGGCCCGCTGAACATCTGACGCGCGAAAACCGCTGGGGCTACTGGCATCCCTACCTGCCATTTCTGGGCGACGAAGTCACCGGAAAAACCGTGGCCGTCATCGGCACCGGGCGCATCGGCCTCGCCTTCGTCAAGAAGTGCGCCGGATTCGACATGAACATTCTGTGCTTCGATCCCGCCTATGAGAACCACGACTACATCAAGGCGATTCAGGAGACGATGGATCTGCGCTTCCAACGTGGCATCTGCCGCGAGAAGACTTCGATTCGATACACCACATTGAACGAGGCGTTGAGCGGCGCGGATTACATCAGCCTGCACGTTCCGCTGCTGCGCGAGGGCGAGAGCGCCACGCCAACCTATCACCTGATCAACGAGAAGACGCTGCGCATGATGAAGCCCACCGCCATGATAGTGAACACGGCGCGCGGTCCGGTGATAGACGAAGTAGCTCTAGCCAGAGCCTTGCGCGAGAACTGGATCGCCGGCGCCGCTCTCGATGTTTACGAAAAAGAGCCTCTGCCCGCCGATTCGCCGTTGCGCGATCCCGCAATCGCCGACCGCTGCCGCCTGCTGCCGCACTTCGCCAGCGCCGCGCGCATTACGCGCCTGTCGGCCGATCCCAATAAAGGCATGGCCGGACGCTGCGTTCAAGGCCTGATCGACGTGCTGGAAGGGAACTACGGCGGCGAAATTTCCAAGATGCCATACGTGGTAAACAAAGAAGCCTTCGCGAAGTAGCGACTAGCTTGTGTGGGGACGGGCGCCCTCGCCCGTCCGAGCGGAGCACGCTCCGCAGGCTCTCTCTCGCGTACGCAGAGGCGCCTGCGCCGTTCGTCAAAACTTGTCGCAATCCGACCTCACCTGCTACTCTCGCCATTCAGCCCCATCATGACGATTATTAAATGGATTTTTGCCAGCCTAACCTTTCTACCGCTCGCTTCTAACGCCCAGGTCGACGACGCCGTTCGCGCCCTGATGATTCTGCCAGCGCCAAAAGAAGTACGCATGCTCGAAGGCAAGATCGCTATCAAGCCCTCGACCACCATCCTCATCAGCAACAATGAAGACCGGACTGCGGCCGAGACGCTGCAACAGGAGATCCACGACCGCACCGGCGTGAAGCTGTCCATCGAATCCGTGACGGCAGCTCCGAAGACCACGGGGCACATCTCGCTTGGCCGCCTTAGCGACCGCGGCCTGCGCTCCTATCTCGAATCGCAAGGAGTAAAAGCCGGAGACGATCTCGGCAATCAAGGCTACGTAATTCGCGTAGCCGACTCCGGAGTGCTGGTCGCCGGCAACACCGCGCAAGGCCTGTTCTATGGCGTGCAGACGCTTCGTCAGTTATTGCGCATGGAAGGCGCGGAAAGCGCCAGTGAAAAGACAGTCGCCATCCCGGCCCAGGTCGTTCCTAACTTAGTCGTTCCCAAGTTAGTCATCCGCGACTGGCCGAGCATGGAGTGGCGCGGCGTGTCGGACGACATCAGCCGCGGTCCTATCCCCACGGTCGATTATTTGAAGCTGCAGATTCGCACCTTGGCCGAATACAAGATCAACCTGGTCGGGTTCAACATGGAGCACGTCTTCGATTTCCAGACCCAGCCGCTGGTCTCACCAAAAGGAGCCGCGTTAACTACCGCCGAAATCAAAGAACTCGTCGACTACGCCGGCAAGCATTACATCACCATCCTGCCCGAGCAGCAGGCTTTCGGACATCTTCATCAGTTTCTGAAGTATGAAATCTATTCCGACTTAGCCGAAACGCCGCACGGCCACGTGCTGACTCTGACCAATCCCAAGACCTACGATTTCATCCGCCAAGTCTACGGCGAAGTCGTCCCCTTGTTTCCCGGACCGTTCTTTCACATCGGCGCCGACGAAACCGCCGAGCTCGGCCTGGGCCAGACGAAAGCTCTCGCAATACAAGAAGGCCTGGGCCGCGTTTACCTCGAGCATGTCCAGAAGGTTTTCGAGATCATGAAGCCTTATCACAAGCAGCTCATGTTCTGGGGAGATATCGCCGTCAAATATCCTGAACTGATTGCCATCCTTCCCAAAGACATGATCGCCGTTCCCTGGGATTACGATCCGAAGCCCAGCTTCGAAAGCATCATTACGCCATACACTAATGTCGGCCTGCGCGTGGTCGTCTCGCCCGGAGCAGGCAACTGGCGCGTGCTCTGGCCCGACCTGGACAGCGCGTTCGTAAATATCCGAAACTTTGTTCGCGACGGTCAAAAGCATCGGGCCCTCGGCATGCTCAACACGAACTGGAACGACGACGGTGAATCCCTCGTCGACATGACCTGGCCCGCGTTGGTTTTTGGAGCAGCCGCCAGTTGGCAGCCCGGCGAATCCAGCATCGATGATTTCAAGAACAGCTACGACTGGGCCTTCTACCGCAACAACAATGACGACAAGACTTTTGCCGAGGTGATCGGGAATCTCGACCGCCCCAACACGCTTCTCGCCGGAGTAAAACTCGACAACGCGAGCAACGAACTCTTCTGGTCCGATCCATTCAGCGAAGCCGGCGAAAACACGGCAGCAAAAGCGCTGCCGGTCACCCACGATCTGCGCATCAGCGCCGAACACGCCGCCGAATCGCTGATGCACAATCGGGCGAAGGCTCACCTTCACGCCGAAACTCTCGACGACATGCTCTTTGCCGCCTGGCATCTCGACACGCTGGGCTTGAAGATCCAGTTCACATCGGAAATCAGCCATTACTACTGGGACGCCTATCAGAATCAGACGGACGGCACGCGCGCGCAATATGATCTCGACGAAATTGTCGACATCAACGGCAGGTTGGAGAGCCTGCGCGATGCGATCACCCAGACGCGCGAGCTGTACAAGGACGCCTGGGCGCGAGAGAACCACCCGTATTGGCTGGACAATGTTCTGGTTCGCTACGACAATCTGGCGCAGGAGGTGCAAGCGAAAATCGTCGCCGTCCAAGCCGCCCAACGGCAGTATTGGACCACCAAAACGCTGCCGCCACCCGAGCAGTTGGGATTTTTTCTGAAATAGGGATTAAGTAGAAGTAGAAACTTCTGTTGTCATCCTGAGCGAAGCGAAGTACCTATGCACTTGAATCCGCCACAATCTATAGCTCCGTCGCTCCGCTCACGACGGCAAGCGTAAGGTTGAGTCGTGAGGAAGATTGCGGTATGCAGCGATAGCCACGGAAAGTTTATGTTTGCCCACCGCACAAACTGGCGGCTCAGTCCGAACGCCCTCACGCGCGCAATCGAAGAAGCGCGTGCTTCAGGACAAACAATCATCGATCTCACCATCTCGAACCCGACCGAAGCCGGCGTCCGCCCCGATCCTGAAATCGTGCTCGCCGCTCTGGCGAATCCGAAAGCGATGCATTACGTCCCTCAGCCCCGGGGTCTGCTCGAGGCTCGCCAAGCCGTGTGCCGCTACTATCGCGAGTCACACGAGATATTCGATCTCGATCCCGAGCGCCTGATTCTGACTACCAGCACCAGCGAAGCCTACTCGTATGTCTTTCGTCTGCTGTGCAATCCCGGCGACGAAATCCTCGTGCCCAAACCGAGTTATCCGCTATTCGAGTTTCTCGCCGATCTGGCCGACGTTAAACTCGTTCCGTTTCCGCTGCTCTACGATCACGGATGGCAAATCGATTTCAATTCCCTCTACAAAGCAGCGACCGCCCAATCGAGCGCCGTGATTCTCGTCCATCCCAACAATCCCACCGGCTCCTACGTCTCGTCCGCGGAAACCCAGGCTCTAAACGCGTTCTGCCGTGACTACGGGCTGGCCCTGATCGTCGACGAAGTGTTTCTCGACTACGCGCACGATGGCGTGTCGCGCGGAAGTTTCGTCACCAACGCCGACGCACTGACCTTCACTCTCAGTGGAGTGTCCAAGATTTCAGCTCTGCCACAGATGAAGCTGGCCTGGGTAACGACCAGCGGCCCAAAGGAAATGGTCAGCGAAGCAGGAGCGCGCCTCGAAATCATCGCCGATACTTTTCTCTCCATGAACGCTCCCGTGCAGCACGCGGCTCCGGTGCTGCTCGATCAGCGCAAAAAAGTTCAGCCCATTCTTCTCGATCGTCTGCGCGTAAATCTCTCCGAACTCGATCGCCAACTCGCGGGCCATCCCTCGTGCACAAGATTGCAAGTCGAGGGAGGATGGTACGTCGTCCTTCGCGTTCCCGTGCTTGGCACTGACGAAGATCTCGCCGTCCGATTATTGCGAGAGGCAAGCGTGAGCGTTCACCCTGGTCACTTCTACGATTTCCCCAACGAAGGCCATCTAGTGCTGAGCTTAATCACCGACCCAGTCACGTTTCGCGAAGGCGCGGCACGGCTTCTGCAGGTGGTCGCAGCCTGACCCGAGCGGAATCCGATGCCAGCCAGTGCGGATCGTGAGTGTAAGCGCCCGATAGCGTCAACTATCCGCTTCAGATTCCCCTAGTTCAGTCCTGCTATAGTTTTGGCCATGAACTGGAGATCAACTCGAAAGTTACTTGCCCTTTTCCTCGCCTCAGCGATCACCTCCGCTTGCAATGCTCAGCAACCCTCCCCGGACTGGAATGGCTCATGGAAAATGAATCCCGCAAAGGGCAACTTTCAGGGCCCGGTTGTTACTATCTCGATTTCGGCGGACGGTGAGTATCGCTACGACGATGGAAGATCGAGCTTCACTTTTCGCTGTGATGGGAAGGATCGACCCACCGAGAACAACCGCACACGGGCCTGTGTGAAAAGCAGCGTCACTGCATTGGACCTGGTTCAAAAAGAACATGGGGTAAAGACAAATGCGAGCCATTGGGAGCTTTCGGCTGACGGAAAGGTTCTTACGGCGACGGGGACTGCGTTTCGTCCGAGTGGCCCGGTTATTGCAGCTCAGATCGCGGCGTCAAGAATGTCGGGGTCCAATGGCTTTGCTGGCGAGTGGCGGGACACGAGCTACCTTCAGCAGCATGCCGATATGACGCTGAGGCTCGACAGTCAGACCTTGCACATCGGCTATCCCGACGCGGGTCAGTACATCGACGCTCCGCTCAATGGAGTCGAGACGCCAATGCGTGGGCCTCATGCTCCAGAGGGGGCGACCTACGCGGCAAACTTGGTTGGACGGCGCGAGATTCTGACTCTCTCGAAGCGCAATGGCAAAGCTATCCTTCAGGGCTCCCTGGAGTTGAGCGAAGATGGAAGAGCGATTACCGACTCTTGGTGGAACCCGGGTCAGCCAACTGACAAGGGTCGGCTGGTCTACGACAAGCAATAGTACTGCCCAACAACAGAAGGCCTCCATGCGTGAGTGCGAGGGCT
>Ga0070761_10000277_pt1 | contig 33938 bp, 30 predicted proteins | sample HubBroMetageREF1_FD_66724 | JGI IMG/M metagenome (GOLD analysis project Ga0070761, IMG submission 66724) | Reference soil microbial communities from the Hubbard Brook experimental Forest, New Hampshire, USA - Hubbard Brook CCASE Soil... | ecosystem: Environmental > Terrestrial > Soil >... | reverse complement strand
ACATGCGGGCTCCGGAGACTTTTCTTTCTCCGCTGCCGGTGGATGCGCTTTCGGGGTATGGCCGCGAAGTTGAAGTCAAGGACAACGGAAAGGCAAGTTGAACCGGGCCATGCGCAACAGGTTTCGAGGCAATCGCCAAGGAGTCGCTATGACCATGAAGGCCCACCACGGGAAGGCGGTGCGGCTGGCCGCAATCGTGGCTTGCATGTATCTGCTGTGCGCCACTCTGCCCAGTTGGCTGAGCGCGCAAACCGCAGCCGGCGACGACGCCGGTCGCGGCAAGTCCCCGGCAAAATCGGCGGCGCCGGCAGAGCCCTCGGCCGCGAAGCCGCACGATGACAGTTTCGTGATCGGCAATGACGACGTGCTGGCCATCAATGTGTGGAAGGAACCGGATATCTCGCGCTCGATCCCGGTGCGATCGGACGGAAAAATCTCGCTGCCGCTGGTCGGAGAAGTCCAGGCTGCCGGGCTAACCCCATTGAAGCTGGAAAAAGACATTGCCAGCAAACTGAAGAATTATATTTCGGAGCCGGAAGTTACGGTGATGGTGCAGCAGGTGAACAGCCAGAAGTTCAACATTCTGGGGCAGGTGGTGCGTCCGGGATCTTATGTGATCGCCAATTCTCCGACCGTGCTCGACGCCATCGCGCTGGCGGGTGGCTTTCGTGATTTCGCCAAACAGAAATCGGTTTACGTGCTGCGGCAGAGCCCTACGGGAGAATCACGCATCCCGTTCAACTACAAGGAAGTCAGCCAGGGCAAGAATATGTCGCAGAACATCAAGCTTCAGCCCGGTGACACGATCATTGTTCCCTAACATTGTTCCCTAACATCGTTCCTTCTTGAACCACGCTTTCTTGAGCCACGTTTTGTAACCATGAGAATCGTCATTTCACTCCGCTGGGGATTGGTCTTGCTGGCCAGCGCTCCGGTTTGGTCGCAGGAGCAGCCCCGCACGGTTCCAGTTCCGGCGGCGACCGCGCCGATCGTGGGCGTCGCCCTGAACGGTGACAGTGACGCAGACCGGATGCTGACTCCTCCGCCGGTGAGTGGAGAGGCCTACCCGCTTTGGTTTAGTTCGGAGGAGCACGCCAACTATTTGCGCGGCGGCGTCACCTTCAATACCGCCTATTCCGATAATGTGCTGGGAGCGACCAGCGCGACTCCGATCAGCGACGTAAGTTATTCGGTATGGCCCACGATCGCGCTGGATGAAACCACGTCGCGGCTGCACGCAGTGTTGACCTACGCTCCGGGATTCACGTTTTATCAGCGAGTCAGTTCGCGCAATGAGGCGGATCAGAATCTGCTGCTCGATTTGCAGTACCGCTTGAGTCCGCATGTGACGGTGAGCCTGCGTGACTCCCTGCAAAAGTCGTCGAACGTGTTCAACCAGCCGGATCAAGGCCTGGCCGGCGCCGTTTCAGGCTCCGCCGAGGACTTCAACGATTCCGTGATTGCCCCGGTGGCCGACCGGCTCAGCAACAACGGCAACGTTGGCATCACCTATCAATTCGCCGCCAACGCCATGATCGGGGCAAACGGGACGTTCACGAACCTGCACTATCCGGACTCCGCCGAGGTGCCCGGACTCTACGATGCCGCCTCGCGCGGGGGATCGGCCTTCTACAGTTACCGCGTCGCCAAACAACACTACGTAGGGGTGACGTATCAATACCAGGAACTGCTCTCTTACCCGGTCGAGGGAACGAACGAGACGCAGACGGATGGTTTCTTCCTTTTCTACTCGTTCTATCCGGCTCCGACGTTTTCTTTTTCGTTGTTTGGCGGTCCGCAGTATTACAGCGCGGGGCCGCAATACTCCAGCGCGTCCGTTTCGCCTGTGCCGGCTGCACAATCATGGACCCCGGCGGGCGGGGCCAGCTTGAACTGGCAGGCGCGGCACAGCAGCGTGGCGGTCAGCTATTCGCACGGTGTCAGCGGCGGTGGCGGGCTGATCGGGGCGGTTGAGTTGGATAGTGCGACCGCGTCGGTGAGGCAACAGATCACACATCACCTCAGCGCTTCACTGGCTGGAGCCTATGCGAACAATGGCGTTCTCGCCGTTTCCGCTTTGGGAGGCCATTCGGTCTCGGGCAGCGCTTCCCTGCAGCGCCAGGTTGGCGAACATCTGAATCTCCAAGCCGGGTATACGCGGCTGTACCAGACCTACAGTTTCTTCGCCGCGGATCCGAACACGAATCGCGAGTGGGTTTCCATCACGTATCAATTTGCCAAACCGTTAGGAAGGTAGGCTTGAGAAGATAACCATGGTTGAAGACTTCGAAGAAAAAAACTCGGGCGGGTTCGACCTGCAGCATTATCTGGGAATCGTTCAGCGCCGTCACATACATTTCCTGGTGCCGCTGCTTGTGGGGTGGCTCGTGGTGTGGGGAGCGAGCTGGGTTCTGCCTTCACGCTACCGTTCCGGCACACTGATTTTGGTGGAGCAACCCACCATGCCGAAGGATTACGTGACGCCCAACGTGAACGATGACCTGCAGGACCGGCTGCGCAGCATCACCCAGCAAATCCTCAGCCGCACCCGTCTGTTGCACATCATCGAGGAGCAGAACCTTTACGCCGATTCGCGCGGCCGCCGCACGCCGGACGAGATGGTCGAGCGCATGCGCAAAGAGATCGAGATTGAACTGGTGCACGACGGCGAAGGACGGGTCAGTGCTTTCAACGTTTACTACTCGTCGCGCGATCCGCACGTGGCGCAGCAGGTGACCAGCGAGCTTACCAACCTGTTCATCAGCGAGAATTTGGAAGTTCGCCAGCAGCAGTCGGAAGACACCACAAAATTTCTCGAAGGCCAGTTAGAGACTGCGCGGAAGACACTGTCTGACCAGGAAGAAAAGATTCGAGAATTCAAGGGGCAGCACGTAGGCGAACTCCCGGCCCAGGTAGGAAGCAACCTGCAGATTCTGGCAGGCATGCAGTCCCAGCTGCAGACCGAGGAAGATGCGCTGAACACCGCCAAGCAACAGCGTGTCTATCTGGAAACGCTGGTGAATCAGTACCGCTCGCTGCAGGGTTCTCCGAAGAGTGCAGGAGGAACAACCGCGACGTTGCCTGCGCTCGATGAAGAGTTGAACAAGCTCAGAGCGCAACTGGCCGATCTCAGCTCGCATTATACGGATCGCCATCCCGATGTTCGCGCGCTCAAAGAGCAAATTGCCAAGACCGAAAAGATGCGGGACCAGATCGCCGCCGACCTGAAAGCCTCGGCCGCGCAAGCGAACTCGAATACGACTCCGGACGCCGCTGACATGCGCGATGCGTCATCTCCCATGGTGCAGTTGCAAGGTCAGCTTCAGGCCAACCGGGTCGAGATCGCCAACCGCGAGCGCAGCGTCGAGGAGTTGAAAGCCAAGGTTACGGACTACCAGGCGCGACTGAATCAGGAACCGGTGCGGGAGCAGCAGCTCTCCGATCTGACCCGGGGCTACGAGCAATCCAAAGCGAATTATGACGAACTCTTGAAAAAGAAGAACGAGTCGGCCATGGCCACCAGCATGGAACTGCTGCAGCAGGGGGAACGCTTTCGCATTATTGATCCTCCCAGCCTGCCCGTGAAACCCGACTTCCCCAATCGCCTGAAGTTCTGTGTCATTGGTCTGGGCATCGGACTGGCGCTGGGCACGTTCGTGGCCGGAGCTTTCGAAGTGATGGATGACCGGATTTACGAGGAGAAGGAACTGCAGAAACTCTTGCCGGTGTCGGTGATCTCGGAAATTCCAGCCATGGCATCAGCCACTGACGAGCACGATGAGCGCCGGCGGTTGTGGCTGGGATGGGCGGTCGCAGTTTTCGTTTCGGTGACGATTTTGCTGGGGTCGGCCCTCAGTTACCTGCGCGGTTAGCGATAGCACACTATGTACAAAGCCTTTTACCAATTGAAGCGCAATCCGTTTGAGATTACTCCGGACCCGACGTTCCTGTTTCCCACCCGGAGGCACAACGAAGCTTTGGCCGCGCTCTATTACGGAGTTCGGCGGCACAAGGGATTCGTCGTCTTAACCGGAGAGGTGGGGACAGGCAAAACTCTTCTGCTGCGCTGTCTGCTGCAATCGCTGAAGCAGAGCGAAGACGTCAAGTATGCCTACGTATTTAACGGACGGCTGTCGCCGCTGGAGTTCCTGCAATACGTTGCCGGGGACCTGGGGCTGCCGGCGGCGGGCAAGAACAAGAGCGAACTGTTGCTCCAGTTGGCGGGTTACGTGGTCTCGCGCGGCGAGAAGAAACTGACGACGGTGCTGGTGGTCGACGAGGCTCATCATTTGTCGACCGACATTCTCGAAGAGATCCGGCTCTTGACCAACCTGGAGACTGCCGACGAAAAGCTGTTGCAGATTCTTCTGGTGGGACAACCCGAACTGGACGAGAAACTCGATTCCTTCGAGCTGCGGCAGCTGAAACAGAGAATCGCCCTGCGCTCCCACCTGGCGCAGCTTGATCTTCTCGAAACCAAAGGCTATATCGAGCGCCGGCTCGAACTGGCCGGAAGTCCGACGCCGTCAACCCTGTTTCCGCAGGAGACGATTGCTACGGTTTACCGGCACTCGCGGGGGATTCCGCGGCTCATCAACACCATCTGCGAGAACGCACTGGTAACGGCCTACGCCCGGCAGTCCGCCAGCGTGACTCCGGACATCATCGAAGCCATCGCGACTGACTTCCGCCTCGGGGTTCAAACCAAGGTGGAAAAAAAGAAAACGCCCGACGAACTCGACATGCGGAAAGCAGCTAGAACCTTGCTCGAGCTATACGCGCGCCTGCAAGGCGAACAAGCCCGGGAAGAGGAACTGGCGGCCCGTATGCCCGCGTCCGTGACGGAACAGTGAGCCTATAAACCATGAGCCATATATTTGACGCATTACAAAGATCGGAAACGGAAAGCGCGGGGATGGAACCTTCCCCGGCGAAATCATCCACATTCACGGTAGCCACCGAACTGCTCCAGGTCGCGGAGCGCAAGCGGCGAGGAGCGAGGGCTGAGAGCGCGGATGTCCCGGGCTACGCGAATCCCGCGGAGGAATTCCCGTCTCTTCCTGTCTCCATTCTGCCCAACAGCAGATTAGTCGCCGTCGGAGAAGAACAAAGCCTGGGGGCCGAGAAATTCCGCTTCCTGGCGGTTCGTTTGCGGCAACTTCGGCAAAGCCGGCCCCTGAAAAAGGTCCTGATCACCAGCACGATTCCGCAGGAAGGCAAGAGCACGGTTGCGGCCAACCTCGCTTGTACTCTGGCCCGGAGAAAGCAGCATAGAACGCTGCTGCTGGAAGGCGATTTGCGCCGCCCGACGGTGGCGCAGAAATTTGGCTTCGGCAACGTTCCGGGCTTAAGTGAATGGCTTCGTGGCGAAACCGAAACCATGAACGTTTACCGGCTCGAAGCTCTGGGACTCTGGGTCCTGCCCGCAGGAAGCGCTCCCGAGAATCCCCTGGAATTGATGCAGTCCGGAAAACTTTCACCATTGATGGATCAGTTGACTGCGTCGTTTGACTGGATCATCATCGACTCTCCTCCGGTGCTGCCGCTGGCCGACACCAGTATCTGGGCCCGGCTGGCGGACGGCGTGCTGCTGGTGACCCGGAAAAACGTCACCGAGAAGCAGCAACTCAAGCGTGGCCTCGAGGCGCTCGAGCCGGCAAAGCTGCTGGGCGCACTGGTGAACGGTTCCACCGATGCGGCGCACAGCGACTACTATCAACGATACGGCCCGGCTGCATCCTCCCCCGAACTCCCCCACTCGAAAAAGTAATCGATGGTGCCGACGGTTTCTGGTTCTGTAGTCCCCCTGACCCAACCTACAAAGCAAGATTGTCCATTGCGACAGACTTGCTTTCAAACAAGCGGAATAGGCGGAGAGAATCGTGAAAGTACGTAGCTCAAACAAAAGTTTGCAATTGAGTCCAAGTCCGGCCGGACTAGCGTCGCTTGCGGAGCACAGCGTTTTGCGCGAGGAGGACTTCCTCCGGGTGATCAGGCATGAGCGCAAGCGAGCCGAACGCTCGGGGAAGCCTTCGCTGCTGATGCTCATCGAAATGGAAGCGCGACTGTCCTTCGAGAAGAACGATAAGGCGCTCGCAGCGATGCTTTCTGCGCTGGCCACAACCACCCGAGAGACCGACATAACCGGCTGGTACAAGAACGATTGCGTGGTCGGCGTGATGTTCACCGAGGTTACGGTCGAAGATGGAAGGTCGATCGTGGCGACCGTCAGGACCCGCATGACAGAAGTTCTGCGCAGCCGGTTGAGTTCGCGGCAGTTCAGCCAGGTGAATATTTTCTTTCGTCTTTTTCCGGAACCATGCGACGAGCAAATTCCGGCGTTGCCCGCCAATCCGGCTCTGTATCTTGATCTCGCAAAGGGCGATGGCGCGGAGAAGCTGGTACAAAGGTGAAGCCAACCGTCCTGATTGCCACGACGTCCAGTTGGTTCCCGACCGCCCGGCTGGCGATGGCTCTGGCCGACGCTGGATGCACAGTGGATGCAGTCTGTCCCGCTCGCCATCCGCTTGCCAAGCTCGGCGGGATGCGCCGGGCTTATGACTATCGCGGGCTTACGCCGCTGGCGTCTTTCGCGCATGCCATCAGCGAGACCAAGCCGGATTTGATCGTGCCCGGTGACGACCTTGCGACCCTCCACCTCCACCGCCTCCACCAGCGGGAAAAGCGTGATGGAGAAACCGCGGTGCTGATCGAACGATCCCTGGGCAAGGCCGAGAGTTTTCCGGTGGTGTATGAGCGAAGCAAGTTCATCGAACTGGCCCGCGAGGAAGGGATCCGCGCCCCGAAAACCGAGGTTATCGCGAATGTCCAAAACCTCAAGCAATGGCTGGACCGGATGGGCTTTCCGACGGTGCTGAAGTCAAATGGCACCTCGGGCGGAGACGGCGTAAGGGTTATCCACAGCCTCGAAGAGGCCGAACGCGCGTTTCAGGAGTTGCAAGATCCTCCACTCTTTGCGCGGGCGCTGAAGCGGGCGCTCCTCGACCAGAACAAGACGTTGCTTTGGCCTGCGCTGTTGCGCCGCCGTTCCGTGGTAAATGCTCAGGAATTCGTTGCCGGCCGGGAAGCCACCAGTGCCGTCGCCTGCTGGCAGGGAACGGTTTTGTCCAGCCTGCATTTCGAAGTGCTCAAGAAACGCGATTCCGCCGGGCCCTCCAGCGTGCTGCGTTTGATCGAGAATGCGGAGATGTCAGCCGCCGCGGAAAAGATGGCCCGCCGGCTGAAGCTTTCCGGTCTGCACGGTTTTGACTTCATGCTGGAGGCGCACACGGAAAACGCGCATCTGATCGAAATCAATCCCCGGGCAACTCAGGTTGGGCATCTAACGCTCGGTCCGGGACGGGATCTTCCTGCAGCTTTGTGCGCGGCCGTGTCCGGAGAAGCAGTGCAAGTGGCTCCGAAGGTCACGGAGAACGACACGATTGCGCTCTTCCCTCAGGAGTGGATCAGGGATCCGGAGAGCGAATTTCTGCAGTCTGGCTACCACGATGTTCCCTGGGAAGAGCCGGAGTTGTTGCGTGCCTGCCTCCGCAAAATCCGCAAGCAGGGTGCTTTGGAGTTCCCGCAAAGACCCGTCCAGGCCCTTGCGCCGGTGCGTCTGCCACGCCTATGACGAATCCACTGAAAAGTCAGGTCGCCCGCGCGGAATCGCCGAGCCGGAGTTCGGAGTTTTTCGCCGTGCACTTCCATCCCCATCGTCCGGTCGCCGGCCGGGTGCGGAGCGCGGGTAAGAAACCGCTGCGAGTCATGAAGTTTGGCGGGACTTCCGTGGGTGATGCATCCTGCGTGGAGCGGGTGGTTGGGATTATTCGAACCGCCTCGCGAGACAGCGGCATTGTAGTAGTGGTTTCTGCGATGAGCGGTGTAACCAACCAGTTGGTTGCGGCCGCCAGTCACGCCGAGGCGGGAGATCACGGAGCGGTCGCTACCATCTTCAGAGAACTGCGCCGGCAACACCAGACCGCGGCCAGAGCATTGATCCATTCGGATGCGGAGCGGACCCGCATCGAAGACAAAATGGAAGAGTTATTCCAGGCGGGGGACCGCCTCTGCCAGGGCACGATCCTGCTCGGCGAGTTGACACCGCGGACGCGGGATTCAATATCGAGTCTGGGCGAGCGCCTTTCGGTTTCTCTGGTCGGGGCTGCGCTTGCCGAGCGCGGCGTGGCCAGCGTGGCCATTGAGGCCACGGAACTGGTAGTCACGGATGCGTGCCACGGGGCGGCTGATCCCTGCATGGAGCAGACGCGGGAACGATGCGAAGCGCGCCTGGGTCCTCAGTTGCGGCAGGGCGTAGTTCCGGTGGTGACGGGTTTCATCGGCGCCACGGCAGATGGCGTGCTTACCACGCTCGGCCGCGGCGGGTCGGACTATTCCGCGACTATTCTGGGCGCAGCGCTCGAGGCGGACGAAGTCATCATCTGGACGGATGTAGACGGCTTGCAGACGGCTGACCCGCGCCTGGTGCCGGGAGCGTCGACGATCCCTGAAATTTCTTATCGCGAAGCCTCCGAACTTGCGTACTTCGGCGCCAAGGTGCTGCATCCGAAAACCCTTCGCCCGGTCATGCAATGTGGCATTCCTTTGTGGATCCGCAACACGTTCGCGCCGGAACGGCCGGGAACGAAGATTACGCCGGCGGGCCCGCCGCGCGTGGCCGGAGTGAAGGCGCTCAGCGCGCTCAACGATGTGGTCATGATTACGGTCGGCGGTCCCGGCCTGGCCGGAGTGCCGGATATTGTGGGCCGCGCATTCCGGGCGACTGCGTCCGTTCGCGCCGATGTGCTGCTGACCGCGCAGGCTTCGTCGCAGAACGATCTGTGCCTGGTCATTCCGTCTGCACTCGGCAAGGTCACAGTGGAGGCGCTCCGCCACGAATTTGCTCATGAACTGGCGCATGAACCCACGGAGCAGATCGAGCTCGACGCAACCGTTGCAATGGTTACGATTGTCGGCCAGAACATGAAGTCGATTCCGGGAATTGCGGGCCGCAGTTTCCAGGCGCTGGGCCGGGAGAACGTGAACATCATCGCCATCGCGCAGGGTTCCTCGGACTGCGCCATCTCGTTGGTCGTGGCGAGAAAAGACACACCGGCGGCGCTGGTCAGCATCCATCAGGAATTTCAGCTAGGGAGCGGCTTGCAGGCGAACTCCGGCGACGGAATCGTACCCGACGAAACATCCCCGAAACACCAGAGGGGCGCAGACCCCAACCGCGCCGACGAAGAGCGTATAAAACCATCTCTTTTCATCGACTCCGCATATTCAAATGTCCAAACCAATCAGTAGCGCATTCGTTTCTGCTTCGAACAAAACCGGAGCGCAGACCCGGAGACAAGTTGTGAAAATATCCCGGCCCGGCGCATCCGTGACGGTTCCGCAGGCTCGGCCCACAGCGGGGCAGACCTACAGCGTTCTCGGGGAAGAGTCCTTTCACCGGATGATCGCGCTGGAGCGGAAGCGGACAGAGCGTTCGGGAAAACCATTCCTGCTCATGCTGCTGGACGCGGGGAACTGCCTGCCCGCTGACAGAAATGGAAAAGTGCTGGGCAAGATCCTGTCAGCCTTGTCCTTGTCTACGCGGGAGACCGACATGACGGGCTGGTACAAGAACCAATCGATTGTGGGCGTGATGTTTACCGACGTCGGCGCCGGCGAACGGGAATCGATTCTGGCCACCATGATGAGCCGGGTCAGCGAGACCCTGCGAAGCAGTCTGAGCCTCGACAAATTCGGGCAGATCAGCATTTCGATGCACGTGTTTCCGGAAGAGTGGAATCACGAGAGTACGCAGGGCAATCCCACGCTCTATCCCGACCTGGTCAATCGCAACCATGCCCAGAAATTCAGCCGGATGGTCAAGCGGCTGATGGACATTGTGGGCAGCGCCGCCGCGGTGGTGCTGTTGTCTCCCATTTTTCTGCTGGTAGCGGTGGTGGTGAAATTGAGCTCCAAGGGGCCGATTTTTTTCCAGCAGGAGCGCCTTGGCCAGTTCGGCAAGCCCTTCATCTTCCTGAAATTCCGGTCGATGTATGTGAACAATGACCGAAAGATCCACCAGGAATTCATGAAGCGCGTCATCAAAGGCGATCATGATGGCCGCGCAGAAAACGGAAGCAAGGGCGTGTACAAGATGACCAACGACCCCCGCATCACGAAGATTGGAGGGATTCTCCGCCGCACCAGCCTGGACGAACTCCCACAATTTATCAATGTGCTGCGCGGAGAAATGTCCCTGGTGGGCCCGCGGCCACCGATCGCCTACGAATGCCAGGAGTATGACATTTGGCATCGCCGCCGCGTGCTTGAGGTCAAGCCGGGAATCACCGGTCTGTGGCAAGTACGAGGACGCAGCCGGGTGCGCTTTGACGACATGGTGCGATTGGATCTGCAATATGTGCGCACCTGGTCCTTGTGGCTGGACCTGCAGATCCTGGCGCAAACGCCCGCAGCCTTATTCAGCGATAACGCATTTTAGCGGGAGCGGCGCTGTCACCCTAGGGCAACGCCCGCGGGTCGTTGCAACCCAGACCGTTGCAGTTGAGGAGAGAAGTTCGCGATGGCTGTATCTGTAGTTGAGTGGCGGAACGAGATGGAGGTGGCCCGGCCGCCCGCCGAGCCCAGGGTGGCTCGGTGCATCGACCCGCTCCAGGATCGTCGCTGGGATGAATTCCTGCAGAGGCATCCTCGGGCTTCCATTTTTCACTCCTCCGCGTGGCTCGAGGCGCTGTCCCGCTCCTACGGATACACGCCTGTTGCCTATACCACGTCGCCGGCTGGCCAGGCGCTCGAGAACGGGATGGTTTTTTGCCGGGTAGAGAGCTGGCTCACCGGGCGGCGCCTGGTTTCGCTACCTTTCTCGGATCATTGCGAGCCCTTGGTGGATACCCCAGAGGACTGGGAGGCGTTCACAGTCGTGCTGGAACAGGAATCCCAGAACCGGCAGTGGCGGTATATCGAAATGCGTCCTTTACAAAGGTTCGAAATGGCGACTGTCGTCCAGGTGACATCCGTGCCCTACACCTTCCATCAATTGGACTTGGCGCCGGACATCGATACGCTGTTCCGGAACTGTCACAAGAACTCAACCCAGAGAAAAATCCTCCGCGCGGAACGTGAAGGCCTGCGCTACCGCGAAGGCTCGACGCCCGAACTGATGAAGCATTTCTACCGTCTGCTTGCGGTGACCCGGAAACGGCACCGGCGGCCGCCGCAGCCCAGAGAATGGTTCGCCAATTTGATGGATTGCTTCGGAGGCGCGCTCAAGATTCGGGTGGCGTTCAAGGGCGAACGGGCGGTGGCCGCGGTGCTCACCATCCGTTACAAGGACACCATGGTTTACAAGTACGGAGGCAGTGACCCCCGATTCAACAATCTTGGTGGCATGCACGTACTCCTGTGGAGAGCGATCGAAGAGGCGAAGGCATCGGGGCTGCATTCCCTCGACTTCGGGCGGACAGAAGCCGGCCAGCATGGCCTCATCACCTTTAAGCAACGATGGGGCACGACCGAGTCCAGACTGATCTATTCGAGGTACGGCTCTTCGAGCAATGTCATGCACGTGTTCGAGCCTTCGACGGCGGGCTGGAAATCCAGAGTGGCAAAATACTTGCTCGCCCATATGCAGCCTGGCGTTTTATCGCTGGCCGGGCGGGCTCTCTACCGGCACGTTGGATAAAGCAGAGTTGGATCGCTAAGCAAAGTTGGATCACTTAATCATGATCGCAGAATCCAGTACCCTCTCCCTACTGACACCCCAGGCACAGGCCGGGCCCGCGCGAGTCTCCGTGGTGATCGTAGTGTGGAACGCCAAGCACTATGTGGTGGAGTGTCTCGAATCGTTGCGGGAACATTGCGCCAAGGTCTGCTCCGAAGTGATCGTGGTCGACAACGCCTCGACCGATGGAACTCCGGAGTTGATTGCGGAAATGTTCCCGGAATTCAGGTTGATTCGTAATCCCGACAATCTCGGATTTGCCAAGGCTAACAATATTGGGATTGCCGAGAGTTCGGGGGATTACCTCTGCCTGGTGAACTCGGACGTGAAGTTTCTGGATGACTGCATTTCCCCCATGGTTCGCTACCTGTCGGAGCATTCCACGGTGGGCATGCTGGGACCGAAGATGCTGGCGGCAGACGGCGAGGTAAGGCGCTCCACCATGCGTTTCCCCACGGTTTGGAATAACTTCTGCAGGGCCATCGGACTCGATTCCCTCTTCAAAGGATCGCGCGCCTTTGGCGGACTGCTGATGTCTGATTTTGATCATCAGACAACCGCGCCCGTGGAAGTGTTGAACGGATGGTTTCTCGCAATCCGCCGTAGCGCAGTCGAGCGAGTCGGACTGCTCGATCCGCAGTTTTTCATGTACGGGGAAGATGTCGACTGGTGCTATCGCTTCCGGCAGGCGGGCGAGAAAGTTGTGTTCTTCGCGGAAGCCGGAGCGATTCACTATGGCGGAGCCAGTTCGTCAAATGCGCCGCTGCGCTTCTACCTCGAGCTTTATCGCGCTACCTGGCAATACTGGCGAAAGCATCACGGCGGCGTGGCCCAACTCGGTTTCCTGGTGGCGTTTGGCATTCATCATTCTCTCCGGCTGTTGGGTTCTGGCTTCCTGTATCTGTGCTCCCCATCGCAGAGGCCGCACACGGCTGCGCGGTTTAAGAGAAGTCTCGCCTGCCTGCAATGGGTGGGTGCGGCCGGGTTCAAGCCCTTAGGAACGAGCGAGAAAGCCGCATAAGCGAGTCCGTCGACCGCCGTCAGGTTCCCGAAACGGCGGCCAATTCCGATCATGTACGAGACAGAAGCAAATTTCGACGTTGAGAGTCCGGATCAGATTCCTGACGAGGTAATGCGTTCGTTCGAACACCTCAGAGGAAAGATTCAGTCTCGGACCGTGCTGCCCTGGAGCGAGCACTGCACGGAGTGTGTGTGGCCAACCTGTTACACGACCTGCGATCTCTACAGTCCCCGGCAGGATGGAAGATGCCGCAGATTCGCGGACGGCATGGTGAGAATTGAATGGCCGTCGGCTGTGAACTCCTACCTTTTGAAGATTCGCTTTAAGCGCTGGGGAAAACTCTGGACTCCGGGCAACGTCCGGTTGCATGCGGCGGACAAAGCGGAAAAGCTCGAAAAAAGAGATCACCGCATTGCGAGCGCAATCCAGCGCCTGCCTTTGCCGTCTCTGGTAAAGATCACGGCCACCACGAAGCGCTATGGCTTCAAGAAGCGAATGGCAAGCTCCAGATCAAACAGCCTGGGGCTTCCAACCGGCTTCCTCGTGGAATGCTACAACCCTGAGCCGCACAACGTCCGGCTGTCGCTGACGATGCGCCCGACCGACGAACATTCCATGATGCCGTTCCAGAAACTGATCAATCTGGCTCCGGGCTTTCACCGGGTGCGGGTTCCGATCGAGGAAATTACAGCGCTGGTCGATCTTCAACAACCGTTCGGGATCGAGCTTATCCCTGACGACGAGGAAGGCGAAACGACACTTTACTTCGGTCTCATGGATTTTGTGACCGAGCTGCCGGAAAGAACGAAGGCTACCCATACCGAGAAGAAAGTCAAATGCGTGGTCTGGGACCTCGACCACACGCTGTGGGACGGAGTTTTGGTCGAGGACGGTCCCGAGCGGTTGCAACTCAAGACCGGCATTGCCGATGTGATTCAGGCGCTCGATCAGCGTGGAATTCTGCATTCGATCGCCAGCAAGAACAATCCCGAGGAAGCGCTTGCCGTGATCAAGAAGTTCCAGCTGGATCACTATTTCCTCTGCCCGCAGATTTCCTGGCGGCCAAAAAGTCAGGGAATCAAAGCCATTGCCCAGCAACTCAACATTGGCACGGACAGCATTCTGTTCCTCGACGATTCCGAATTCGAACTGGAAGAAGTCAGGGCGGTCTGCCCCGAAGTGCAGACCCTGAACGCCAAACACTATCGCAGTCTGCCTGATCGGAGCGAGTGTAAGGTTCCGGTTACGGCCGAAAGCCAGCAGCGGCGCCAACTCTACCAAGTGGAAGCGAACCGGCAATCGGTGGCGCAGAGTTTCAGCGACGATTACATGGCATTTCTCCGGCATTGCCAGATTCGTCTGACGGTTCGTCCCATGACGGAAGAAAATCTGGAGCGCGTCCACGAGTTGACCCAGCGTACCAACCAGATGAATTTTTCCGGCAACCGGTATGACCGTGACGTATTGAGGAATCTGTTGTCCCGCCCCGATCTGGATACGTTTGTCCTCAGTTGCGAGGACCGGTTTGGCAGCTATGGCGTGATCGGCTTTTCCCTGGTGGATCGCCGGGAACCGCGGATGATCGATCTGATGTTCAGTTGCCGCGTCCAATCGAAGCGCGTCGAACACGCGTTTCTGGCCAGCGTGATTTGCAGGTACATTGCCGAGACCGGCAGGGATTTCTATGCCAACTACCAAAAGACTCCGCGCAACGCTCCGTCGGGACAAGTGTTTGCCGACCTCGGCATGGAAGAGACTGCAATCCGCGACGGAGTCCTGTCACTCAGGTTTCGCAAAGACAGGGAGGTTCCAGAAGACGGCGTGATTGAGGTTGTTATGCAGGACGCGATGGTGGTGACGTCAGCGTGACAGTCCGATCCAGCCTCGGTGCGGCCCGGCGGCGGGTGCTGTGTTCGCTCTACCGGCGTCCCGTGTCCCTGGCCGATTGCGGTCCCATCGTGTCGTTCAGTTTCGATGATTTTCCCCGCACTGCGTATTCGGTTGGCGGGGCTATTCTGGAACAGTACGAAGCTCGCGGTACCTACTACACAGCGGCCGGGCTGATGAATACTTCGAACGAACTCGGGGACCAGTTCCGTTCCGGGGATCTTGATGCGGTGCTCGAAAAGGGTCACGAACTGGCCAGCCACACCTACCATCATATTTCCAGCCGCTCCGTCTCCTGCGCAACATTTCTCGAAGACGTGGAGAAGGGCAGAAAGGCAATTGAGGAATTCGCCGGCCTCGGCTCAACGAATTTTGCCTATCCCTTTGGCGATGTCACGCTGCAGACTAAACGAAGCCTGGGGCTGGGCCTCACCAGTGCGAGAAGCATCGTTCCCGGTTTCAACGGGCCGGAGGTTGACCTGAACCTGCTGCGGGCGAACAGTCTGTACGGGGATCTCGACGGGGTCGCGCGGGCGGAAGAACTGATTCGGGAAAATGCAGAGAGAAAGAGCTGGCTGATTTTTTACACTCACGACGTGCGTCCAAACCCTTCGGCATTTGGCTGCACTCCGAGGCTATTCGAGGCGGCGGTATCGTGCGCCGTTCGAAGCGGTTGCAGAATTCTAACCGTGCAGGAAGCGTTGACGGAAACTGGAGTTCAAAATGGGAATCCGAAAGACCAGGCCCGGTGGTACGTGCCCGCGTGATTTCGGTCAATGCCCTTGTGTGTTCTAGGCTGGGTGTTTGATTCGGTATACGCTGTCCCCAGACTTGCGTACAGCAAGCGCCAGATTTTGGCAGGGGACCCCCACTCATGAACCGTTTTTTTCGCCCCACTTTCCTCGCCTTGACCGCGACTTTGATTTTCTGCTTCACGATCACCGGTATGGCTTCTGCCACTACGTACTACATTGCAGCCAATGGTAGCGATTCGAACAATGGAACCTCGAAAACCACGCCCTGGCTGCACGCTCCGGGAATGCCGAGTTGTTCCAGTTCCTGCGCGTCGGCTAGCCCCAAGCCGGGCGACCAGATTATCTTTCGCGGCGGCGACACCTGGCACTTCGGCAACAGCAGTGCGTCTCCTTATGTTGGCTCTGGGGGCTGGGTTTGGACGAAAAGCGGCACCAGCGGGAATCCAATCTACATTGGCGTCGATCAGACGTGGTACTCGGGAGGTTCCTGGGTACGTCCCGTTCTTAGTGGTGACAACTCTCTCTGGAGCGGATCGGGATTCCCCTCAAGCTGCAGCTATCCCGAAAGCGGCGCTCAGGTTTCGCTGAGTCCTGGTGGCACTCTCAGCTATGTTACGTTCGACAATTTTGAGTTCTCCGGATTCTGCTGGACCGGGCAGTCGAGTTCGAACGGCGGGATGCTGAATGTTCCCGGAGGCGACACCAATCTAATCGTATCGAACGAATATTGTCACGGTTGGACGATGACTTCTGGAGCCAGCGACAACTTCCCCTGCTTTCAGTCATTTGGGGCTGGAACGGTCGCCGATTTGAATCAGTACGTGGGTATCGTGGTGGACGGTTCTGATTCCCCGCACTTCCCCGCCGGAAGTCCGAACTGCCAGTGGTTCTCAAACGACCCCGCCGGGTGCGCCAGCGGACAGGGGATGAACGGCAGCCACTTCTACGATGTCCATGAGAGCGTGTTCCGCTACGTCTCAAACATCATGGTGACGGGGAACTGCCACACGATTCACGATAACCTGTTCGAGTACTTATACGACACCTTCGCCTCTGGCTCTCTGCAGCAGCACCCGAACGTGATGAACTGCCTGGGCGGGGCATCGGGCGATCCGCTGTACTGGTACAACAACCTGATGCGGAATACGTTCTCAACAGAGAACGTCTATTTCGCCGTCCGCACCAACCTGTATTTCTTCAACAACGTGATGTACAACAACATGAACTCGACCGTCGGATCGGTGCCCGGCGGCTGCATCCGGCTGAATGCGGCGCCGAATGCGGCATCTATTCAAACCGCGTCCATCTACAACAACACGTTCGGCGATGCAACCTGCCTGCTTCAGTTGGCTCCAAACAATAGCCCGTTGAACTACTTCACGGGGACAGTAAATTGGGAGAACAATCATTTCATCGGCGGTGCGGCATCGACCCTGGGTAACTGGTACCAGATCGATACCAACGGCAGCAACGGATGTCAGGCTGTATGCACCATCACGGATAATGGGAACGAACTCTATCAGACTGAAACCGCCGCGAACGCGCAAGGCTACAAGACAACGAACAATTACGCCCCCACACTCAACACCAACTCCACAGTCGGGGCGGGAGCGACGAATTCGACTACTGTGTGCAGCACGTTCTCGTCCGATTCCGAACTCTGCAGTGGAACCAGCGACGGGCCCAGCGAGCAAGGTGGCGGCGGGGGCGAGCTCGCCAGCTACCCTGCTATTTCCCTTGTGCAACGTGTGTCTTCCTGGGACATCGGAGCGTATCAGTTCAGCGGGACAACAGCACCCAATCCCCCGACCGGTTTATCGGCAGTCGTGCAGTAGTCGGCTGCCTCGTTCTTGAGAACCGCGAATTCGAATAAATCGGCAAATTCTTTTGCTTGGGCCGGGGCATTCAATTCTCCCGCGCTCCCTTAAATCAGGACGCTACCGAAGTTTCCCGGCTCCAACTTCTCCAGGACGCTCACAACACAAATCATGCATGAACACCTAAGATTCGGAGGAGGCGTATCCGGGACCGTCCTCCATCCGGCCATTCTTGTCGTTGTTCTGATCGCCGGCGTTTTGATATGCGTATGGCCACGGCGCAGGGCGATCATTCCGTTTCTCGCCGCAGCCATCCTCATTCCCACGGATCAGGTTCTGCTGATCGGGCCGGCGCATTTCCCGATGCTGCGGCTGTTGGTGCTGTTCGGGATCGTCCGAATTGTGAAAGAGAAGATTTCTTCGAAAGCGCGCCTGTTCAGTGGCGGGATGAACAAGATTGACTGGGCGGTCATTCTGTTGACGGCATTCGTCGCGTTGAATGGAATCCTGTTATTTCAGGAATCGGCAGCTGCGGTCAATCAGTTGGGCAACCTTTATACCGTCTTCGGTGTGTACTTCCTGCTGCGATTCCTTATCCGGAACGAAGAGGACGTCTGGCGCGCGATCCAGACCCTCGCCTGGGTTGCGGCCATGGTTGCGGTGATCATGACTTACGAACAAGCAACTGGGCACAACCCCTATGCCATGTTGGGAGGAGCGCGAGTTGCCGGTTACGCGTCGCTGGCGGTGCGGGACGATCGTTTTCGCGCGCAAGGTCCCTTTGGTCATTCCATTCTAGCGGGGACCTTTGGCGCGGTCTTAATGCCGCTGTTTGTTGCCTTGTGGTGGAAGGGCAGAGGGTATCGCTTGATGGGGGTGATGGGAATCGTTTCGGCCACCGTGATTACCCTCGCTTGCAACTCCAGCACTCCGGTGTTGGGATATGCGGCCGGCATCCTAGCCCTTTGCCTGTGGCCAGTGCGCCGATGGATGCGTCTCCTCCGCTGGGGAGTCGTTGTTACCCTGGTTTCCCTCCACTTAGTGATGAAGGCGCCAGTGTGGCATTTGATATCCCGGGTTGATATCACCGGCGGTTCGTCGTCCTGGCACCGCTTCATGCTGGTCGACCAGTGCATCCGTCATTTTGGGGATTGGTGGCTCTTGGGCGTGAAGGACACGAGTGCCTGGGGCTGGGAGATGTGGGACACGGCCAACCAGTATGTGAGTGTGTGTGAATATTCAGGGCTTCTGCCCTTCCTTTTCCTGGTTGCGATTTTTGTTTTCGGGTTTAAGTACCTGGGCCGGGCCAGACGCGCCGCGGCCAGCGACAAGAAGAGAGCTCTGTTTCTCTGGGCGCTGGGGGCAGCATTGTTCGCCAATGCAGTTTCCTTTTTTGGCATCTCCTATTGGGACCAGACCATGGTGGTTTGGTATGCCTTCCTGGCCATGATCCCCGCGGCCGTTGCGATTCACCTCAAGAAAGAATCGAACCAGAAAGAATCAAGCAGTGTCCATCGCGAGCCGGCTTGGAATCAGGGGACGCCAGAGCCGCAGTTCGCGGACGAAATATCCGTGTCTCCTGAGCTCTGTGACATCTAAAGGCTTCGAGCAAAATCATTCTATTATGACTTCAATCGCTTCCAGTCCGGCATCAATCCGTAACCTTGCCCACACCATCGGGCGGAATACGGTTTTCGGCGTAGTTTCCAGGTTTGCCCAGGTGGCAACGCGCCTGGTGACGATTCCGATCGTGATCGCCCATCTCGGTCTCGGGGGCTATGGGATCTGGTCGATCATCATGGCCACGGCGGCCTACATGCGCTTCGGCAGCGTGGGTATCAAGTCGGCGTTTCAAAAATACGTAGCGGAAGCGACCGGAAACGGCGACTTCGAGACCACGAACAAGTTGCTGAGCACCGGCTGTGCTGCCATGCTCGGGCTGTCGGTTGCGGTGTTGATCCCGGTAGCGTGGTTCTCGACTGCACTGTCGCGGGCCGCCGGAGTGCCGCCTGAGTTTCTGCATTCTGCGGCTCAGTCAACTTCCGTACTCGCCTTGATCATGGTTCTGTCCAACGTCGGCGCCGTGTACGAAGCGATCGTGATGGGCGGTCACCGCATCGACCTGGCCAGGAACTTCGCGACATTCTTCACCGTGGCCGAGGCAGTAGCCATCGTCATTTGTCTCCACTTTGGCTGCGGCTTGTTTGCCATGGCTTCGGTAATGGCGGCCTCCGAAGTTGGATTCGTGGTCTGTTGTTATGTGAGCTCGAAGCGAATTCTGCCGCAGGTGCACGTGAGCGCAAAGTTCGTGACCAAGAGCGTGATCCCCGAACTGCTTCGATTCGCGGGCAGCTATCAGCTGGTGAGTGTTCTGGAGGTGCTTTACCTCTCGATCTTGCCTGTAACAGTACTCCGGGCATTTGGTCCGGATGCGTCGGGCATCTATGCGCTGGCTACAAGGCTTGTATCGTCAGCGGTGATGCTGTCGGACGCGTTCCTGCCGCCCATTCTTTCCGGCGGGGCAATGGTGTACGCGTCTGGTTCCCAGGAAGAAATGCGGAGGCTGATTACCAAGTCGTTCAAAATCACTCTGGGCTTATGTCTGTTTCCGCTGGCGTTCATTGCCGCTTTCGGGCCAAAGATGGTGTTTGCATGGACCGGCCGATCGGATTCGTCGTTGCAGGTGGCGCTGTGGCTGGTTTGCGCTGCAGGGTTTTTTCAGGCGTTTTCCATTCTCGGGCTGGTGTTGTACAGAGTGTCAGGAAACGCTCTGCTCGATAACATTCGACAGGTCATACGCATTGTATGCCTGCTCTCAATTGTGATGTTTGTGCGCCATTGGGGCTTCTACGGCGTTCTGGCGGGATTGGCTGTAACCGAATTCATCGGCATGGCTTTCATGATTTTCGCGATTGCCAGGACATTTCACGCCTTCCACCCGCAGTCTTTGCTCCCCGATGCTCTGAAACTAACGGTGGCGACAGCTGGCGTTCTAGCCGTTGGCGCGATCGCCACACGGATGCCGCTCCCGATCATTTCAGGCGACCGCTTTCAGGCCTTGTTGGAGCTGGGAAAGGTTTTCCTCGTATGTATTCTGGCCGTGTGGCCGGCACTCTGGCTGACCAAATCGATCACCGGGCACGAGGGCACGGCGATTATGAATATCTTGCGTCCTCGACGAATGAGCGCAGAGCGACCCTAATGCTTACGTCTCAGGTAGCCGACATGAGTGTCGATCGAGAGAGCGGGCTTACAGTTGGCGAGGATCCGCTAACGCTGATTTCGCGGGTTGCAACCAAACTCAACAGCATCTGGCTGCGAACCACCTATCGTTTTGCAGGGTTCGGCCGGGGCGTTGCAGTTCATTACTCGTGTGATCTGCGACGATCCATATCACCACATACCAAGTTGGGCGACAACGTCTATCTGGCGCCCGATGTCTGGGTCAATGTGACTCCTGGCTCCCAAGAAACAGAGCCGAAGATCGTAATTGGAAACGGATGCAAGATCGGGAGACGTTCGACGATATCTGCCAGGAATCGGATCATCCTGGAGGCAGACGTTCTGCTCGCGCCATCGGTCTTCATCATGGATCACAACCATGAGTTCTCCGACGTGGAGAAACCAATTCATGCGCAGGGCGTCACCGGTGGTGGGCGGATATTCATCGGGCGGAACTGCTGGCTCGGGTATGGCGCCGTGATCGTGTGCGGCCATGGAGAGCTGACCCTCGGACGCAACAGCGTTGTCGGTGCGAACGCGGTTGTGACGCGAAGCTTCCCTCCCTTCAGCGTAATTGCCGGGAATCCGGCAAGACTTGTAAAGACATACGACCAAGAAAGCGGGAAATGGGTGAGACCGAGTGAATAGCACACTTGACATTACGGTCGACATGAAAACAGCGGCCAAGAAATCCAGCCCCCACTCCTTTGAAGATCCTGTCAGGACTTTTCTGCGCGCGGTCAGGAAGCTTCATAGCTTGTGGCTGGCTTGGACCTACCCGTTCGTTTCGGTAGGTCATCACTTTTCGATCCACTATTCATGCGACCTGCGTCGCACCGTCGCGCGGTACATCAGAATCGGCAACTCGGTATTGATCGAGCGCAATTGCCGTTTAGATGTCCCCGTGGTGCCGAATAGCACAGAGCCCGTGATCTTGCTCGACGACGACTGCAGGATAGGACAAAACGTCACCATCTTGGCGATAAACCGAATCCACATTGCCCGGAACGTCATTTTTGGCCAGTCCGCGCTGGTCATGGATCACAACCACGCTTTTGAAGATGTGGCCGTCCCCATCGCGCTTCAGGGGACGACGAAGGGAGGAACGATTCGAATCGAGGAAGGGGCGTGGATCGGTTTCGGAGCGGCCATCGTGTGCAATGATGGCGAGCTGGTAATCGGGAAGAACTCCGTGATTGGAGCGAATTCCGTGGTGACGCGAAGCGTCCCGCCCTATTCGGTCGCAACCGGCAATCCGGCGCGGGTGGTCAAGCACTTTGATTTCTCCAAGGGAGAGTGGGTGCTGGGGGCGAGCGCCCCTACTACTTCGTTGGCCCGTTGAGGTCTATGATTTCCGTAATCATTCCCGCCCACAATGAGAGTTCCGTGATCGCTCGAACTTTGAGAGCGATGACCGATGGCGCTATGCCTGGTGAACTCGACCTGATCGTCGTTTGCAACGGCTGCACCGACGATACTGCGGACATTGCCCGCCGCTTTGGCGCGCCCGTGCGCGTCATCGAGACCGACATCGCGGGTAAGTCGGAGGCTATTAACCTGGGGGAGAAGGTGGCCTACGGTTTTCCCCGCATCTACGCCGATGCGGATGTGGTCATTACCGTAGAGACAATTCGGACACTGGCGCGCCGCCTGGAGCGCGGAGACGTGCTGGCCGTGGCTCCAACGCCGAACTTCGATCTAGCCGGTTGTTCCTGGCCGGTGCGTGCATGCTATGACATCCGTGCTCTGCTTCCTTCCGCGCAGCAAGGCATTGGCGGTTCTGGGGTGTACGCCTTGTCTGAAGCTGGGCGTGGACGGTTTCGCGAGTTTCCCAGGCTGACGGCGGACGATGGTTACATCCGCATCCAGTTTCAACCCCAGGAGCGGGAGACCCTTGGCTCTGCCAATTCGGTGGTGTTTCCGCCACGGACCATCAAGCACCTGATCGCCACCAAGACCCGCGCCCACTACGGTTCCTTCGAGCTGGAGACCCGGTTCCCTGGACTATGGCAAAGCCACCGTGGCGAAAGCAACAATCGATCGCTGATGCGCTTGTTCAGGAAGCCATGGCTGTGGCCGAAGTTGACTGTCTATAGCGTGGTCACGTTGATCGCGAAGTATCGGGCCCAAAAGCAGCTTCGCGGCGCGACCCCTGGTTGGGAGCGGGATAAAACATCTCGCGCCGCTTCAGCCTCATAAATCTTTTAATCCCACGGCGAATAATCGCGCCGTCAAGCTTCTAGCAAAATGCGCAAAACAATGACTACGGCCTGTGCGGCCGCCATCGGTCTGGCGGGATCGGCGGCTTATTTCTCGCCTTGGTTCTGGCGGCACTATCGCATGAACCGGGTTCGCCGGGAAGTGATCGACCGCAGAATTCTTGCGCTGACTTACGACGATGGTCCCAGCAGCGCGCTGACCCTGCCGCTGCTCGATTTGCTGCAGCGCCACGGTGCCCGCGCCACGTTTTTTATGCTCGGCCGGCATGCCCAGCAACATCCGCAGATTGCGGACCGAGTCATCAAGGAAGGCCACGACATCGGCTGCCATTCCGATCAACACCTCGACGCCTGGAAAGCTCTGCCCTGGCAAGCTGTCGCCGACATCGATGCCGGATATGAACGGCTCTCGCCGTGGATTTCACCGGACGGAATGTTTCGTCCACCGCACGGCAAAATGACCCTCCCCACCTATTGGTCCATCCGCCGCAGGGGCGCCCCTGTCTGGTGGTGGACCATCGATTCGGGCGATACCCGAGAGGTTCTTCCCACCCCGGGCCAGGTGGCTGACAGGGTGCGAAGAGAAGGCGGCGGCATCGTTCTGATGCACGACCTGGACCGGACGCAACCCCGAAATGAGTTTGTGCTCGAACTGACTGCGGCACTGCTTGACGTTGCCCAGCGGGAATCGTTCAAGGTCGCACCATTGAGGGATATATGTCTGTAAAAGAAACTCAAAATCGCGAAAAGGTACTGGCGGTCGCTTCCAGCGGCGGCCATTGGGTGCAATTGCGGCGGATTGCGCCGGCATTTGCCGATTCCGAAGTCGTGTACGTCACGGTCATGGACTCGTATCGTTCGCAGGTGCCCGATAATACGTTTTATTCGGTGCATGACGCCACTCGTTGGAACAAGCTGGGTTTGATTGTGCTGGCGCTGCAGCTGGCCTGGATCATTTTGAAGGAAAAGCCCGACGTGGTCATTTCCACGGGTGCGGCGCCCGGATACTTCGCCATATTGCTCGGCCGTTTCTTCCGAGCAAAAACCATTTGGATCGACAGCATGGCCAACATCGAGGAGCTTTCGATGTCCGGCTCGCGCGTCGGTCGTTACGCGGATCTCTGGCTCACGCAATGGCCGCACCTGGCCAGGAGCGAGGGTCCACATTATGCAGGAGGAGTTTTGTGATATTTGCCACCGTCGGCTCGCAAGAGCCTTTCGATCGTCTGATCCGTGCGGTTGACGAATGGGCGCGATTGCATCCCCGAATCGACATTTTTGCCCAGATCGGGAATTCAGACTTCCGCCCCAAGCACATCGACTATACAAAGTTTCTGGAGCCTGCCGAGTTCAACCGGGTGATGCAGGCAGCCAGTGTCATCGTGGCCCATGCCGGAATGGGGTCGATCATTTCCGCGCTCGAACTGGGGAAGCCCATCGTGGTTATGCCCCGGCACGGAGCCTTGTGCGAAACCCGTAACGACCATCAGGTTGCTACCGCGAAGCGTTTTGGCGCACAGGGCCGGGTCGTCGTCGCGCAGGACGGGCGGGATTTCCTCGGGAAGCTCGACTATGCCCTCACTCTGCCCGCGACGGATCGAATCAATCCCGAGGCATCGCCGCGCCTGATTGCCACCATTCGGGCTTTCCTCGATAACGATCTCTCTGAGCTTGATCCCGCGATCTCGCTGGGCAAGTTCGAATCGCCGGCGGCCAAGTCCGCTGCGGTATCCCTGGCCTCGTTTCGCACCAGGAAAGCATAAAAGCACACTAGATATGGAATAACAACACATCGGGGATACGCCGCGGCCCGGATGGACGTGGCGTAGAGCACTTCCCGTCTGAGTTCATGCTTAGATACTACAATCATCATTTACGAAAGGCGGCCGCGAGGGCGATCTGAACTTACGCGGTTTTGAAACCATGCTGACAACCGACATTGAACGTGAAATCCGAAGTTTTCTAGTGGACACTTTCCTCTTTGGGCGAGGCGAAGAACTCCGCGACGACGCGCCACTCATGGACAAGGTAATCGACTCCCATGGCGTGGTCGAATTAGTTGTCTTTCTCCAGGATCGCTTCGCCATCCGGGTGGAGGATGAAGATGTGACTACCGACAACTTGGACTCTGTAAACAAGGCTGTTGCCTACGTCGCAAGAAAGCTGAATCAGCCGGCCTAGGTCGTTGCGAGTACCTCCTCGAACGCTGTCTATGTTATTGATAAGACATTGGTTACTGTGCCTGCCAATTGCCCGAAGAGCCGGTTATTTTGGGTGCGTTGAGCCGGGAGCCGTGATATGATTTTTCCATATTCCCTCCCCATGAGTTCCCCCGAAAATTAGTCCCGTTTGTCCGCTGCTAACCGAACGTAAAACAAGTCCAAGGTGGGTTTCATAAAAACATGTTAGAAACTGCGATCATCGGCGCGGGTCCATATGGACTTTCTATCGCGGCTCACTTTCGAAGCCGTGGCATCCAATTCCGCATTTTTGGCCGCCTGATGGATAGCTGGCGGACACACATGCCCAAAGGCATGTGCCTGAAATCGGATGGCTTCGCCTCGAATATCTATGATCCCGACGGCGAATTTACCCTGGCGCATTTTTGCGCGGAGCGGGGGGTCGAGTATTCCGACGCAGGGATTCCTGTGCATCTCGACACCTTCAGTGCATACGGTCTTGCCTTCAAAGAACGCAAAGTGCCCGAACTGGAAGACAAGCTGGTCACCAGCCTCGAGCGTTTGCCGGATGGGTTTCGCCTGACACTCGACAACCGGGAAACCGTGACCGCGCGTCGTGTCGTACTTGCGGTCGGGATCACTCACTTCGAGCACCTGCCAGCCGAGTTGGCGAATCTGCCGGCGGAATTTCTCTCGCACAGTTTCCGTCATCACGACCTGGAGCCGTTCCGGGGCCGCAACGTGGTTGTGATCGGCGGCGGTTCTTCGGCGACGGACCTGGCTGGCCTGCTCCATGAGGCCGGTGCCGACGTACAGCTGGTTTCGCGTCGCACAGCTTTGAAATTCCACGGCACGCCACAGATCGGCAAGCGTTCCTGGTGGCAGAAAATCAAGCGCCCGCAGTCGGGAATCGGCCCGGGCTGGCGGTTGCGCTTCCTGGCCAACGCGCCTATGGCATTTCATTACTTGCCCGAGAGCTTGCGTCTGGAAGTGGTTCGCCGAGTGCTGGGTCCTTCCGGGGGATGGTTTGCAAAAGAGAAAGTCATGGGCCGCGTGCCGCTGCTTCTGGGCTACACGCCGCAGCGCGCCGAGGTTCAGGATGGCCGTGTCCGGCTTCATCTTCGCGCGCTGGACGGCAGCAAGCGTGAAGTGCAAACCGAACACATCATTGCCGCGACCGGCTACAAGGTAGATCTTGATCGGTTGAAGTTTCTGAGCGCTGAGATTCGTTCGAAACTCAGGACCGTCAACGGCGCACCTGTGCTCTCATCCGGTTTCGAGTCGTCCATACCCGGGCTGTATTTTGCCGGGATTACCGCTGCCAACAGCTTTGGACCGGTGATGCGCTTTGCCTTCGGAGCTGGCTTCGCGGCACGTACGCTCACGCGCGCCGTGAAGAAGTCATTGGCTCGAAGACCAGCGCCGGCTTCGGTTCCAGACCGGCATGACACTCGCGAAATGAAGGTGCTGGCGCGACGCGAAAAAGCCGGCGCCGCTTCCCAAGGTTCCTAGCATCTGTTCTGACCCTCAAAACGAAAGCATGAAGAGAGAGACCATTGCGATTCACGCCGGCTATGACGGCGACCCTGCGACCCAGGCCGTAGCGGTTCCGATCTATCAGACGGTGGCGTTTGAGTTCGAGAGTGCAGAGCATGGGGCGGCGTTGTTCAATCTAGACGTCCAAGGGAACATCTACACCCGGATCGGGAACCCTACCAACGCGGTTCTGGAGAAACGCGTGGCCGCGCTCGAGGGAGGAGTGGATGCGCTCAGCGTGAGCTCCGGCATGGCCGCCATCGAGTACTCGCTGATCAATATCGCCGAATCCGGCAACAACATCGTTTCGACTCCCCAGCTCTATGGCGCTACTTATACCTTGCTGGCGCACATTTTTCCGAAGCGCGGCATCGAGGGACGGTTTGCCAAAACCGACCATCCTGACGACATCGAAAAGATGATCGATGAGAACACGCGGGCAGTCTATTGCGAGAGCGTGGGCAATCCAGCGGGCAACGTGGCCGACGTCGAGGGCCTGGCGCTGGTCGCGCACAAACATGGCGTGCCTCTGGTCGTCGACAACACGGTGGCGACGCCAATTCTGTTGAGGCCGATTGAATACGGCGCCGATGTGGTGGTTCATTCCATGACGAAATTCATGGGAGGACACGGCACCACGTTGGGCGGGATGATCGTGGATAGCGGGAAGTTTCCTTGGCGGCAGTATCCAGAAAAATTCTACATGCTGAACAAGCCGGAGATTGCCTACCACGGCGTAGTCTACGTCGAGCACTATGGCGATGCAGCCTATGTAGCGCGTTGCCGGACGGTCTGCCAGCGCAACACAGGCGCAACGCTGTCTCCCTTCAACGGCTTTCTGCTGCTTCAGGGTGTCGAAACACTCGCGCTCCGCGTCGAACGCCATGTCGAAAACGCCCGCAAGGTCGCGGAATTCCTGCGCGGCCATCGCATGGTCGAATGGGTCAATTATGCGGGATTCCATGACAACCCACTGTATTCGATGGCGCAAAGATACATGGGCTCGCAGCGCCCCTCGCTTCTCACCTTTGGAGTCAAAGGCGGCTTCGAGGCCGGGACAAAGTGTTTTAATGCGCTGAAGCTTTTCAAACGCATGGTTAACATGGGCGACGCGAAGTCGCTGGCATGTCATCCCGCGTCCACCACGCATCGGCAGCTCACGCCGGAAGAACAACAGAAGGTGGGCGTGACCCCGGAAATGATCCGATTGAGCGTGGGCATCGAGCACATCGACGACATTCTTGCTGACCTCTCCCAGGCACTGGATAAGACAACGACATAGATTGCGGGAAGCATCGCGATCATCTCTTGGAGGTACGTCATGGCGTTAATGATTGACGGAGGGCGGGTTCCACCTCGCTGGGCGGAGAAGAAGAGTCTGTGTCCTCTGCGGTTGATCGACCATTACGATCCTGGGACGGAATACGTCAGGATCGCCCTCATCAACAACATGCCAGACCCGGCGCTCGAAGACACCGAGATGCAGTTCATGGAACTGCTCGACGCCGCCTCGGGCCAGATTCCTGTGCGCCTCAAGCTCTACTCGCTACCCCGGGTTCCCCGTGGCGACCGCGGACTGCAACACTTAACGAGCTTCTACTCTGGCATCGGCGATCTCTGGAACAGCCAGTTTGATGCCGTCATTATGACCGGCACCGAGCCCCGCCAGCCGGACTTGCGCGAGGAACCATACTGGTGCGTTCTGGCCGAAGTTCTCGACTGGGCCGAGCGCAATACGGTTTCGACTGTCCTGTCATGTCTGGCCGCACATGCTAGCGTTCTTCACAGCGACGGGATTCGGCGCCAGCCGCTGAGCGACAAACGGTTCGGCGTGTTTGAATCGGCGAGAGTCTGCCACCACGAACTCACGCAGCACGCGTCGCGGGCGATGCGGTTCCCGCACTCTCGATGGAACGAAGTGCGGGAGGGTTCGTTGACTTCTTGCGGTTATACGGTTCTGACTAAATCCGCCAAAGCTGGTGTTGACTTGTTTGTGAAGCAGAAAAAGCAGAGCCTGTTCGTGCATTTCCAGGGTCATCCGGAATATGGTTCGCGGACTCTTTTCAAGGAATACCGCAGAGACATCAAGAGATTCCTGCGGCAGGAAAGAGAAACCTACCCGACGATGCCGAACGGATACTTTGACGCAGACGCGACGAAACTGCTGGCCGAGTTTCAAGAGACCGCTCTTTCCCATCGGAACGAAGAACAATTGGTGTTCTTTCCCGAAGCGATCGTTGCCGATGCGCTGCAGAACACCTGGCAAGCGTCAGCTACCTGCGTCTATCGCAACTGGCTGCAGTACGTGCTGGCGAAGAAAGCTGAGGTATCGCCGTTCGTGGTGATGACAGCGCCCTATGCCCAGCTTCAGCGAAAACGGTCCGCCGTATCTTAGCCATCGAACTTCGATTCACGCTCAGGCAAGAAAATGACCGCTGCAACAGCCACGGAAACTCGGGCGTCTGAGACATTGAAGATGCTTCCTGTCCGCATCAGTGACGTGGTCACGCCTTGGGCGGAGCTTTCGCCTGACCAGCCGGCTCTGATCGAGACCTCCGGCACCTGGACATACGGGCAACTAGCTTCCGCAATCTCCGCGACCCAGGCATGGCTTCGTAAATCCGGCGTGCGTCCGGGCGATCGCGTCATGATCGTAGGCGAGAACAGCCGGGAGTTCATAACACTCCTATTGGCGGCAGCCAGTTTCGACGCGTGGCCGGTGCTGGTGAACGCGCGTCTTTCCGCTCGCGAGATTGATGAGATTCGCGACCACTGCGGAGCGCGTCGCGTGCTCTACACCCCAAGCGTGTCCCCCCACGCCGCTGACCACGCCAAACGCCACGGGGCGCCAGTCGAAGAGGTAGATGGGCTGGGGTCGATCGGCGTCGGCGCGCAGAATGACGACACCCAACCGGAGCCGGTGTATGAGCAGGCGAACGTTGCGGACCGCGTCGCCGCGTTGATCTACACCTCCGGGACTACTGGTCTTCCCAAGGGCGTGATGCTGAGCCACCGGAATCTATTATTTCTTGCGGCCGGATCGGCGAGGATACGGTCTCTCTCGCCTGACGACCGCCTCTACGGCATTCTGCCGATGTCGCATGCGGTAGGCCTCTCCGTTGTGCTGCTCGGTTCGTTGCTCAGCGGCGCATCGCTTTACTTGGCCCCGCGCTTCGATCCCATGACCGCCCGCGTGACACTGGAGAAAGAGCGCATCACTGTGATGCTGGGCGCTCCGGCCACCTTCACGCAATTTCTGCACTACGCGAAGTTCCGGAAGATCGAGTCGCTTCGGTTTCCCGCGCTTCGCATCATCTCTTCTTCCGGCGCTCAACTTCATCTTTCCACCAAATCAGCCGTAGAGAGTCTCTTTGGCATGCCGTTGCACAACGGCTATGGGATAACGGAATGCTCTCCCACCATCGCGCAAACTCGCATTGAATCTCCTCGCGGCGACACTTCGATCGGCCCGCCGTTTCCCGGAGTTGAAATCAAATTGGTGGGGCCGGATCGCAAAACGGTTGCCGACGGAGAAGCGGGTGAACTATGGGTGCGTGGTCCCAACGTGATGAGGGGCTACTACAACGCACCGGAGGAAACGGCCGCCGCCATCGATGCTCAAGGATGGTTCAATACGCGCGACCTCGCCCGCCTGGAAGATGGGAACCTCTTCATCGTCGGCCGCACGAAGGATTTGATTGTGCACCACGGCTTCAACGTCTACCCCGCCGAAGTCGAGGCGGTGCTGAATGCTCATCCGGCGGTCGTGCAATCCGCGGTGATTGGCAGATCAGTGGAGGGAGACGAAGAGGTCGTCGCTTTCGTTCAGCCTGTGCTGGATTCGTCCTTGACCGCCACGGATCTTGCGGAATATGTTGCGCAGCATCTGGCGCCGTACAAGCGGCCGTCGCAGATTATTCTCGTTCCAGCCATGCCGGTTACTCCGACCGGGAAAGTCGTCAAAGCCGAACTCGCCAAGATGTCCGAACACAGTCTTCAAGCCTAAAGCGGAACTTCGATCAGGCTCGGACCCCCGCTCTCAAATCCTGCCCGCAACGCCTTCGCGAACCCTTCCAATGAAGTTACGTGCGTCCCCGGCACTCCCATGCCTTTCGCCAGGTGGACCCAGTCGAGATCCGGACGCCCGATCTCGAACATATCCAAGGCGCGCCGTCCGGGATTGCCAACCCCCAGATAAGAAAACTCACGCTTCAGGACCGCATAGTCGCGATTGGCGAAGACCACCGTCGTGATTTTGAGGCCCTCGCGCGCCATGGTCCACAGCGCCTGTAGTGTGTACATTCCGCTGCCATCGGCAGTCAGGCACAACACCCGCCGGTCTGGACACGCCACCGCGGCTCCTACCGCCAGCGGCAACGCAATTCCAATTGAGCCTCCGGTGTTCCCCAGCCAGTCGTGGGGCGGAGCACCTCTCGTCGCCGCCATCATGCCTCGTCCTGAGGTCATGGATTCATCCACCACAATGCAATTCTCAGGCAGAAGTGCGCCTACGGCCGCTGCTAGACCTGACAATGTAATCTCGCCGCTCGGCGCCGAAGGCCGGTCTGGCTTCTTTTCGGTCACCTGAGTTCCGCCAGACAAGGCCGCGGCGAGCTCTTCGAGTGCGCCGACATAATCCTCTCCTGGAGTCGCCAGTTTGCGAATTTCACAGTCTGGCGATGTAAGCACGGCGTTCTTGCCCGGGGAAGCGAAATACGCGACAGGAGCTGCTCCGCCCACAAGAATAAGCTGACGAAATTCCTTCAGTTGTTCGACGGCCATTTCAAGGACGTATTGAATGCGTTCGACCGGGGCAGCGCCAACGCCGCGCTCCAGGCGCGTGATGGGGTAGGGAGCGAGCAGCTTTGCGCCGGTTACGGCGGCGATACGGCCGGCGGCTGCGAGTCCTTTGCCGTAGAGCGCATTCCCAGCAAGCAGGATCGCCGTTCGCAAACTTGACCGAAGCATGGCCACTACGCGCTCGATAGTTGCCGGCGCAGGGATAGCAGGCCTGAACAGAGTCGGAAACGCAACAACCGCCCCGCCTTCCCGATTCAGGTTGGACCAAGCAACGTCAGCAGGAACGATCAGCGTGGCAATCTGGCCGGGCGCTGTACGCGCCGCCCCGATCGCTTCCGCGGCATCGCGGCTCACTTCGGACGCAGCGCGAGAGGTCCGTAGCCATTTCGAAAACGGCCGTGCGATCGCATCGATATCGGAAGTGAGCGGTGTGTCGTGCCGCAGATGATACGTCGCATGCTGGCCAACCAAGTTGACGATTGGCACCTGTGCCCGGCTCGCGTTGTGCAGATTCGCCAAACCATTGGCGAGGCCGGGACCGAGGTGAAGCAGAGTGCATGCCGGCTTTTCGGCCATGCGTGCATATCCATCCGCCGCGCCCGTGACTACGCCTTCAAACAGGCCGAGCACGCAGCGCATCTCCCCGACCCGGTCGAGGGCCTCAACAATGTTGATTTCTGAAGTGCCGGGATTTGCGAAGCAGCTGTTCACTCCTCCAGCGACGAGGGTGCGAACTAGAATCTCCGCCCCGTTCATCGTTGGTTCATTTCCCATCGACTGCTTCTTCCACGTAACGAGTAAGCACCGCGGCCAGACTCGCGAAGTGCGTACCGACCATCCCCAGATGATCGCCAGGCACGGTCTCGACCGCAAGTTCTGTTGCCATACTTTTCCAAAGAGCAGTGGGATCGTTCGGGAGATAAGAGTTGGCTTGGGGCCTCACGAATCTTATCTTGCCTTCATAAAACCGGGGCCGATAACGTTCTAAAGCCAGAAAATCACTTTCTTTAACACGCAAGGTTGTCTCGGCGAGTGATAGACGAGACCTTCCCGAAGGGAGTGTAAGGCGGCAAGTTCGAGCGATGTGCAATCGGCGTTTCAGCGCCTCGATGACAGATGAGAATGCGCTACGGATGGGCATGTCCGTCAAATCGGAGATGTGTCCGCGGGTCTGTTTTGCAGCGAGCCATAGGCGCTGGCCCGGCGGGAACCAGCGGGGATGCGGGTAAGTATCGATCAACACCAGCAGTGCGATCTTTTTCCCTTCCCCGGACAGACGCTGCGCCATTTCCAGCGCTATCAGACCACCGAATGAGTAACCGATCAGTATGTAGGGACCTTCGGGCTGCAGCTGGGTAAGAGCACCAAGATAGAATTGCGCCATATCTTCAATACGTTCAAAGGGCTCCTCCATACCATCAACACCCTTTGCCTGAATCCCGTAGACCGGATGCCCCGTGCGAATGTGCTTTGCCAGTTCCCAGAAGCTCGCACGGCCACCCAGGCCATGTGCAATGATGATCGGCGGTTTCTCCGCGCCCTGCTTCAGCGGGACGAAGGGCGAGTACCGCGGTAGGTCCGGTTGCTCCAACAGGGCGGCCAGCGCGACGATTGTTGGCGCATGGCAGATCGTGGCGCTCGGCAGCTCCCGGCCGCATGCCTGCGCGATCTCGGCAAACATGCTGTCTGCCATCGCATCCGTGCCGCCAAGATCAAAGAAGTTTTCCTGAGGGTCGATGGGGGAACGATGCAGCACACGCTGCCAAATCTGCGTCAGCACATCGACCGTCTTAGACTGCACGTTACCCAAGACTCCGCTGATCATGAATGCGCGAATGCCCAGTAGAGCTCTCTGGCTTTGGTGTAGAGCGGGCCGAATTGCAGTGAACGCTCGCCGATGCGAGTCACCGGGACCACCTTGGAGTAGTTCCCGGTCGCGAAAATCTCATCCGCCGTTTCGAAGTCCTGGTAAGTGAGAGTCTTCTCTACCACGGTCACGCCCGCACTGCGCAAGAGGCCGATCACCCGTTGCCGGGTGATGCCTGCCAGAAATGTCCCATTCGGAATCGGAGTAAGAATGACGCCATCTTTCGCCATGAAGACATTCGACGTAGCAAGCTCGGCGACATTGCCCAGCATGTCGCACACAATCGCGTTGTCGAAGCCTCGGTCGTGCGCCTCGAAAAGCGCCCGCGAATTGTTGGGATAAAGACAGCCGGCCTTGGCATCGACTGGCATGGTCTCAATGGTTGGGCGCCGGTAGGGTGAAATCGTGATCGAGAAGCCTTTGGGTTGGCGCATCGGCGCCTCGTAGATAGAGAGACACCACCGGGTCGACTCTGGATCGTGCGCCTGAACCCACGGTCCTTCTCTTTCGGCCCAGTACATTGGCCGAATGTAGAGCGCGGCTTCTTTCTCGAACCTCTTTATCCCCTCACGTGCGAGCCTTACCCATTCTTCGGTCTGCACTGTCGGCTTCAGGAAGAGCTTCTTTGCGGAATCATTCACGCGTGCACAATGTAGATCGAGATCTGGCGTAACCCCTTCAAACGCTCGAGCGCCGTCGAATACCAGGGAGCAAAGCCACGCGGCATGGGTCCGCGGACCCATGATCGGCACGTTGCCTTCGTGCCAGTCCCCCTCGAAATAGGTCCAGGTCTTGGACCAGCCGGTTCCAAGCGCCATTTCCTGCTCCCAGCCTCTTGATCGTAAGCTACGCTACCCGAATTTAAGGAGTCAATAACTCGCGCGGTCCGGCTCATTT
>Ga0070761_10000275_pt1 | contig 34022 bp, 36 predicted proteins | sample HubBroMetageREF1_FD_66724 | JGI IMG/M metagenome (GOLD analysis project Ga0070761, IMG submission 66724) | Reference soil microbial communities from the Hubbard Brook experimental Forest, New Hampshire, USA - Hubbard Brook CCASE Soil... | ecosystem: Environmental > Terrestrial > Soil >... | reverse complement strand
CAGGACTCCGAGGAGGTCGCGTCCATCGCCCGAGCACGCGCTGATGATCCGGATCGGCCCGGGGGGAGCGCGGTCGAGGGCCTCCCGGATGCGCAGTTGCACCTCGGCGAGTCGACGCCGCAGCGTGGGGTCATTGTCGTAGTTGCTGTGCCACTCCACCCACTCTTTCGTCATGGTACCATGGGCGCGGCCAGATTCGAACTGGCGACCTTCACCGTGTCAGGGTGACGTCATAACCACTAGACTACGCGCCCGTGCGGGCGGCCACCGACGACCGACACTTATGCCTGTCGGCGGCGAGGTCTCGCCGGTCGTAGGGAGTTCAGGTCGGCGGTACGGTGGGAGTTCCGGCGGGTAGCCTCGCTACGATCCGGGCCGGATGACGCCACCAATAGTACAGCCCAATGGAGACGATCACGGCCCGCACGTAGATCGAGAGGCCCATTTCCCAGGAGTAGACGTTGATCGACGTGTAGCCGGCCTGGAAGATCGTCACGAGCTCTCCCCCCTGCAATCCGAGCTGACCGGCGATCCACGGACCGAGGTCCTGGTGAAACCCGAACAACAGATTCCCGACGAAGTAGTAGCCCACGTCGTTGGCCAGGGAGACGAGGAGGCCGAGGCTCAACGCCAGGGGCCATTCGCCGATACCTTCGTAGATGATCAGCACGACGAAGGGCGAGAAGTACGTGAGGATCAACCAGAGTCCGTACGCCGGGACGCTCTTTCCGAACAGGTCGATCCAGTTGATCATGACCAGCCCGTAGAACAAGGAAAACAGGACGAGTTTGAGCAGGACCACCTGACGCGGGTCCGTGGGCCGGAGACCCCATACGACGCTCTGGACGCCGTTGATCAACATCGAGACGGCGAGCAGGATCGCGAGCGTCGGGAGGCCGATCTGCGGGTACGTCACCGCGACGACGACGAGCAGGATCGAAAGGACTCCCGTGCCGACGGACGAGATCCGCAGCCAGCCCGCGGTATCGGGACCGTAGGCGCGGGAGATCCGACCGATGCTCACGAAGACGACCCCGCCGGCCAGCAGGAGGAGCAGGGTGAGCTGACTGAGTTCCGGGTTGAGCAGGACGGCGAGCACGAGCACGACCACCAGGGCACCGATCGCGAACCGGCTCAGTCGGAGCAGCCGGCCGAACGTCGCGCGGACGTCGTGCTCGACGCGTCGCCACCACGGAGCCCCTTGCCCGAACGGCAGGAGCAGGCGGATACCGTCGGTGACGAGAGCGACGGACAGGAGGACGATCAGCGTTCCCAGGGAAACGAGCGGGTTCGCGAGGACGACGATCGAGACTCCGGCCCCGACGAGGCCCATGCCGATTTCCAGAAGTCGGACGAGGGTGTCGTATCGCGGGAGCTCAGCGGGAGATCCGGCCACGTCGGAGGACCCAGCGCCGTTCCCTGCTTAATTGCTCAGGAGTGCGGGGCGGGTCGGGGCGGCCACCGTAGCGCTCGTGCGGGACGCGTGTAGAAGGATGTATAACCCTCGCTGGGGGTGCGCCCCGAGCCATGAACCGGCGAACACTGGGGACCCCCGGAGCCATCCTCCTCGTCGTACTCGCAATCTTCGTTGCCGTCTTGATGGTACTGCCGGGCGGCGCCTACCTCGGCGCCCTTTCGGCGTCGTCCGGGAACGCCTCCGGAGCACTCCCCGTGGGCGGGGCCGGCGTCGTCACGGGCGCGACCTCCGCTGCGGCCGGTTCGTACAACTGGCCCGAGCTTCACGGCAATCCTCTTCTTACCGGTCAAATCCAAAACACGACCCTTTCCACCTCGAACGCGGCCCAGCTCGGGGTGAAGTGGGCGGCCGAGCTCTACGGCCAGGCGATCGACTCTCCCGCCATCGCCTACAACCCGACCCTCCACACGACCTTGGTCTTCATCGGGACCGAGGACGGCTTCCTCGAGGCCCTCAACCTGTCGAACGGTCAGATCCTCTGGACCAACTGGCTGGGCTCCCCGATGGCCTCCTCACCGGTGTACAGCGCCGGTTCGCTCTACGTGGGGACGCAACGCAACAGCGCCCTCTTCGACGTCAACGCCACCACCGGCCGCGACGTCTGCTCGATGCCCATCGCGTACACCGTCCAGGGAACGCCGGTCGTCGCAACTCCGCCCGGCGGAATTCGGAGCGCGTACATTGGCTCCGAGGGCGGCCCGACCTACGCGATGAACGCGGCGAACTGCTCGCTGGAGTGGAAGTTCACCGCCTTCACGCTCCCCGTCGGAACCTGGGATCCGTACTCCTACGTCGTCGCTCAGAACGGAACCCCGCTCGTCGTCATCGGCTCGGCGAACCCGGATTCCACGATCTACGCGATCGATGCGAACAACGGCAAGCTCGAGTGGAAGTATCGGACGGTCTTCCCCGCGGGGGGCAATTGGGACTTGGGCGCCGGTGTGACGATCTCAGCCCCGGGCGTCAACGGCTTTGCGAACGGGGTCGGATATGCGATCAACAAGTATTGCGGCCTCGTCGGCGTGAGCCTGAACAACGGCACGCCGGTATGGGGCGAGAACATCGACAACCTGACCGGTTCGATCCCGGAGTGCCGCTCCACGCCGGCCCTCGCGGGTACCCAGCTTGTGTTCGGCCACAACGGTGGCATCATCGACGTGAACGCCAAGAACGGTTCGGTCCGGTGGGTCTACGCCGACGCCTCGGGTACCGAGATCATCTCGTCGCCCGCGATCGTCGGCCGCACGATCGCGACCTCCATCGTGGTCGCCGGTGACCTCGGCGGCAGCGTCGATGTCCTCTCCGTCGAGACGGGCCAGCTGCTCTACTCGTACCAGACGGGCAACTACATCACCGGCTCGCCCGCGATCTCGGACGGGAACATCGTGATCCCCTCCACGGACAGCCTCCTGTACGACTTCGCGGTCGGCGGCGGTAACGACGCCCAACTGCCGACGACGTCGATCAGCTCTCCCGCGTTCGACGCGCGCGTCGCGAACCCGACCCCGGCACTCCTGACGATCCACGGGAACGCCACCGACCCCCGGGGGGTCGCCGCGGTCGGCATCGGCCTCGAGACGGACGCCCTGGGCGGACCCTGGTGGGACGGCACGAGCGGCACCTGGACCACGGGCCCCTACACGAACGCGGCGACCCTCGCGTCGCCGGGAGCTACGACCACCGCGTGGACGTATTCGATCGCGGTCCCCTCCGGGGGTCAGGCGCTCGACGTCCAGGCGAACGCCGTCTCCGTCTCCGGTCAGACCGACTTCCTCGGTGCGAGCGTGTCGTTCGCGGTCAACGCGAGCACCACCTCGGCCCATCTGAAGGCGAATCCATCGACCGTCGGCCCGGGTCAGATCACGACGATCAACGGCGGGGCGTTCGGACGCGGAGAGCTCGTGACGATCCGCTACCTCAACACGACCCTCGCGACGGAGGACGCGACCGCGACGGGCTATCTGCCCAACATCAAGGTGACGATCCCGACGAACGCGGGTTTCGGGCTGTCCGGGATCACCGCCACCGGCTCGCTGACCGGTAAGACCGCCACGGCCGCCGTGGAGATCCTGAACAGCTGGGACGACCTGGGCTACAACTCCACCCACACGGGGAACGAGCCGTACGACCCGACGTTCTACAACGAGATCGACGTCGGCACGGGCAACTTCGTCCATCTCGCGTGGAACTTCGTCGCGGGCGGCGCGATCAACGCGACGCCGGTCATCGCGAGCGATATTGCGTACGTAGCCAACACCGAGGGGCTCGTCTACGCCATCTCGGTCCATCTCGGGGGAACCTACTGGATCTGGAACGGCTCGGCCGGCTCCGCGATCCTCGGCGAAGCGATCGACCCCGCCGACGGCCTTCTCTACGTCACGGCCGCGAACGGCGAGCTCTACGCGATCTCGACCTCGACCGGGACCACCGCGTGGTCGGTGGCGATCGGCGGCACACCGTCCGCGCCCGAAGTCGCGGTCGATAGCCTGTACATCGCATCGGCCCCCACCACCTCCACGGGACGGGTCGAGTCGCTCAACGGAAAGACCGGGGCGGTCAAGTGGACCGACAACTTTGCGAGCGAGATCACGGCGGCCCCCGCGGTCACCTACAACGGGAAGCTGCTCGTGATCGGGGACTGGGCCGGCCAGTTGATGGCGCTCAACGCCTCGAACGGGCACTCCGAGTGGAACTACACGGTGACGGGCGCGATCCGTGCCGCGGCGACGGTGTGGAACGATTCGATCTACTTCGGGTCGACGAACGGTCACGTGTACGCGTTGAACTTCAACGCCGCGCTCCTCTGGAACTACAACGCGGGCTCGGCGGTCGAGGACACCGGAGTGCTCACGTTCACCCAGTTCGGCCAGGGCATCCCGCTGCTCGCGATCGGAGCGAACAACGGGCAGCTGGATGCGATCAAGACGACGACCGGAGCGCTGGTGTTCAACGAGAGCGGCAGCGGAGCGATCGTGGGCGTCGCCGTCGTTCAGGGAATGATCATCGCGAACCACGCGGGCGGGGACGTTACCTCGGTCCGGAACTACGCCGACTACGGGATCTTTGGACTGAACCTGAAGACGTCGCTGGCGACCACGCCGATCATCCTGAACGGCGCGCTGTTCATCGCGTCCGGCTCGGGCGTGTTGTACGCGTACACGCCGACCGGTCAGCCCCCGGCGTAGGGTCGAAACCTCTTCCGACGGACCCCCGCGCTCCTCCCGCGGAGGTCCGAACTCCCGGTCGGCGCACTCGATGATGCCGAACGGCGACTACCCGTAGCCCCCCGGGAACTGGTTCGGGTCGGGGTGGTCGTTCCAATTGTAGTACCCCATCGACTGTTTCTGGGCCTCGGTCGTCTCCTGACGGAGCCCCCCCTGGAGCGAGCCGTACACTTCCTTGATCTGCTCCTCGATCGAACGCGCGCGTTGCAGGGCCTGTTGCATGTGAGCGGCTTCCAGGAACTGACTGCCGGCCACGGCCGCGAGATCCCCCGCGGTCCGAATGAGGCCGCCCAGTTCCCGGAGGCGCAAAGTGAGGGCATTGCGCCGCCCGTCCAGGAACTCGGCGCGGCGCCGGGCCTCTTTGATCAACTCCAGGACCGCCTCCTTGGTCGCCGGACGGATGCGTCCGTCGCTCGCGATCTCCTGGGCGACGAACTGGGCGAGACGGAGACGATTCTGGGCATTGTCGGCCATGGTCGTCTCGAGGAGCACCTCGTAGCCGCTGCCCGCGATCCGGGAGCGGAGCGGAGAGAGAATGCGGTGGAGGTCCTGGATGTTGGCGGCCGCGACCAGGATGAAGTCGCACGGGACGTTGTCGACGCGGACCGCCGCTCCCCCGGATTGCGGGTTGCGGCCGGAGATGGGGAAGCGCTTCTCTTGCATCGCCGTGAGGATGTGGCGCTGAAGGTAGCCCAGGTGCGGGAGCTCGTCGAGGAACAGCACCCCGTCGTGGGCCTCGTGGATCGCGCCCGCGATGACGCGCTCATACGGGAGCGTGCCCAGCTGCGGGTGGCCCCCGTAGGGGTCGTGCCGCACGTCTCCCAGGAGCTCCGTCTCGCTGGCGCCGGTGGCCATCACGAAGGTGTTCCGGTCGAGCTTGACGAGGACCTTTCGGGGGCTCTCGTGCTGGAGCGTGCGTCGGCGCTCGAGGGCCCGCTGATCGAGGACCTTGATGTGGTCGCCCGACCGCTCGTACGCGACGACCTCTTCGACGCCGTTCCGAAGACGGGTCGTCCGGACGCTCTCCTGAGGGTTGCCGCCCGGGCTCGAGGTCAGCTCGAGGATTCCCCCGACCAGGTCCCGGAACGGGTTGCCGCTACCGGCGACACCGCCCGGGAGCACCTGCTTGACATTCCCGCAGCTCGGACAGAATCGTTCGCTGGGGAGGGAATAGAAACTACACCGGGGGCAGCGGTAGCCGAGACGCTCGGCGACGGAGACGGGCGCTTCCGTGGGCGCAATGAGCTCTCCTTCGACGGACCGGGCTGCCTCGCGCTCGCGGTACACCTCGTCGCGCGTGACGACCTCGATGCTGGGCCGCTCGGGGTTCTCGGGATTGTGTACGACGCGGAGCTCCGTGCGGGGTCGGTCCAGGTGGAGGGCGAGCGCCTGGGCCGTCATCGACTTCCCGATGCCGGGGGGCCCGACGAGCAACAGGTGACGATGCTGGTACGCCGCGATGCGGGCGATCTCGACCGCCTTCTCCTGCCCGATCACTCGGGCCAGCGGGTCGGTAGGGATGGTCACGTCGGCGGTCGTTTCGATCTCGTCGACCGTCGTCGGGCCCCGATGATGCGGTTCGCCGTTGGTCGCGCTCACGCCGGCGTTGAGAAGTCGACGGCGGGGTAAAAGGTTCGCCGCGGGTCCGGTACCGGGCCCGCGGCGGGGGAGGGGGTTGCCCTATCGGGCCGCAGCGCCCGCGAGGTCGGCCTTGGTGAAGATCCGGAGGTTCTCCGGGATCTTCCCCACCGGGCCGAGCTTCGTCGCGACGACGGTGCCGATCCCCTTCTCCTGCGCGACATCGAGGAGCCGCTGACTCACGATGCCGTCGAAGATCAGGGCCTTCGTCGTCGGGGGGACCGTCGCGAGCGTGTCGAACATCTCCTTGATCGGCGCTTCGGCGACCACAGAGTCGTCCTCGCCCACGAACAGCGCGCGCGAGGAATTCTCGACCCCGCCGAGCAGTTCGAAGTAGCGCTGGAGGTCCGGCGGGAGCGGGAGGTTCGCCGCGGGCGGGGGCGGAGGCGGCGGAGGGGGCGCCCGCTGGGGCGGCGGGGGCATCCGGTCGCGGTCGCGTTCCCGGTCCTCACGGCGGTCGCGGCCCCCGCGGTCGTCGCGGCGGCCGTTGCGCTCGTCGCGATCGCCCCGCTCTCCGGCGTCGCTGCCGCGGTCGTCGCGCGGCTCGCGCGTCGCGCCCGTGGATTCGAACCCGCTCATCTCCAGGTACTGGTTGATCGGGATCTTGTTCCGCAGGCACTTCAGGAGCTGCTTCTGCGTGAGCTCCTCCACCTCGCTGCCGCGCGGAGCGCGGGCGACGAAGTCGAGGTCCATGGTTTGCAGCATCTCCCGAAGGATCAGCTCACCGGCGCGGTCGCCGTCCGTGAAGGCGGTGACCGTCTTGCCGCGCGAGAGGTCCTTCACGGTCTGGGGGACGCTCGTCCCTTCGACCGCGATGACGTTCTTGATCCCGCAGCGGAGCAGGTTCAGGACATCGGAGCGCCCCTCGACAACGATGAGCGCATCGGCCTGGTCGATGTTCGGTCCCGCGGGGAGGTGCTCCGGCCCGTAGGTCGTGATCTCGTCGACCTGGACGCCCTTGCGGACGGCCTCGGTCAAGTCGATGCCGACGCCCTTCGACTCCTCCTGGAGTCGGGAGAGGATCTCCTTGGCGCGCTCGACGACCTTCTGTCGCTTCGAGATTCGAATGTCTTCTACGGCGACGACGTCGATCTTGGCCCGGCAGGGGCCGATGCGGTCGACGGTCTCGAGGGCGGAGGCGAGGATCGCGGTCTCGACCTGGTCGAGCGAGGACGGGATGATGATCTCGCCTTCGCTCTTGCCCTTACGGCTGTCGATCTCGACCTCGATCCGGCCGATCCGGCCGCTCTTTTGGAGGTCGCGGAGATCGAGTTCGTCACCGAGCAGTCCTTCGGTCTGGCCGAAGACGGCGCCGACGACGTCCGGTTTGTCGATGACGCCTTCGGCAGCGATGTGGGCTCGGACTTGGTATTTTGCGGCGCTGGGGTCGTTGGTCATGGTCACTCTTGTGTTTCCTGTCGGGACGTCCTCGCGCACTTGCGCGAGTCGCCGTCAGGGAACGGTCTAGAGGCGACCGACGGCGCCGGGCGATGCCTCGAGGCTACGACAGACGAACGGGAGGATCATCATGAGTCGTGAGTCCGGGATCTCCTGGCGACGTCGGGAGCTATCCTCCTTCCGTCCCCCGGGGGTGTCCTAACATTCGATTGTAGCAGGGCGCGCTATTTAAGGCACGGGGTACGAGCCGGCGTCGCACGCCCGCGCCGACGCTCCCGGATATACCGGACGAACGCGCTCGGCGGAAAAACTTCCGAACTGACCTACAGTCTTTATACGCGACCCCGATAGCACGGCCCGGAGCGCTTCAACATGCCCCGTCGAGCCCGCAAACCCGCGCCCGATCCCGACCCGGACGTACCGGTCACGGAGTCCAAGCCCGAGGACGATTTCGTGACGTCGCTCAAGAGCGACCTCATGCGGACCCAGCAGGCGGCGGGCGAGAAGGGGGGCGAGGATCTCTCGCACCGCGCGAAGCTCAATCAGCGGCTCCTCCAGGACCTCTGGGAAGTTCACAACCAGTTCGAGGACATCAGCGTCCACCTGACGATCGACCCGTCCCAGACCCTCTTCGCTACGTTCGTCGAGTATCCCACGACGTGGACCTTCCGCGACAACTTCGACTTCGGCGCGGTCAAGACGATCGAGCTCGGCGACCGCGCGTCCGGATGGGTTGGCTTCACCCTGCGTGCCTGGTACTACCGGACTCCCGAGGGGAAGACGCACCTTCGCGCGATCTTCGAGTGGTGCGACGGCGAGAGCTACCACCGGTACTCGGGCTGGATGCGGATGATGAGCCAAGCCGTCCTCTACGACTCTGCCGAGGACGAGGTCGAGGTCAAGGAACTCCACCGCATCCTTCGGGACGTGGTCGTGCAGTGGTACGCCGCTCACCTCGAAAAGACGCCCGAAAAGTTCGTCGCGCACCTCAAGGAGAAGTATCCGAAAGGCGCGTCGTACGCGAAGGAATCGTACCGGTAGACGCCCGGCCGCGCAAGCCTTGAAATAACCGGCACGGCCTCGGACCGCCCGCACCGTTCCGGAGGCGCGGTCGGCGTCGCGTTCTCCGCACTGCGCGGGAAGGTACCGCTTGGCTCAGGGCCTGCGCGAACACTTGGTCGCGTACTTCGAAGAGCACCACAAGCTCGTCGAGGCGGGCGCCCTCCAGTTGCTCCTCTCCAACCATCAACCCCTCCTCCTCTCGCAGCAGGTCATAGAGCGGGGGGCGGTCGACTCCGCGTTCGTGACCCGCGAGATGGTGGAGGCAACGATCGCGCAGCGGTTGCCCATCCCCTCCGGGGGGATCGCCCTCCGCCCCGCCGCACGACCGCAGGATGTACGGGTCGAGATCCCGTTCGAACTCCTCCGCGAGGGATTCACCGGACCGCCGGTCGCCACGGACCCGCTCGCGGCGTACTCCGCGCTATTTCAGTCGCGGTTCCGCGCCTTGTCGCGGTTCCTCCGCGGCCGGCCCGATCTGCCGAATCTCCGCGCGATCCGGGAGATGAAGGCGACAGACGGCGGCGCTTCCGTGATCGGGCTCGTCCGCGAGGTGCGGACGACGTCGAAGCATCACCACATCATCCTCACGCTCGATGACGAGACGGGCTCGCTCGAGGTCCTCGTCCCGAAGGACTCCGCGGCCGCGAAGTTGACGTTCCTCCCCGACGAGGTCGTCGGCCTTCGTCTGCAGTTCGCGCGGGAACCGGGGAAGATCCCCCGCGCGGTGTCGGTGGAGCGGCCGGACGTTCCGGTCGGGCGAACGGTCGGGCGCGCGGCGCGCCCGCGACGGGTCATCTTTCTCTCGGACCTCCACATCGGCAGCAAATCGTTCCTGACCGAGAGTTGGGGACACCTCGTCGACTTCCTGAAGGGCCAGGGGCCGCACTCCGAGATCGCAGCGGAGATCGACCACGTGGTCGTCGCCGGCGACCTCGTGGACGGCATTGGAGTCTACCCGCAACAGGAGCGGGACCTTGCGATCCAGGACATCGTCGAGCAGTACGTCGAGCTCGGTCGCCGGCTGTCCGAGCTCCCGGAACGGCTCAATATCGTCGTCATCCCCGGGAACCACGATGCGGTCTGCCCTGCCGAGCCGCAGCCCGCGCTCCCCGCGGCGTTGGCCGCGACCCTCCCGAAGAACGTTCACTCGCTGCCGAACCCGTCGACGTTCGCGCTGCACGGCGTCGTGGTCGAAGCGTACCACGGCCGCGGATTCGACGACCTGATCCCGGCGCTGCCGGGCGCGAGGTACGAGCAGCCGATCGACGTGATGAAGCGGATGCTCCAGATGCGGCACCTGGCTCCGATCTACGGGGACCGGACCCCGCTCGCACCGCTGCCGCAGGACGGCCTCGTCATCGACCCGGCCCCCGACATCCTCGTGACGGGCCACGTGCACACTTACGGGGTCGACCGCTACCGCGGCGTGCTGCTCCTGAACGCGTCGACGTGGCAGGCCGAGACCGAGTACCAGCGCATGCGGAACATCACCCCGGTACCCGCGCGCGCCGCCGTCGTCGACCTCTCCAACCTCGGATGCCTCACGCTTGACTTCTCGGCCGGTGACCCCGCCCTCGGAGCGGCCGCCCCGTGAGCCCGTATCCCGCTGACCCGGAGTGGGCGGTCGGGCCGATGCGGCTCGTGATGACGACGTATCCCAACCGCGAGCGGGCGGCGGCCGCGGTGGATGGCGCGGTCGGCCGACGGCTCGCCGCGTGCGGCAGCATCGTTGCCGTCGACTCGGCGTACTGGTGGAAGGGCCGGGTCGAGCGGGAAGCGGAGGCGCTGGTCCTGTTCAAGACGGTCCCGAAGCGGGTCGGCGCCCTGTTCCGCTACCTCGAGGAGAACCATCCGTACGCGGTTCCCGAGATCGTCGAGCTCGACGTTCCGCGGGTCGCGGCGCCGTACCTCTCGTATCTCGCGGAAACGCTGGACCGGGCGTCCTTGCCCCCCGCGCGCGTCATGCGCGCTACGCGTTCGGTAGGACGGCGAGGCCGGGCAGTTCGATCCCCTGGACGAACTCGAGGGCCGCCCCACCGCCGGTCGAAACGAACCCGAACCCGTTGAGGACCCCCAGGTCCTGCGCGGTGCGCGCCGAATCCCCGCCCGCCGCGACGTGGTAGCCCGGTACCAAGGATAGGGCGCCGAGCACTTCCTTCGTGCCGCCGGCGAACCGTGGGTCTTCGGCGAGCCCGAGGGGCCCGTTCCAGAAAACGGTCTTCGAGCGCTCGAGGTAGTCGCGGAACTTCGCCTGCGTCGTCGGACCGATATCCCGGGCGACCGCGTCGTCGGGGATCGCGTCGAGCGTGTACACTTCAGCGCCGGTGACGCCGGGTCGTTCCACCACGACGTCCGTCGGCAGGACGAGCTTCGTGCCCATTTCCTCCGCGGTCTTGCGGAGCTTCGCCACGTCCTCGTCCAGCCCGGATTCGACCGTCGTCGCACCGAGTTTCGCACCGTCCGCCGTCAGGAACGGGTAGACGAGCGCGCCCCCCAGGAGCAGGGTGTCGGCCCGGCCGCAGAAGCTGGTGAGCAGCGGGAGCTTGTCGGCGACCTTGGCGCCACCGAGGATGACGTCGTACGGGCGTTCGGGACGGTCGAGGAGACGGGACAGCTCCCGCACCTCCCGCTCGACCAGTAGCCCCGCGACCGCAGGAATGCGCTTCGGGACTCCGACCGTCGAAGCGTGCGCGCGGTGAACGGCCCCGAACGCGTCCTCCACGAACAGGTCGCCGAGGCGAGCCAACTGGGCGGCAAAGTTCGGGTCGTTCGCCTCTTCGCCCGGATGGAAGCGGAGGTTCTCGAGCATGAGGAAACCCCCGTTCTCGATGCGGGAGGAAAGCTCGAGCGCCTGGATCCCCACGATATCCTCGGCGACCGGGACCGGCTGGCCTAGGATCGAGCTGAGACGGCGAGCGACCGGCTTCAACGAATACCTCGGGTCCCGCTTCCCGCCGGGTCGCCCGAGGTGGCTCATCAGGATCGTGCGGGCCCCCCCGGTGCGCAAGTGGTTCAGCGTGGGCAGCGACTCTTGGATCCGCCGGTCGTCCGCGATGTGCCCGGACTCGTCCTGCGGGACGTTGTAGTCGACCCGCACCAGCACGCGGCGTCCCCGGAGGGCGGTATCACCGAGCCCGCGCTTCTGCATCATCGGCCCGAGGCAGGGCTGGCCACCTATGATGGTTATGTACGGTCGGTCGCGGGGAGGTTCCGACTCCGAAGCTGAGCGACCACCGCTTCGGTCTCGGGGAGGTCGACCCCGTGCGCGGCGGCTTCGCGCAAGATCTCTCCGGAGATGGCGTCGATCTCGGTCGGTCGACCTCGGGTCCGGTCTTGGAGCATGCTCGACCGGTTTTCCGCCGTCGCCCGGAGCACGCGCTCGAGTTCGGCGTCCGCCTCCGCGTCGGAGATCTCGTAGCCGGCGAGTGCGGCCGCTCGCTGGGCCTCGCGTAGCAGTCGAGTCGCAGGATCGTGGTAGGGAGCGACGAGGAGCCGCCCGTTGGTGACGCCGTGGAGCGCCGTCAAGGGATTGACCGCCGCATTCACGATCGCCTTTCGCCAGAGCTCGCGTTCGAGGTCCGGGACCGTTCGCGTGCGAACGCGGGTGCCCCGGAACAGTTCCAGGAAGGCCGTGGTGGCGGAAGCGGCCGCTCCGCCCGCGGACGGGTCTTGGAAGACCAGTTCGGCGTTCCCGACCTGCCGAACGACTCCGGGACGCTCGAGGGTCGCACCCAGGAAGGTGACCGCGCGGACGAGGGAGTGTTCCGAAGTGGTCACCCCCTCGGAGCGAAGTACGTCCCGGACCGGACCTTCGACGTGCAGCCCGTTCTGCGGGAGGAGGGTGGGCGGGAGGCGAGGGAACCGTCGCCCGAGCTCGGCGGCTGCGGTCGCGAGGTTGACCGTCTTGGCGGCGAGGATCGCGAGCTCCGGACCGGACGCGTCGTGGAGGCTCTCCAACGCCCGCACGTGGAATGTTCCGGGCGCGAGTCCCTCGACCACCAGCCCGTGGGCGCGGATCGCGGCCACATGATCCGGTCGGGCGACCACCTCGACGTCGTGCCCGGCTTGCTGGAGGCGCGCCGCGAGGACCGAGCCGATGGCGCCCGCCGCGAGAATGAGGATCTTCACGGAGCCGGCCGCTCCTCTAGCCGATCTTGCGAACGAGGGAGGCGAGTCCGGGGTCGTGGCCCCAGTCGCGCTTCAACATCTCGAGTAGGCGCTCGTAGTAGCGCACCTGCTCGCGAGCCTGCCGGACCTTCACCAGGAGGTATTCCTCCTGGCGGCGCGTCCGAGCGACTTCCGCCAAGAGGTCCCGCTCGGTCGCGAGCAGGACCTCTTGCCTATCGGTTATGGAGGGCAACGGGCGACGGGACACGTACCACCTCCGTTCGGCGAGCGGGCTTGGAAAAGTCGAGGACGGCCTCGGCGGCGATCCGCAGACGGGTGAGGTCCTTCCGTACGCGTCGCAGGCGGGACTCGAGGCGCCGGCGTTGGCTGCGGACCTCGGAGAGCGACCGCTCCAGGACCTCCTGCCGGCGGCGCCAGTTGTCCCGCTCCTGAACGCTCAGGAGGGCCGAATCGACGTCGACCATCGGGAAGGGAGCACCGCACCGACCGAGAATCAAGGTTTCGCCCGACGGGACGTCGCCCGGAGAGCGCGCGCGGCCCGCTTACGTTTAAGCCCGGGGCGAGGTGGGCGGCGCCGGAACGGGGTCAGAATGAGTGCGCTCGGTAAAGTCGTCGTCCTGGGAGCCGGGAATATCGGCGGATCGCTCGCCCAGCGCTTGGCCGAGATGAACCTCGCCCGAGAGGTCGTCCTGGTCGACATCATCGAGGGGCTGCCGCAAGGGAAGGCCCTCGACATCCAGGAATCCGCGCCGATCCTCGGATTCACCACGAAGGTCACCGGTGCGACCTCGCTCGAATCGATCGCCGGGGCCGACGTCGTCATCGAGACGGCGGGGCTCGCGCGTAAGCCCGGGATGAGCCGCTCGGACCTGCTCGAGAAGAACGCGGCGATCGTGAAAGGGCACGCCGAGGCGGTCAAGGCGCACGCGCCGAACGCGGTCGTGATCGTGGTCACGAACCCGGTGGACGTCATGACCTACTACTTCCGGCACGTGAGCGGGCTTCCCGCGGCACGGGTGTTCGGGGAGTCCGGCACGCTCGACACGGCGAGGTTCCGGACGTTCGTCGCCGATGCACTCCATGTGGCCCCGAAGGATGTGACCGGCTTCGTCCTCGGCACGCACGGCGATACGATGGTCCCGATCCTGTCCCTGACGAGTGTCAGCGGTGTGCCGCTCTCGAAGCTTCTGCCGGCCGACCAGATCCATGCGATCGTCGAGCGCACGAAGCAGGGCGGCGGAGAGATCGTGAATCTCCTGAAGACCGGCAGTGCGTTCTACGCTCCAACCGCCTCCCAGGCCGAGCTGGTCCACGCGATCGCCACGGACGCCCACCGGCTCTTGCCCGCCGCGGCCCACCTGAACGGGGAGTTCGGCGAGAAGGACGTCTACATCGGGGTTCCCATCGTGCTCGGACGCCAGGGGGTTGAACGCGTCGTCGAGGTCGACTTGACGCCCGCCGAGCAGGCGGCCTTCGCCGCGAGCGTCGCGGCGGTCCGTTCCGACCTTGAGATCCTTTCTAAAGCGGGAAGCCACTAAGTGCGGTTAGGCGACCGATGGCGGACCCAGTCACCACGACCCCGCCCGTTGAGTTCGTGGAGATCAAGCGCCGCCTGGGAACGCTCCGCTACGCCACCGACTCGAAAGATCACGCGCACATCACCGTCAAGCCCGAGATCTGCGCGAGATGCCCGCACTCGTTTTGTACGTTCACCTGCCCGGCGAAGTGTTACGAGCGGATCGAGGGGCGACTGGTCTTCCGATACGAGGATTGCGTCGAGTGCGGCGCGTGCGACATCGCCTGCGACCAGGGATCCGTGACCTGGAACCTGCCGCGGGGCCCGTACGGCGTGAAGTACCGGTACGGCTGACCGCGCGGGCTCAACGGGTGCCGGGGCGACGCCGGCGGGACGCGCGGTAGTCCTTCTCCAGATTCTTCCCAAGGATCTTCCACATCGATTCCACCTCGTTCTCGAACGCCTTCTTCGTCGGCTGCCCGTTCGACCGCGGTCCGGGTCGGCGACGCACCCGGATGAAGAGGTGGGTGCGCTCGTCCGGAAGCTCGGTCAGGCGGTAGACACTCTCCAGGTCCCTCACGTTACCGATCGACTCCGCCCGCCATCCCCGCGGCGGGAGCAACGTGACATCGTACCGGCGCCAACGCCACCCGTCGGACTCCCACCAGAGGTCTTCGAAGACGACCCGTCGTTTCGAGCGCTGGATGACCCGCCGCTCGTACCCATCGCCGGAGAGCGCGCCGTCCTGGGCCGAGTAGTCCGTGCACCATCGGTAGACGAACGGGAGCGGCGCATCGAACTCGGCCTCCATGTCGTACACCGGCGGCGGCCAGGCTCGCATGAGACGAGGGAGCCTCCTCGGTCCCTTATCGGTTCCCAAATCGGTGGTCTCATCGTTCCAGTAGAAGGTCAGTTTAAAACCCCGAACATGGGCTGAAGCGGGCGGGAGAGACTACGACGCCGTCGGCGACCACCGCCCCTGAACCGTCTCTCCTGTTTCCGTACCGGGTGCGCCCGGGGCAGGCGTCGATCCTCCGCGAAGTGACCGCGGTCAGCGAGCGAGGCGGCGCGCTCCTGATCAATGCCCCGACGGGCAGTGGAAAAACAGTGGCAACCCTCGCGCCGTTGCTCGAGCACGCCACCCGCGCCGATCACAAGATCATCTACCTCGTCCGCACGCACTCCCAGGAGGTTCAGGTGCTGCACGAAGCGCGCATGATCGCGCACCGGCTCGAGCAGCCCCTCCTCGCGGTCGGTCTCCAGGGGCGCGCCGGGCGTTGCTTCCTGCTCGAGAACGTCGCGGAAGTGAAAGGAGCGACCGCGGAGGAGCACGGGAAACTGTGCGCTGACCGAAAGCGCGCCACCGAACGGGCGATGAAGGGCGAGCTCCCGCTCGCTCCCCCGACCGAACTCCCCGAAGGCGGCGAGATCGACCTCACCGACCTCGACGGGTGCCCGTACTATGCCCGGGTCCTCCAGTCCGACCTCGAGGGCCTCATCGAGCGGTTCAGCGCGAAGCTGCCGAGCCCGACGGAGTTCGAGAACTACTCCCGGGAGGAGAATCTCTGCCCGTACGAGCTCTCGAAGAAGCTCGTCCCGCACGCCCGCATCGTCACCGCGCCCTACGCCTTCTTTTTCCACCCGCACATTCGCCGCTCGCTCTTCGACTGGCTCGGCGTCGGTCCCGAGCGCGTCGACCTCGTCGTCGACGAGGCCCACAACCTTCCGAACCACCTGCGCGAGCTCACGACCGTCTCGCTGCCGCAGGAATCCGTCCGCCGCGCCCGAGCGGAGGTCGCGGAGCGCGGGGACTTCCAGTTGCCCGACGGCCCGAGCGCCACTCGATTCTTCGATATCGTCGGCGCCGCGGTCGAGGAATTGATCCAGGCACTCGCCCGGGAGGACGATGCGATCCTGCCCCCCGGAGTCTTCGAGGACGCCCTACTCACCTCGCTCGGCGGAACTTCGCATCGGCTCGACACCTGGCTCGGTGCGCTCGCGACGTGGGGGGAGAATCTCAAGGAGGAACGTCGTCGGGAGCGGCACCTCCCACGGTCCTGGGCGCACACCGTCGCCCTCACGCTCCTCTCGTGGCCGCAACTCGAACCGCCGGCCTACGTGAAGGTCGCCACGCGGTTGCCCCGTCCGGCGCTCGAGGCGTACTCCCTGGACGCCTCCGCGCCGGCCGCCCCCATCCGGGACTGCCACCTGTCGGTCCACATGTCCGGGACGCTCGCCCCGCTCGAGGAGTACCGAGATTCCCTCGGACTCGGAGCGGAAGCGAAGATCCTCGACGTGCCCTCGCACTTCCCGCCCGAGAATCGGAAGATCCTCTACGACCCGACCGTCACGACGCGGTTCGAGGAACTTCGTTCCGACCCCCGCGCGATCACCCGGCTCGCGGACCGCCTCGTGGAGGTGCTCCAATCGCTGCCGGTGAAGACGGCGGTCTTCTTCCCGAGCTTCGAACTGATGCAGCGGGTCCTCGAAGCGGGTCTCCAGTCGCAGCTCCCCGGCAACGTGTTCATCGAGTACTCGAAGCTCCCGATGGGCGACCTCTGGCGGTCGATCGAGGGGTGGAAGAAGGACCCGGAAGGGACCGTTCTCCTCGGCGTCGCCGGGGGCCGGCTGTCCGAGGGGATCGACTATCCGAACCAGGAACTCGAGGCGGTCGTGATGGTCGGCATCCCGTACCCGCGGCCGACGGCGAAGCTCGAGGCCCTCCGAAGGTTCCTCGACTCGAAGACCGGGAAGGGCTGGGAGTACACGGTCGAAGCGCCCGCGGGCCGGGCGATCCTCCAGGCGTGCGGCCGCATGATCCGTTCCGAGAACGACCGCGGCATCGCGATCATCCTCGACCGACGAGCGCCCGCGTTCGCGAAGATATTGCCCGGTCTCGAACCGATCCAGAACCTTTCCCACACGACGCACGCGTTCTACGGTCGCCGGGCCCGGTGGTCGAAGACCGCGAGTCGCGCCCCCGGTACCGAGCGACACGGTGACACGCCCGTGCCGGGCCACAACGAATAAGTGCGGGTTCGCGGCCTTTCGAGTCGCCGTGATCATCACCCGGACGCCGCTCCGCATCAGCTTCGCCGGTGGGGGGACCGACCTTCCGAACTTCTATCGCCCGTATGACGGCGGGGCGGTCGTCAGCGCGGCGATCGACAAGTACATTCACGTCATCGTGAACACCAAGTTCGACAAGTCGATCCGCGTCGCCTACTCCCACACCGAGAACGTCGACCAGCTCGGACAGCTGAAGCACGAGCTGGTCCGGGAGGCGATGAAGGCCACCGGAGTCCTCGAGCAGGTCGAGATCCATTCGATCGCGGACATTCCGTCCGAGGGAACCGGGCTCGGCTCCTCCTCGACCTTCACGGTCGGACTCCTGAACGCGCTCCACGCGTTCCGCGGGGGGTTGAAGAATCCGGGGGAGCTCGCGGCCGAGGCGTGCCAGATCGAGATCGATACTCTCGGGGGCACGGTCGGAAAACAGGACCAGTACATCGCCGCGTACGGCGGAGTCCAGCATTTTGAGTTCCGGGCCGACGATTCCGTACGGGCGACCCCGATCCCGCTGAGCCCGAAGGAACGCGACGTGCTCAGCGAGCACCTCTCCCTGTTCTATACCGGTGTCACGCGGAAGGCGGAGGGGATCCTGAAGGACCAGGACTCCCGGACGGCGAAGAACAAGGACGCCCTGTTCCGCATGCGCGACCAGGCCGGCGAGGCGCGGAACGCCCTACTGGCGCGCGACTGGGAAGCGCTGGGACGTCTGCTCGACGAGGGATGGGAGCTCAAGCGGTCGCTCTCCTCGGGGATTTCCAATCCGCAGATCGACGAGTGGTTCGCCGCCGCGAAGCGCGCCGGCGCGTTCGGAGGGAAGATCACGGGAGCCGGTGGGGGCGGATTCTTGCTCCTCGTTCACCCGCCCGAGAGGAGCCGTCAAATAGCGAGCGCTCTGTCAACGCTCCTGCGCGTACCGGTGCGCATTACCCTCGAGGGTTCGCAGATCCTGGGAATCCACTGATGAGCGACACTCCCGGCCTCGAGGCGTACACGAAAAAGTATCTCGACGAGGCGAAAGCCGCGCTCGCGGAGCCGTATCTTCAGGACGCGATGCGCCAGATCGTCCCGATCTTGGTGCGGGCGCGGCGCGAAGGTCGCACCGTCTTTTTCTTTGGGAACGGCGGGAGCTCCTCCGCGGCGTCGCATTTCGTGGTCGATATCTCGAAAGTCGCCGCCCGGGGCCCGGGTCGGCGGATCAAGTGCGTCGGGTTGAGCGACAACATCCCGAGCATGACCGCGTGGGGGAACGACTCCGACTACTCCGTGATCTTCTCCGAGCAGCTCAAGATCCTCGCCGAAAAGGGCGATGTGGCGTTCGCGATCTCGGGCAGCGGGAACTCCCCGAACGTGCTGAAGGCGGTCGAGGCGGCGAAGGAGATCGGCGTCACGACGATCGGACTCACGGGCATCGGTGGCGGGAAGCTGAAGGGAATGGTCGATGTACCGGTCGTCGTCCCGTCCAACAGCATGCAGCACACCGAAGACGTCCACGTGACGCTCCTGCACCTCCTCACCGCGTACCTCCGAGACGAGGGACCGATCTCCGACCGATGATCGTCCAGGTCCGGGACTACATGGTGCTCGAAGTCGAGCATCTCCGGGACACTACCACGGTCCGGGAAGCGATCGAGAAGCTCAGCCGGAGCCGCCACCACGGTCTTCCGGTCACCGACGCGTCCGGGAAACTGGTCGGTTTCGTCAGCGCGAAGGAACTGCTGCGTCACGCGAGCGAGGGGTCGACGCAGCTCTCCCGGATCATCCGACCGGGGACGTACACGGCGAGCCCGGAGACCGGGCTCGATGACGCTGCCCGCATCATGTTCCGGTTCGGCCTGCGCGACCTGCCGATCATCGGCGAAGACGGCCGGCTCTGCGGGATCCTCTCGAATCTCGACATCGTCCGCTCCCACTTCGAGCGCGCGTCGCCGGCGAAGGCGGACACTCTGATGAATCTCCTCTCGAAGCGCTACGAGCTTCCGTTCTCGTTCCACCGCGGCCTCGTACCGATCGAAAAGCTGACGCCGACCCAGTGGAAGGTGTACGAGGACGAGCTCGCAGGACGTCGCTACGAGCTCGAGCGTGGGTTCGCCGAGCCGGTACTCGTGGTGCAGAAGGGCGATGCGTGGATCCTCGTCGACGGCCACCACCGCGCGCTCGCCGCACGGGAGATGGGACTCGCGCAACTCCAAGCGTTCATCCTGACGTGCGATCGCCCCGAGGAGTTCGCGCGCTCCGAGACCGGATTCGAGAAGCTGGCCCGCGAGCACAATCTGCACACGGTCGACGACATCCAGATCGACCAGACCGCCCAGCACCCGCTCATCGAGGTGACGACGCAGCTCCTGCGTAGATTCGAGTCGGGAGCGGCGCGGCATCCGGTCCCGTCGGACTAGCCGACGCCCGGTCCCTACCTCCCGAATAAGAAACGACTCCGCTCTCCCGACCGGAGCGAGCATGCCGATTCCCCTTCCCCCCTTGGGGGTGAACGCATCGCTCGCTCCGTTCGCCGCGATCGCGATCATGATGATCGGGATCACGATCTTTGTCTTTGGCAAAGTGATGCCGAGCGACGGCCGACCGCCGCTGATCACGCAGCTCGCGCTCGCCCTCGCCGTGATCGGCGGTGGGAGCGTGCTCCTGCTCTCGCTCGTCTTCGTCTTCATCAACCCCGACGGAACGGCCGCGTGGACGTTCGTCCTCCTCGCGTTCAATTTCATGATGATGGGGCCGGCCGGGCTCTGGTTCATCGGTCTCATCGTCTTCCGCGATCGCCGCGTCGGTGCCCGCGAGTGGACGTGGCCGGTCGCGATCGCGGCGATGACGACCGGGTCGGAGGTGCTCATGGGATTCCTCTTCGCCCTCGGCAACGAGGGCTCGACCCTCCCGGTCCTGAACACCCTCGCGCGGGGGGTTTCCTCGGTCTGGTTTTTCTGGTCGATGGCGGCGATCATGGCCGCTCTCGTGGTGTGGGCCCCGCTCGCGCGGTTCGAGCGGAACGCCCTCGTGGGTCTCACCCTCTCAGCGGTCGTTGGGCCGTGGGTCACATCGTATCCGGTCGTCGGCGGGGCGGCGATGACCGTTCTGATGGGCGGGCTGTTCGGCTATCTCATCTGGGCGATCGTGCGGCGAGACGTGGTACGGAACGATGACTTCGGGCTGCTCAGCGGCCTCGGGGCGGCCTTCCTGGCGATGACGATCGCCGGGCTTTCGCTGGTCGTGACGTCCGGCGCGCCCGGGTCGGTCCTCGCATTCGGGGGGGTGATGGCCGTTGTGATGAGCGTCGAGATCGCCTACCTGCTCCGTCGGTTCTACGTCGGGTCGCCCGAGCGCCCGTGGATCGCGCGTACGTCGTCCGATGCGGACGAGCCCCCCGCGGCGCGCGACGCGATCCCGTCCGGCCTGGGGGAAGTCCGCGCCCGGGAGGCAGTTGGGCTCGGCGGTCGCTGACGTCAATCCAATTCTAACGTCACGCATATCAACGGCGTCCGGGTCCGAGCGCCGCCGAGGAACGTTGACCGACGCGCGGCCTCATCGACTCTCTCCGTCCGTCCGGAAGGCGATGCCGTGGTTCCTCGCGGCGCTTCTCTGCCTCTCGCTGGGGATCCCGTCCGCCGGAGCGCTCGCCCGTGCCCCGTCCGCTCCGTCGATCGGCTTCGGTCACCCGGAATCCGGGAACGTGAGCTCCGTCGTCAACATGACCGACGCGCCCGCGTTCACCCCGCGTTCCCTGAGCGCCAACGTGAGTTCCACCCTCGCGGTCCACCTCGTGAATCAGGGCGAGTACAACCATACGTTCACCGTCAGCAAGGTCCCGGACGTCGTTCTCAACACCTCGTGGTCGCCGTCGTCGCTCTCTACGTTCTTCAAGACGAACGGCTCGCTCGCGAACGTATCGGTGGCGCCGGGCCAAAGCGCGTGGGCGAACATATCGTTCAACGCGTCGGTCGGCGGGGACTCGTTCGAGTTCGTCTCGCTGGTACCGTACCAGTTCCAGGCCGGTATGTGGGGATTCATCAACCTCACCGTCAGCGGTCCGGGGACGATGCTCCAGGAGAACACGACCGACTCCTACTCGTTCGTGCCGGACGTCCTGTATGTCCCCAACGCGACGCACTATCCGATCGTTATCGACGTGCTCGTGACGAACACCGGGGCGCTCGGGCACACGTTCACGGTCTCCTCCCTATCCAATTACACGCTCTCCCCCGCGAACTTCTCCACCACCTTCGCGGTGAACGCACCACTCGTGAACGCACCCGTGCCGTCCGGCGCCGGGAGTACCGTGTGGGGGAACTTCACCGTCAAAGCGGCGGGCGTCTACCAGTACATTTGCACCATCTCGGGCCACTTCGCGAATGGGATGACGGGAGATCTCTACGTCGGAGTCCCGCCACCCCCACCCGTCCCGGCGCCGAGTACGGCGATCGTGGATACTTGGGTCCTCGTCGGCTCGGGGGTTCTCCTCGGGATCGGGGTGTTGGTGGCCGTGGTCGCCGCGTACGTCGGTCGCTTCCCGAAGGCGCCGGGCGCTTCCGAGAAACATCACTGAGGGTCCCGGGGCGAGCCGGCCGACGCCCAGTTTCCCGTCCGCCCACCTTCCGAAGAGACGTTGACTCCGGTCCCGGTCCGACCCCGGTTCGGGTTACGTGATCGCCAGGAACGACCGCATCGTTCCGTGGAATTCACCGCAGAACTCCGTGCACTGGATCAAGTACTGAGTGCCCGCTGCCACGTTCGGGACGCTGAACGCAAACTGGTTCACCCGCCCGGGAATCGCGTCGATCCGTACCCCGAGCTGCGGGATGTTGAACGAGTGGATGACGTCGGCACCGGTGACGTTGATTTGGACGACGGCGCCCGGTGGCGCCCATAACTCCCCGCCGCTCACCGTGTTCGTCTGAGGGTCGTACGACGAGTTGAACGCTGTCCCGTTCTGGTAGATGAACTCCCAGTACCACTGATGGCCGATCACCTCGACATATTCGGTCGGGTCGGACGGAAGCGCATCGATCTGGTAGAGCAACACCGTGGAGTACGCGGCGACGCCGGCGAGTAACACGACGACCGCGAGCGTCCAGGCGACTTCGTACTTGTTAACCATGGCGTCGCCTCCGAGTCGTCGGGTCTCGGAACCGCCAGACGGAGTAGACGAGGAACGCGTAGGTGATCAGCGCGCCGGCGACCGTCAGCGCGAGCATGACCCACAGCAGCGGACTGGTGAGTTGAAGGTCGGTCTCTCCGCCCGTCGCCAGCAGGGCGGGGAACGCGAGCGCGGGGACCACGGCGGCCCGAGAGGACCCCCCCGCGATGGGGCCTCGATTCCACACGGTCGCGAAGGGGGGGGCCGAGCTACATATGCCCCGCGTACGAACCGCAGCGAGCGACCGTGCTCGCACCTCCGTTCGCCGAGTTCGAGAAATTCGTACGGAGGGGGTTTGAATCGCACGCTCCGTCCCGCGTCCGTTTGAGCGCCGACGTTGCGAGCGTGAGCCGGACGAGTGTCCGCAGGGCCGTGGTGGCGTTCGTCGTCGTGGTCCTCCTCGTAGGGAGCGGCTCTCTGTTCCTGGTTGCCAGCGCCCCCGCGCGAGCGGCGTCCGCGATCGATGACACCGGCTCGTCCTCGTTGGCGGTCACCGCGGAACCCGGGTACGCGTTCACCCCCAACGGCATCGGAAACCTTCCCACCAATACGTCGATCACCGTGACGTTCACCGACAACGACAACGTGCCGCACACGTTCACGGTCATTGGTGTTCAGGGTTGGGTGATCCCGCTCGATATCCGGCAGAGCGATTTCGACACGCTGGTGTGGGGTTCCACTCCGAAGGTCCTCGTCAACGCGAACGCCACGGGGACCGATCAGGTCACCGCGACGTTCACGTCCCCGGGAAAGGGCTGGTACGAATTCGTCTGCACCGAGCCTGGACACTTCCAGTCGGGAATGTACGGTTTCGTGGCGTTCGGAGAACCGGTGCCCGCGAACCTGAGCGTTACCCCCGCCGACACCGACCCCGGGATTGCCGTGTTCATCATCGTCGGGACGATCGTCAGCCTCGTGATCATCGCGCTCGTCCTCGGATTCGTCGTCGGTCGGCGACGCGGAAGCTCGGACGAAATGGCGCCCCAGCGGCTCGGATACCTCGAGCCGGACGACGAACCGGAGGCTTCATCCGACGCGATGTCTTCCCCCACCTCGTCCGACGAACCTCGGGGATAATTCGAAGCGCAACGCTCAAATGGGACCCCCCGTATAACCTACGGACCTTGTAGTAGGTTCGGGGAAACTAAATGGCATGGGGAGCACCCAGTCGGGAGCGGCGCGTACTGAAGGCCGGACACTCGTCGATCGCGGTCACCCTGCCCAAACCGTGGGCGGAGGCGATGAACCTTCGACCGGGCGACCTGATCGTTTTTGACCAGAACGACGACGGCACGCTCTACCTGAAACCCGCCCCATTGCCCGGTGCCGTTGCGAGCGGAGCTCCCTACCTCGTGACCGCCCGATCGTTCGACACCCCCGGCGTCCTCGAGCGGCTCGTCGTCGGCGCGTACCGCGTCGGCCACGATGCGATCGAGATCCGCACGGACGTGCCCCTCGCTGCGGAGCGCGTCGAGGAACTGTTGACGACCGCGCGGGGGCTGCTCGGCGTGTCCGTCGTGGCGCAAGAGCCGACCCGCGTCGTGCTCCAGAATTTCATCGACCCGTCGAAGTACGGGTTGCCGCAGCTTGTGCAGCGCATGAAAATGATCCTGGTCGCCTTCCTCGAGGAGACCGAGGAGGTCCTCACCCGACGCGCTCGGAGCCGGCGTATCCCGACGCTGGACGAGGAAGCGAACAAAGTGCTCGCGCTCCTCGTCCGCCAGCTGTTCCTCGCGAGCCGAGACTGGTCGCTCGCGCGCCGCATCGGGAGCCCGGACCCGCGCCAGTTGCTCGAATGGCGCGTGGTCGTCCACGCGCTCGAGGAGCTGTCGGAGTTGTTCTCCGCCACGCTCCGCACGATGAACGACGAGGCCGGCAAGCTGCCCGCGGGCTCCGCCAACGCGCTCGCGGCCGTCCTGCCCGACATGAAGGTCCACCTGAAGACCGTCGTGGAGACGCTGATGCATCCGTCCCTCGACCACGCGTGCGAAGTGTACTACGAGACGACCCGGCTCGCGGCCGCGGTCGAGGTCGCGGCGGACAAGCGCGGAAGCCCCACGGCGAAGGGCGGACTCCGGGAGGCGTCCCTCCTGTTGGGACGCGGCGCGGGATGCCTTTCCCTGCTGGCCGAGGTCGCGATCGACCGCGCCGTTTCCACCGGAACCGAGACGGTGATGGTCGAAGCCGCGTAGTCGGTTTATCTACCTCGAGTAGGGATTGTCCCAACCACTTCGGTCGTCCCGTACGAACGCCATATCGTCCCACTGACCGGTCGTGCCGCCGAGGCGCGATCGTGTTCGATTCTCTCGACGACTGGTTGATCATTGCCGTAGTGGCCGGGATCCTGTTCTACGGGTCCAGTAAGATCCCGCAGCTGGCCCACAGCCTCGGACGGTCCGTCGGGGAATTCAAGAAGGGCCGCATCGAGGTCGAACGGGAGATCAAGGCCGAGGCCGCCACGGCGAACGCTCCCTCGGCGCCCGGTCCGAGCCACTAGACCGATCGGCCGAGCCGCATGCGCGAGGCCCGAGAGAACCGAACAATCGAATCCTCCCGCCGGGAGACGGGGGCGAGGTCCTCCCCGGAGGTCCCGGGTGACTGATGGGCGATCTCGACCGCATCCTTTCGATCCTCCAAGAGGTCCGACGCCGGGTCGTCCGCATTGGCATCGTCTTCGGGGCGATCTTTGGCTTCCTCCTGTTCTTCGAGTTGAAGCCGTTCCGGCTGACGCTGCTCGGGGTCTCGGTACCGTTCGCCTACCCGTGGCCGAACCCGTTCTACAACATCGCCGCGCAGTTGTTCATCGCGATGCGGAACTGGATGCTTCCGCCCAACGTCGAGCTGCTGAACGTCGGCGTCGGCGACTCCATCATGGTGCAGATGGAGATCGGCCTGCTCGTCGCACTGATGCTCTCGATGCCGTGGATCGTCCACGAGGTCGGAGCGTTCCTCGTACCGGCGCTGCGGAAGAACGAGCGTCTCCTGCTCCGGCAGATCGGGATCCCGGCGACCGCGCTGTTCGCGGTCGGGACCGCGGTCGGTCTCGTGTGGATCACGCCGTTCACGTTCAAGCTCCTGTTCTATTACGTCGCGGCGGACGGGCTCGCGCCGGTGCTCGGCGTGCAGGACTTCGTCACGTTCGCGCTGCTCTACTCGCTCGCGTTCGGGATCGTCTGCGAGCTACCGGTCTTCATCTACGCCCTGACGCGGCTCGGCGTCGTGAAGGCCGCCGCGTGGAGAAAACACTGGCGCGGCGCGGTTCTCGGGGCGCTCGCCTTCGGGATGATCATCACCCCGGACAACTCCGGCATCACGATGCTGCTCATCGCGACGCCGATGATCGGGTTGTACTTTGGCGGGGCCTTCTTCGCCGCCCGCTGGGAGCGCCACCGCGCGTCGCCGCCGACGCCGCCCCGGCTCGCGGCGGGGGCGGGGGGTAGCTGATGGCGCTGTTCTCCGACATCGACTGGGTGATCCTGGTCGCCGCGGTCGCGTTCCTCTTCCTCGGCAAGGACAACGGGCAGCTGCTCCGGACGCTCGGTCGTTGGTACGCGCGGGCGGGCAAGCTGAAACAGGAACTGCTCGCGGAGTTCACGAAGGCCGCGGACATCCCCCTCCCGGTCAACGGGCCGCTCTCGATCCGAGGGGCCCTCCTCGGGCTCGACCCCACCCCGACGCATGCCACCGGGATCCCCGCCGCGGTGACCACCGCGCCGGGACCGGCGCCTCGTCCGCTCGAGCCCGCGTGGATCCCCTGGACCGGAGGTTACCCGACCCCGACCTGGTCGATGACGCTCCCCGCGGTCGTCGACGAACGGGAGGTGATCCGGTGACCCTCTCCGCCGACCAGATCGTCGACATGACCGAGGTCCTCGTCATCCTGATGGGGATCGGGATCACCTGGGCGGTGTACCACGGGAGCGACCGGGCCGAGCTCCCGGGCGATGCGACCGTTCCGGACCCGCACGAGGCCGACGACGCGAAGCCGAACACGGAAGGGAGGACCCTCTCGTGATCGGCGGACCCAGTTGCGCGGACTCCTGCCCGTTCCAGTCGCCCCGGAACACGGACCTCGGCTTCCCCGTCGGACAGCTCCGCCGCGTCGCCGCGGTCGACCCGGACGCCGACGTCGATGAGACGAAGCGGAACGTCCTGAAACTCCTCGCGGTCGCGGGACTCGTCGGGGCGGGCGGCGGCGGACTGGTCGGCGGAACGCTCCAGTACATTCAGCCGCCGACGGTCGGGATCTCGAGCTACCCTCGCACGCAGCTGCTCGACGTGGACGGTTCGGCGCTGACCGTGAACAAAGTGGAGAGCGAGTACAACGTGGGGACCGGCACCCTGATTTTGTTCAACTATCCCCTGCGGAACGAGCCGAACTTCCTCCTCAATCTGGCCCCGATGAACCCCGGGCCTCCGAGCCCGACGAACCCGGGGGCGGCGAACGTTCCGTTCGGGGTCGGCAGCACCAACTCGATCGTGGCGTACAGCGCGATCTGCCAGCACCTGGGGTGCCCCGCGCCGGCGATCGCGTACTATCCGCCGGGGACGTGTCCCCAAACGTTCCCGTCGAACAGCAATCCCACCGGCGCCTTCTACATTCACTGCTCCTGCCACGGCTCGACGTACGACGTCACCGACTCCGCGAACAATCTCACCGGGCCGGCCGTCATCCCGCTGCCCCAGGTCGTTCTCGACGTCGACACGAACGGCAACATCTACGCGATCGGGATGACCCCGAACAGCGCGCCGATCAACGGCCACCTGAACACGCTCCAGGGGGACTACGGCGTCGGCACGACCTCCCAACTCGCGAAGGAGACGCCGGTCATCCTCTGCAGTTTCGGCCAGAAGTCGTAGGAGGTTCGTGAGTGTCGTTCTCGAACTGGTACAACCGGACCCTCAACAAGCTCTGGGGGTTCGTCGAGGACCGGACGTCGATGAAAAAGTGGGCGTTGCGCCCACAGCCCGAATTCACGTTCAAGCCGTCGTACTGGACCGGCGCGTTCGTCGTCAACGCGTTCCTCTACCAGGTCGTCTCGGGGATGCTCCTGCTCCTGTACTACCAGCCGAGCACCAACACCACGCTCACCGCGTGCGGCCAGCCGGTCGGGACGCAGTCGATCGCGCCGGCGGCGTGGTGCTCGACGTACTACATCATTCACTCGGTCCCGATGGGTCAGCTCCTTCTCTCGAGCCATCTGTACGGCGCGTACGCGATGATCTTCCTGATGTTTCTCCACTTTTTCCGGGGCTACTACCTCGGCGTGTACAAGGCCCCGCGAGAGTTCTCGTGGATGGTCGGCACGCTGCTCATGATCGTCACCATGGGCATGGGGTTCACGGGGTACCTGCTCCCCTACACCCAGATCTCCCTGAACGCGACGAACGTCGGCCTCGTCCTCGCGCTCCGGCTCCCGACCTTCGGTCCGCTCCTCGGTCCGTTCATCTTAGCGGACGGAACGTCGCAGGGGCTGCTCTCGCGGATGTTCGACGCCCACGTGCTCCTGTTACCGATCGCGCTCGCGGCGCTCCTCTACGCGCACATTGCGCTGTTCGAGTCGCACGGGATCGCGCCGCAGGCGACCTCCGACCCGCTCCAGCGGCGCCGGTTCACCGAGAAGGAGGACAAGCAGAGCGTGCCGTTCATGCCTCACATCTTCTGGTACATCACCAAGTGGGGCCTCCTCTACGTCGGCCTCCTCCTCGGGATCGCGGCGCTCTGGCCGTGGACGCTCGGCACCTACGCGGGGAACCTCGCCGCGGCCGGGGTCGTCACCGAGCCGGACTGGTACTTCCTCTGGCTGTTCAAGTTCGTCGACTTTGTGGGAGTGACGCCGGTGCTCGCGATCGGCGTCACCACCGTTCTGATGGCGTACATCCTGTTCCTCCCGTTCCTCGATCGGACGAAGCGGACGCACCCGCGCGACCGACCGCTGTTCATCTGGATCGCGACGAGCCTGCTCGGGTTCTTCATCCTCATGTCGGTCTGGGGCGGCGAAACACCCGGCGTCCAGATCCCGACCAACACGATCGTCACGACGATCGGACCGGTCTTCGGGGTGAACGCGGTCGTCACGCTGCTGTTCTACTGGCGGTACCGACGGAGCTACCTACGACGGCTGGCCGCGCGCGACGCGATGCTCCCCACCGCGCCCCCCGCACGGGCGAGCTCGCCCGCCTCCTCTCCCGTGGCCGTGACGGAGGCGAAGGCCGTTGACTGAGACCGCACCGAAGCCGGTCTGGAAGACCGGTTGGTTGTGGGGGATCCTCGCCGGCCTGCTGCTGGTCGGTACGATCGGCGCGGCGACGTTCGTCTACGGGCTCACCGGTCTCGTGGCGGGCGACGGATACTCGGTCATCACGCTCGTCCTCGGCGCGTTCGTGGCCGTGCTGGCCTTCCTGTTCCTCGCCGGGATCCTGTACCGCGTCGACAAGTACCGCGGGACCCCCCAACGGAGGGTCGAGCTCTTTGAATAGCGATGACCCGGCGCACGCCGAGTACGTGCGCCTGCGGCGGCGCCTCCTCGACCTCTACGACGGCGTCACGTACCTCATGCTCCTCGGGATCGCGATCCTGATCGTTTACTGCATCCGCCTCGGTTCGCTGACCAGTCCCGGAGCGCAGGAATCGTTCGGTCTCGCCGTCGGCCTCATGTTCCTCATGGCGGCGTTGATCGTCCACCTGGTGGACCGGACCTACCGTGTCTGGCCGCTCGGTCGCCGCTTCGCACCGACGCCTCCCGGGCCCGTCACGGCCCGGTCCCAGGCGCGGTTCCTGGCCGTCCTCACTTTCGTGGTCGCCGCGGCGGCGATCGCCTACGTGATCGGGAGCCTGTGGGCATGAGCGATTACACCCAACCGATCGCGCTCATCGCCGTCATTGCCGGGTTCGCCGGGTTCGTGATCTGGGCATTCTACTACCACGGGCCGTGGCTCGTCGGCGCGATCAAAAAGTGGCTGTTCACGACGGACCACCAGAAGATCGGCATCATGTACATCGTCACCGGCATCATGTTCTTCTTCATCGGCGGGATCTACGCGACACTGATCCGGACGGACCTCGGGTTCGTCCAGGGTCTCGGTCTCGATCCCCAGACGACCCTCGGCATCACGCCGGACGTCTACTCGACCCTGTTCACGATGCACGGGGTGCTGATGATCTTCATGTTCATCATCCCGACCCTCGCCGGGTTCGGGAACTACCTCGTGCCGTCGATGATCGGCGCGAAGGAGATGGCACTCCCGCGGATCAACGCGATCGCGTTCTGGATGATCCCGCCCGCCGGCATCATCCTGATCCTGTCGAACGCGTACGCGGGCTGGACGGGGTACGTCCCGCTCTCCCTCGAATCGTTCGGGCCGAATCCGTACGGCGTCGACCTGTGGATCCTCGGTCTCCACATTCTCACGATCTCGTCGATGCTCGGCGCGATCAACTTCCTCGTCACGATCCTGAAGCACCGGGCGCCGGGCGTGCACTACTGGAACATGCCGCTCTTCGTCTGGTCGACCCTGATCAACTCGGTCCTCCTGATCTTCGCCCTCCCGTCGCTCTCGATCGCGCTCACGTTCGTTCTGTCCGACCGGAACTTCGGGACGCATATCCTCGCCGACGTGAACGGGACGCCGCTCGGCGGGGCGTTGCTCTACCAGAACCTGTTCTGGTTCTTCGCGCACCCCGAGGTGTACATCATGGTGTTACCGGCGTTCGGGATCATATCGACCGTCTTACCGAAGCTCGCCCGGAAGGACATCTTCGGCTACGGTGCGATGGCGATCGCGCTCGGCGCCTTCGCGGTGCTCTCGTTCGCGGTCTGGGAGCACCACATGTTCGTGACGGGCATCTCGACGGACGTCCGGTTCGTCTTCATGCTCGCGACGTTCGCGGTCGCAGTCCCGTCGGCGGTCAAGGTGTTCAACTGGATCGCGACGCTCTGGGGCGGCCGAATATGGATGGCCGTCCCGATGTGGTTCTGCTTAGCGTTCATCACCGGCTTCATCATCGGCGGGCTCTCGGGCCTCTTCCTCGCGTCGATCCCAATCGACTACCTGTACCACGGGACGTACTTCGTGGTCGCCCACTTCCACTACATCCTGCTCGGCGGGACGCTAATGGCGATCTTCGCGGGGATCTACTTCTACTACCCGATCTGGACCAAGCGCTGGTACGACCAGCGCCTGGGACAGTTGCACTTCCTGCTCACCTACGTCGGCGTGAACGTGCTCCTGTTCCCGATGTTCATCCTCGGCGCCGAAGGGATGCCCCGCCGCGTCTACACGTACCTCTACCTCGGCAACTTCCAGGAACTGAACTTCATCTCGACGCTCGGTGCGTACATACTGGGGATAGGTCAGCTCGTGTTCGCGTACAACATGGTGTACAGTTACTTCGCCGGCGACCCGGTCACCACGGACGATCCGTGGGGCGAAGAGCTGACGGTCCGGGCCCGCGGACCGGTCGCAAAGCCGCTCCCGTCGAAGAGCCCGGCGCCGACGCCGGGGTCGGCGGTGGCTCCCGCGACCGCCCTCGAGACCCCGTAAGAGGACCATGCGCGGCCACGACCTGTTCCGCTACGCTGCCATCGCCGCCGTGGTGATGTGCTACGTCACGATCATCCTCGGCGGCAACGTCATCACGACGGACAATGGGCTGGCCTGCCCCGACTGGCCCACGTGCTTCGGGAACGGGAACTTCCTCCCCTCGTTCACCGGAGGCGCGGCGGTCGAGTGGAGCCACCGCGTCGCGGCGTTCTTCCTCTCGGTGAGCGTCCTCGTCCTGACGCTCCTCGCGGTCGCTTACGAGCGGGGCCGGAAGGCGCTGTTGCGCCTCTCGGGGCTCGCGCTCTCCCTCGTCGTGATGGAGGCCCTCCTGGGGGGCGTCATCATCGAGACGTCGCTGATGCCGGTGATCGTGTTGATCCATCTCGCGATCGCCACGGCGCTCTTCGGGCTCCTCCTGATCGTCGCGCTGATCGCGAATCTGAAGGAGATGCCGCGTCGCTGGATCGAGTGGGCCCGGCGCGCCGTGAACGAGCAGCCGGTGCCCCGGCCCCGACGCTCGGGGGAGGCCGACCCGTCCGCCGGTCGTTCGACCGACCGTCCCGTCGCCGTCACGGCCCCCCGGGAGACGTGACGCCGGGGCAGCCGGTGGGGGTCGCTCGATGGACACACCCTCAGAAACCTCGGTGAAATCCCCGCACCGCCGTGCCACGGTCGGCGACTTCGTCCAGCTCGCCAAACCCGGCATTACCGCGCTCATCTGCACGGTCGCGGTCGGCGGCTTCCTCCTCGCGGACCCGACCTCGATTGCGTGGGGCCGCCTCGCGATCCTCGTCGTCTGCGGCGCGGCCGCCTCCGCCGGCGCGGCGATGCTGAACCACTACCTCGACCGCGACCTCGACACCCGGATGAAGCGCACGCGCTCCCGCCCGCTGCCGGACGCCCGGATCACCTCCAGCACGCTCGTCGCCGCGCTCGGGCTCGGCTTCCTGGGGGCCGGCATCGGCGTCGCGAGCTGGCTCCTCAACCCGCTCACCGGATTCTCGATCCTCTTGGGCGGCCTCACCTACGTCGTCGTCTACACGGCGTGGCTGAAGCGCCGGTCGAGCTGGAACATCGTGATCGGAGGGTTCGCGGGAAGCGCGCCCGCGCTCGCCGGAGGCGCGGCGGCGGTCGGTTCGTGGACCCCCGGCGTGATCGCATTCGCCATCCTCGTGTTCCTGTGGACCCCGCCGCACTTCTGGAGCCTGGCCATCCTGCTGAAGGACGACTACGCGAAGGCGGGTCTCCCGATGCTGCCCCGGATGGACGATGTCGCTTTCTCGGGGAAGGTCGTCGTCGTCTCCGCAGCGCTCCTCGTACCGGCCGCCCTCCTGATGGGAACGACCGGCGTGTTGGCCTGGCCCGTCCTCGTCGTGCTCGTCGCGCTCGGGCTCCTGTTCGTCGCGTTCACCGCCCCGTTGTGGAGTTCGGTGACCCGCGCGACGGCCCGTCGCGGGTTCATCTATTCCGGGCCGTACTTACTCGCCGTGGTCGTGGCCATCCTCGTGAACGGCCCGCTCCTGCGGCTCGGATTCCCGGCGACGCTCTAACGCGGCCTGCAACTCGCACATCGAGCTTATTTCGACCGCGCGTCCTAGGTGGGCGTCCATGCCAGACTCCGACCGGGTCGGAGGCAACTCCGACCCTCAGCGCGATGCCGAGCTCGTCCTGAAGAAATTCGGGTTCTCTCGGGTCGCTCCCGCGAAGCGCAGCCCGCAGGCGAACGCCTCGTTCTGGGTCCAGGAGTCGGGCGTCCCCCGGCGCACGTTCCCGGTGTTTGTGGACCCCGTGGCCCCCTCGAACGTCGACCGGTTCGTCGCGGGCATGAGCGCGGCGGCCCCCCACCGCGCGATCTTCGTGGTGCCGAACGACCACGCCGCGGACGAGACGTGGGCTCGGATCACGACCCGCGACCCGTCGGCGATCGAGAACGAGGTCGCCGTCTTGGTCGTGCCCGCGGGGGACCGGGAAACTCCCACGCCGGCGCACTTCCACCTCCGCCTCGCAAGCCCCGCCGAGATCCTGCGGCTCGCGACCGGCATCGTCGTCGGCCTGTTCCGCCGAGCGGCCGCCCACGAGGAGTCCGGCCAGATCGACTTCGAAGAGATGCTGACGCTGCTGCGGCAACGGTTCGGGGTCGATGTGAACCGATCGCTGGGCGTCAAGTCGGACGAGGACGCGCTGTTCCTGCTCTACCAGCTCGCCCAGCGGGATTCCTACGCCCCCGGCGATCCGGGCACGAACCTCCACCTGCTCGTGCTGAAGCCGACCGGCCCCGCGGCCCGCCTGCCGTGGTTCGCGGCGTGATCCCGCACTAACCGAGTCATTAAGAATCGCGCCGGGGTCCGAGCGCCCGGAGCTCGCGTGTCGGAGTCCTCGGCGCCGTACCGTAACCCGTACAACGAGTCGCCGGGGAGCTCGATGCCCCCGGCGCACACGACGCCCGAGGAGGGGATCCACGAGATGTGGGCGTTCTTCTGGGTGACCGTGACCGCCGTCGTGATCATCGGCGCGGCCGGGCTCGCCGCGTGGCTCTACGTCCACGGCCACTAGCCGCGCGCGCGCTTCCCTCCGAGAAACCATTATCTAAGCCGTCTCGGTCCGCGCGCCACCGGCGCGGCGCGGGGCCGTGGGGTAGCTTGGTCCATCCTTCTTGCTTGGGGTGCAAGAGACTCCGATTCAAATTCGGACGGCCCCACCGGCCGCGCCGGAGGGGCCCCGCCCGACCGCTCATGTAGGGCGGCCGGCGTGGCCGACCGCCGATGCCGCGCCGATTTGTCAGCGAACGCCGGGCCGATCCGTACTATCGGGCGGCGCAGCGCG
>Ga0070761_10000273_pt1 | contig 34141 bp, 23 predicted proteins | sample HubBroMetageREF1_FD_66724 | JGI IMG/M metagenome (GOLD analysis project Ga0070761, IMG submission 66724) | Reference soil microbial communities from the Hubbard Brook experimental Forest, New Hampshire, USA - Hubbard Brook CCASE Soil... | ecosystem: Environmental > Terrestrial > Soil >... | reverse complement strand
CGGTGCGTGAGCTGTCACTCGCCAACGCTTACGCGGTGTTCCTGTCGGCGCCGCTCATCGTAGCCGCGCTCTCGGTGCCGCTTCTGGGCGAGCGCAGCAGTGCGCGCACCTGGCTCGCCATCCTCACAGGCCTTGCCGGCGTGCTCATCATGCTGCGGCCAAGTACGGCCGGCCTGGCATCCTGGGGTGCGCTCGCTGCGCTGATCGGCGCCATCGCCTACGCGCTGAGCGCCATCGCGGTGCGGGTGCTGACGCGCACCGAGTCCACTGCCAGCGTGGTTTTCTGGACCATCAGCTTCATGACCGTGATCGCGGCGCTGCTGGCCGCGCCCGGCTGGGTCGCGATCGCGCCCCGCCACTGGCCCTGGATCATTGCCATGGGGGTGGTGGCCGCCGTTGGCCAGAACCTGCTGACCCATGCATTTCGCCTCGCGCCGCCCTCGCTCGTGGCGCCGTTCGAGTACACCGCGCTCCTGTGGGGCATCGCCATCGACCGGATCATCTGGCACGTGCTGCCCTCGGCACGGGTACTGGTGGGCGGTGGCGTGGTTATTGCCAGTGGCTTGTTCCTCATATGGCGCGAGCGGGCGCAGGCGGCAGGCGAGCCATCCGGAACAGGCATGACAGTGGACCGTGGAGCAGGGCAGAATGCTGCCTCGATCGTCGACAGTGGAACACCGCGCCAACAAGAGGAAGACTCGCCATGAGCAACGCCGAGATCCGTGGACGATTCATCTGGCACGAATTGCTGACGACCGACACCGCCGCTGCCGCGGCGTTCTATCCGCGCGTGCTGCCGTGGCGGACTCAGCCTTCGAGCATGCCCGGCTACACCATCTGGATGGCGGGCCAGACCCAGATCGGCGGCCTGATGGCGCTGCCCGCGGAAGCCGCCGGCGCGCCGCCACACTGGTTGCTGTACATCGGCACGCCGAACGTGGACGCCACCTGCGCGCAGGCGCAGGGGCTCGGAGCGAAGGTGCTCAAGGCCGCCCTCGATATCCCGAACGTCGGGCGCTTCGCGGTGCTGGCTGATCCGCAGGGCGCGACGTTCGCCGTATTTACTCCCGGCGCGGGCCTGCCTCCCGGCGCGGCTCCCGCGCAGGGCGGCTTTTCCTGGCATGAGTTGGCTACCACGGACGTCACGTCCGCGGCGCGTTTTTACGGTGAGCTGTTCGGCTGGCGTAAGGGGCCGGGACATGACATGGGCGCGACCGGCGTCTATCAGCTCTTCGAGCACGCCGGCAAAGAGGTGGGTGGCATGTGCAACGTGCAGGGCCCCGCGACTCCACCGTCGTGGTTGAGTTACGTCCACGTCGCCGATTCCAACCGCGCGGTCGCCGCCGCCAAGGCGGCCGGCGGACGACTGCTGCACGGCCCGATGCAGGTTCCGGGCGGCAGCTGGATCGCACTCTTCATGGATCCGCAGGGCGGGGCGTTCGCGGTGCACGAAGTGCCGCGCACTGTGAGCCAGCCGAAGCCTGCGGCCGCTGCACCGCATTCCGCGGCGGCAGCGCCGAAACCCGCAGCGCCGCACAAGGCGGCGGCCGCGAAGAAACCGGCGAAGAAGAAAGCGGCGAAGAAGAAAGCAAAGCCCAGGAAAGCGACTAAGCGTAAGAGCGCCCGCAAGGCGCCGGCGAAGAAGAAAGCCGCGCGTCGTCGCGCCGCGCCGAAGAAGCGCCGCGCCACGCGCGCAAGACGCAAGCGCTGACGGCGGGCCGTCGGTGAGCTAGACCCGCACGAGCGGCCGGCCGAAGTTCCCGCCCTGCATGGCGAGCAGCAGGTGCGCGGGGGCGTTGGCGAGCCCTTCGACGATGTGCTCTTTCGCGGCGATGCGGCCGGCGCCGTGCCAGGCAATCGCTTCGCGCAGGAACTCGCCGCGCCGGTGTTCGTAGCCGCGTGTGCTGACACGCAACACCTGCACGCCGTCTTTACCCGCCTGGTAACCACCGCGGCGCAGCAGCGCTTCAGGATCCGAGGCCGGTACGTTGTTCTGTACGATGCGCGCGCCGGGCGCGAGGTGGCGGCCGGCGACGATGCTGTCCGAGAGCGCGCCTCCCACGCTATCGAAATACACATCCACTCCATGGGGCGCGAGTTGCTGTAGCCGCGCGCTCACATTCTCCGCGCTGTGGTTGATGCAGGCAGTGATGCGCGCGTGGCGCGTCAGCCAGTCGCACTTCTCCCGCGTGCCGGCAATTCCTATGGCGCGCGCGCCCTTGAGCATGGCGATCTGTCCGGCCATCGTGCCGGCGGCGTTCGCTGCGGCGGACACCAGCACGGTTTCCCCGGGACGCAGCCGCGCCGCATCGAGCAGGCCAAAATAAGCAGCCATGCCCGGCGCCCCCAGCACTCCCAACGCGGTCGAGGCAGGTGTCTGGCCCGGATGGAGCAGCCGGGCGTGCTGGCCGTCGGAAACGCACAGCTGCTGCAAGCCGCAATCGAGCTCCACGAGGCTGCCGACACCGAAAACATCATGGCGCGAGTCGATCACCTGCCCGACCCCGCGCGCCGGCACCAGGTCGCCGGGCCTCACGGCCGCAGCTGAGCCGTTCTGCGGCGCAAACAGAAAGGGATCCAGCGCCAGCCAGATCGCCCGCGCGAGAAAGGCGCCATTGGTAAGAGCCGGCCGCGGCGCCTCGGTCAGCTCCAGGTCAGCCGGTTCGGCAGGCGGCCGCCTGAGCCGTATCTGCAGGTTGGAGGACAGCGCCGTCACGCTACTGCGTCTGCGCTTCCGCGGCGCGCCGCTGTTCTTCCGCCACCCGGTTGGCCTCGTCGAGCTGTTCCCGGACGTGCTCCTCGGTGCGTCGCGCCTGGGCGGCCTGCTGCGCTTCGGCGGCTGCGCCCCCCGCGGCGGCCGTGCCGGTTTCGGCCAGGCCGCAGCCGTTGAGGGCGGCAAGCAGGAGCGAAAACGCAATGGCGTAACGCATGACTGCCAATTTACCCGCCCGGACACGTTACGCAAGTGCGGCTGCGATCGTGGCAATATTGTTTACATGCCGAAAGAGACTATCCGCCGCGCCAGCGTCGTTCCCGAACCGCGTGTGCGCCGCGGTTACTTCGAATGTCGTTACGGCCAGCTTCACGTCCACCACGTCATGCCCGGCGGCGGCGGCTTCGAGGAAGCCACGGCACTTTTGTGTCTGCACGACCTCGGCGCCTCGGCGCGCGTGTTCAGCCGGTTTCTGACGCTGGTGGGACGGGACCGCTCGGCGTACGCGCCGGATCTGCCGGGCTGCGGTGAATCCGATCCGCCACCGCAGCCGGCGCGGCCCGCGGACTACGCCGCCGCGATTGGCGACTTTCTGGACAGCATGCGGTTGCGGCAAATCGACGTACTTGGGTCGCGCGGCGGAGCGCTGCTGGCGACCGAGCTTGCCGCCACGCGCCCCGCGCAGATCAGACGCGTGGTGCTGGTGTCGGTGCCCGCGGGCGAGCCGGCGGTGCACTATCCTTGGCGCGAGCGTCTCGCAAGCCTCAGTCAGCGTGTGTTGGTGCTGCGGGTGCACGATGACCTTTGGGATGCGACCGCGCGCGTGCGCGAGGTATTGCCGGCCGCGCGCCTCACGGAGCTGCGCGATCCCGGCGCTGAACCCTTCACCAGTGCCCCCGCTGAGGTTGCCGAGGCGGTGCTGGACTTCACACGCGGCTAGGTTTTACGGGACCCTTCTCACAATTTTTTTCGCAGGCCGGCGGCCCCGTCCACCGGCGGCGCTAGACTCCTGCAGTTGTGCCCGCACCCCCTGCACCATTAGTCGCTGACCTGGAAAGCACCGCCGAGCTGCCGGTGCTCGATCCGGCGGGCGAGCCGCCTGAGCAAGCCGCGCTGTCAGCGCCGGACGCGCAGGCGGACGCGCACCACACGGAAACCTGGGTCATGCCGCACCCGGCGCACGTGCCGCGTGTGCTGCCGGCCGACCCGCCGGCCGCCGACGAGCTACGCGCGCGGCTCGAGACCAGCCTGCCGGCGGCGCTCGGGCAGCTGCGCGACATGCAGGAACTGCTCGCCGCCAAGGAGGAGCGCGCCGCCCAACTGGAAGACGCGCTGCAGGAGGCGCACGAGATTGTGCAGCGACAGCTGGAACAGCTGCGCGCCGGGCACGAGCAACTGGCAGCCGCGCTCACACAACAGCGTGTCGAACTTGATGCCGCGCAGCATGCTGCGCGCGCCGCCGCCGAACAGCGCAGCAACGAACTCAGCGACGAACTGGCGCGGACGCACGCACTGCTGAGCGCGCTAACCGTACGCGCCACGCAGCTGCAGCAGGAGCTCGATATCCGCGCGGCCGAAGCCCGCGCGCACCAGAGCGCCGCGCTCGAACGCCGTCAGGCGCTGGTGGCAAGCGAACGCGCGCACGCCGCCACCCTGCGCGAGCTCAACGCCGAGCGCGAACGCAACGCGCTGTGTCTGGAGTCGCTGCACCGTACCGAAAGCCGACGCCAGATATTGCACAGCGTAGTGGCGGACCTGCAGCGCGAAATCGACGGGCACGAGACGTCGCTGGCGCGTCTCGGCAATGAGCTCGTGAGCCGCGACGCGCGCGCGCGCGAGCAGGACGGCGAGCTCATACGGCGTGACGCGCACATCCTCAGGCTCGAGCAGCAGGCGGGCAACGCCCCCGCCCGGCGCGAGCAGCAGCTGCCCGTGCCGGTCGCCGCGGACCCGGCGGAACTCGCGCGGCTGCAGGCCGAGTGCACGCAGCTCGCGGCGGCGTCGGCAGCCGCACGCACCGAGTCGGCGGCGGCACTGGCGGCGGAACGCCATCGTGCCGGCTTGCTCGAGAGCGAGCTGGCGGGCGTGCGCCAGGAGATGACGGACTGGGCCGGCGTACTGCAGGCCGCGCAGCTGGAACGCAGCGAGCGCACCCGGGCCGCCGCTGCCGCGGAGGCGCGCCTGCGTGATCTGGAGCAGCGCTTGGCGGAACACTCGGAAGCGCAGCTGCCGCAGGCGCAGTCCAACGCCAGCGTGGCGCGCGTGCGGGAGCTCGAGGCGGACCTGCGTGCGGCCGAGGACACCATCAATCGGCTCGAATCTGAGGTGCGCGGCCGGGGCGCACGCCTGGAGGACCTGGAGAAGGCCAACCGCCAGTGGCGGCTCACCATGGAGGAGGTTCGTGCGAGCAGCACCGACAGCGGCGCGGCCAACAGCGCGCTGCGCGCGGCCGCCGCGCCGCACGAAGCACCTGGCCCCGGGCACGATCCGGTACCCGAGGGGGCGACGCGGCTGTTGATCTGCAGGCAAGGGGGCAGTGACCTCGTGCATGTGCTTGGCCGCAAGACCAGCGTCGGACGCACCCCGGACAACGACCTGCAGATCGACGCCAAGTACATCAGCCGCCACCACGCCGTCATTCTCGCCGGTCCCGTGCACACGGTGATCGAGGATCTGAACAGCACCAACGGCGTGCTCGTCAACGGTCAGCGCGTCACGCGCCAGATACTCAAGGATGGGGACGAGGTGGTCATCGGCCGCTCCCAGTACCGCTTTGCCGTGCGCCGCGGGGGCGAGAAGCACTGACCAACAGCCGCAGTGTGAACTGCGTCGCAGATTATGTTAAACCACGGCTGGCTCTGAGCCCTGTTAGGGCTACACTTTTCGCTGATAAGAATAACGGGGAAACCTCGATGAACCCGCACCGAATCTCACCGTCCTCCCTGCCGTCAGTCACCGCGGCCGACCTTGAGATTACCGCTGAGTTGCCGGTACTTGACGATGCCGGTTACGCGACCGAGAACGACCAGCAGGCTCGCACCGACTCCTGGCCGGTAGCCGCGACTGAGAATGCGATTCCGATCGTTGCTGCCGATGCTGAGGCCGCCCAACAGTTCGATTCTGACTCGCAGGCTGTGTCGGCGCAGGTGCGCGAAATCCAGGACCGGCTGGCGAACAAGAACGAGCGCTTAAGGCAGCTCGAAAACGATTACGCCGACGAGCGCGTGGGCCGCGGCGCCGCCGAGCGGCGCGCCGCAGACCTGCGCGCGGAGCTTGAGCAGTTGCAGGCTGCCGCCACGCAGTCCGCGGCGCAGCTCGCTGAGCTGACGCAGACACGTACCGTAGCGGAGGAGCGCGCCACGCGGCTCGCGGACGAACTCGCGCAGGCGCGCAGCGCCGCCGAACAACGTGCCGCGCAGTTGAATGAAGAACTCGCGCAGGCTCTGTTCCTGGCGAGTAGCGCGAGCACGCGCGCGACGCAGCTTGAGCAGGCGCACGAGGCGCAGCAGCGCGCGAGCCTCGAGCAGCAGGCGCGCGAACTGGCAGCGCGGGAGACACTGGCCGCGCGCGAGCGCGCGAGCAGCGAGCGCATCACGGCTGAGCTGCAGGCGGAACGCGCGCGCTCCACGGCTTACTTCGAGGCGCTGCGGACTGCAGAGGGCCGGCGGTCGATCTGCGAGGAGCTGGTGGTTGACCTGCAGCACGAGGTGCAGACGCGCGCGGCTGATCTGGCGGCCCTGGAGGGGAAACTGGCCGCTCAACACGCGCAGGTACGCGAGCTGCAGGCGGAACTGGCGCAGCGTGCGGCGCACAAAACCCGGCTCGAACAGCAGGTCAGCTCCTTCACCACGTCGCTGGATCAGCGCGACACGCAGCTGCGCGAAGCGCGGCACGAGTCACAGGAGCTGCAGCAGGGATTCAGCCGCCTGCAGACCGAGTTCGCGGCCAGCACCGAGCGCGAGCGTGCGTTCGCGGCGCTCGCCGAGCAGCATCACGGCGCTGTCGCGCGTCAGCAGGGCGAGTTGCAACGCCTGGAGGCTGAGCGCGCCGAGCTCAAGGCGGCACTCGAGTCGGCGCGCACGGCTGCCGTCGCCTCGACGGAGCAGCTGGCAACACAGCAGGCGGCGTTGGCCAGCGCGCGCGAGCGCACCGCGCAACTTGAGGCCGCGCTCGCCACCGGGCAGGAGCGCGGCGGACAGCTCGAGAGTGAGCTGGCCAGGGTCCGCGGGGAGATGGAAGACTGGGGCACCGCGCTCGGCAACGCGCAGCGGGAGCGCGACGGGCACCTGGCCGCCATTGCCGCCGGTGAGGCGCGCGTCCGCGAGATCGAGCAGCAGGCGCTGCTGCAGACGGCCGCGATGGGCGCGCTGCGCGCGCAGACGGACGCCGGCGCGGCACGCGTGGGCGAGCTTGAGGGCGAGCTGCGCGCGTCCGGGGAAGCCGTTAGCCGCCTGGAGTCCGAGGCGCACAGCCGCGAGGCGCGGATCGCGGAACTGGAAAAGGCCACACAGATGTGGCGCGCCGCCCTTGAGGAGATGCGGCTCAATTCGGGCGATAGTCGGCCACGGCCTGCCCTGCGCAATGTTGTGCCGCGCGCCGGCGACGACGAGCCGTCCGCGCATGCTGAGCCGCTGTCCGACGGCGCGATGCGCCTGCTGATTCAAACCGCCGGTGGCCGCGAAATCGTCCACGTGCTCGGTCGCAGGACCTGTATCGGCAGAACGCCCGAAAACGATATACGGATCGATTCCACCTGCGTCAGCCGCCGCCACGCCGTCATTCTCACTGGGTCACGGCAGACGGTCATCGAGGATCTCAACAGCACCAACGGCGTGCTCGTCAATGGCAAGCGCGTCACGCGCCAGATACTCAAGGATGGGGACGACGTGGTCTTCGGCCGCTCCCGTTACCGCTTTGCCGTACGCCGCGCGAGTGAGAATCACTGACGCCGCGCAAGTGCGGGACCACGCAGGTATCCCTTCAGCGGGCACCATGCTCGCTGGTGTTTAATCGCCGCAGAGCGGGAATTGGGGTTAAGCCCCCGCGATGGCATCGCCACTGACCTTAATTCGCGGGGGCCTTGCTCTCCAGCAGCCATTCGCGCCAGATGGCGAGCAGCACCGCAAGGATCACCGGACCCACGAACAGTCCGACGAGCCCGAAGGCCGCCAGGCCCCCGAGCACGCCAAACATGACGACGATGAAGGGGATTTCCGCCTCGCGGCTGATGAGGAACGGCCGCACGATGTGATCGGTCCAGCCGACCACCAGTGATCCCCACACGAGCAGTCCAACGCCGGCCGCGGTCTTGCCCGCTGCGAACAGCCACAGAATTACGCCACCCAGGAGCGCCGGCACCGCGAACGGGATGAGCCCGCACATCGTGGTCAGCGCCGCCAGGAATACCGGTGCACCGACTCCCGCGACCCAGTAGCCGATGCCAACCAGCAGGCCCTGCACCGCCGCCGCCAGTACCAGCCCGTAGACCACGGCCCTGACGGTTTGTCCGATGGCCTGCAGGTAGTTGTGCACGCGTGGCCCGAGCACCTGTTCGAGCGCCCGCGCTAACTGCTCATAAAAGCGCTCGCCGCCGCGATAAACAAAGAACAGGCACACCACGGCCAGCACCAGCTTCACCGCGTTGCGGCTGACGCCGCCGATGACGTGGGCGATCTGCTCGAAGGAGTTATCGGTGATCTTGCGCAACTCGAGGCCGAGGGCGTTTGGGTCCTGGGCGGCGCGTGCGGCAAGATCCTGCAGCTGCTCACCGAGCCACGGCAACTTGAGTATCGCGGGCGGCAGCTGCAGGCCGCCGGCGAGCAGTGTGCTGATCTCGTGATAGGCGCGCACCAGCTCGACGCGCAGCACCACCGCCAGCCACGCAAGCGGCGCGATGACGACGATCGACACGACGGACGTCATGATGAGGGCGGCGATGATGCCGCGCCCGCGCACCGCCCGCAGCACCCGCTTGTACGCGGGCCAGCTGACGAAGGCGAGAATGCCCGCCCACACCAGCGGCACGATGAACGGCTCCATCACCCGGAAGCCAAGCAGCACCAGCCCCGCAAGCACCACGACGGTGATGAGCCTGCGCAGCCAGGGTGCGGACACGAAATCTTCAATCATGCGAGTGCCGATCATGCCACGCGCGCTATGGAAACGGGCGCGCTTGACGCCGCACCCGCGGCGCAGGCAGGCTGCGTGCGACGTAAGGTGTCCGTGCCAGCGCGCAGGCGGCTTTAGGTGACCGCGCGCGGTGACATGGGTGAAACGGGAAGTCCGGTGTGGATTCGTCCAAAGCCGGCGCTGCCCCCGCAACGGTAATCGAGACCAGGCGGATCATGTGCCACTGCTCCCTCACGGGTGCGGGAAGGCGATCCGCCGGAGAGTGATCTCCAGCTCGAGAGCCCGGAGACCGGCCTTACGAGTCACCGGTGGGTGTCGCGGCGGGCGATGCTGGTCTTGCGGTGCCGCATCGACGGCGCCCGCCAGCTTCTGAAAGCCACAACCTCTCCGGGCCACGGGTGGTGTGTTTTCGGGAGCTTCCGCATGTCAACAGGTCTCACGCTGCGCCGCGCGATCGCCGGCGTCTCGCAGTGCGCACAGCGCTGCGGCAATTTTCTCGTGCTTTCCGGGCTGCTCATCCTCGCGGGCGCCGCTGGTCCCGCGCAGGCCGAGGACCAGAACGGACTGGAGACGGTCGTGGTCAGCGCGACGCGGATCCCGACACCGCAGCTCGACGTCGGCAGCAGCATCACCGTTGTCACGGCCGCCGACATCGACGCGCGGCAGGAGCGCACCTTTGCCGACGTGCTGAAGGACATACCCGGCCTGAACGTCGTGCAGACCGGCGGCCCGGGCGGGGAGACCTCGGTGTTCATGCGCGGCACCAACTCCAATCACACCAAGGTGTTCATCGACGGCATCGACGTCAGCGACCCGAGCAATCCCACGGGCACATTTGACTTCGGCCAGCTCCTCACACAGGACATCGAGCGTGTCGAGGTGCTGCGCGGTCCGCAGAGCGGCCTGTACGGCTCCGACGCGATCGGCGGTGTCATCAACATCATCACCAGGTCGGGCTCAGGTCCCGCTCAGTTCACCGGCGCGGTCGAAGGCGGCAGCTTCAGCACCTTCAATCAGGCGGGAACCGCGAGCGGCTCGGCGGGTGGCTTCAGCTACAGTGGCAGCGTATCGCACTACCATGCCGGCGCCACTGCGGTGACACCGCTCGATCTGCTGCAGCCCGGCGAGGTCCGCAACGACGACTACGACGACAACCTCACCTTATCCACCAAGCTCGGCTATCAGTTCACGCCCGACTTCGACATCGGGCTCGTGGGGCGCTACACCGACATCCAGCTGCGCACCACCGGCGAGGACTACGAATTCAACCCGCCGTATGCGGGCTACCCGGCGCCGCAGCAGACTACCGCCGCGACCGACGAGTACGCCACGCGCCTGACAGCGCATCTACGCTCCTTTGACGACCTCCTCGAACAGACACTCGGGCTCGCGTTCTCGCACGACCGTACCGACACCGTGGAGCCGCAGACGCCCGCGGCGCTCAACACCGGCGATCGTCTCAAGGCCGACTGGCAGGGCAACATCCGGCTTGCGACCACCGAGACGCTGGTGGTCGGCGCCGAGTACGAGCACGACGAGATCGATCAGCCGATCGACGCCGACGTGCACACCGGCGCAGGCTTCGCGGAGCTGCAATCGCACATCGGCGAGCACTGGTTCTCGGCGCTCAACGTGCGCTACGACGACAACAGCCGCTTCGGCAGCAAGGTCACTTACCGCTTCGCGCCGGCGTGGGTCATCGCCGAGACCGACACCAAGCTCATGGCGAGCATCGGCACCGGCTTCAAGGCCCCGACGCTCAGCCAGTTGTTCCAGAGCTACCCGCCGTACTTCTTCGCCAACCCCGACCTGTTGCCCGAGACCAGCACCGGCTGGGATGCGGGCTTCGAGCAGGGCTTCGCCCAGGGCACGCTGCGTGTCGGCGCGACCTACTTCCACAACCGCATCCACGATCTCATCGACGGCAATGCCGACGAGACCAGCTGGGCCAACATCGGCCGCGCCACCACCAGCGGTGTCGAGAGCTTCATCAGCTACCAGCCGCTGCCGCAGTTGACGCTGCGGGCGGACTACACCTTCACGGAGGCCTACGACGACGTGCTGAACCAGGAGCTGCTGCGCCGGCCGAAGAACAAGGGCAACTTCATCGCGACCTGGCAGCCGCTCGAGGCGCTGAAGCTGAATGTCGACGTGCTATCCGTCGGCACCTGGACCGATGTCAGCCGCGACGGCTCGATCTCGGGCCTCGACGCACCGGGCTATACCACGGTGAATCTCGCGGCGAGCGTCCGCATCAACGCGCGCCTCAGCGTGTTCGGGCGCATCGACAACCTGCTCGATCGCCACTACGAGAATCCGGTCGGCTTTCTGCAGCCGAGCCTCGGCGCTTACGCGGGCATCAAGCTGCAACTGTAGCGGTCCCCGGCTTAGCGCCGCCGCTACGGTTGCCCGGGCGGGAGTGCTAGGCTGCATGCATGGACGAACCGGCGGATGCTCCTCTCGCGGTCAGGACCCCGAGTGAGAACGAGCGCACCTGGGGGATGCTCGCGCACCTGGCGGCGCTTGCCGGGCTCGTCATGCCACTGGTCGGTAACATTCTCGGGCCGCTGCTGGTGTGGCTCACCAAGCGTGAGCAGTCCGCTTTCGTCGCCGCGCACGCGAAGGAGGCGCTCAACTTCAACATCACGGTGGCGCTCGCGGGCGTCGTGTGCGGGTTTCTCGCGCTGATCTTCATCGGCTTTCTGCTCGGCACGGCGCTCTTTATAGTCTGGCTCGTGATGACGCTGATCGCCGCGATCCGGGCCAGCGAGGGCGCGCTGTACCACTACCCCGTCTCGCTGCGACTGGTGAAATAGCGGCTAAAATCAGTATCTTAGACGGTCTTTACCCGGATACTGTATAGACGTACAGTATGCAGCATGAGGCGCTCGATCACGGGCAGGCAGGTGTTCAAGGGCAGGGGAGCGCTCTCGAATCCGCCTGGTCGTTTCGACCTGCAGAGTCTCGCGGCAGTTGATGATGGGTGGTACCTCGAGGAGACCCCAGACAGTATCCCCACGACGCTCGAGCCCGAGCACGCCCGCTCGGTCATCAGCACCAACGACTCGCCTGACATTCCGTTCGAGCGCTCGATAAATCCATACAGGGGATGCAGCACAGGATGCATTTATTGCTTTGCCCGTCCGAGCCACGCCTACATGGGTCTCTCGCCCGGGCTGGATTTCGAGACGCGGCTCTTCTACAAGGCGGACGCCGCGCGCGTGCTCGAGGGCGAGCTGTCGCGTCCGGGCTATGTGTGCAAGCCGATCATGCTCGGCGCCAACACCGACCCCTACCAGCCGGTCGAGAAAAAAATGCGCGTGACGCGCTCCATTCTCGAGGTGTTGGCACGCACGCGTCACCCGGTGACCGTCATCACCAAGCACGCACTCGTGCTCCGGGACCTCGACCTGCTTACTGACATGGCGCGCGATGGCCTCGCGAGCGTCGCGGTGAGCGTTACGTCCCTGGACGCGGAGTTGAAGCGCACGCTCGAACCGCGTGCCGCCTCACCCCAGGCGCGCCTGCGCACCCTCGCCGGTCTGCACGCCGCCGGGGTGCCGACCGGAGTCCTCGTGGCGCCGGTGATCCCCGCGCTGACCGACCACGAGCTGGAGGACATCCTGGCTGCCGCGGCGGCGGCTGGCGTCGGCTGGGCGAACTATGTCCTTTTGCGGCTGCCTTACGAGCTCAAGGACCTGTTCGCCGAATGGCTGCAGCAGTACTACCCCCAGCGTGCGGCGCATGTCATGTCGCTGGTGCGTGCGATGCGCGACGGGCGTGACAACGACCCGAATTTCGGCTCGCGCATGCGGGGCACGGGTCCGTTTGCCTTATTACTCCGCAACAGGTTCCGCGTCGCCTGCGGCCGCCTGAACCTTGTGTCATCGGCGCGTGACAAACTGTGTACGACGCTCTTTCGGGCACCCGCAGAGGGGCAGCTGCATCTGGGCCTTTAGCCCGCGCGCGCTCGCCTGACGGCGCGCTCCCCGACCCCTTTGGGGGCAGCGGGGATTACAATAACCACAACAGATGAATGACGTAGCCGCGAATCCCGGAAGAGCGCTGAATGTGCGTTACACGCTGCACGAACGGCTGGGCGCCGGCGGCCAGGGGGAGGTGTGGCGCGCGCGCGATCCGCAGCGTGACGTTGATATCGCGCTGAAGATTCTGCATCCGGCACCCGCGCGCATCGCAGGGTCCTTCGCGGCGCTGGAGCGCGAGTATGCGATCACCAGCCGCCTCGACCACCCGCGGATCCTCAAGGTGTTTGCGCCCGAGGCCACCGAGGACGCGCTGCTGTTGCCGATGGAGCTCGCGAGCGGCGGTGACCTGCGCCGCTTGCGCGGCGCGGACTATCTTTCCATCGTGCCGGTGTTGCTCGAAGTGGCGCAGGCGCTCGAGCACGCACACGACCGCGGCGTGATTCATCGCGATCTGAAGCCCGGCAACGTGTTGTTCGACGCTCGCGGTGCGGTGAAGCTTGCCGACTTTGGCATCGCGGGCACCGTGCTCACGGAAGGCCCGGACCCGGCGCGCGGAGTGTCACCCTTCACTGCCAGCCCACAGCAGCTGCGCGGCGAGCCGCCGACGCCCGCCGACGACATCTATGGACTGGGTGCGCTCGCCTACGAGCTGCTGTCGGGTTATCCGCCGCACTATCCGCACTTCGACCTGCAGAGGGTGCAGCGCGAGCCGGTGCCGGAGCTGGTGCCGGCGCAGCAGATGCCGCCGCAGCTTGGCGTGCTCATCGCCCGCATGCTGGACCGGGACGCGCGGGCCCGGCCGGCATCCATGGGCGAAGTCATCGAGGCGCTCGACTCCGCGCTCAATGACACCCTTACGTTTGAGTTCGAGACCGCTGAGCCGCCCCGCGAAGCGGCGCCCGCGGAACGCACCGGCAGGCACGCAGTCCTGCCGGCGAGCCTGGCCGCCATGCCTCCGACCATCCCCGGGGGCCTGCCTGCACCGGGAGTGGTGGACGGACAGGCTCTGTGGGAGGAAATGCGCCCCAGCCCAGCTCCGGCTCTGGGAAGACTCGAGCCCATGAGCAGCAAGCGGCCAACAGTGCTCGTGGTCGTGGTCCTGCTGGCCGCGGCCGGCCTGGCCGCAGTTTATTGGCTGCCGCAGCATCCAGCGTGGTCGCCGGCTGCCTGGTTGCAGGCTGAGCACGCGGCGCAGAGCACGGCGCCGGCGAATGGCGCTGCCGGCGCGCCCGCTGCGGTGGACGCCGCCGATGAGAACGCGCTGCTGGCGCAGCGCGCCGAATTCGACCGCCGGCAGGCAGCGCTCGAGGCGCGCGGCGCGGAAAGCTGGGGCGGAACCGCCTTCGCAGCGGCCGGCGGCCGCGCCGCCGAGTCGGCCAGCGCCCGCGATGCGGGCAACCTTGCGCTCGCGCGCCAGCGGCTTGGCGAAGCCTCGCAGCTGCTCGACGCCGTGGAGCGTGCCGCACCCGCGGCGCTCGCGGCGCAGCTGGACGCCGGCAACCGGGCGCTCAACGCCGGGCAGCAGAACCTCGCGGCGCAGGCGTTCGATCTTGCGCACCGCATCGACCCGCAGGACGCGCGCGCGCTGTCCGGCCAGGCCCGCGCCCAGCGCCTCCTCGGCGTGTCGCCCCTGATCGCGGCTGGGCAAAGCGCGCTGAGCGCGCACCAGTACGCGCGCGCCACCCAGGACTATTCGCAGGCCCTGGCGCTGGATCCAAAAAATGCCCAGGCGCGCAGCGGTCTTGCGCAGGCCCAGGCAGCGCTCGGCGATGACAGCTACGCGCGCGCGGCGGGCGAGGGCTTCGCGGCGCTCGGCGCGGGGCGTCTCGCGGAGGCGCGCGCCGCCTTCGAGCGCGCACGCGCTCTGCGTCCCGACGGTCCGGAGGCGCTCGATGGCCTTAAGCGCGTAAATGCGGCGGGCGGCGCGGGCGTTTCCGCCAACCACGCCGTCAGCGCCGCCGCCGGCAGTTCCGCCAGCAGTCCCGAGGACAATACGCGCAGCTTGCGTACCCACGCCGAGCAGCTCGAAGCGCTGGAGCGTTGGGACGAAGCCGCGGCGTTGTACGCGGCGGCGCTGCGCGCGGACGACTCGCTCGGGTTCGCCCAGGCAGGCAGGGCGCGGGCCGGCGCGCGCGCGCGCCTCGACCACGCGCTGCAGGCGCTGCTTGACGACCCGGACCGGCTGGCCTCATCCGAGGTGCGTGATGAGGCGAGCGCGCTCCTCGATACTGCGCAGGCGACTACCCCTTCTGGTCCCGTGCTGCGTTCGCAGATCGCGCGCCTGCAGATTCTGTTGCCAGACTACGAGAAGCCGGTGCACGTAGCCTTAGTCTCCGACGGCGTCACGCAGGTTGCAATCCTGGGCGTCGGCAGCTTCGGCAGCTTCGAGGCGCGCGGCATCGAGCTCAGTCCCGGTACCTATACCCTCATCGGCTCGCGCATCGGCTACCGCGACGTGCACCGTGAGATAACGATCGCGCCCGGCGCGACCCAGACCGTGAGCGTCAGCTGCTACGAGCCGCTGCGATGAGCGAGCCGGAGGTAAAAGTTGCGTGGCTGGCGGGAGCGAGCGGACTCACCGGCGGTTACGTGCTCGACGCGTTGCTCGCTGCGCCCGACGTCAGCCGCGTCGTGGCACTCTCGCGGCGCCCGCTTGGACGTGATCACCCGCGTCTTGCCAATCGCATCGTGCAGTTCGAGCGCCTCGAGGCGCAGCTGCAGGGCGCGAGCTGCGACGTGGCTTTGTGCTGCCTGGGCACGACGATCCGCCGGGCCGGCTCGCAGCAGGCCTTTCGCGCCGTCGATCTGGACTGCGTGCTGAGGTTCGCGCGCGCCGCTAAGGCGGCGAATGCGCAGCGCTTCATCGTGATGTCGAGCGTGGGTGCGGATCCGCAGTCACGCAATTTCTACCTGCGCACCAAGGGTGAGATGGAAGAGCAGCTCGCCGCCGTGGGGTTCGCGTCGCTCGACATCATGCAACCCTCATTGCTGCTCGCCTGGCGCGCCGAGATGCGCCCGCTGGAACTCGCCGCGCGGCTGCTCATGCCGCTCGTGAATCCATTGATGTTGGGGCGTTATGCCGCCTGGCGTGGGATCGCCGCGCGCACCGTGGCCGCAGCCATGCTGGGCGCGATGCGTTCCGGCCGGCGCGGCGTGCAGCGCTACACGTGCACGGGTATCGAGGCCCTCGCAACAGCCCGTAGCCGCGCGCCGGCGCCAGCGCGGCCAGCGGCGCGCGCCCGCTAGACTGAAGGGCCGGCAGCAGATGCTGCGCGCCGGCATCGCGATCCTCGCCGCCGTTGCGCTGCTCGCCGCGGGCTGCGGCAGCCTCCCGCCTCACCCCGCGCCCGCTGCGCAGCCGGCTATACCGTGGGCGCCGCCGCCTGGCGCGCCGTCCGCTGCGGGCACTGACATCGTGCGCGTGGCGGCGTCGCTCATCGGTACGCGCTACCAGTTCGGCGGCGCGGATGAGGCTGGCTTTGATTGCAGCGGACTGGTGCTTTACGTGCATGAGCGCGTGGGGCTGGGCGTTCCGCGCACCGCCGCCGCGCAGCAGCGCGCGGCGCAACCGGTGCCGCTGACACAACTCGCGCCCGGTGACCTGGTGTTCTTCAGCAGCACCGGGCAGAGCATCGATCACGTCGGCATCTACACTGGCTTCGGTCGCTTCATCCACGCGCCGCACGCCGGGGTTGCGGTGTCGTACGCGGAGCTCGCGAGTCCTTACTACGCGCGCCACCTGGTGAGCGCGGGGCGCTTCTGGGGTGCGGGCGCCGCGCCCGCACGCGCCGTCGGTGCGACATAAGTCGACGCGCGATCCACTGTCGCCGATTGGGCACACCTACTTGAGAGCCGGGGCACATTTCCGGACTTGACGGCAATCCGCGACGCTTTGACACTAGCCGCTGTGATAAGGGCAAACCCGTCGAAAGACGGGGACGCAAAGCCACCGGTCTAAAGGACAGGTTCCTACGACGGCGGGGCTGCCACGATCGCGCTGTCTGCGCGACGCTCGCACTCCCTTCCCCGTTGCACGGAGCCGCTTAAGTGGCCGTGGTGTGTTGGTTTCGTTCGGGGAAGTTATGACAGCAATACCTAACATCGCGCCCGACGCTCATACGGGCGCCGAGGCGGCGGGACCGGCGGCCGCAGCGCCGCTCACCGGGCCGTTCGTCCTGAACCTGTGTTCCTCCACGACGCCCATGGCACTGGCGCAGACCGATCTGCCCGAGCTCAAGCGCTTCACTTTTGTCGTCAGCCGCCGTTTCGAGGAAGGCCGCGAGCGCTTCCGTCTGCACATGGGCTACTTCGCCACCCTCGCCGAAGCCGAAGAGTGGCTGGCGCTGGTGCGCGAGATTTATCCGGGCGCCTGGGCCGGTGAGGCACCGGGCCGCAAGCTGCGTGAGCGCGCCGCGGCCGCCGCGGCCGCACAGGCGCAGCACGCGGCGGGACCGCAGCAGCGCGTAGCGCCGCCCGCCGCACATATGGCGGCGAGTGCCGCTGTCACACCGGTGCCGGCGCACACACACACGCGCACGGATTCGGTCCCCGTGAACGTACCGGTCGTGCACGCTGCGGCTGTGCAGCGCGCAGCCGCGCCGGTAGTGCACGCGGCGCCGCCCGTTGCCCCGACTCCAGCCCCCAGGCCGAGCGCGCCGCCAGCCACCGCTGCCGCACCCGCCGCGCCGCCCAGGACCGCACCGAACCCGCCGCCGCCCGCGTCCGCGACGGCGCCCAAGGCGCCGGCTCGCGTCGCGCCCGCCGCCGCGCAGCCGGCCGTGACGAGAACCCCGCAGGCGCGGCCGGCAACCAGCGCCGCCGCGACCAGTCCGCCGCCGTCCCTGCCTGCGCCGCTGCCGGTCCGCAAGGGGGTGTTTGAAGATTCCAACGTCCGCGAAGTGCTGGCCGCGCTGGGCGACACGAGCGCAACGGGCCAGACCCGCCAGATGCGCACACCGCCGCCGCGCACCGCACCGCCCCAGCCGGCCGCGGGCGGCGGCCTTAGCGACACGCAGGTGCTGACGCTGCTGGAAGCGCGAGTCGCCGAAGGCGCACCGCAGGCTGGCGAGATACCCGGCAGCGGGATTCCCTTTCTGAAACCGGACGACACGGCGACGCGGCGCGCGCTGCAGGAAGCCGTAGCCAACAATGCGCCAGTCGCGTTTGCCGTGCAGCTGCAGTGGTCGGTACAGCCCGCGGAGATTGACAAGGTGCCGCCGCTTGCGATCTTCAGCGCCTACACCTTGTATACGGTTGAGGGCAGCCGCGAGGGCCGCAAGTGGTACGGGCTGCGCCTGGGATTTTTCAGCGACGCCATTTCCGCCAAGCAGGTGGCGTACTACGTACGCTCTGAATTCACCTCCGTCGCGGTGGTGCCCGTCAGTCCGGAGGAGCGCATACGCGCCACCGAGCAGGACAGGAAGGCGGCACAGGTTGCATCCCCGGGGCAGTCCCTGGGCTACGACCCGGATGAGTTCAAGCTGCTGGACGATGACGCCGCGCGCTTCGTGCTGCCCTCAGGCCCGCCACCCGCGGTTGCCCCGGGGCGCCCTGGCGCGAAGCCCGCCGCCAAAGCGGCAGCGAAGGTGCAACCCAAAGTGGCGGTGGGGCGCGTGGTGCGCCAGAGTCACTCCGCGGCCGGCGCCAGGAGTGCCGGCAAGGTCGGCGCCCGTGAGCGCAAAGGCGCGCAGACGCTCGAAGAGACCCTCGAGATCCTGGGGGCGAGCGCCCTGAGCATAGACAACGGCAAAGGCGAGACGCTCAACGACAGCGGTGTGCGCCACCTGCGCATCGACAAGAAGAATTCGCCGTTCGCGCGCCTGCTCGAACGTCTCAGCGAGCGCGTGAAGAAGCCTTAGGGCTGGGTGTCGAACTCCGCCAGCATCCAGCGGCGGTACGCGTCCAGGTTCGGCTCGCGGCCGAGGAAGTCCCGCACCAGTTCGGCGGCCGGTCGGGTCGCGCCGGGTGCCAGCACCGTGCCCCGGTAGCGCATGCCCGTCGGCCCATCGAGCAGATTCTGCGCATCGAACTGCGCGAAGAAATCCAGCGCAATCACCTTGTCGATGACGTAGGTGTAGTAGTTGGAGCTGTAGCCGTTCAGGTGCGTGAAGGCTGCCCAGAAGTGATCCCCCGGAGCGAAGGCGAAGCTGTTGTTGAAACGCTCGAAGTCCCGCTGGTACACCGCATCGAAGTCCAGCGTCGCCGGCGGCAAGGTGTGGTAGTCGAGCGAGACCGCCGTGAACATCAGCTGGCGCTGCTGGTCGCCGGCGCGGCCGAAGGCGTCAGCACGGGTCATGCGCTCGTACAGTTCGCGTGGCAGCACCGCGCCGGTCTGGTAATGACGGGCAAACGAACTCAGCACGCCGTAGTCATGGAAGAACTCTTCGAGCATCTGCGACGGCGCCTCGATGAAGTCTCCCTCCACCATGAAGCCGTCCTGGCCGGAGAACGTAGTCTGGCCACCGATGATGAGGTGCATGAGGTGGCCAAATTCGTGCAGGAAGACCACCACGTCGCCGTACTGCATGAGGCCCGGATCAGCGCTGGTGCCGCCAGGGAAATTGCATACCAGTACGCCCTCGGGCAGCTGCCGGCCACGCACGCCGAAGGCCAGCGGCTGTGTCGAGAACCACTTGTCCTTGCCGGCGCGCGGATGCATGTCCATGTAGATGCGGCCGAGCCGGGCGCGGGTCTTGCCGTCGTAGACGTCGTAGGCGCTAACCGACGGATGCCAGGTATGCACGCCCGCAACCGGCGTGATGACGACATGGAACAGCGTTGCAGCGGTCGTGATCACGCCGCGCTCAACCTGGGCGTAGGGAAAGTACGGCCGCACGCTCTGCGAGTCGAAGTTGAACCTGGCGCGGCGATACTGCTCGCGCCAGTAGCGCGAGTCGGCGACGGAGATTTTCTTGAGCGATGCATCGCGTTGCTGCGCAAACGCCAGCAGCGCGGCCGCCTCGCGTGCGCCCGGCTCGCGCGAGGCGTCGTCGACCTTCTGCAGGTACTCAGCCAGTTTCGCCGGTGAGCCGATCATCTGGTCGGCCATCGCAAAGTCCGCCCAGGTGGCATAGCCGAGCAGCTGCGCCAGCTCCTGACGCCTGGCGAGCAGCCCGCGCAGAATCTCGGTGTTCGCCGGGTAGCCAACCTGCGATGTCGCCAGGTACAGCTTTTGGCGCAGCTCCGGGCTGTTGGAAAATGTGCGCGCCGGGGCGCTGTCGGGCACATCAGTGGTGATGTTGACGTGGCCCGAAGCATCGGCCGGATGCGCCGCCAGATAGTCCGGCGGCAGCCCGTCAAGCTGTGCCTTGTCGGCCACCACGGTGCGCACGTCTTCGTGCACGGTGCGCTCGAAGGCCAGGCCGAGCTCGGTGATCTTGTCCTGCAGGGCCTTGATCTTCGTCCGGGTCTGTTCGTCCTTGTCGACACCGGCCAGGCGGTACTCGAGCAGCGTGCGTTCCAGGTAATGGTGCGTCGCCGGGTCGCCCGGTGGCGGCAGCGCGGCGAGCGCGCGGTACACCGCCGGGTTGAGATTCAGCGCCGTGAGCGCGGCATTGGCAGTCTGCGTGAGCGTCTGCGCCGTGTCGCGCAGCTCCTTGGTCACGCCGACGCCATACATGACGCTGGACTGGGCGGTCGCGAGCGTCAGCTCGTTGAACGCCTGGTCGTACGGGCGCAGCGTGTTCGCCACGGTGCGCGCGCCCTTGACGGCCACCAGGCGCGCCACGTCCGCATCGGCGCGGCGCAGGTGCTCGTGCACCCAGCTATCCAGAGCGGCCGGATCGTCGCCACCTTCCCAGGAGTGCAGATCGGCGGAGGGCGTCGCTGCAGCCGCAGCGGCCGCCGCCGCCACGGCGAGGGTGGGCAGCACGGCGCCGGTGAGTAATGCGAGCAACAGGGGCAACGCAGCCCCGCGGTAAGCGCGACGGATCATCAATGACTCCCTGCAATGCCGCTGTCGGACACGGCGCTGTGATTGTGACCGCAGTTTAGCGCCATTGCCGCCGCGGTGCGGTGCGGCGAGATCCGCGTGCGTCGGGGCGTGGCTAACGGGCGCCGCGGAGCTAGCGTTTGCCGAACAGCTGATCCAGCTGCCCCCGGACCTTCTCGACCTCCGCGGTGTTGGGAGGCGTGTAGGCCGCGCGTCGCGGCTTGAAGTGATCGCAGAAATTCGCGTGCGTCTTGTCGCTCACCTCTTCCGCAGTGGGTTCGCGGCAGTGCTTGGCGACGCGGGTGTCATAGTCGACGCACATGCGACACACGTGCAGCTCGGCGCGACACTTGGGGCACTCCTCGAGCCGCCGTAGCGGCAGGCTCAATTCCGCGAGCGACGCGCCGCATTTCCAGCAGACCAGGTCGTGGGCCATGGATGCAAGCGTACTACTACTGCCGGGCAGGCAGCACCAGCTCCTTAAGGCGACGGCTTCGGTGTGCTTCCCCCAGCGCGGCGCAGTGGGCGCCAAACATCCCTTGCGTCCATCTGCTCCGACAAGCGAGCATGCGTCGCGCAAGCGGCACCAGGGCGACGGTCGCCGGCCTGTTTGAAATCTGCTGGCGGAGGCGTGTCATGGAACTGTGTTTTACTCCCGAGGAACTGGCCTTCCGCGACACGGTGCGGGCGTTCCTCGCCGTCGAACTGTCGCCGCAGCTCGCCGACAAGGTGCGCCGCGACGAACACCTCAGCAAGGCGGAGATGGAAGGCTGGCATGCCGCGCTGAACAAGCGCGGCTGGCTCGCCGCGCACTGGCCGAAGGAATACGGCGGCACCGGCTGGAGCGTGGTGCAGAGGTCGATTTTCGAGAACGAGTGCGCGCTGGCCGGCGCGCCGCGCGTCATCCCGTTCGGATTGAGCATGCTCGGGCCAGTGCTGATGAAGTTCGGCAGCGAGGCGCAGAAACAGTACTGGCTGCCGCGCATCCTCGATGGCTCCGACTGGTGGGCGCAGGGTTACTCCGAGCCGGGCGCGGGTTCCGATCTTGCCGCGCTGTCCACGACCGCGGTGCGCGACGGCGACCATTATGTCGTCAACGGCCAGAAGACCTGGACCACGCTCGGGCAGCACGCGAACATGATCTTCTGCCTGGTGCGCACGCAGCGCGACGCGAAGAAGCAGGACGGCATCAGCTTCCTGCTGGTCGACATGAAAACGCCCGGCATCGTCCTGCGCCCGATCATCATGCTCGACGAGGGACACGAGATCAACGAAGTGTTCTTCAGTGACGTGCGCGTGCCGGTCGCGAATCTCGTCGGCGAGGAGAACCGTGGCTGGACCTGCGCCAAGTACCTGCTCACCTACGAGCGCACCAACATCGCTGGCGTTGGCAACTCCACCGCGGCGCTCGCGCATCTGAAGAAGGTCGCCGCGAAGATTCCCAACAACGGCAGGCCGTTGCTCGAGGATCCGATGTTCGCCGCGCGGCTTGCGCGCGTGGAGATCGAGCTGGCCAACATGCGCACCACCGACCTGCGCGTGCTCGCCGCAGTGCACGGCGGCGGCGCACCCGGCGCGGAGAGCTCGATGCTGAAGATCCGCGGCACGCAGGTGCGGCAGGAGATCTCGGCGCTATTGCGGCGGGCGCTGGGACCTTACGCGCAGCCGCTCAGTGCGGAGGCGCTCGCGGTGCGGCCGGATGAAGCCGCGAATGCCACGGTAACCTATTTCAACTACCGCAAGCTGTCGATCTTCGGGGGCTCGAACGAGATCCAGCGCAACATCATCTCGAAGATGATCCTGGGGCTGTGACATGAACTTCGAGCTCAGCGAAGAGCGCAAGATGCTGGCCGAGTCGCTCAGCCGCTTCATCGAGCTGCGCTATCCGTTCGAGGTGCGCAACGCGATCGTGAAATCACCGGCGGGCTACAGCGCGGATCTATGGCGCGAGTTCGCCGGGCTCGGCATCATCGGCGCGCTGTTCAATCCCGAGCACGGCGGCTACGGCGGCGCCGCAGCCGATCTCGCGGTGGTGTTCGAGGCGCTCGGTCGCGGCCTCGTGGTGGAACCATTTCTCGGCAATGCAGTGCTGGCCGGCGGCGCAATTGCCCGACTCGGCAACGCCAGCCAGAAGCAAATCATTGCGCACATCATCGATGGCAGTCGCGTCGCCGCATTTGCGCACGGCGAGCCGCAGGCACGCTACGAAATCGCGCGCGTGGCGACGCGTGCCGAGCGCGCCGGCGACGGCTGGAAGCTCAATGGCGCCAAGGCCGTGGTGCAGCACGCGGAAGGCGCCGATCTGTTGGTCGTTTCGGCGCGAACCTCGGGTGCGGTCGACGCGCCGGACGGCATCTGCCTGTTCCTGGTGCCCGCAAAGACGCCCGGCCTTGCGCTGCGCGGCTATCCGCTGGTCGATGGCGGTCGCGCGGCGGATCTGACGCTGCGTGACGTGACGCTGCCAGCCGCCGCGCTGCTCGGTGCGCAGGGCGAGGCGTTCGCGACCATCGAGGAGGTCGTCGGCCGCGGCATCGTTGCACTGTGTGCGGAAAGCCTCGGCGCGATGAGCGTGGCCAAGGAGGCGACGCTCGCCTACCTGCGCACGCGCAAACAGTTCGGCGTGCCGATCGGCACTTTCCAGGCCCTGCAGCACCGCATGGCCGACATGTTGATCGAGATCGAGCAGATGCGCTCCGCGGTGATCAACGCAGTTGCCGCGCTCGACGGCGAACGCGGCGCGCGTGAACGCACGCTGTCTGCGGCAAAGTATAGCTGTGGAAAAATCGGTACCCTGGTCGCGGAGGAGTGCATCCAGCTGCACGGCGGCATCGGTATGACCTGGGAGTTACCGCTGTCGCATTACGCCAAGCGCCTGGTCATGATCGACCACCAGCTCGGTGACGAGGATTACCACCTCGCGCGCTACATCGCGCTCGGCAGGCAGTGAGCGGCCGCGCCATGCGCTGCTACTGCATCGTCGAACATGGCCAGCCGCTGCAGGCGGTCGAGCGGCCGGTGCCGCAGCCCGCCGGCAGCGAGGTGCTGCTGCGCACCGTCGCGGCCGGGCTGTGCCACACCGACCTGCACCTGCACGACGGCTACTACGAGCTCGGCGGCGGCAAGCGCATGCTGTTGGCCGAACGCGGCATCCCGACGCCCATCACGCCGGGGCACGAGACCTGCGCCGAAGTGATCGCGGCCGGTGCCGACGCAGGCCAGGTGCCACAAGGGCGCACCGTGCTCCTGCATCCGTGGATCGGCTGCGGCGAGTGCGCGGCGTGCCGGCGCGGGCAGGAGAATCTGTGCAACAAGCCGCAGTCGCTCGGCATCAACCGGCCCGGCGGATTCGCCGAGTACCTGCTGGTGCCGCATCCGCGCTATCTCATCGACATCGACGGGCTGGATCCGGCGCAGGCCGCGCCGCTGGCCTGCGCGGGCGTGACGACCTACAGCGCGCTGCGCAAGTTCGGCACGCGCATCCACGATGCGCCGTTGCTGATCATCGGCGCGGGCGGGCTCGGCCTGATGGCGCTGTCGATCCTCAAGGCGATGGGCGGCGTCGGCGCGATCGTGGCCGACCTCGATCCGCTCAAGCGCGGGGCGGCGCTCGCGGCGGGCGCGCTGCAGGCGCTCGACGCGGCCGCGCCCGATGCGCACAAGCAAATCATAGCAGCGACCGACGGCGGGGCGGTGTCGGTGCTCGATCTGGTGGGTGCGACCGCGACGCAGAACCTTGCCCAGCGTGCCGTCGCACGCGGCGGCCAGATCGTGATCGTCGGACTGATGGGCGGTGACATCACGCTGGCGCTGCCGATGGTCGTGATGCGGCCGCTGGCGATCCAAGGCAGCTTCGTCGGCACGCTCGAGGAGCTGCGCGAGCTCGTCGCGCTGGTGAAGAAGACGCATATGCCCCCGATTCCGATCGTGCGGCGTCCGTTCAGCGAGGTGAACGCGGCGCTGCAGGATCTGCACGACGGCAGGATCATCGGCAGGGCCGTGCTGCAGCCATGAACATGATCCCGAGGTATCCATGACCGCCAAACCCGTATTCCGGGGGCGCGAAGCCCACGACTATCCGCTGCTGATCAAGCAGCTCTGGCACAGTGCGCTGCGGCGCACGCCCGCTCAGGAAATCGTCTACCGCGACCTGAAGCGCTTCACTTATCAGCAGTTGCGCGAACGCGTGGGCAGGCTTGCCAACGTCCTCGCCGGACTCGGCGTGCAGCAAGGCGACACGGTCGCGGTGATGGATTGGGACAGTCACCGCTATCTGGAAAGCTACTATGCCGTGCCGATGATGGGCGCGGTGTTGATGACCGTGAACGTGCGTCTGTCGCCGCAGGAACTCATCTACACGATCACGCACAGCGGCGCATCGGTGCTGCTGCTGAACGCCGATTTCAAGGCGCTGATCGACGAGATCCGCGGCGAACTGACGACCGTCAGGAGCTACATCTGGCTCGACGACAAGGAATCCGCGCCACCGGCGGGCGAGAGCTACGCCGGCGAATACGAGCGGCTGCTTGCGGCCGCGTCGCCGGACTATGTGTTTCCCGATTTCGATGAGAACACGCGCGCGACGACCTTCTTCACGACCGGCACCACTGGCCTGCCCAAGGGCGTCAGCTTCAGCCACCGCCAGCTCGTGCTGCACACGCTCGCGGTCATGGCCGCGGGGGCACTGGCGAACGGCGCCGGCGGCTTCAACGCGCTGCAGGTATACATGCCGATGACGCCGATGTTCCACGTGCACGCGTGGGGTTGCCCGTACGCGGCACTGCTGCTCGGCATCAAGCAGGTCTATCCGGGTCGTTACCTGCCGGAGACGCTGCTCGAGCTGATCAAGCGCGAAGGGGTCACCTATACGCATTGCGTGCCGGCGATCCTGCAGATGCTCCTGAGCCATCCCAAGTCGCAGGAAGTGGACTTCAACGGCTTCTCGATCACCATCGGCGGCTCGGCGCTCTCGAGCGGACTGGCCGCTGCGGCGCGCGCGCGCGGCATGAACATATTCGGTGGCTACGGCCTGTCCGAAACCTGCCCGTTCCTCACCACGGCGAGCCCGCATCCGATCCTCGGCAAGCTCGAGGGCGATGCCGATCTGAACATTCGCTGCAAGGCCGGTGCGCCATCGCCGCTCGTGGAGCTGCGCATCGTCGATGCGAACATGCGCGATGTGCCGGAAGGCACAGCCGGCGAGATCGTCGCGCGTGCGCCGTGGCTGACGCTGGGCTATTCCAACAACGAAGCCGCATCGCATGAGCTGTGGGCCGGCGGCTATCTGCACACCCAGGACATCGGCTATTTCGATCGCGGCTACCTCAAGATCGTCGACCGCATCAAGGACGTGATCAAGAGCGGTGGCGAATGGGTCTCATCGCTGCAGATCGAGGATCTGATCTCGACGCATCCCGCGGTCGCCGAGTGCGGCGTCATCGGGGTGAGCGACGAGAAGTGGGGTGAGCGGCCGCTGGCGCTGGTGGTGGCGAAGAGGGGCGCTAAGATTGAGCCCGACGATATCCGCAGCCACGTGATGGTCAGCGCCGACAACGGCCTGATCCCGAAATACGCCGTGCCCGAACGTATCCTGATCGTGGACAGCATTGCCCGCACCAGCGTCGGCAAGATCGACAAGAAGAAGCTGCGCGAGCAGTACGCCGGCGCCTGCTAATTTGCGGCGCCGCCGTCGCGGCTGCGCTCGCGCAGGAACTGCTTGAGCACGCGGCCGGTGTGTGATTTTCTGGCATGCCGCGCCACCTGTGCCGGCGACCCCTGCGCGACAATGCGGCCACCGGCAGCGCCGGCTTCCGGCCCCATGTCTATGATCCAGTCCGCTTCCGCCATGATGTCGAGGTTGTGCTCGACCACCACCGCGGTGTTGCCGGCCGCGACCAGGCGGTGCAGCACGTGGATCAGCTTCTCGACGTCCGCCATATGCAGGCCCACGGTCGGTTCGTCCAATACATAAAGAGTGTGCCTGGGTTGCTGGCGCGGGCCGCGCGCGATCGTGTCGCGCACCTTCGACAGCTCGGTGACGAGTTTGATGCGCTGCGCCTCGCCGCCGGAGAGCGTCGGGCTCGGTTGTCCGAGCGTGAGGTAGCCGAGGCCGACGTCCTGCAGCAGCTTCAGGGCATGATGCACCCGCGTGTGGGCCGCGAAGAATCCGGCCGCATCATCGACGTCCATCGCCAGCACGTCGCCGATGCTCTTCTCCCGCCACAGCACCGCCAGTGTCTCGGAGTTGAAGCGCCGCCCGCCGCACACGTCGCACAGCACCTTCACGTCGGGCAGGAAGCTCATCTCGATGGTCTTCACGCCCTGGCCTTCACAGGCTTCGCAGCGCCCGCCGGCGGTGTTGAACGAGAAACGGCTGTTGGTATAGCCGCGGATGCGCGCTTCGGTGGTGCCGGCATAGATGCGCCGGATCTCATCCCAGAACCCGATGTAGGTGGCGGGACAGGAACGCGGCGTCTTGCCGATCGGTGTCTGGTCCACCTCCAGCACCCGATCGATAAGCTCGAGCCCCCGCACCGCCTGGCAGCCAATGAGCTGCGGGCCGCTGGAGCGCCTGGCGCCCGCGGCGCGCCTGCGGTGCTTGCCCACCGGGGTATTCTCGCCCAGCAGCCGGCGTAAGTTTGCGTACAGCACATCGCGCGCCACGGTCGACTTGCCCGAGCCGGAGACACCCGTGATTACGACCAGGCGCCCAAGTGGGATGCGCACATCGCTGCCCCTGATGTTGTGCAGCGCCACGCGCGCGAGCGTCAGCAACGGCGTAGCGGCGTCTACTTTTCGATGCGGTTGCGCCGGGTGCAGTAATGGCTCGCGCAGGAAGCGGCCCGTCACCGAGCGCGGATTGCGGATCAAGTCCTGCACGGTGCCGGCAGCGACCAGCTCGCCGCCGCGCACGCCGGCCGCGGGCCCGAGATCCAGTACGTGATCCGCGCGGCGAATGGTTTCCTCGTCGTGCTCGACGACCACCAGCGTGTTGCGGTTGCCGGTGAGCTCGCTGAGGGCTTTGAGCAGAATCTGGTTGTCACGCGGATGCAGCCCGATGGTCGGCTCATCGAGCACGTAACACACGCCCTGCAGGTTCGAGCCCAGCTGGGCGGCGAGGCGGATGCGCTGCGCCTCGCCGCCCGAAAGCGTCGGCGCGGCCCGATCGAGTTGCAGGTAGCCGAGGCCGACGCGCTCGAGGAATTTCAGCCGCGCGCGGATCTCCGGCAGCAGGTCGCGCGCAATCTGCCGTTCGCGCGTGCCGAGCCGCAGGCGCGTAAAGAATTCCGCGCTGGCGGCGACCGATGCGCCCGCGAGCGCGGCGATGGAGCGCGTGCGGAAGCGCACGTTGAGTGCGGTGGGATTGAGGCGCTGCCCGTCGCAGGCGGCGCACGCCTGCAGCTGCTGCGGTCCCCAGTCGTTCCACCAGCGCTCCTCGCCGCTTTGCTCCGCATCGAAGCCCGGCATCTCGACGCCGGTGCCGAAGCAGCTCTCGCACCAGCCGTGCCGGGAGTTGAACGAGAACAGGCGCGGATCAAGTTCGGCGAAGCTCCTGCCGCAGGAGGGGCAGGCCCGCTTGGTGGAGAACACCGTCACCCGCTTAGCCCCAGGCGCCAGCACGTGCACCAGGCCCTTGCCGAAATCCAGCGCGCGGGCGAGGGCGGCACGCAGCGCAGCTTCGGTCTTCACGCCGACCTCGACCTGCGCGACCGGCAGCTCGATGGTGTGTTCCTTGAAGCGCGACAGGCGCGGCCACGGTGCGGTCGGCAGTGATTCGCCGTCGACCCGCAGCGTGCGGAAGCCTTTCCTGGCGGCCCATTTGGCAAGATCGGTGTAGTAGCCCTTGCGCGCGATCACCAGCGGCGCGAGCAGCGCGACCGCTGAGCCCTTGTAGTCGCGCAACAGGCGCGCGGCGATCGAGTCGGGGCTCTGCGGTTCGATGGCGACGTCGCAGTCCGGGCAGTACTGCGTGCCGAGCTTCACGTACAGGAGGCGCAGGAAGTGATAGATCTCGGTGAGTGTTGCCACGGTGCTCTTGCGGCCGCCACGGCTGGTACGCTGCTCGATGGCGACCGTGGGCGGAATGCCGAAGATCGCATCCACGTCGGGGCGCGCCGCCGGCTGCACGAACTGGCGCGCATAGGCATTCAGTGATTCCAGGTAACGGCGCTGGCCCTCGTTGAAAAGGATGTCGAACGCGAGCGTGGACTTGCCCGAGCCGGACACACCGGTGATCACGGTGAAGCGGTCGCGCGGGATTTCGACATCGATGTTCTTGAGGTTGTGCTCGCGCGCCTTGTGGATGACCACCGCGTTGCGATCGCGCCCGTTGCCGTAGTGGGCACGCGCCTCGGCGACCGCGGCCGGCGCACTGGCGGCGGCGGGGGACAACGCCTGCTCGTAGGCGCGCAGCGCCTGGCCGGTGAAAGAGCTTGCCTGCGCGCACACCTGCGCCGGTGTGCCGGTGCAGACGATTTGCCCACCGCGCTCGCCGCCTTCGGGACCTAAGTCGATGACCCAGTCGGCGGCGCGGATGACATCGAGGTTGTGTTCGATCACCAGCAGCGAGTGTCCCGCGATCAGCAGTTTGCGAAAGGCCCTGAGCAGTTTCGCCACGTCCTCGAAATGCAGTCCGGTGGTCGGCTCGTCGAAGAGAAACAGCTTGCCGCGATGGGTGGTGCTGGAGAGCACCGAGCCGGCCTGCGCGAGATGTCCGGCGAGCTTCAGGCGCTGCGCCTCCCCGCCGGAGAGCGTCGGCACCGGCTGGCCGAGCTTCAGGTACTCCAGTCCCACGTCCGCCAGCGGCGCCAGGCGCGCCGCCACCTCGGGAGTGTCGGCGAAGAACGCGCGCGCCTCGGTCACGGTCAGATTGAGCACGTCCGCGATGCTCAGGCGGCGGCCGTCGGCGCCTTCGCGCCGGATGTCGAGCACCTCATCGCGGTAGCGGCGCCCGTCGCAGTCCGGACAGCGCAGATACACGTCCGAGAGGAACTGCATTTCAACATGCTCGAAGCCGTTGCCACTGCAGGCCGGGCAGCGCCCGTTACCGGAGTTGAAACTGAAAGTCCCCGCGGTGTACTTGCGCTCCTGGGCGGCAGGCTCAGAGGCGAACAACGCCCGGATGGCATCGAACGCCCCGACGTAGCTGGCGGGATTGGAGCGCGTCGTGCGGCCGATTTGCGTCTGATCGACCATGACCACGTCATCGATCAGCTCCGCTCCCTGCAGACCCGCGAACTGTCCCGGAGCCTCGGTCGGCTTGCCGCGGTACTTGAGCAGCGCCGGATACAGCACGTCCTCCACCAGCGTCGACTTGCCCGAGCCGGACACCCCGGTAACGCACACCAGGCGCTTGAGCGGAATGCGCACGTCGAGGTTCTTGAGGTTGTGCTCAGCAGCACCCTTGAGCTCGAGCCAGCGGTTGGAGCGTGCCTCGGCGATGACGCCGCCGTCCGCCACGCCCTCGAAGGCCGGCCGGGCCGTGCGCGCGCCGTAGCTTTTCGCCACCGGTGCCACTCGCTTGCGTCCGCCGAGGTACTGCCCGGTGAGGGAGTTGGCATCGGCGCGAATCCCGTCGGGAGTGCCGAAGAACACGATCTCACCGCCGCGCTCGCCCGCGCCGGGACCTAAGTCGAGGATGCGATCGGCCTCGAGCATGATCTGCGGGTCATGTTCAACGACCAACAGCGAGTTGCCCGCATCGCGCAGGCGCTTCATCACACTGATGACGCGCTGCATGTCGCGCGGGTGCAGGCCGATGGAAGGCTCATCGAGCACGAACAGGGTGTTGACGAGCGAGGTGCCGAGCGCGGTGGTGAGGTTGATGCGCTGCACCTCGCCGCCCGAGAGCGTGCGTGATTGCCGGTCGAGCGTCAGATAGCCGAGGCCGACCTCTGCGACGTAGCGGAAGCGTCCGCGGATCTCCGCGAGCAACAGATCGGTGGCCTCATCAAGGGGCTTCGGCAGCGAAAGCCTGCGGAAGAATTCGTAGCTGCGCTCCACTGGCAGCAGCATCAGGTCGTGAATCGACAGTCCCGGCAGCGCAGCCAGGGTTGCCGCGCTCCACTCAACGCCGCGCGGCCGAAAGCGGGGGGTGAGCCCAAGCGCGCTGTCGGCGAGCTCGCGGCTGCCGATGCGCCACAGTAAGCCTTCCGACTTCAGACGCGCGCCGTCGCAGGCAGTGCAGGGCGTATAGGCGCGATAGCGCGACAGCAGTACCCGTACATGCATCTTGTAGGCGCGCGTCTCGAGCCACGCAAAAAAACGCTTAGCCCCATACCAGACCTTTTTGGTCCAGGCGCCCTCGCCCTCGATGACCCATTTACGCGCCTCGGCCGATAGGTCGCGCCACGGCACATCCAGCGGGATGCCACGCAGCTTCGCGAACTTCTCCAGATCCTGCTGGCACTCCAGATAGGACTTGGTCTGCCAGGGCTTGATCGCCCCGCCGCGCAGCGACCTGGTCTCGTCGGGAATGACCAGCCCGTAGTCGATGCCGATAGTGCGGCCAAAGCCGCGGCAGGTCTCGCACGCCCCCAGGGGCGAATTGAAGGAGAACAGGCTTGGGCTGGGCACCTGGTAGGCAAGATCACACTGCGCGCAGTGCAGCTCACTCGAATAACGCCAGGTGTCGAGCCGCTGCGGCGTTTCAGCATCGTCCACAACCTGCAGGTTGACGCGCCCGCGTCCGACGCGCAGCGCTGCCTCCAGCGACTCGAGCACCCGGCCGCGCTCCGCGCTGCCGGCGCGCAGCCGATCCTGCACCACCTCCAGCGTGATCGTCGGGACACGCGCGCTGCTGCGCTTCCTGCGGCGCGCGGGCGCGGGCGTGGGCGCGGCGGCCGCGGCGGACTTTAAGTCCGTGGATGGCGCGCCGGGCGCCTCAAAGAAGCGCGTGTAGCCCTGGCCTGCGAGCAGGTCTTTCACCTCCGCGACGCTGAAATTCGCGGGCACCGGAACCGGGAAAGTCACCAGCAGCCGCGGATCACCGGCAAGGGCGGCGCGCGCCTGCAGCTCGGCATAGATGCTCTCGGCGCTGTCGCGCTGCACCGGGTTGCCGCAGCGCTGGCAACACAGCACGGCCGCACGGGCGAAGAGCAGCTTCAGGTGGTCATTGAGTTCGGTCATCGTTCCGACGGTGGAACGCGAGGTCCGCACCGGGTTCGTCTGATCGATGGCGATCGCCGGCGGAATGCCGCGGATCGAATCGACCTGCGGCTTGTCCATGCGATCGAGAAACTGCCGCGCATACGGGGAGAAGGTCTCGACGTAACGACGCTGACCTTCGGCGTACAGCGTATCGAACACCAGCGAGGACTTGCCCGAGCCGGACACGCCGGTCACGACGATCAGCTCGTTGAGCGGGATGTCGAGATCGAGCCTCTTCAGGTTGTTCTGGCGCGCACCCCTCACAAGGATGGCGTCACGGGGGGCGGCGGTCATTTACGTCACTGTCAATTGCGTAGGGGAGCACGCCCGAGGCGCCCGGGCGCAGGCTCTGTGATTGTAATGGATCCGCGCCGCGTGCAATCCAGTGTCGGGCGGCCCGGTCTACTGTACGAGCACTCGCGTGCGCGGCTTGCGGCGCGCGGATTTACGTTTGCCGCTAAGCACTTACCTCGCGCATCATTGCAGAACCATGCTGACTCGCCCCTCGCTTGGCTTTGGACTCGGACTGCGCGTCGATCACTACGACGCGATCCTCGCCGAGCGCCCCGCGGTCGACTGGTTTGAGGTGCTCACCGAAAACTACCTGGTGCCCGGCGGCAAGCCGCTGGATTACCTGATGCGCTTTCGCGAGCGCTACCCGCTCGCCATGCACGGGGTGTCCATGTCGATCGGCAGCACCGCGCCGCTCGATCGCGACTACCTGCGCCAGCTGAAGGCGCTGGCTGCGCGTGTGGAGCCGGCATGGATCTCCGACCACCTGTGCTGGACCGGGGTCGCGGGCCGCAATACGCATGATCTTTTGCCACTGCCTTATACCGAGGAGGCCCTCGCGCACATCGTGGAGCGGGTGCGCACGGTGCAGGACTTCCTTGGCCGCCGCATCCTCCTGGAAAACGTCTCCAGCTACGTGGCGTTCCGTGATTCACGCCTCACGGAGTGGGAGTTCCTGAGCGAGATCGCCGTGCGCGCCGACTGCCTGATCCTGCTCGACGTCAACAACATCTATGTGAGCGCGGTCAACCACGAATTCAAGGCGCTCGACTACCTGCAGGCCATTCCCATCGACCGCGTGCAGCAGATCCACCTTGCCGGTCACGAGAATCGCGGCGCTTACCTCGTGGACACTCACGATCATCCGGTGCCCGACCCGGTGTGGGAGCTGTATGCCGCCGCCGTACGGCGCTTCGGGGCGGTGTCCACCATGATCGAGCGCGACGACCATATCCCACCGCTCGCCGAGTTGTGCGCGGAGCTTACCCACGCGCGTGCGCTGTGCGAGCGCACGCTGGCGGATGAGGCTGCGGCGCGCGCGCCGCAACCACAGCGCGCGGCGCTGAGGGCTTCATGAGCACTCTTGCGGGCGTACAGGGCGACTTTCAGGATTACCTGCTGCGCGGCGATGCCGCGGTGGAGGGCCACGTCGTCGGCACCGCGCGCGTGCCGGTGGCCACGCGCTTAGGGGTCTACGGGGGCGCCTACCGCGCCCGACTTGCCGAGGCGCTGCAGGCGAACTTCCCGGCGCTCGCGACGCTTCTGGATACGGCGGACTTCGAGCTGCTCGCGTCGCACTACGTGAGCGCGCATGAGTCGTCGTTCTTCTCCATCCGCTACTACGGCCATGAGCTGCCGCAGTTCCTGAGCCAACACCCGGATTACACGGACGCGCCGGTGCTGGCGGAACTGGCGCGCTGGGAATGGACCATGAGGGGCACCTTCGACGCCGCCGATGCCACGCCGCTGACCCACGCGGCGCTGGCGCGCTTCTCACCGCGGCAGTGGCCGCAACTGCGTTTCACCTGGCACGCGAGCGTCGCGCGCCTGGGGCTCGTGTGGAATGTGCCGCAGCTGTGGCAGGCGCTCACGCAGGAGAGCGAGCGGCCGGCGGCGAGCGTCAGCCGCGAGCCGCTGCAGTGGCTCTTGTGGCGCCAGGGGCTCACGACTTATTTTCGCTCCCTGCCGGCGACCGAAGCGCGGGCGCTGGATGCCGCCCGCGAGGGCTGGCCGTTCGGCGAGCTGTGCGATCTGCTGTGTGATGAGATGGGCGCGGCGCAGGCGCCGGCGCAAGCCGCGACGCTATTGCGCGGCTGGATTGATGCGGGGCTCATCATCGGCGCCGCCTGAAGCGAGCTGGCCATGGCGTACAATCGCGGTGCTTCTTCGCGCAGGACCGCTCATGTCGCTCCCTTCCTACGGCAACGTGCTCGAGATGATCGGCAA
>Ga0070761_10000268_pt1 | contig 34829 bp, 26 predicted proteins | sample HubBroMetageREF1_FD_66724 | JGI IMG/M metagenome (GOLD analysis project Ga0070761, IMG submission 66724) | Reference soil microbial communities from the Hubbard Brook experimental Forest, New Hampshire, USA - Hubbard Brook CCASE Soil... | ecosystem: Environmental > Terrestrial > Soil >... | reverse complement strand
GCTTGCAGCTCCTATCCAGCGAGTTGTTCGGCCGCAAAGTCTCCATTTCCAGGAACGGGGATTGCGGGCCTAATCGCTGGACCCGCTGCCTCTGGCAACTTTGTAATTTCCGGAAGTGGGGGAACATTAGGGGGATTCCAGACGGGAGGCACGGGATCGACGCCTTATTCATACTTCGTGGTAGCGAACGACACAACGGCCGTCACTCAAACCTCTCCGATGCAGGTTTTGAACTGGGAATCCACGGGGAGTGACAATCCGGTTGTGCTATGGCCGCGAGTGGCGAACGGCACCGACACGATCACTTATGATGTAATCCGAATTACAACGCCGAGCGGAGACGGAGGAATCTACCCGAATGTCGGCAACTGTCTCGGCGGATCGGGCGGAACGTGCGGCTACGTGGCACAGGGTCTATCTCAGGCAACAGCATGTTCTGGTGGACTCGTTTGCTTTTATACCGATACCGGGATCCCTTCTACGGTTGGCCATAGCGGAGCGCCCGCCAATTATCCTGCGATAGGCAACTACAAGGGCAGTCTCTCCTTCTGGCCGGGATCGCTGGTGTCGGTGAGCAGCACGGTGAAGGTGGATACAGAGGAATGGCCTGTGGTTGGTGTCGGCCTGTACGGCGCACCAATACAGACGGCAAGCATCTGCGGGATGAACAGTCAAACTGGTGGTGGTGGTGTGGCTTCCCCAGGTGGCTACAGCAATTGCCTTGCGACGACGATGGCGCAAAACGAAACGCAGCCATCCACGATACTTTCCGATGGCCCTGCCATCGGCGGTGGCTATTCTGGCCTTCCCAAAGGGCGGATGATCTTTGAGACTTCCCCTTTCGCCACCATTGAACCTCACCACATCATTACCCTGATCGACTCGCAACCTGGCCTGACTCAAGGCACGCTCGGGCTCCGCCCACCAGCGAGCGCAAACGATGTATTTATCGGAACTGATGTGGCGAGCGGTGGTGTCGGCTATACGCTCGGACAACTCGCCTTCGGTGCGCCGGTATCGATCACGAATTACATTGGGCAGACGGGCGACGGGATTCATGCCAACTGGCTGGAAAGGTTAAGCGCATCTTTAAAAGAGTTCAATGTTCCGACAAAGTTCGATCAGAATGTTACTCTTGCTGGCCTGTCAAATGGTTGCCTTGATGTTTCGTCCGGCGTGGTTGGCTCGACTGGAAGTCCTTGCGGGTCGGGCAGTGGCGGCGGGAGTGTTAGTTCGGTGTTTGGGCGAACTGGGGCAGTTGTGGCGAACAGCGGCGATTACTCGGTTAGTCAGATTACGGGCGCCGCGGTCGACTCGACGGTGGTCCATCTCGCAAACACTGAGACCATCACCGGGGCCAAGACTTTCACAAACACGGTAACGATGAGCGGGAACTTACTATTGCCGGAAGCGAACGGGTACGTTCCCGCAGTTGGAGGGATTGGGTTCGATACAGCCGCCGGGTTACCGGTGGTGAATATAGGTGGCACGACCCAGCAAATTGCTCTTACTAGCTCTAATATCAGCGGACAGGCGGGAACGGCTCTTGCCCTGGCGGCCGTTCCAACACAGTGCAGCGGATCGTTTGCCACAGGCATTGCAGCCAACGGGAATGCGAATTGCAGCACACCCGATATCATTCAGCTGCCTGAAACCACGCAGCCTGCCGGGATCCCGAACTGGGGGGTATTGTGGTTTGATTCAGCTACCCATACGCCGCGCGTGATTGACAACAACGGGCAAGTTGTCCAGTTGGGACTTACTAACTTGTTTAACTCGGATCCAGGGGGCGATCCTGCGGATAATCTCGAGGAACGGAATGGAACCAGCCCAGAAGACTTTCGCGTGTATTCAACTTTCACGAGTAACACGACTTGGCAGCGGACCTCGCTCGGGTTTGATGTTCCGGATGACTATGCCGTCGTACGCAGTGAGAACGCGACATCGTCGTCCGCGCCGGGGTTAGGGTTTTGGATTGGGAGCGGGCTGAAATGGGTGGTAGATGCCACGGGCAATCTTAAGCCCTGGACAGATAATACTTTCAACTTGGGCAGTGACAGCGGGAACGCCGCGAAGAGCGTATTTGCGAAAACTTCATTTAATTCTGTTTTGTATGGACGAAACGATTTCGAGATTCCGAATGACGGGTCGACGGGGACTGCGTTGAATCAATTAGCTATGTTCAATACCGATAGTCCTTCGCAGGCTGTGCTTGCGGGCACGTCGTCGACCAACACGGTGATCGGCATAGTGCAGGGCGGCGCGGGCACAAGCGGGAACGCGATGATTACCTGGCATGGTTATGCTTACTGCATTTTCGACAATACGACTACCGCTGGGGATGCGGTGATTGCGAGCGTGAGCGCGGCGGGTGATTGCCACGACACGGGGTCTGGGGCGCAACCTGGAGCACAGCTGATTGGATTTGCGGATGTCACTAATACTGTAAGCGGGGGAACAAACGGTATCCGCGTCGGATTACAACCGCCGCAGGGTGGTGGTGGCGGAAATGTCGCTTCTGTATTCGGACGCACCGGGGCAGTGACGGCAGCGACTGGCGATTATTCTGTGTCGCAAGTTACGGGGGCAGCGGTGGACGCTGCGGTTGTTCACCTAGCGGGCACTGAGACAATTACAGGGTCGAAGACATTTTCCAGCAACGTGACACTTAGCGGGAATCTGAACGTAGCTGGAAATATCAACCAGACGGGAACTGGGCCGACGCAGTGGTCAGGACAAGAGTGGACAGGAACGACTGTCACGGTGCCAACTGGGATGGCTTTCTCGCTCGGGGTGGGGTCAGACAACATATTTAGATGCCAACTGTCTGGTGGTGCATCGTGCTTAGCTTCGGGCGGAGGTATGGTTTACCCTGGCGCTGGAATTCCTAACTCTGCGGGATCTGCATGGTCGACGTCTTATGGCACCTCGGGGAGTGGAACTACGCTGGCGCTAACTACATCCCCGGTGTTCACCGGATCTCCTATAGTGCCTGGATATGTTTCTACCGGCACCACGGTCAATGGACACGCGCTCTCGTCTAATGTGACTGTGTCCGCTTCGGACCTTACTACGGGGACGCTTCCGCACGCACAGTTGCCGGCGCTGGTGAGCGGTGACATTCCTAACAATGCGGCTAATACTACTGGAACGGCCGCGAACTTGAGTGGGACACCGACATTGCCATCCGGGACAAGCTTGCCGGGTTATCCAACTACTGGAACGCTCGTGGCTGGGGATTATGACAAGGCGAGTGGAGCTGGTGCGATAGTCGATTCGGGTGTCGTGGCGGGGCCTTACTCGATCCCGTGGCCAATCTCGCTGTATACGGGCGGATCTACCACGGCCGCATTCAATACGACGAGCGGCAAGGCACAGCTTTGGGGATTTTCACTGACATTCCCGGATACCACGATTCAGTTCAGCTATTACGTACAAACAGCGGACACAGGGAGTTGCACTTACGATATAGGGATATTGAATACGTCGGGGAATATTGCGGCTTCGGGGAATGCTCACCTGGGTAACACGACTGCCTCGGCGGGCGGTTTCACTTCCACCGGGTGGCACACGACCGCGCTAGTGGGAAGTTCGACGCTGCAACCGGGCAAGTATTACATCGCGCTCACGGCGAGTCTGACGAGTGGGTGCGCCGCCCTGGGAGCGGCGAGCGTGCCGACTTTCATCAGCAATACGGCCGAGACCGTGTCTTCTGGCGGCACTCTGAACAATGGGATCACGATTCCATCGGACAGCGTTGCGGTTGGCGCTGTACCCAGCATCTATCTGCGATGATTTGGGAGGTGTCGCCACAGTGACGGCCTGAGCTTCAGCGTTCCTCCGGGATTCGCTCCGGTCTATTTTCAAACGCGCCTCCGGGGCTGGGGCTTACGGCATCGCTGAAGCAATGCCCTGATACGAAGCTCTATTTTTTCTGCCGGCTGCCAGACAAACTCTAGAACTCCTGAGCCTCGCTTTGGCGGGGCTTTTTGCTGGAGTCGTTGTTATTAAGGTTGGGGGCAAATGAAGGGCCATGATTTTTCTACAACGTCATACGGGAATTGGGACAGCGCTCTTGCAGGCTCCGAACAGACCTGTCGAGGGGGTAAAAAGCGCACCTCAGGCGCTAAGGCGCGGACACATTTTCAACGATTCAACGGCACGAGTGAACTCGTGCCCTTCCCATTCGTTGAGAACTTTGAGCTTTTCTGCAATCTGCTTTGGGTTGGTCCTGGTTTGCGCGAGTTTCGCGAACGCTACGAATTACTACGTTGATTGCAACTACGGGTCCAATGGAAATCCGGGCACGAGTCCGCAACAGGCTTGGCGCACTTTGTTGGAAGTTGGAATCTCGAGCTTTCAACCAGGTGACTCGATCAACCTGCTTCGGGACTGCACCTGGAATGAAACGCTAACTCCGCGTTCGAGCGGGAACAGCAGTTCCTTAATCACGGTTGACAGCTATGGCAATGGACGGCCGCCGCACTTGACTGGCTATTTACCAATTGCAGCGCAGTGGTGGACGCAAGTCGAAGGCACGAACATCTGGTCGGCCACTCTATATTCGGCGACGAGTGGGTTGGGGAGCGTGGTGAAGTGCGGCATTCGCGGATTCTACTGTCTGACGCAGCCGCCGTCCCAGCTGCAGTATGTGCGGTTCGGGACGGTGTGGGGAATGGCGCAGGGGAGCCAGGCAGCGCTTGGTCAGGACCGGGACTTCTGGTACGACTCGACGAATTACATTTTGTATGTCTACAGCACTAGTGGCAATCCGGCGTCGCACTACGGCACGGTTGCGCCGATCGTGCTGAGCGGCGAGACTGTGCTGAATTTGAATGGAGTCTCGTGGCTGGAAATTCAACATCTGCAAATTGACTGGTTCGATGCCTATGGAGTGCAGGTGCAAGGGCCGAGCGACCATCTTTGGCTCGCGAACATCGCGGCGAACAGTGAAGTAGAAAACAGCACGGTGCCATTAGGTTTCTATGTGCAACCTACGGGCACACCGGTAGACATCCATTTCTATAACACCGATGCCAATATGAATTATGTGGGGTATCTCTTTGATGGAAATGGATGCCTCACTGGCGGATGCTACTTTGAAATCAAGAACTGTCGCGCGTACGGGAATCGGACATATGGGATCGTGGACAACGTACAGGGGGCGGTGAATTACGACTACTGCCATCTATACGGGAACTACTTGGCTACGGCACTCGCGGTCGATGTTTCAGGGACGCCGGGACCTACAGCGGGGGCACATAACATAGCGGCCGAAACGCCACCGTGGATCCGGGTGTGGCAGCGGCGGCCGGCATATACGACGGTCACTTATGACGATCCGGGGTTGGTGCTGTACAGCGACACTTATGTTAGTGGACTGTTACCGATGATGAGCGTGAAAGAGATTCCGCTTTCGATTGCGGTGGTGACGGGCGGGACTTATTCGCAGTCGATTATCTCCGAGGTGCAGGGTTGGATCACTGCCGGATGGGACATCAACACGCACTCGGTCTCGCATCAATACTGGAATCCGCCTTCAACGACAGCATGCGACGATGTCAACGGACCGATTCCCTGTGATGCTTTTCTGTTGGCTTATGTCGGTCCGGGGACTTACACGATGAGCATCACGCACAGCGGCGGGGGCGGGAATCTGACGCTTACCACTTCGCCTTACAACGCGACGTGCTATCACTCATGGGATCTGACTCCTGTACCGCCGGGGGGCGCGGCCGGGTCGGGACAAATCGACACTCTGGCCGATGTGGTGCCGACGCTGCAGGGACAGCCGACTTGCTATGCCGTGGATGCAACCGCATATAACAATGAGTTCGCAAAAGGGCGCGCACACGCATTCTCCCTTGCTGACACGTTCTCGAGTCCGGGCGTAGCGGGTCCGATGACGTTACCCACTAGTTTGCCCGCAGCTTCGAGTTGCACCGCGACTCCCTCGACGCCGGGTTGTGTGCTGTTCGACGAAACGAACATGGAAACCGACGAGATGACGTGGGCTTTGTCCTGGTTCATCCAAAACCTCTCGGGGCTTCCTGGCCTGAACCTGAGCAACCTGATCTACGTGATGCCCGGCAGCTACGGCGACGTGTTGACGGAGAACATCGCCAACGGTCTGGGCTTTAAGGGAATACGCGGCACAGGATCGCTCAGCTCCACATGGGTATTGGGCGGGGCGGATGCGACGCTGGCGAAGGGGTACGACGTGTTCAACATTCTAAGCCAGGGCGTGGTGCCCAACTATCAGAATCTGAGTTATCAGCAGATGCGAAATCTGGTCAGTCAGGATGTGTTCAAGAACGGGTTGTGGGGAAGGCCGATCGGGTACTTCTGGCATGTGAACGAGTTGCGGCCGGATCAAGTGGAAAACTTTATGGATGCGCTGGTGCAAGCGGGCGCGACTCTCGAATCGAACACACAGATGGTGAACTTACTCTTGTCTTGCCAGCCAAATGATCTGGTGCCGCCGGGATATGTGGCGGGCAGTTACTATGTTTGTCCGACGAGTGGGACCGAGGCGGATTTTCGGCCTACTGTGAATTCGCCGGTGAGGGACGCGGGCTTGAATTTGGGTACGGCGTATCAATACGACTTACTGGGGATCAATCAGAACTCGTATGGGACGGGGTGGGAGATTGGGGCGTACACATATGTACCGGAGAACTTCAGCGCCACGCAGTGAAACGAGACAGCCGGGGGCGGCTGTCCCTACGTGGGGATGGCTGTAGTGGAATCGGAATTTACGCTCGAGCATTTGGAGGAGCTAGGACGGCATCTGGGGGATCGGCAGGAACGTCAATCGCAGCTGGGGGAAGAAATTGAACCCGAGACGTCATGGTATCTGAACAAACAGGATGGTTTCATCGAAAGATTGCTGAAGATCCGAACGAAGACTTCAAACGAAACCTTTTTCAAATTGAACCGCGTGCAGCGGGAATATTCCTGGCTACGCTCGAATCAGAACGTAGTGCTGAAGGCACGTCAGTTGGGGATGACGACGTACATCGCGGCGCGATTCTTTGTGCAGACGATCACGCAGCGGGGCATCCTGAGCATGCAAGTGACGCAGGACCGGGAATCGGCGGAGGACATTTTCCGAATCGTGCGGCGGTTCTGGGAGAACTTGCCGGAATATGCGCGGAAAGGCGCGCTACGAACCTCGCACCGCAACGGGCGGCAGTTGGTGTTTCCGGATCTGGACAGCGAGTATTGCCTGGCTTCGGCGGCAGAGAATGCGGGACGGGGACGGACGATCCAGAATCTGCATTGCTCGGAGGTTTCGCGTTGGGGGCGAAAAGGGGGCGAGGCGCTGGTGTCATTGCGGTCGGCAGTGGTACCGGGCGGCGAGATTGTGCTGGAATCCACGGCCAACGGAGCGGGCGGACTTTTCTACGAGGAGTGGCAACGGGCGGAGGATACGGGATATAAGCGTCACTTTTTTCCCTGGTGGTATGACGCAGGCTACGCCATGGAGCCGGGGGAGAATTTTGCGCCGCTCACCGAGGAAGAGAATGAACTGATGGCGCTGCACGGGCTGACAATGGAGCAGATCGCATGGCGGCGGAAAAAATGGGCTTCATTGCGAGGACGTGCGGTACAGGAATTTGCCGAGGATCCGGTGTCATGTTTCCTGGCGTCGGGAGAATGCGTGTTTGACTTGGGGGCGGTGGAGAAGGCGATCGGAGGGTCGGGTGAACCGGTGGAGGTGCGCGAAAACCAGCGACTGACGATCTGGTTGCCGACGCGGCCGGGACGGGAGTATGTGATCGGAGCCGATCCGGCGGGAGGCGGGGTCGAGGGCGATTACAGCTGTGCGGAAGTGATTGATCGTCCGTCGGGAGCGCAGTGCGCGGAGTTGCATGGTCATTGGCCTCCGCTGGAGTTTGCGCGCAGACTGGCGGAACTGGGGAAGGAATACAACACGGCGCTGTTGGCGGTGGAGAGGAACAATCACGGGAGCGGAGTGCTGGCGTGTCTGGATAATCTCGGATATCCGCGGGTTTACGTGCAGAACAAGGAGGAGGGATGGTTGACGACGTCTGTGAGCCGTCCAAGGATGATCGAGACCCTGGGGTTGGCGATGATGGAGGAGCCGGGGCTGTTCCGGAGTCCGCGGCTGCTGAACGAGTGCCGAACGTTTGTTCGGGATGCGGACGGGCGCACGGGGGCGGCTCCGGGAACTCATGACGATTGCGTGATGGCGCTGGCGATTGCGTGGGCGGTGCGCGGGGAAATGGGGCTGGCAAAGAAAGCATCGGCTGGGTGACAGGCTGGCGAAAAAAGTGAACATTTGCGATGTGGTGGAGGTCACAGGCAGGGCGGCACCGCACAAGGTAGATTTGCTGAGGGGCGAGAGTTCGAGATCGAGCCGCTCGGCTTGGACAAAGCAAAGCCCCGTCACCACACAGGCAATGCCTACTACTGCGGTCCAACACGTGAAGAGGATGCGGGGCGGAGCGCAGAGCCATTTGATGCGCTGCGAAGACGGGCATTACTACGTGGTGAAATTTCGAAATAATCCGCAGCATGAGCGAGTGCTGGCGAATGAATTTCTGGCTACGCGACTCGCCGAGCGCGTGGGACTGCCAGTGCCGCCGGCGGAGGTGGTGGAGGTTGGGCCTTGGCTGGTGGAGCACACAGCGGAACTGACGATTATGTTGGGGAGCCAGTCCATTCAGGTCGAGGCGGGATTGCAGTTCGGGTCGCGGTATGTGGTGAGTCCGGTGGAAGGGCAGGTGCTTGATTACTTGCCTCCGGAAATGTTGGACCGGGTGCGAAATCTGGGGACGTTTGCGGGCATCTTGGCTTTGGATAAATGGACGTGCAATGCCGATGGACGGCAGGCGGCGTTCTGGCGGAAGATGCGGGAGAAGAAGTACTCGGCGTCGTTCATCGATCAGGGGTATTGCTTTAATGCGGGAGAGTGGACATTTCCGGATTTTCCGCTGCGCGGCGTGTATCCGCGGAATGAAGTTTATGCGCGAGTAAATGGGTGGGAGTCGTTTGAGCCCTGGTTATCGCGGATTGAGAAGCTGGATGAGGATGCGATCTGGAGAGTGGCGGGAGAGATTCCTCCGGCTTGGTATGGGGGGTCCTGGGACGAGCTGGAGGCGTTGGTGCAGCGGCTGATCGAGAGGAAGACAATAGTGCGGGAGTTGATTCTGGCGTTTCGAGGATCGCCGCGGAGGCCGTTTCCGGAATGGGGGAATGAGGCTTGAGCGGTGCCGAGCTGCGCTCGGCTGGACGGAGGAGTGCATCTGCCCTACGTGAGTGTCGATGGGTGAGAAGCGACAACTCGAACTTTACCTGCTGCGATTCTTGCGGCACGCTTTGCGGGACGATTTCGTTACGGTCGGATTGTTGATGCTGGAAAGCGATGGCGGGTTCGCCGACGTCCGGTTCACGCGAGACTGGAAGATGTTACAGTGCCTGGCTCCGGATGTGGAGTTGGAGTGGTTTGAGATGGTGGAGAGGGAAATCCGGGGAAAGATGGGGAGCTTGTTTCGGCGCGAAGAACTGATGGAGTTGATGAACGGGAGATTTGGGACGATGCTGGATGTGGCTCCGACGAAAGCCGTGCTGACTGAGGATCCGCCGAGAGAAATGGACGTGCTGGCTGGGATGTACCTGGCGCCTCTGGAAGGAAAACTGAAGCAGTCGATGGCGGTGAATACGGCGATGGTTTTGCCGCTGGCGGGCAGAATTGCGGCAGGGCGTCCGATTGAGGCGGTGCAGGATAGCGAGACGATTTCGCTGGGGGATTTTGTGCACTCGTCGAGAGAAGTATTCGCGCTGGAAGTCCGCGGCGAATCCATGCAGGACGAGGCGATTCTCGACGGCGACTACGTGCTGGTGGAGAAAAAGAAAACGGCTCGGGACGGGGATATTGTGGTGGCATTGATCGATTTGGCGGAGGCGACGCTGAAACGGTTTTTTCGCGAGGGAGAAAACATTCGTCTGCAGCCCTCGAATGCGGCGATGAACCCGATCATTGTGCCGGCGTCGTCGGTCCAGATTCAGGGGCGTGTTATTGGGGTATTGCGGAAGTACTGACGAGCAACTTTGGATTCTGCGATAAATCGGGCGTCCGCTCGGCAATGGCCCTGTGTGCCCGGCCCCTAGAGGGGCGGTGATTTGGGGGAACTCGCGGTATCGCCAAAGCGATACCCTGATACGAGCTTGGATATCCTGATAGAAGCTTGATCGCCGATGGCTGAGAAGCGACAACTTGCGCTTTATCTGCTGCGATTCTTGCCGCATGCTCTGCGGGACGACTTCGTCACGGTCGGACTCTTGCTGCTGGAGAGCGATGGTGGGTTCGCCGAGGTCCGATTTACGCGCGATTGGCGAATGCTCCAGTGCGTGGCACCGGATGTGGATTTCGAATGGTTCAGCGCGGTGGAGAGTGAACTTCGAGGCGGGCTGGGAAGATTGAGGCGGCGCGAAGAGCTTATCAACATTGTAAACGAGAGATTTGGGACGATGATCGATGTGGCTCCGATGAAAGCGGTGTTAACGGACGATCCCGTGAAGGAAATGGAGGTACTGACTTCGATGTACCTGGTTCCGATGGAACGGGGTGAGCGAGGGCAGCAACGCACGGGCCGGGTGGCGATTGTCAACACAATGAAGGAAGCGTTCACGAATGCCGGAGTGCTGGAACTTCTACAGAGAGATTTGGACGTGGTGAAATACACGGGGCAGGGAGATCCATTCCGGCTTGATTTTTGCTATCGGGCGGGGAGCGCGGTGAAGATGTTCCATGCGATTTCGGTGGCAGCGAATGTGGATCAGGCGCTTGCGCTGGCGTATCGTTACTCGCGGGTTGAGACAGGTATGAGGCAGGAACAACTGCAGCCTTCGTTAACGGCGGTAGTTGACCAGGAGACGATGCTCCAAGACGAAAGGACGCGATTTGCGATCGGGATGCTGGAGCAGAACTCGGTTCGAGTGAGGGCGACCGGGGAGATGGCGGAGATCGCTGGCGCGGTGCGGTTGGAGCTGCGGGCTTGAAATTGTAAAGCGCTTCATTATTTGCGGAAGAGATGTCTGTTTAGAAATGAGCGTACGGCACGGCGAAAGCTGTGCCGTTTTGTTTTAGTGGAGAGATCCTTTACAGAAGGCGCAGGGGCACGCAGCGGAAAGCATTTTCCGAGCTGCGCCCGGCTGGACGGGGCAAAGCCCGGTCACCACACGAGACAGCTTTCACACGGGACGAGGAGATCATGAACATTCGAGAAAGGGTGCGCGGCGCTATGCGCCGGGTGGGAGAGTTGTCTTTGCGGGAATGGCTCTCCGCGAACTTGCTGGCCGGTCGCGATGGACGGCAGACGGTGGGAGCGGGGTCGAACCTGGCCCCGTTTTCCTCACCAAGTTTTTCACGTTCAGGAGTTTCCGCACCACATACTCTGGTGCCGAAACCGACGCCAGCAAATCTGCGCCGGTTCGCGGAGACACCAGTGGCACGACGGGCGATCAACGCGATCAAGGACCGGATTGTGGGGATGCGATGGCGCATCCAGCCGCGGCGTGGGCGGGTGCTGGAGCAGATTTCGGATGGCCCTCAGCGGATACAAATTCTCACGGAGAACTTCGAGGCTCCGAATCCAGACGATTCGTTCCGCTCGCTGATCGAGCAGGTGCTGGAAGATGTGATTGTTGGCGGGTTTGGGGCCATCGAACTCGATTTGGTGGATGGGTGGACCCTGAATTCTACGGACAAACTACCACTGTTGATGTGGCCAGTAGATGGAGCGACGATTCGGATTATGACGGATTGGAATGGCCGTCCCGACTCGCCACGGTACGCGCAGGTAACGGGGTTGTTCGGGTCAGAGGGGCAGATTGTGCTGGACGATAACGAACTGAGTTACATCCGGCTGAATCCGCGGACGCACACGCCGTTTGGGCTGGGGCGGCTGGAGGTGGCGTTCGAAACGATCAATGCATTCCTGAGCGCTTACCGGTATGCGGGACGGCTGGCCTCGAACTCGGTGGTGCAGTACGCGCTCTGGATACAGGGTCTGACTCCGACCCATCATGAGCGGCTGATCCGGTGGTGGCAGGACGAGATTGAGGGCACGGGGCGGGTGCCAATTATTTCGGCGGAGACGCAGCCGCAGGTACTGCGGTTTGCGGCGGGGAATGACGCAGATCTGCGACTGGCGTGGCAGGAATTTCTGGTGCGGATTATCGCGAATGCATTCGATCTTCCAGCACAGTTCCTGGGACTAGAGCAGGACGTGAACCGGTCGACGGCAGGGACCATGAGCGATTTGGGTTTCCGCTCGGCGATTGTACCGACAGCGCGCCTGGTGGCCGAGTATCTCACACGGGATGCAATTGCAAAGAGGCTCGGGTGGACGGATCTGGAGTTTGTTTTTACCGACGTCGATGCGCAAGACGAGATGGAACAGGCGCAGATCGACGAGATCCTGTTACGTAATGGAGTGGTCACGGTCACCGAAGTAAGAAGGGCTCGAGGGTTGGCCGAGACTATCTGACGGATTCATGGACGCCAAACCTTGAGCCACAGGCGGACACAGCGGAACACGGGCAAACGACCAAAGCGCGCAGGTTATCAGGAGATCAAAGATGGGATTGTCACTGGAGTCGATGGCGATTGCTATGCCGACGGTACATGGGCATCCGAACCGGGCTGGGTTCCGGGGGGTATTGACGATCGTCGATGTCGCATCGGACAAGGCGCCGTCGGGGGCGCGGGGACATCGAGTGCTGCTGACCCGGCGGGCAGCGGAGGCGGCGATTCCGTCGCTGATGGGGATGGGGCTGGATTACTCGCCGGCGCTGGATCGTCACGATGCACGGCGGAAGATTGGGGTGATCACGCGCGCTGAAATTGTGGGGCGCTTCATTGAGGTCGGCGGATTTTTGTATGCGCGGGATTTTCCTGAGATTGTGGCAGAGATTGGCGGCCCGAAAAGGACGGGTACGTCGCTATCTCCGGCGCCAGAAAAAGCAGATAGGAACACCCGCGCTACGCGCGTGGGGCTTGGAATGTCGTACGAAATCACGGATGCGCTGGTGGAAGACATCACGGCAAGCGTTTGGGTGCTCAACCGGGTGACCTTTACGGGAGCAGCGGTGCTGCGTCGGGATAAAGCGGCGTATCGCTCGACGTGGATCGAACTGGGGTAGAGCGGCCCCTAAAGAGGCCATTGATTTTGAGGTTTTACGTATCGCTAAGCGATATCCCGATACGAAAACAAAAGTACGACAAAACAGGGAGGAGAAACGAATGAACGAAGAGATGGTGCAGCAGATGACGGCGGCGGCGGAACGACTGGCAGCCGCCACGGAGACACTTGACCGCGTATTGGGAAAACTGGACGCGCAGCAGGAGATGCTGAATGCGAAAGTGGACCGAATTGTCGCGGCGGTCGAAGAAAGCGTTACACAGAGCAACCAGCGGCACGACGCGGCAGAAACTGGAACCGGCCTGCAGCAACGCGTTGCCGAGCTGGAGAAGTCGAATGCAGACCTGAAGGCACAGGCGTCGCGGATGACGCGGAAGACTCTGTCACCGGTGGTGTCAGCGCTGATCGGGAAGAACGATATCGAAGGCGAGCGGCTGGATCCGGGGATGCTTAATAAGGCACTTGCGGCACTCAGCGTAGAACAGCGGATCGCGGTAAAAGCGGAGTTGGCACGGGCGGGGATGATCGAGTAAGTCCCGGTTGGTCATTCGTCGTTAGTCGTTAGTCATTAGAGGCGCGAGTTAGATCGTGCCTTTTTTCTTAGGTGGGGGTCCTGCGATGAGTAGGCCGCCCGGCAGTACCAACTCAATTGAGGAGAAGACATGAAAGCGAATTTTCTGGATTTGCATGCAGCAGCGGACTTTCTGGGGCCGGGCGCGATTGAGATTAATCGGTATCAGACCGAGATCTTCGACATTGTGCGGCGGCGCGGCGTGTTCGGACAACGGGTAAAGCAGGTGCCGGCGACCGGACAGCCATCGCGATTCTTTGAGGAGACGGCAATTGCCGCGCCCACCGCGAGCCAGGCGTTCGTCGATCCGCGCAACATTGTGCCGACGCTGCAAGCGCCGACCCGATTGGAGCGCACGGTTCCGTTGAAAGCGCTGGTCTCGGAGATCAACTACAACCTGTTTGACATGGAAGTGGGGACACAGCAGAGCCAGTTCGCTTATCTGCAGGCGAAGGATCTGGCCGATGCGGTGGACGGGGTTTTGCGCGTGCACGACGTGGCGCTGTGGAACGGCAACGACACTTCGCTGAGCAATCCGACGACGACGCAGTATTTCGGCGCCATCGGACAAATCGAAGCGGGAGGCAACACGGTCACGATTCCTACCACGGCCAGCATCGTGGATGGGCTGAAGAGCACCATCGCGGAGATGGTCTCAAGTTCGTCGTTCGATGTGCGGCCGACCGCGATCTATGCGAATCCCGTGCTGCTCGATTTGATCGACCGCGAGATGAAGACGGAGTTCAACGTCGTACTCTCGACGGCAGTGATCACGGCCGGACTAACGGTCAAGACCTTGAGCACGCAAGCCGGCGAGTTGCCGCTAATTCCGGAGTGGGCTCTTCCCTATACGGGCACACCGGGGACTGGCAACGCGGTGCTTCCAGCCTACATCGTGACCGAGGATCTGATCGAGTACCACTGGCTGACGGACCCGAATCCGCGGGTCTTCAAGCTGGGACTTCCCAGTTCACTGACGACTCAAAGCGTCGTGGTGAAGTTCGGCGGCGTGGTGGTGAAGGGTGCGAACTATGCGCACTACGAGGTGCTGGTAGACCGGTAGTCGAACGCTGGGCAAGGTCCCACTCATCGCAAAGTGCGCGCTGAGTGGGCACCCAGCTATTGGCTATCGAGAACTGGGAACCATCATGAATTATTTGCAACCTTCAGAATATGAAACGTATGGGCTGGACGCGACGACTGGTCTGGCGTGGGTGACAGCGGCATCGGCGATTGTGGATGCGCATTGCCGAAGAATCACGCTGGCGATCAATCAGTACACAGAGCGGTTGCGAACGGACAACGGACAAAGGCCGGTCCAGCTTGTGTATTTGCCGCTGACTACGGTGGCTCCGGCAACATCGCCGATTGTGTCGGCGCGGGCTCGCTATGCGACGCCGCGGCGAGGTGAGATGGAGTACGAGGCGGATATGTGGGACGTGGCTCTCGCATTTGGAATTCCAGGAACATGGGTGAACTTGAACGTGGCGGACCTGGATGCATTTCCAGAGACGGGGGAAGTCACCCTGCCGGTGAATGTGATGGGATGGGCGTTCAACGAAATAGAGATCGTTTATACGGCTGGGTTTGAAACGTTTCCGGACAAAGTCAAGGTGGCGTGCGCGCAGTTGGTAAAGAATGCGCAAGCTACGCCAGCGCTGAATGTAAAGAAGAATGTTGCCCCCGACGGAATGCAATTCTGGTACTTCGCCGATTCTCTGGTCGATGACATGGTGCAAGAGCTGTTGGCGCCGTTTGTGGCGCAGAAGGTGGGATGACGATGACGGGGATTTCGGGAGCAGCGGCAGCGCGGGCAGCAGATGCCATGTTACAGACCCTGGGTGGCACGGAAGTGATCCTGCTGTTTGCGGCAACAGGAATGCCGGGCGATGGCGTGGCGGAACTCGGGTTGGTAGATCCGGGAGTCGAGCAGGCGTTAATCGCACCGGTTATTGTCCGGGAGCTAACTACGGAGAACAACGGTCCACGGCGGCGCATCGAGATGCTAGCGGGACAGGCGGCGATGGCGCCGCAGGTAAGCCAGCGGAACGTGGCGTCGGCGGACGTGTTGTTCGAAACGGCGCTGGGGTTGGTATACCGCGGAGAAGTTTTTCATATCCAAGGATTTATCGTCGAGCGCCTCGGCGGTGTCGCGTATCTGTACCGGGTGGCAGCGGTGGGTTAGTCGCTGTCAGCTATCAGTTATCACAAGCAAACCGACTTACCACGGACCAACAGGAGACATATGCAAGCAGCGAAGGACAGTTTTTACATGGCGCTGCGGGAACGGCTGGCAGTGTTGAATCCGGCGCGAACGATGGTGATCGACGGAGTCACAGTGCCAGCGATCGTAGTCCGCGAAAACATGGAGCCACGATTTGGGGAGGCACAGCCAGGGGCGTTCTATGTGGACTTTGGCGACATCCTGATTGCAGAAAGCACGCGGCCAATGTTGGGAGTGGATTGCCATATCTGGTACGCAAGCGAAGGCAGCGGGGGCACGGGAGTGGACCGAGGGCGCGTGCTGGCGGAGATGGACGACGAGTTGCTCGGAATCTGCGATCCGCCGCATACCGAAATGCTCGATTACAGTCAAACTCCGAGCATTGATTTGGGATCGGGGCTTTTCTGGACGGTGCCGGTAATGGGGAATGCACCGGGAGATGTTTCAATCCAGAAACAGGAGTGGAGTGCTGGCGCGGCGCGAGTGGACCGGTATGCGCAATTGAGGATTTATTTCTTTTTACCCGAGGTAGAAGCATGACGCGGGCCGGATTGCGGCCAATATCACGGCAGACGCGCGCGTATTTCGCGGCGGTGGACAGGGTAAACGGACCGACGGCCGTTTTTGATCCGTCGCAGAATGACGGTTTCCAATTGGATGCCCCACCGGCGCCGTGGATTGACCTGGGATGGATTGAAAGCTTTCAGCGCACGAGTACATCGCAGATCGAGGCCTTAATTGGAGGAACAGTGGGCGCGGTATCGGCACAAGCTCGGCATGCCTTGGGAGCGCGAATTGATTTCGAATTTCGCGACTGGGGAAAGTTGCAGATGGCCCTGGCAGGGGGCGCGGAGCACATGAATGTGCTGGCAACAGATCCGAGCGCATCGCCAACAGGGTCGGGTGGAATCCCGCTGGCGGCCGTGCCTTTGCTGGCAGGCTCAACTGCTGAGGAACTGGTTTTGGGAGCGGGCGCCATCGCCGGATTCCAGCCTGGCGACTTGGTGGCATGCGATGTGGACTACGCGCAGCAAGTTGGTTATGTGGGTACCGGCGTCTCGGGCGCATACGTGCAGAATCCGGAGGACGTGTTGAGGGATATCAACTACGTGCGACGGGTTACGTTCAACGTCGGCCGAGTCGCACTGGTGACGGCGACGTCGCTGCTGCTGACGCAGGCATTGCCGGGAGGAGTGCCGGCGACTGGGGCATCGGTGCAGCAGGTAATCGCCTTTGTGGACCGTGAAGGCGGCGCATTTCTGCAACAGTGGTCGGGGTTATTCGTAGCCGAAGACGAATCTGGTGGACGTGTGTATTTCTTCTATCCAATATTGAGTCCGTGCACGGCGAAGACGGAATTTGAACGAGAGAGTCTGGTCGCAATTCAAAAGCCGATTGGAGAGTTGGCGTTGCAGGCGTCGTTTACGGCACTGCCAACCGTAGACATCAACGACGGGGCGATGGTGCTTTGTTATCGGAGTTATTTCCCGGCGAGTACAGCAGCGGTTTACTAGTATCGCGACCGCTTGCAGGGTCGGTGAGCAGAAGCTTTAACCACGGAGGTCACGGGGGAACGGCGGAGCTTTGCGATAAGCCATGAAATTAATGATTGATAATCTCGGTGGTCTGGGGCCCCAGGACTACACGGCGTTTGTGGATTCCATCAAGGGTCCGAGCTTGGTGCGCAAGCTGAACAGCCCGGCCGAATTGAAATTCGGCCTGGACGGAACGGGAAGCCTGGTGGTGCCGGCGATCGGCGGTCGCGTTACGCTGACCTTGAACAATGGCAATAATCTGTTCACGGGTTACATTGTCCAGACGCCGATGTATCAGTATCTGGGCTGGGCGGATCGCGGGTTGATTTACCGGTATGAGATAGATGCGCTCAGCGACGTGATGCTGATGGATCAGAAGGCACCTCCCCCAGATCCCTCGTTTGTGGACCGAAACGCTGGAAGCGCGTTCGAGCAGTTGACAGCGGACGCGCTGCCGGGATGGTTTGGTATGAGCGGGGTTGAAGCGGGGGATCCGATTCCGTATTACAGCGTCAACCCCGCTAAGAAGTGGACCGTATCGGCGGCGGAGATTGCGCTCTCGGGGCGCTGCTGCTACCGGGACGACAACGGCAACCTATTCTTTGCGCAGCTGGCGGCAAACACATACGCGCTCGCAGAGGACGCGGCTACGTTTTCGCCGGGCGATCTCCAACTGCAAAGCGTGAACCGGCTGGTCAACGACTTGACAATTCTCGGGCCGCTGGAGCCGAGCGCGCATGTGAAAGATTACTTCTGCGGCGACGGCTACACGACCTATTTCTACATGTCACAGGTGCCGTTCACGCGCAGCAGCCAGGTGGCCCTGTATAACCGCACGATTCTGGATGAGATTTATACGGAACTGGATCCGTCCCATTGGACTGTAACCGATCCGCAGGGCGTGATTTCGGTCAGCAACGGCCAGTTGCAGGTTGCGGGAGGAACCGGGATCGACGGGCAAACGCTTGTGAACTTCATCGAACAGGTGGAGTTGGGCGGAGCTACGATGCTGGAACATGGAGACGTCGTGTTCAACGGGGCATCGGATGGAGTAATCGGCGGACTCTATGCTGGTGCGGTTTCGATCGCGGGCTGTCTGGCGGGCTTTCTGATAACGAGCTCGGGCAGCAACAACAACATTCAAGCGCTGGTTCAAGGCTCCGTCACGGGGACGGCGCTTGCCACGACACCGGGGCACCATTACGTGTTCACGACGATGCTGTATCCGATGGAGACGTATCGAATGCAGCAAGTGTTTCACTCGTCGCTATACCCGTCCGGATCGCCGCGAGGGGGCGGCGCAGTTGCCTGCGACGTACGAATAGTTCTGGAAGTACAGGATATTGATCCGACGAATCCCGCGACGCAGATCGCACCGGCCACCGTGCTATTCGATGACATCATTACAAGCGCGCCGGGGTTTTGCACGTATGCGCTCATCAATGCCGGCAGCATTCAGTGCTCGCTTGCGTTTACGTATATATGGCTGCCGGTTGATGCCCTCGTGCGCGGCGCACCTTATGGAGGAACCGCGGTGACGATACTGACAGGGTCGCTGCTGGACGGAGCCGAATGTCAGGTCACGACGGCGCCCGCGCTGGAATTTTATCCGCAATACATACCGGGGGCCAACGAATTGATCGAGGTGAGTTATCGTGGCCAAGGCCATGCGATGGCGCGAGTTATTGACTCGGCTAGCATTGAGGCTCATCGGCGCGGCGGCGATGACGGAGTACGCGGGAGCGTGCGAGAGATTGGGCTGCCCGTTCCGCGCACTGATGCGGATTGCGAGACGGCGGCACTGGCCTTGCTGGATGACGCCGGACAGGGATGGAGTGGGGAGTATCAGACCTGGAGCCAGTTCCTGCCGGGTGGGGCGACGGACATTTTCCCCGGTGATGGGCTGGCAGTAAATGTGCCATCGCGGATGGCGTCGTTCACAGCGATTGTAAGCGAAGTGGACGTGCAGATTCTGGACCTTGCCGGGGACAACAGCCGTTACACCCTGCGGTTCGTGGACGCGGGAGACCCGTCTCTGGACTTTGAATTTGTGACAGCCCTGATGAAGCAGACGCAGGTGCTAACACAGATCGATGTTAGCGAGGTGGGGAGCTATTACCTTGCCGATCTCACCGACGCAGAGGTCACGAATGTCACTTCTACGACGGTGACGATTGATGTGGGATTTACTCCCGTAGCGGGTGGCGGAATCGAAGTGCGGTATTCAGACGAGGGTTGGGGAATCGGCTACAACGGCAACCTAGTCGGCCGCTTCACGAACAGCAGCTTTATGCTTACGCGGTATGCGCGGGCGCAAACGTATTTCTTGAGGAGTTATGACGGCAGTGTGCCGCCGAAGTATTCGCGGTATTCAGCGGCATTGCATGTTGACTATCCACTATGAAATGTCCAAACGAAGAAATCGAACAAAGGTGCGGTAGATGAGCGCAGAGGGTTTCCGTCCCACCACGTTTACCTCGGCGCAGTTGGTTCAGTTCTTTGAACGAATCCTCGAGGCTGAGCGGAAATTGACAGAGGCTGAGTTCCGACGCTGCGATGCCGCGCTGGAAGCACACTCCCGAGCGGAGGACCTGAGACATGACGCTGGAGATGCCAAAATCAAAAAGGCGAATGAGGTTCTCGATTACCGCCTGGAAGAGATGAACAATTTTCGTACGCAAATCAACCAGGAGCGTGGGGAGTATCTTCGGCGTGAAATGTATGACCGCGACCATGTGGCTTTGGCGGATCGGGTGAAGAATCTGGAAATTGAGCGCGGGGAACAAGTGGGAAAGACCGCAGCCTATGCTTCGATGGTCGGATTTGTGGTGGTAGTGGCGCAGGTGGTACTGCATTTTTGGAAATAAGCTTTTCCGCAGCCTGGGCCGCGCGTCTCAAAGAAGCTTTATGAAGGATTCTCCAACAAGTGGCGGGCGGCACAAGATCGAGAGGAAAAGCTGTGACTTACAAGCATCCGAACGTCCATCGTGAGTTCGTCGCGTACTCCGAGACTCAAAAGCTGCACCTTGTTTCAGTGTATTCGAACCCGTATCGTTGGCAGAGGCGGCGGGAAGCCTTCCATGATTTTCGGTTTCACATGGAGAACAGTCCTAATGTCGTGCTGCATGTTGTTGAGGTCGCTTTTGGAGATCGGCCGCACGAAGTCACGAGCGCAGACAATCCACTGGATCTGCAACTGCGCACCGATACCAGCCTTTGGATCAAGGAATGCGCCATCAATGAGGGTGTGCGGCGCTTCCCGCCAGACTGGCAGTACGGCGGCTATGTAGACGGAGACTTCCACTTCACGCGACACGATTGGGCACTGGAGGCAATTCACATGCTCCAGCATCATAGCTTTGTTCAGTTGTTCAGCACCTATGCCGACTTGACTGGCGAAACGTCAACCAGTCATTCTGGCCAACGCCCTTACCGCATGAGCACAAGTTTCGCATGGAATTATCTGCACCCTGCTGAATTCCTGAGTTCCCGGGAGGCCCGGCGCGGAGGTGCAGACACTTATTACGCACCGACCGCGGCTCAACCTCGATCGTCGTCATCATCGAAAGGTGCATTTCCTTTTGGCCATCCTCCGGGAGCAACCGGGGGCGCCTGGTCGTGGCGCCGCGACGCTTTCGATATGGTCGGCGGGATGCTGGATACCTGCGTCCTCGGCAGCGCCGATTGGCACATGGCCTTCGGACTGGTGCACGCGACGAACGTGGCCGCGGAAATGAAGCGGTGCACGCAGCCCTACGTGGAATCAGTACTGAATTGGCAAGCGCGCGCCGCGAAACTGAACCGTGTCGAAGGCCGCTCGCCCATAGGCTGCATTGACAACTTCGCCACTCATGCTTTTCATGGCAGCAAAGCGCTGCGCGCGTATGGTGAGCGGTGGGCGATGTTGCAGAAGTGGGACTTTAATCCCGCAACCGACATTGCGCGAGATTACCAGGGATTGTGGCGCTGGACTGGAAACAAACCTGGACTGCGTGATGACGTGGCGCGATATTTCATCGAACGGTCGGAGGACGGGCCGTTACTGCTTGGGGAAACGCCATTAGTTTGACGGTGCCTAGCGCTTAAATAGGGTAATCGGAGTCATCGGACGATCGGATCATCGTAAGTTCAACCGCCAAAGCCTTGGACTTTCAATTCACCAGATGGCCTAGTGATCAGATGATCCGATTTCTGTTAGCCGACTTCTTCACTCCAGTTTTCTAGAGTCTTCTTCACTAACGCCATGAACTGGTCGGCCACGGCCCCATCGATAATGCGATGGTCGTAGCCGAGGGTGAGGTGAACCACGGAACGGATGGCGATGGAATCTGCGCCGTCTTTGTCGGTCATCACCACGGGTTGTTTGGTAATGCCCCCGACGCCCATGATGGCAACGTTCGGCTGGTTGATGATGGGCAAACCGAACACTGCGCCAAACTGGCCAGGGTTGGTGATGGTGAAGGTTGAACCTTCGACGTCAGCCGGCATGAGCTTCTTCGTACGCGCGCGCTCACCGAGGTCGGTGATGCCGCGCTGCAGTCCGAGGAAATTGAGTTCGTCGGCGTTCTTAAGAACGGGGACGATGAGTCCCCAATCGAGCGCAACGGCGACGCCCGCGTTGACGTGCGTGTGGTACCGGATGCTGTCGCCTTCGAGCGAGCTATTGACGATGGGATATTGCTGCAGTGCGATGATGGCGGCGCGCACAAAGAAGGGCATGAAGGTAAGACGCGCACCATGGCGCTGCTCGAATCCGTTCTTGAGCTTGTTTCGTAAACTGACGATGCGAGACAGGTCGACTTCGAACATGCAGTGGACGTGGGCGCTGGTGCGGCGCGATTCGATCATGCGCTGCGCGATGATCTTGCGCATTTGAGACATGGGTACAAGGTCGCCCGGAATCACCGCCGGCGCAAGGGCTGAGGCTTGGCGGGGTGACGGGGCCGCGGCAACTGGAGCGGCAGTAGTCGTGCGGTGTCCAACGAAATCGAGAACGTCCTGCTTGGTGACCCGGCCGCCGGTACCTGTGCCACTCACTTTTGCGAGATCCACATTGTGCTCGCGGGCGAGCTTACGGACAAGCGGAGAAGAGCGCACGTCGGAACCGTCTTCGTCTTCCGGAACGCTGGCGACAGCTGCGGACGGAGCTGGAGCCTCCTTCTTTACTGGCGTCTGTGCGGGCGCGGCGGGAGCGGGAACAGCCGCCTTGGCGGGGGCGGAAGTGGAAGCGCCACTGCCGTCGCCAATTACACCGACGACGGTGTTGACCTGAACCGTGTTGCCTTCGGAAACCTTGATTTCCTGAAGGATTCCGCTGGCGGGCGCGGGGATTTCGGCGTCGACTTTGTCGGTGGAGATCTCGAACAGGGGTTCGTCGCGCTGGACCTTTTCACCAGGTTTTTTTAGCCACTTGGTGATGGTCCCTTCGAAAATCGATTCGCCCATCTGGGGCATGACTATATCAGTCGGCATAGTTCCCTTTCCATAAAGCCCGGCCCAAATGGCGGGGTTAGAGCAGGCAAACATTATAGCGAAGCTGGGAGTGACTTCGGGCGCGGAATGCACCGGCCTGCGGGCCCGTGCCTCCTGACAAGGACTTGGCAAAGATCTCACTATGGTTTCTCACCCTCAAAGCGGGATGTGATTTCCTGTGGAGCAAACGGCGATGAAGAAGTTCTTAGCGGTTGTAGTTTTTTGCCTACCAGCCTTCGGGCAAGCGGCGTATTCGGGTCCCGGGTTGTACTCGGGGTCGGCGATGTATAGGACATCCGCTGGAGGAGCACCGATTTTTTTTGCCGCTCTGCCGATTTCTTGGGTGGACAACACGATCTGCAACCCGCCTGGCGGAGTCTACGATACCACCGTCATTCTGGGGACGACCAGCAACATTGGTCCAAACGATGTTGGGGAAGCCGTTGGACAGCCTTACGCACTGACCTACGAAGGTTTGTTGGACGCGATGAAAAACTGGCGGGACAACGCCGATAACGCCTCGCAGACTCCCCACTTCGCCGACCAATGGTGGCTGATCGAAATTCCCAACGGAACTGTCTTGAGTGGGAACACCCTCGACGCGAACAACGCCCTGATCAGCCTGCCCGGGAAAAACAACGGCAGCACGGAGCCCGCAAAATGCCTGGTCGTCGATGTCACTGCGCCGCTGCCCTTTTACAATGTCGCCGGTTCCGTCACCTCCGGGACATTCTCGGCCGGCGAGAGAGTGTTGCAAACGACGAGCAATGCCTCTGCGACACTGATGAACACCGGCTCTTTCGGAAGCTTTCCCACTCTACAACTCGGCCCGATGTCCGGGTATTCAAGTCAGAACAATATGTACACGTGGGTTGGGCAGACTAGCGGCGCGGTCTTCACGCCTACAGCGACCCCCAATCCTCTGATGGTCTGTGGGCGCGGATTGCCTGGGTTTGGCGGTGCGCGCAACCCCGGCTGCGCATCGCCAAACGACCGGGCGAGCATGTGGACGGTCGAACTGGAAGGACCGACACCTGGCGCTCAGCTTACGACCGATGGCAACGGGATTCACGCTGGCGCCGACCTGTCAAACCCGTCATTCTGTCCTAACTCCCCGGTTAGTGGAGAACCCTTCTGCTGGACCAATCACGTCGTCGTGCGCGATGTGGAGATCACTGCCTATCCGGGCAGCGCGCAGTCGGGCGCTGGGAAGGCATTTTACGGCTTCAAGTCAGACGGCAATCTCTACGGCTCGAATCCCTGTTCGACTGCAACTCCGTGCATCGCACCAGATTATATCGGCCTCGATCGTTACTACATTCATGGCTGGGATCCCGGCGACCCCGGTCAGCCGTCCGCCGCGTGCTCACAGTGGACAAATGCTGGAACGGTCACAACTTCCGTTTCGGGCGGCAACACCCTCGTCACTTATGCCAGCGGTTCGTATTTCGGTATGACGTTCGCAGCGGGCTCGACCACAACCATCAATGGCGTATCCCAGACCATAATCGACGATGGCACGCTGGCAGAAGGTTTGCAGAATGGAACCCAGAACACGCAGTTTGTCATATCCGGCGCTTCGCTCGGCGCGGGAACTTACTCTTATACCCAATCGAATCCTCCATCGAAAGACTCTGCTGGCACGTTTTCTTTCGTCTACGGAGTCGGTGCTCCGGTACAGGGGTGCGGCGACGACATGGTGGACGGCGTGGTGTTTGAAACCGACTACGGTTGGCGTCAAAACGGGTACATCGAAAAGATCCACTGGTGGGATTCCGAATCGCACGCGTCGCTGCAAGGCTTTTCGAAAGGCCCGTACAAGGACGTAAACAATTGGGAGGAGGGCGGATCGGGAGGCTGGTTTAATGGTGGAGGTCCAGTCGATCAGAGCGGAGGTCCCGAGGACGACGACGAGATTCGCCGGAACTATCAGGGGCGCGATCTGAATTATAAGTATCTGACGGGAGCAACGGGCGGCAGTCCTGGACCGCCGTGGGGATGTGGACCCGCGAATGTTGCCCATTCTGCTGCGGCAATGAGTACCTGTCCGATGAGTTGGGCCGTCAAGAACACGATGGAACTGAAGCTCGGCGTGCGCGTACTGGTGGATGGCAACATCATCGAAAATTCATGGGCTGACGGGCAGACGGGTTGGGATGTAGTGACCGGCGCACGCACCTGCTCTGGCGGCGCGTCGTGCGGAATCTTCGATCCTGTAACCGGCCTGCCGCTCACCGCCATCAATAACGTCAGATTTTCAAATAACTGGTTTCGTAACGCACCTTCGTTTGCTACTACGGGCGCGGGATCGAACATTTCACCTGGCGATGGCGGTGGCATCAGTCAAGCTCAGGATTCCATGGATTACATCAATAACCTGGGATCGAACATCAACGACACCAACCAGAACGGAAACCCTAACTACGAGTGGGCCTACGGAGGCACGGGCGACAAGTACACCTGCAACATGTCCTATACCGGGACTGGGCCTTATACGATCCTGGCGAGTTGCCTGCCCATCCAGATCGACAATTCGTTGCATATCGTGAAGGTAGCGACGGATTCCGCCGGCCACGTGCAAATCTTCATCGTGCAGCGGCAGGATCCGATGCTGTGCCCGGCAGGTACCTGGAGCAATTCCGTCAATTACGGTTTCGGCACGATCGTGGTCGAGTCGGCAATTTACTATCAGTCGCTGCTCCCCGGCAACACGAACAACTCGCCATCCTCAAGCCCGGCGTGGTGGAGCAATGTGGGCACATCGTTCGAAACCGCCTGCCAAGCAGCCGGACAAACATTGGTCATCGATGCCACTTCGGATATTCCGACCGGATGGGCGGAAACTTACACGATGGCTCAGCCGCCGGGAAACACGTCGAACTGGAATCCGGATGGGACGGGGCTCGCGGGGACGGGAACCCTGCCGGTCCTCACCACCAACGAGACAGCTGCGATTGGAGCCAATCAAACTCTGTGCGACAATTCTGGCAGCCCGACGTGCGCGGCGCTCCTCGATCAGGGATCGAATGTCGACATCACATTCGCCTCGCAAGGTTCACGTATTCTCGACCTCAACCCGGGCGCTGGTATCTATGCTTACAATTGCTCTACGAGTGGCTACGAGGCGGGAGGGGCGAGCGGGATCAATGCTTACGCGATCGCGCCCACGGCTCCGGCTTCGCTCAGCGTCTATTACGAACTGGCGGCCGAGCCCTCGGCATCGAGCGCGACTTGCACCGTCAACAATATCGCTGGGTTTCCGCAGAACGTGACCATCCAGGGCAACACTTTTCTGTCGCCGGCGCGGTTTGCCATCCAGTCCTTTTACTCGACTCAGCACTACATCAATAACTGGTTTTTTGGCAACGTGTTCGCGGATAACGACTCGGGTCACACTTCAGACATCTTCTGCGATCAGGGCAACGATGAGGAAGGGACTGGCGGAACGAATCCCGCCAATTCCAGCTTCGCCTGCTGGGACCAGAACACCCTGGAGGTCTACAACAATCAGTTCATGGGCCGCAATTGCAGCTATTGGAATCAGCAGGCGGGGACGTGTTCTATGAACGGCTCAGGCGTAGCGTATGCGACGGCGGTCGATCCGCTTGCGCAATGCACGGGAACATCGTGCGCGAACCTGTTTCCCGCGCTCAATACTGAGGAAGAATGGTCAACCTCGCTCTGTTCAGCAGCGAATGCCCCCTTCAATTGCCCGCAGATGGCGTTGCCATGGGCCAATAACTTTACTTTGACCGGGGCTGGTTCGACCAACAGTCTAGCTGGAATGACGGGCGGCTATTCGCAAGGCGTGAATGTAACCCAGTTACAGACAGCCCTGACCCAGACGGCTTACCAGTGCCCCGCGGGAGCCAACTGCGGCATGCATGGGCCGTACCCGGACTAACTAGATCCCTCAGTTGTCAGTGAGAGCACGTAAAGTGACGGCAGACAAATGATAGCTGAAAGATCCCACATACTATGAACCTTACTTCCCATTTTACTCTCGAAGAGATGACATTCTCCGAAGCGGCTGCACGCCTTGGTCTCGACAACACGCCGGGACCGATCATGACGGCTAACCTGACACTCGTATCGGCGTTCATGGAGCAAATCAGGACGCTGCTCGGCGACAAGCCCATTCTCGTGCACAGCGGATATCGCTCAATAGAGGTAAACCAAGCGGTGGGGGGAGTGGGCACGAGTGCCCACTGCCATGGCCTGGCGTGCGACTTCGTTTGTTCCGAATTCGGCACTCCGCTGAACGTGGCGCGGGCCATCCTGCAGTCCGACATGGAATACGACCAACTTATTCTCGAGTACGGATGGGTGCACGTTGGTTTGGCGCAAGGCGGATCGCTATTCCGCCGCGAAGCCCTGACGAAGCGTTCGGTACAGTCGGCGTATGAGGCCGGCATCAGGGCTTGACCGACCTCGCTTTATTACCAGATTCACAATAATCCTAACTCTTAACTAAGGAGATAGATCGTGAGAAAATTCGCTATTTACCTGCCCACTGCTGTGTTACTGCTTACTACTCTCGCGAACGCGGCCACGCCGGCGATTGCCGCGTTTTGGGCGGACCACGCTACCGCTGCCGCGATCGTGGCACCGCTGGCCGTCATTGTGGCGCATTGGCTGCCGTCGCCATATTCCGGCACCAACTCGAAGTAAGTTACTCAACTTCTGACAAATCAGGGAGAGCCTATTTATGAGGAACGTTCTTGTTCTTGCACTGTCTTGTGCCATGCTTTGCACCGCATGTTCGACCGCTTGGGTGTCGACGCTTGATTCCATTCTGGCCGCAGCGGCGCCGGCGTTGGTTGACATCCTGCAAATCGTCGCAGTGGCCAACAACCAGCCGGTGAACGCCAATCTAGCAGCCAAGATTTATGCTGACGCTACGCTCATCAAGACGCTGGCTGCGGATTACGCCATGGTTTCGTCGGAATCCGCGCCCGGCGTTTGCCAGCAGTTGCAGGCGGCCGTGAGCGCGTACCAGTCCGATCAGCAACTTGTGCTTCAGGTCGCACAGGTGAGCGACCCGAACACTCAGACGAAAATTACGCTGCTTGCTGACTTGGTGGCTGGCACAGTGAATGCAATCACGGCGGTAATTCCATCGTGTCAAAACGCGACTGCGGTTCGAAGAATGAAAACCACACCGCCCTACAACATGTCGGGCTTTGCGGCACATTACAACAGCATTCTAGTAGCGAAGACTGGCAACCCGACTGTGGATGCCATAACCCCGAAACTGAAACTCCGGCAGCACTCTAAGCTGGTGCAGGTGTTGATCTTCGGAAAGCTCCAATGATTGATCGCAAGCGCTCGTACTCCGCGACGTTCACGATATTAGGCGCTGACGGTTTGCAGTGCGTGGCGAGTCCCGCGCGATTGTCTTCTTGCCCTCTTGCTCATCGTTCTCTGATTCTTTTGCCCATCTCTGGCATCCAAGAAACCGATAAAAAGCACTAAGGCAGGAACAATGACACAAACCCAAGACTCGCCACACTTGGCTAAAATCTCCAGCAACGTCCTGGATCAGCTATTCCGCCAAGCCCGCACGCATAATGCCTGGCTCCCCAAGCGGGTGCCCATCGAAGCGCTGCGCGAGGCTTATGAACTCGCACGCTGGGGTCCGACGAGCGCGAATTCTAGTCCCGCCCGTTTTATATTCTTGGAAAGCGAAGCGGCCAAGGCGCGCCTTCTGCCCGCTCTGGCTCCGCTGAATGTAGAAAAAACAAAGGCAGCGCCGGTCACAGTAATTGTTGCCTGGGATACCGAATTCTACGAGAAGCTTCCCAAGCTGTTTCCCCATGCCGACATGCGTTCTCATTTCGCAGGGAAACAGTTGCTAGCTGAGGAGACGGCGTTTCGCAACAGTTCACTTCAGGGAGGCTATTTCATACTCGCCGCCCGGGCCGTGGGACTTGATTGCGGACCGATGTCGGGCTTCGATAAGGCGAAGGTCAACGCCGAATTCTTCCCCGACGGAAAGTGGACGGTCAACTTCCTGTGCAATTTGGGTTATGGCGATCACAGCAAACTTTTCCCGCGGAGTCCGCGTCTTGAATTTGATGAGGCCTGCCGGGTGTTGTGAGGGAGGCGCGGCAAGCAGCGTCCCTACCGAAACATTCACAGTCGAATAGTCTATGATTTCTTTTCGATCTTTTTCTCGACCTTTGCCCAGGTGTCTTTCAACGCTACCGTTCGGTTGAACACGAGACGTCCGGGCTTCGAATCCGGGTCCACACAAAAATAGCCGAGGCGCTCGAACTGATAATGGCCTTCGATCGGCGCGTTCGTCAATGAGGGCTCCAACTTCGCCTGCGCGATCACTTCCAGCGAATTCGCATTCAAGTTTGCCGTGAACTCCTGGCCCTCCTCAACCTGATTTGGGTCTTCCTTGATGAACAGCTTGTCGTAAATACGCACCTCAGCGTCGAGAGCGTGCGTGGCCGAGACCCAGTGGATGGTCGACTTCACCTTTCGTCCATCCGGAGCATTGCCGCCGCGCGTGGCCGGGTCGTACGTGCAGTGCACTTCAACCACTTCTCCCCTGTCGTTCTTCACCACTGTTGTCGGGGTTATGAAATAGCCGTAACGCAGCCGCACTTCGCGCCCAGGCGACAAGCGGTAATACTGTTTTGGCGGGTCTTCGCGGAAATCGTCCTGCTCGATGTATAGCACCTTGGAGAACGGCACTTTGCGATTCCCGGCGCGTTCGTCCTCGGGATTGTTTACCGCATCGACTTCCTCAACCTGACCTTCCGGATAGTTATCGATCACGATCTTCAATGGCCGCAACACCGCCATCACGCGTGGCGCGCGCTTGTTCAGATCTTCGCGCACAAAGTGTTCGAGCATGGCGAGTTCGAGTGTGCCATTCGTTTTCGAAACCCCGATAGCCGCGCAGAAATTGCGGAGCGCCTCCGGCGTATAACCACGCCGGCGAAGACCAGAGAGCGTGGGCATGCGCGGATCGTCCCAACCGGTGACACATTTTTCCTGCACCAGCGTGAGCAGTTTGCGCTTGCTGAGCAGGGTGTAGGTCAAGCCGAGGCGGTCGAACTCCATCTGCTGCGACGGGAAAATACCGAGTTGCTGGATGAACCAGTTGTAAAGCGGGCGATGATCTTCAAATTCGAGCGTGCAGATGGAATGCGTCACGTGTTCAATGGAATCGGATTGCCCATGCGCGTAGTCGTACATGGGATAGATGCACCACTTGTCGCCGGTGCGATGATGCTCGGCGCGCAGAATGCGATACATGATCGGATCGCGCAAATTCAGGTTCGGTGACGCCATGTCGATCTTCGCGCGTAGCACGCGCGATCCGTCAGGGAACTCGCCTTTACGCATGCGCTCAAACAGGTCGAGGTTCTCTTTCACCCCGCGATTGCGATGAGGGCTTTCTTTGCCAGGCTCGGTGAGCGTGCCGCGATACTTCCGAATTTCCTCCGCGCTTAAATCGTCAACATACGCTTTGCCCTCATTGACGAGCTTGATCGCCCACTCGTAGAGCTTATCGAAGTAGTCGGAAGCATAGTAGAGACCGTCCCACTCGAAGCCCAGCCAGCGAACGTCCTTCTGGATGGAGTCCACGTACTCCTGCTCTTCTTTCTCCGGGTTGGTATCGTCGAAGCGAAGATTGGTCTTGCCGCCAAACTCGTCGGCTAATCCAAAGTTTAGGCAGATGGCTTTGGCGTGGCCGATGTGCAGGTAGCCGTTGGGCTCGGGAGGAAAGCGGGTCTGGATGACGGCATCGCCGAACTTCTTCGTTTTCAGATCTTCAATGACGGTGTCGCGGATGAAGTTCGAGGGGCGCGACTCGGAAGGCGTGTCCGCGGTAGCTTCAATAGATTTAGGTGAAGACGACTTCGTGGCACTCATACTCCTTGTATTCTATATGGGTAAGGTGGATCCGCGGCCACTGGGCGCTCTCCGGTGGAGGGATGGCGTCTAGCACGGCTCCACCGTCGGGAACCGCTGTTCGCGAACGGCGGCCTTTAACCTTTCATGGCAAACTGCGTGCAATGTGGTCGTCAGCTTCCAGCCCTCAGCTTCGGCAAGAAGCTTTGCCAGTGGTGCGTGCAGCATGAAGCTGCGCAGCGCGGTGAAGAAATCCCCCTTCAGCGAGTCGAGCCCGCGCCTTGGTCGCGCCCACAATCCAGTTCAATGGTGGTCACCCAGGCCATTTTCGGCATCAACGTCGCAGTGTTTGCCGCCATGCTGCTGGCTGGCGTGTCGCCCTTGGGGCCGACAAACCAGCAACTGGTGGACTGGGGAGCAAATTTCGGTCCTTACACAATCCACGATCAGTGGTGGCGGCTGTTAACCTGCGTTTTCGTCCACATCGGCATTATGCACATCGCGCTCAATATGTGGTGTCTGTGGGGTCTGGGCAGACTGGCCGAATCGGTTTACGACCGCTGGACATTTGGTGCGGTTTACCTGATCACAGGCTTAGGGGCGAGTGTGGCCAGCATCGCTTGGAATCCCGTCGGCGTGAGCGCGGGGGCTTCTGGAGCAATCTTCGGAATTGCCGGAGCGCTGATCGCGGCGTTTTACCTCGGCGAGTTCTCGTTGCCAAAAACGGTGGTTTCAGGACTTCTAACGGCCGTGCTGAAGTTCGCAGGCTACAACCTTGTGCTTGGAGCCTTCTTGGGCCACACCGACAATGCTGCCCACGTTGGAGGGCTTGTATCCGGACTCATTCTAGGAGCGCACATCGCCCGGCTAGCGCCGCAGCGTGACGAAGTGGGTCGGCGCGCAGGCATTCTCTTGTTTGGGATTTTGTTGGTCTTCGGCGGGGCCCTGTGGTGGCGTCATTTGCATCTTTTCTTTTTGAGGTATCCAATGCGCTGAGGTAGCAATGCGTCTAGAGCTTCTGAATAGCTTGCACAATTCTTGCTAGCGTAGTTTCCCGCCCCAGAACTTCCAGCGTCTCGAACAACGGCGGAGCGTTCTTGCGGCCGCAAGCGGCGACTCGAATCGGCTGGAACATTTGTCCCGCTTTTAATCCCATCTCCTGGGCGGCCGCGCGGAGGGCTTGGTCCAAGGGATCGTGCTTAAATTCAGTTTGCGCCAGGACTTCGCGAGCGCGGGTTAAGACCTTCAGCGCCATCGCCGCGTCGCCCTTTTGCGGGATGAGTTCGGCTGGATCATAGGGCGGGAGCTGGTCTACAAAGAAGAAATCGGCCGCGGTGAGAACGTCGCGCAGAAGTTTGATGCGCTCGCGGATAAGTGGGGTAATCGCGCGCATTTTCTGGGGCGTAATTGGGAACCCGGCAGCGTGTGCGACCGGGAGTAGGCGCGCGCTAAGATCGTCGATCGAGAGCCCGCGGATGTGTTCAGCATTCAGCCACAGCGCTTTCGGGTCGAAGGTTTCGTCTAGCGTCACGGCCGGCTCCTTGAAATTAATGACCGCGTTAGCGCGATTGATCCCTTCAAGCGAGAACGCGTCGACGAGTTCCTGCCGTGTCATATTTTCGCGATTGTCTTTTGGCGACCAACCCAGCAAACACAGGAAGTTGATGAAGGCTTCCGGAAGAAATCCAGCGTCGCGGTAAGTAGTGACGCTGACCACGGGACCGTGCCGGCGCTTGGAGAGCTTCGATCCGTCGGGCGCAACCAGCAGCGGAAGGTGCGCGAACTGCGGCGGCTGGGCGCCCACACTTTTGAAGATGAGCACATGCTTGTAGGTGTTCGAAAGATGGTCCTGGCCGCGGATGATATGGCTGATGCGGAGGTCGATATCGTCGGCACAAGAAGCGAGATGGTAGGTGGGCATGCCATCGGAACGAAGCAGCGCGAAGTCTTCAATGTCATCCGCCGCCTTGATTTGCTCGCCATAGACCGCGTCATTGAAGCTTATCTGCTCGGTCGTGCCGCGTGGAACGCGGAAGCGCAAAGCGAACGACTCTCCGGCCGCGGCTCGGCGATCGCTCTCGGCGCGGGAAAGCTCACGCATCCCCGGATTAAAGAGCCAGGTTTGATTGGCCCCGGATTTTTCAGTGTCGCCGGTATGTGCAGGAGTGAAATCGCGATAAGCTAGCTCCTTCTGAAAGATGGCGTCGGCGATCTGGCGATGCAGGGCTAGGCGTTCGGATTGCTTGTATTCCTCATCCCAGCCTAGATCGAGCCAGCACAGGCCTTCGAAGATAGAGCTGACTGAGGCGTCAGTATTGCGCTCGACATCGGTATCATCGATTCGCAGCACTATGCTTCCTCCGTTGCGCCGGGCGTAGAGCCAGTTGAAAATGAAGGTGCGGGCACTGCCGACGTGCAGAAAGCCGGTTGGAGACGGCGCAAATCGAACACGAAGCATAACTTTTGAGTATAGCGGCATTGGGGCTTTGACTCTAGGCGCGTGCAGCGGGCGTCGAACTTTCCCGATAGAGACGGGGCTCGCCCGTCCTGCCTCCGTCACCTTACTCGCCGCGGGAGGCGCGGCAAGCCGCGTCTCAACGGAAATGCTAGTTGGTTACCAACGGTTACGATGGTAACTCTTCGGCGGAATATCGCTCTAGCGGTGTCGCATCTCATAAGAAGATACTCTTGGAAACGCCGTGCCCAGGGCGGAACCTGCCGGAAGACACCTGTTGTTTCGATCTGTCTGGTGTGACAGGATTAGCCTAGTCAGAGTTCCATCCGGGTGCAATACGTTGGATTAAGAAGCATTAATCGAGAGATCGTTGAACAATGAATAGCGTCGCCACAGGTTTGGTGCTGATTCCCGGGGTTGTGGCCCTGCTGGTGCTTCTCGTCTTCACCTACCTGTACGAGCAAAACCGTCACAGTTATTTTCGCGCGTGGCAACTGGCGTGGGCGGCCTACACGCTGCACTACGGGTTGAAGGCGGTCGAACATTTCTATCGCCCTTCGCCGTTACTGTTCTTCCTGAGTTCATTGCTGCTGGTGGGCATGGCAATGTGCATCTTCGTTTCGACCCGCCTGATGAAGGAACCGTTTCAGCTGAAGTGGTATGACATTGCCTTGACTGTGGCCGGAGTTCTGCTGGCATCCATTAGCTTGCGGGCGCATATCGCGAGCGGTGTCTTCAGCGAGAACGCGACTCCGCCACCTGTCTATTTGCAGCTGGAAATCGGGCTCGCCGTAATGCTGTTTTATTGCTCATTCCATTTTTACCGTTATGCTTTTCGCAGGAATTCCGTAGCCTTCAGGACGCTCGCGTTTTCACTGGCACTGTGGGCGGCTCTGATGGGCGCGGGGCAGCTCAGTCAACCTTTCGTCAATGTTGTTGGCCAGTTGGGAGGTTTCCTGGCGCCGATTCCCCAGATGTTGCTGGCCCTCGCCATGGTGATGGTGCTGTTTGAAAACGAGCGCAACGCGGTGCAGGAAAACGCGTTAGCATTTTCCACCCTGGGCGTCGATCCCCGCCGATTGCTCTCCGCATCCGACCTGATACCCAGCTTGCAGACTTTTGTGGAAAGGCTGGTGGCGCCGCTGCCGTCGCGTCGCGCCATTTTCTTTGTTTCCCAGCAATGGCGCGGCACCGTGCCCTCTGTACAAAAAGGCTTTTCGGCGGAGTTCCTGGACAAGCTGCAAAAGACCCAGGCCGGCGATTACGTCGCCGAGCTAGCCTACCGGCGCGGCGGCGTGGTCACCTTCCGGAATCTGGCGGAACTGGAAGAGCCTTTGCCGGTGCTTTCTGGAGGAAAGTTCGAGGCCTGCAAGCAGGCACTTTTGGCCGAGGGTATCACCGACCTGATGGCGGTGAGCTTGCAGACGCGGGAACACAACTTCGGCGTCCTTCTGTTTCCGCACGCGGAACGGCGGATGTTTGGCAATTCGAATTTGCGCCTGCTGATCGGGCTGGCTCTGCAAATCGC
>Ga0070761_10000267_pt1 | contig 34859 bp, 27 predicted proteins | sample HubBroMetageREF1_FD_66724 | JGI IMG/M metagenome (GOLD analysis project Ga0070761, IMG submission 66724) | Reference soil microbial communities from the Hubbard Brook experimental Forest, New Hampshire, USA - Hubbard Brook CCASE Soil... | ecosystem: Environmental > Terrestrial > Soil >... | reverse complement strand
GCGTATTCAGGGAGGTAGTGTCCTGTGGCTTTAAAAGAGCGACGTGCAACGCGGCGATTCCTCATGCGACTTCCGCTGACCGTTCGCTGGACTGACGAAAGCGTCGTTGGCGAAGCTGCAACAGAATCGCGGGAAGTTAGTTCCCGTGGGCTGTATTTTCACTTGCCCAAAGGGTTGAGGAGCGGCGCGCCGGTCGAGATCGTCATGACCTTACCGCACGAACTCACTCAAGCCGGTCCGGTGCGCGTCCGGTGTCTGGGGCGTGTCTTGCGGACCAGTCCCGAGAATGCGGGGGAAGTGGGAGTGGCAGCAGCGATCGAACGTTACGAGTTCATGCGCAGCAGCGAATCAGCAGCATAACGAGTTTCTTACCCAGACCCTGCGGAGATGGGTGAGAATGCCGGGAGGTTCGGGTCCCTCAGCCTAGCCTCCCGGTTCCTTTTTGTGTTTACCGTGCGAGCGGCTTCGAACGGTTGCAAGACCACGTTTTTTTTACCCCGTCCATAAATTCCAGATTCATTTCAAATCCGCCGGGAGAACTGCGTCGCGCGCGATCGCGTTTAGTCGAATTCGCGGCGCGGCGGAGTTTGCTGCGCGGTCACGCGGCCGGTGACGATTTCCGCTTGCGCGTAATTTTCGCCGCGGATCGGAGCGCCGGCGAGGCGGCGCAGCATTGCGAGTTGGCCGATGTGCGTGAGCGAATCCGCGATCGCGCCTTGAAAGAGTTTTTCCGGCGGGCAGGAGAGCGGGGCATCGGAGGCGAGATAATCGTCGAGCGCTTTTATGGATGCGAAGAAACGTTTGCTGCCTTCCTCCCAAGTCAATGGGGCGGAATCCTGCCAGTCCTGTTTGCCGTTGGCCTGGCTGAGCGCCCAGTCGAGCAGATCTCCCAGATGCGCGAGGATCTGGCCGCAGGAGCGCGTGGTGTCGCTGGCGCGATATTCGGCGAAGCCGGGCGGAGCGCCCTTCAGCGCTTTGCCGCCGCGATAGGCGAGCGTGGCGACGGTATGGCGCAGGAGGTAACGGCTGGAGCCTGAAGCTGGGCGTTCAGGTGTGGGGTCCATAGTAGCTCGATTATAGGCCTAATTATGGCGCGGTGACACAAGCCGGTGTTGCCTTTGCGTAGGATACGCATAGACCGCAGTGTGCATCCGTATCTATACTGATTCGATGCAATCGGCCAGCGCGCGTACCGTAATGGAGCCTTCTGAGTCGGAGTTACTCGGCGCGCTGCGGCGTTATTGGGGATACGATTCGTTTCGTCCGATGCAAGAGCATATTGTGCGCAGCCTGCTCGGCGGGCAAGACGCTTGCGTGGTGATGCCGACGGGCGGCGGAAAATCTTTGTGCTACCAATTGCCGGCGGCGTTGCTGGCGGATCGCACGGTGGTGGTGGTTTCGCCGCTGATCGCGCTGATGCAGGACCAGGTGGCGCAGTTGAGCCAGATGGGAATATCGGCGGCGCTGCTGAATAGCACGCTGGGCGCGAGCGAGCAGTCCGAGATTTTGCGCGAAGCGATCGCCGGGCGATACCGCCTGCTGTATGTTTCGCCGGAGCGATTGGCGCGGGCGGATACGATCGAGTGGTTGCAGCGCGTGCCGGTTTCGCTGTTTGCGATTGATGAGGCGCACTGCATTTCGGAGTGGGGGCACGAGTTCCGTCCTGAATACCGGCAACTGAGTTCGTTGCGGCGGCACTTTCCGGATCGTCCGATTGCGGCGTTTACGGCGAGCGCCACGCGGCAGGTGCGGCACGACATTATCGAGCAGCTGGCTTTGCGCGAGCCGCACAAATATATCGCGAGCTTTCACCGGGCGAATTTGCGGTATGTGGTGAGGCAATGTGACTCGGGCACGCAAGCTGAGTTGCTGGTGCGGGCGCTGCGAAGCTACGCGGGCAGCAATGTGATTGTTTATTCGCCGACGATTGCGCGCGTGGAAGAAACTGTAGCGTTTCTGGCGGCGGAGGGAATTCGCGCGATCGGTTATCACGGCAAAATGGATAGCGCAACGCGGCGGCGCAACCAGGGAAAGTGGATGTCCGATGAAGTGCCTGTGCTGGTGGGGACCGTGGCGTTTGGACTAGGCATCAATAAAGCCGCGGTGCGAGCGGTGATACACCTCTCGCTGCCGAAATCCATTGAGCAGTATTACCAGGAGGCCGGGCGCGCGGGGCGCGACGGGCTTCCTGCGGATTGCGTGCTGCTGTGGCAGAAAAAAGATGCGGGCTTGCTGGCGCATTTTATAGAGCAGCTCAGCGATTCGAAGGAACACGAAAGGGCTTGGCAGCGCTATCACATTATTCGCGCGTTTGTTGATTCCAGTCGTTGTCGGCATCGGCAAATCTGTCTGCATTTTGGCGAAACCCCGAAATGGTCTTCGTGCGGAGCTTGCGATGTTTGCGGTTACGAAATCGTGTGGCTCAGTGCGCCGGTGGCGGCGCCGAGGCGGAAGCGGCGCGGAAAGCGTCACGCCACGGAACGTGCTGCTGCAACTGCTGCGGCGGCGTCAATCACGTTCACGCGCGGGCCGCGTCCGGTCTTGAGCCAGGAAAATGAGTTGCCGGCAAGCGCATCGCGGGCTGCGGCCAGCACGCCGGGCTCGGGCTGGTGGGGATCGGCGGGTAAGCGCGAAGGTTCGGGCGCGGGCGGGATCGCTGCGCCCGGAGTTGATCCGGAGCTGCGCGAATATTTGCGCGAGTGGCGGCGGGTTACTTCAAAGCAGCTCAAAATGCCTGCGTTTATAATCATGCAAGACGCGTCGCTGGATCATATTTGCCGGTTGCGGCCGCGTTCACTGGCGGACATCCGGAAGGTGACAGGATTCGGCGAGCGTAAAACGGAAACGTGGGGCCCAGCGATTCTGGAGGCGCTGGAACGATTCCGCAACGGAGAGCGCACTGTTGCGGAATCATCCGATGATTGAGGCGAGCGGCTAACGCGATTGACTCAGTCGCTTTATTTATCGGGCGGGAACTGCGATGTCGTGCGGCCTGCGAAAATCGCGGAATTGTGCGATGCGGAAGCGGCGGGCTTGAGCGAGGGGCCAGCCGAGCCGTACGTTATCGCATCGCGGGTTTTGGCGAGAGGCGCGGTGTCGAGGAATTTCACGGCGTTCCCGTCCCGTTCGATTCCCAGTTGGGTCCAGAGCGCTGGGAGATCCACGTTGTAGGGCTGATCTTTCATTTTGGCGTAGAGATTTTGCAGCACCGGCACGCCGGTTGTTTGATCGCCGATGGTGAGCGCTTTTTCGAGCTCCCAATCCTGGCGAATGTCGCCGCCCGCGTTCAGGATTCCGCGCAGAGCGTCTTCCAGCCCTTTTTTATTTCCAGTTTCGCGATGGATCTCGATGTCCGCAAGCAAGCAGAAGAGTGCGCCGCCCCAGTACGTTCGCCCCCAGGTGTGGGTGTGGTCCAGGCCCTCGTCGCCCGCGGCGGGAAGGCCTTGATGGAGGTCGCGCATCACTTCAAACCACATTTGATTCGAGTCGAAATGGCCGGCGCGAACGCGCGCGATTGGTTCGACGTAGGTGGCGATGCCTTCTTCGATCCAGTGATGATTTTCGGCGACGGAAGGGAACGAGAGGTGGACCATCTCATGCGTCAGCATCCAATCGCTGGCGAGATCGGAGAACTGCGCATCTTTGCCGACGTGAATGGTGATGAAGCCGCCATTGTCGCGGCCAAAAGTGCGACCGCCGCGCACACCGTTTCCGTCGGAGGGAACGATGCGCAGCAAAAGTTGCGGGACAGGGAAGTGGCCGTAATACGCGGTGACGGATTCCGCGGCCCAGCGCACCCACTTCATCAAGTCTTCTTTGCTGGCCTGTAGCGAACCCTGCTCGATGTTGACGTCGATGCGCGAGTTGCCGATGACTATGGTCGAAGTCATTTCGTCAGCAGGAAAAGCTGTCGTGGCGGCGAGCCAGACGATTAATAATGCGGCGAGCGCTGCGCCGAAATTTCTGGGTAGTCGCGAACTACGCCGAACTCGTCGCACCGGGCCACCGTCCATATCCCATTGTGCGACTCGACAGGGATTAAGCCAAGGACGAACCTGCGTCGCCGCGCAGCGTTTTTCGCACGCCGCGCTCCAGCAGGTGATCCAACGAAATCTTGCCGGCGCCGAAAATCAGGATGAGCAGACCGACGAACAAGTAAATGAAAGAAGCGGCGTTTTGGAATTTGTCGGGATCGGAGATGAAAGAGAGCAGGGCCTCGTGATCCGCGGTCCAATAGGCGGTGAACATATCGATTGTCAAGCCCAGCGCTGCGATGCGCGAGAGCAAGCCCAGGGCCAGCAGAATTCCGCAGACGAATTCGAAAGACGAGACGAAGGTAGCCGTGGCGTGCGGCGCAGGCAATCCGAGGCTCGAGAAAAAATCGGTCACTTTCGGCAGGTTGTGCAATTTTGCCCAGCCATTTTGAGAGAGCTGCCAGCCCCAGTACACGCGGACAAGCAGCAGGAACGGGGATTGCAGAGCCGTGACCACCTTCACGAATGCGTCGTTCATGCGCAGAATCTGATTTCCCGCTATGCTCATGGAGTGAGGCGCTCTCTTCCGGCCGGCGCTTACTGGCGCGAGGCGGCCTTTTCATTTTTTGCGGATTTTTCCAGGCGACAGAACCAGCCGAGCGCCGACCACGTGTGGAACCATTTTTCAACGTGAGCCGCGCGGTCTGCCACAGCGATTGGCGAACTGCGCAGAGCGGATTCGATCGCTGCGTTTAGTGATTTACAGGCGTGCAGTGCGGAAAGGATGGCGAATTCTTCACGGTCGAGGCGCCGGAAATAGACGTCTTCGTCCAGGCGATGCACGGCCAAAAATATGGGGCTCGGCTTCAGCTTCGCGACGGCGCTGACGCGTTTGCGTTTGTGCCGTTCGCTGAACGTATTGCTCGCGACATCCAGATCGTCGGAATCTTTGCGCACCTCGAGCAACAAGTCATCCACGGGATAGCCCAGAGCGAGCAGGCTGACGTAGGGTTGCAAACGCAGGCGCAGCTTCGCGGGATTCACGCCCGTGAGATCCTCCGGCCTGAGCGATGGTTCCCTGAGACCGTCGAACGCTTCGATATCGGCCCATTCCAGTTGTGCCATATCCACGGCGAGATTCTGGCGCTCGCCAGCCCATGTGGGATGCTTTTGCAGCCAGCTCACCAGGCGCGAGCCGAGATTGCGCAGCGTGAAGGATTGCGACGGGCAATCAATCAGATACGCTTTCGCCATCGCATCGAAGCGGCGGCCTCCGAGTACGGCGCGCAGGCCGGGAAAATCTTCGGCGAAAGCGGAGAGCACGCGGAACCAGTATTGGCGATTGTAAATTTCCAGGCGTTCGAATGAGGTGAGGCGGTCGTTGGGCCTGATGATTTGATTGGCCACGGCGCGCATCGAGCGGCCGTCGGGCGCGACTGAGCGCATGCGTTCGGAGCGCGTCAGCGGAGTCATGACGGCGCGAGCCATGCGGCGTTGCAGGTTGAAAAGTTTCATACGGCGGTGGCGAGCGAGGCGCTCGCGAGGAAGCGATTGGCCTTCAGAGCTTCGTCGTGCACTTCTTCGAAGGAAGGGATGCTGTCGTCCCATTCGAGCAACGTAGCGGTGTGGCCTACCCGTTCGATGGCGCGCGCGTAAAGTTTCCAGACCGGATCAATCACGGGATGATCGTGGGTGTCGAGGATGTACTTGCGATATTTCGAGTGTCCGGCGATGTGGATTTGCGCGACCCGCTCAGCAGAGACGCTATTGATGTAAGTGAATGGATCGAAGGTGTGATTCTGCGAGGAAACGTAAATATTGTTTACGTCCAGCAGGATGCCACAGTCGGCGCGTTCGGCGACTTCGTTGAGGAATTCCCACTCGGTCATTTCGGAGACGTGAAATTCGGCGTAGCTGCTCACGTTTTCGACGGCGACCGGAATCTCGATGAAGTCGCGCACTGCGCGGATTTTCTGCGCGGTGATGCGCGCGGCTTCGAAGGTGTAGGGCATGGGCAGCAGGTCGTGGGTGTAGCGGCCATCCACGCTGCCCCAGCAGAGATGGTCGGAGAGCCAGGGAGTCTTGGTGCGCTGTACTAAAGTTTTCAGGCGCTTTAAGTGCTCGCGGTTGGGGCGTTCGGCCGAGCCGAAGTACATCGAAACGCCATGCTGCACCACTTTGTATTGTTCCAGAATTTGATCGAGGATGCGCAGCGGGCGTCCGCCGTCAATCATGAAATTTTCGGATATGATTTCGAACCAATCCACGACGGGTTTGCGCGTGAGGATGTGGTGGTAGTGCGGGGCGCGCAGGCCGATCCCGATTCCGTAATCTGTGTGGCCGTTAAAGCGATTGGCAGGCATTTACGACTCCGCTGGATGACGCGAAAGGATGATGCGGAAAAGTGTTGAGGGCCGGTCATTGTGCGGCGGCCCTCAACACCAGACCGTAGATACTTGTTACGATCGCCGAAGCGGCGAGTGTTAGTCGGGCATCTTTGAGCCGTCGGTTGCGCAGCCGCCCTTGCCCTTGCAAGAGTTCTTGCCTTTGCAGCCATTGTCGCTCGATTTACATCCGCCCTTGCCCTTGCAGGAGTTCTGACCCTTGCAAGCGTGCTTTTCCTTCACCTTGGAATCTGCAGGCTTCTGATCCGACTGGGCTGCGGAATGCATGCCGGAGAGAAGGTTCGACGCCTGGATCGTTGTGGTGGTACCGGCGAGCAAACCAGCAAGCGCTGCGCCAGCGATGAGGGCCTTCTTTGACTTTGTCATTTTCCCGAATTACCTCCTGTAGAGTTTGGACTGCAACCACACCTGCTTCTACTACGTTCTGGAAACGGGTTTTGGATTGCTTGGAGCAGTTAATCTGGACTGGGTTGGTTCCAAGCCCCGGGGGTAGCCCGGGGAACCGCCGGAAGCATAACGCCGAGGACTCTGGGTGACAACGATTCTTTTGTAACGTTTGCGGGTGTCCGAAATCGCTCGGTGGGAGCTGCTTGCTGCTGGAAAATCCCACGAGCGAACGTCGGATCAACCGCGCTGGGCCGGCTTCGATGGGTTGGACTGCGCGGGAGCGGATTGGTTATCGGGCAGCGCGCGGATTAGGTGCAGTTTGAATCGCATTCCGCTCACGCGAATCTGATCGAAGCACACGCGGCGTGTTTGCGATTGACGGCTGCAGTGAAGTCCGGTAAGGTGTTGTTTGTATGTTGAATTGTTGCCAGATGCGGTGTTGTCCATGCGCGTGTTGCGCATGTTGTATGGCGCACCAGTCTGGCGACGGGAGATTTGGGACTTAAGTCTTAATCCAGCTTTAGGTTCCCGAGCCCCACCCGCCAGAAACACTGGTTGGTGGGTTTTTTGTTTTTATGGGCCATTTTTGTATGACTGAGATCAAGGAAACCAAGGCGCAGCGCATCGAGCGGCTCAAGCGAGCCAAGAATGCCTGGGAGTGCGTTGACGAGATTCGCGAATTTGCGCGGTTGGGACATGAATCTATTCCGCCGGAGTGGTTGGGGACGTACTTTCGTTCGTGGGGAATTTACACGCAGGGCGACGGGCACGGAGTGATCGGCGGCGCGAACGGTGAAGGGAAGGCGACGCCGTATTTCATGGTGCGCATCCGGATTCCGAACGGAATTTTGCGCAGTGCGCAGGTGCGCGCCGTCGCGGAGATTGCCGAGAGGTACGCGCGCGGCGTGGCGGACATTACGGTGCGGCAGAACTTTCAGTTGCATTGGGTGACGATCGAAGCGCTGCCGGAAATATTAGACCGCTTGCATTCGGTAGGACTGACGACCACGGGCGCGTGCGGCGATGTGACGCGCAACATTACTGGATGTCCGCTGGCAGGCGTGGATGCCGATGAAATTCACGATGCGTCGCGGGTGGCGCTGGAATTGAATCGCCAGATCGGGGGCAATTCCGAGTTTTACAATTTGCCGAGGAAATTCAAAGTTTCGATTACCGGCTGTCATTTGTGGTGCTCGTATCCTGAAATCAACGACGTGGCTTTGACCGCGACGACGCGCCGCAGAGGTGGCGCGAACGAAACCGGATTCTCTTTGCGCGTGGGAGGAGGGCTTTCCACCGATCCGCACCTGGCGGTGCGTTTGAACGCGTTTGTGGCGGAGCATCAGGCGGTGCAGGTGGTGCGGGCGATCGCCGAGATTTTCCGCGACTGTGAACTGTTGCGCGAGAACCGCGAGCGGGCGCGTTTGAAGTTTTTGTTTTTGAAACACGGTTGGACGGCGGAGTCGTTTCTTGCGGAGCTTGAGGCGCGCCTGGGATTCAAGCTCGATCCCGCGGAACCTGAGCACGTACCGGAAGACGCTTATCGCGATCATGTGGGGGTACACGCGCAGAAGCAGTCGGGATTTTCTTATGTGGGAGCGTCCGTGTTGCGCGGGCGGATCAGTGCCGAGCAGTTGCGCACCTCCGCGGAACTTGCTGAACACTACGCCGGCGGCGAGATCCGCACCACTATTATGCAAAACCTGGTGTTGGTGAATGTGCCGAGCGAACACGCTGACAAAGTGGCGCGCGCTCTGGACGCGGCGGGCCTGCCGGTAGCCGCGTCGCCATTTGCGCGCGGGACCATCGCTTGCACCGGATCGGAATTCTGCAAACTGGCGTTGACCGAGACGAAGAGCTTCGCGCGCTGGCTGGTGGAAGAACTCGAGGAGCGCATCCCTGGTTTTGACGAGCAGCTGAAACTGCACATTGCTGGGTGCCCGAATAGTTGCGGCCAGCATTGGATCGCGGACATCGGTCTGGAAGGCAAGAAAATCAAAGTGGGCGGCAAGACGGTGGATGCTTACTACTTCTGCGTGGGCGGCGCGGTGGGCAAGTTCGCCGCGATTGCTCGTCCCGTAGGTTACCGCTGCGCCGCGACGGAAGTGCCTGAGGCGATCGAGCGGTTGTTGCGAAGCTTTGAAGAGGAGCGCAACCCCGGCGAAAATTTGCGACAATTTTTTGCGCGACATACGAACGACGAGATCCGCATGCTCCTGGCGGGGCAAATTGCGGAAGCCGTGGCACGGGACGTTTCGGCGGGTCCCGTGCCGCACGGGATTGAGGGATAGGCGATGCCTCTGTTTCCCATTTCGCTGAAATTGCGCGGGCGGCTGTGCGTGGTGGTGGGCGGCGGCGCGATCGCGGAATCGAAGATACAGAGTTTGCTGGCGGCGGAGGCGCAGGTCGTGGTGATTGCGCCGGTAGTGACGGAGGCGGTTGGGACTTGGGCCCGCGCGGGCCAAATCGAATGGCAGGCTCGAACTCTTGCCACGGAGGATTTGTGCGGCGCGTTTCTGGTGGTGGCGGGAACTTCTTCGGCGCAGGTGAACCACGAAGTGTTTCGTCATTGCGAGGCGGAAGGAATTCTTTGCAACGTGGTGGATGATCCGGAGCACTGCCACTTTTATTATCCGGCGGTGGTGCGGCGCGGGGCATTGCAGATCGCAATTTCCACCGATGGGCAGAGTCCGGCGCTGGCACAGCGATTGCGGCGGGAACTCGAGACGCAATTTGGGCCGGAATACGAATCGTGGCTGGAGTGGCTGGGGGCGGCGCGCAAATTTCTGCGCAGTGAGGGCAAAGATCCGGAAGAGACGAAGAGGCTCTTGCACAAGCTCGCGAGCGAGGAAATGTTCGAGAAATTTTCGCGCGAAGGCGAGAGTGGCAAGCGGGAATTGGTCGGCAGGAGCAATTCATGAAGGGCAAAGTGTACCTGGTGGGCGGCGGCCCGGGAGATCCGGAGCTGCTCACCTTGAAGGCGGCTAAGATCTTAGGCCGCGCGGATATTGTGCTGCACGACGCGCTGGTGAGCAGCGAGGTTTTGGCGCTGGTGGCCGCTCGAGCGGAGCTTATTGACGTTGGTAAAAGATGCGGGAGGAAATTGCTGACGCAGGAAGAGATCAACGCGCTGATGATTTCGTATGCGAAGTCGCATGAAGTGGTGGTGCGATTGAAGGGCGGCGACCCGTTGCTTTTTGGGCGCGCGGGTGAAGAAATCGCGGCGTTGCGGCGAGCGGGCCTGGACTTCGAGATCGTTCCGGGGATTACGGCGGGCTTCGGAGCGGCGGCTACGGCGGGATTTTCGCTGACCGACCGGCGCGTTGCTTCGCAGGTGTTGTTTACGACGATCCAGCGCGCCACCGACAACCGTTCGATACAGTGGGGCGGAATTTCCAGCACTACCACGCTGGTGCTGTACATGCCGGGGACCGATTATGCGCGCGTGATGCAGCAGTTGCGCGACGCGGGCTGGCCGGACGATATGCCGTGCGCGATAGTGTCGCATGCTTCCGGAAAGGATCAGGCGATCCGCTCGACGGTTCTCGCGAAGCTGGCCGACGAGGGCGCGCTGCCGGCGCCTGCGATCATGGTGGTCGGGCGCGTCGTGACGGAAGTCGCGGAAGAAATCGGCCGGGAATTTCGCATCGGGCCGGAAACTGCAGAGCGAACTTCGCGACCCTTGGTGATTTGAAGCCTCGTAACTTTCCAAACTAAAAAGAGAGAGACGCTTTCAGCGCTTTGTCGCGGGATTTTACCAGCGATGGCGCAGAGCCGCGCCGAACCGCGTGTCGTATATGTTGCGTACCGTAGCCATTGCCTCGGGACTGAGCGGCGGCAGGCCTGCAGCGCGGCAATTATCGGTAACTTGATCGGGGCGTTTGCCGCCGGGGATGGCGCAAGTGACTGCGTCGAACATCAGAATCCAACGGAGCGCGAACTGGCTCATGGTGACGCCGGGAGGCAGGAGCGCGCGTAGTTCTTCGACAGCTTCGAGGCCAGCATTGTAATCCACGCCGGAAAAAGTCTCGCCCACGTCGAACGCTTCGCCGTGGCGATTGAAATTGCGATGATCGTCCGCCTCAAAAGTGGAATCAGGACGAAGCTTGCCGGTGAGCAGGCCGCTGGCGAGGGGGACGCGCGCGAGGATGCCCACTTTTTTTCGCTGGGCTTGCAGAAAGAATTCGTCGGCGGGCCGCTGACGGAAACAATTGAAAATAATCTGCACGCTTTGGACGTTGGGATGCTCGATGGCCTTCAGAGCTTCGTCCACTTTTTCGACGCTGACGCCGTAGTAGCGCAGTTTTCCTGCTTTCACCATGCGATCGAGAATATCGAAAGCTTCCGGCTGAAAATACAGTTCGGTGGGCGGGCAGTGGAGTTGCAGCAGGTCGAGCGCGTCGGTGGCGAGATTGCGCAGGCTGTCATCCACCCACGCGGCGAGGTTCGCGGCGCTGTAGCCGGCCACGGACTGCGTGGCCAGACGTCGTCCGGCTTTGGTGGCGACGATGATATCCTTTTTGTAATTTTTTTTCAGGTCGGCGATGAGGCGTTCGCTTCGGCCGCCGCCGTACACGTCGGCGGTATCGAAAAAATTGACGCCGCACTCCACTGCGGTGCGAAGGGCGGCCATGGCCTCTTCGTCAGAAACGTGGCCCCACGAGCCGCCGATGGCCCATGCGCCGAAGCTGACTTGCGAAACTTTCCAATCGGTGCGGCCGAGCGCGCGATATTCCACGTTGATTTCTTCTCCGGGCGAAGTCGAGGGTCGAAGTTTACCAGTCTGCGCGACAACTACAAAATCCGTACTTCAGCGCCCCAAGGCTGCCGGTGAGCCGCTTCTCGGCGCTGCTTATTTTTGCACAGTGAACTTGTAGATCGAAGTTGAGTGCAAAGTCTGTCCCGGTTTCAGTTCCGTCGAGGGGAAATTTTTGTGATTCGGCGAATCGGGAAAATGTTGAGTTTCCAGGCAGAATGCGGAGCGATAGCCGTACACTTTTCCATCCTTGCCGTGCACGGTGCCGTCCAGGAAATTGCCGGTGTAGAGCTGCACTCCGGGTTCGGTGGTGGAAACTTCCAGAACGCGCCCGCTCTGCGCGTCGTAGGCGCGCGCCGCCGGAGACAGTGCGCTTGGTGATTTCTTGTCCAGCACCCAGTTGTGATCGTAGCCTCTGCCGAATTTCAATTGCTCGTCATTCATATTGATGCGTGCGCCGATGGCCATGGGCTGCAGGAAATCGAAAGGAGTGTTGTGCACGTCCTGAAGTTTGCCGGTGGGGATGAGCGTCGCGTCCACAGGAGTGATCTGGCTGGCGTACAAAGTGAGCTGGTGCTGCAAAATGTCGCCGTTGCCCTGTCCGGCAAGATTGAAATACGAGTGGTTGGTCAGATTGAGTACAGTGTCCTTGTCCGTCGTCGCGGTGTAATCAATCTTCAGCGCATTCTCGTCGGCCAGCAGGGTGTAAACGACTTTTACGCTGAGGTTGCCCGGGAAGCCCTCTTCGCCGTCCTTGCTCAGGTAAGTTAGTTCGAGCGCTTCGCCCGCACTGCTCGAAACATCTTTCGCAGTCCATACACGGCTGTTGAAACCGCGAATGCCGCCGTGCAAAGTATTCTCGCCGTTATTAAGCGGCAGCGCGTACCTGACACCGTCCAGAGTGAACTTGCCGTGGGCGATGCGGTTGCCGTAGCGGCCGATGGTAGCACCGAAATAGGCTTTGCCGCTTTCGTAGTCCGCGGGATTGTCGTAGCCCAGCACCACGTCGCCAATCTTTCCGTCGCGGTCTGGAACCTTGAGCGAGACAAGCGTGCCGCCGAAGTTGCTGATCGCGGCGGTCATCCCATACTTGTTCGTCAGAGTGTACAGATCGACGCTTTGCCCATCCTGAATTTTGCCGAATACCTGCTTTTGCATTTTCGATTTCGCCTCTGCTTTGGGATAAGGCAGCATCGTCGTGGCGCCAAGAAAAAATAGCGCTGCGAGCATCGCGGGGATCGTTGCGTTCCGTCTCGCCATCAATGTCTCCTCAGACCTCTTTGTACGGACCACACTAGCGCCAATTGGATGCAAAGAAATCGCAGAATGCGCGGTCTGTGACCCGAACATTACGGTGCGGCTGGCGGTACGTGCTGCGGCCTCCCCCAAGGACGCAGGCTCTTTTCGTCTTAGGCGACGGTTCCCTCTTCCTTCGGTTGGCGTTGCGGCGCGCCGTACCCCAAGATCCGCCTCTGCAGCATCCAAAAAGATGGAACTTCCTGGGAGCAACCACGGAATGTTCCAGTGGCGGCAGCGTGGGTAGAGGTGTGCGTCTGGCGGTTGAGCGACGCGACCCATGGCGACCGAACTCCAGGCAGGCGGTATTTTCATGTCCATCACGAAACGGAGAATCAAGGGAACGCACATGCGCGCGCACAACTACAACCTTGTAACGCAGCAGTCCTTCGTGCGCAGGAAAGCCGCGATTGTTCTTTCGGCAGTTTTGCTGTTGCTGGCAGGCGCGCCGCTGCGCAGCCAGCAGCAAGGCCCGACGATTTCGGTGAACGTGAAGCTGGTGAGCATGTTCGCGACGGTGCGCGATAAACACGGCGCGCTAATCCGCAATTTGACCAAGGATGATTTTGTGCTGCAGCAGGACGGGCATCCGCAAACGATCACTTATTTCGCGCCGGATTCCGATCTGCCACTCACTCTGGGACTGCTGGTGGATACCAGCGGAAGCCAGCGGCGCGTCCTGGACCAGGAGCGCGACGCCAGCCATGCTTTCATCGATCATTTGTTGCGCGAAGATAAGGACAAGGCGTTCGTGATCCACTTCGATCGCGAAGTGGAACTGCTGCAGGACCTGACTTCTTCACGGCAGAAACTGGAAGCGTCGCTCGATCAGCTGGGACGGCCGCAATTTTCGCAAACGGGAGGTGGAGGCTCGTCGGGAAGCGATCCGGGCGGCGGCAGTAGCGGCGGTGGTGGTGGCGGACGCGGCTCACACGGCGGCTATGGAGGAGGCGGGACGCTGTTGTACGACGCTGTGTATCTGGCGTCGGACGAGTTGATGAAAAAGCAGCAGGGGCGCAAAGCCATCGTGGTGCTGACGGATGGCGTGGATCGCGGGAGCAAAGAGACTTTGCGCGACGCCATCGACACGGCACAGCGCGCTGACACACTCATCTATTCGATTCTCTTCGCTGATAAAGACGCATACGGAAACGGCGGAGGCTATGGCGGCGGGCACATGGGCGGCATGGGCGGAGGCGGCACGGGAGGCGGCGGACACCGGCACTATCCTCAGGAATCGCGGCCAGACGGCAAGAAAATTCTGCAGCAGCTGTCAAAGGAAACCGGCGGACGATTTTTTGAAGTCACCAAGAAAGAGAGCATTGACCAGATTTACGCGGAGATTGACGAGGAACTGCGCAATCAATATGCGCTGGGCTACACGCCCGCTAAAGCAGACGCCGACGTGGGCTATCACAAGATCGAATTGACCGTTAAACAGAAGGAAGCAGCGGTGCAAACGCGCGAAGGGTTTTACATCGATCGTTAGTGGCGCGCCGCCCGCTTGGTCGTTGCGGCGAGCGTTCCGGTAATAGCGGCGTGCGGGGAAACAGTGCACGCTCATTCTGACCTCAGGGGCTTGGTGTAGTAGTCGCTGCCGGATTCTGTTGCAGCGCGAGGTACGCTCGGCCAAATGCGGAATGTTGCGTGCCCGGCGCTACGGCGATCACTTGAACCGTATAGCGCCCGGTGGGCAGCTTCTGCAGCGGCAAACTGATACGGAACGATACGGTATGCGTTTTCGGGTCCACCTGTGCGGGCGGAATCAGGGGCGTGGCGTTCATCTGAATTCCGTTGCGCAGAAAGATCAGGCCCGCACGCAGCGAATTCGGATCGAACGTCTCGCTCTTATTGGCTTTTTCCGGATAGTACGCCTGCAGAAAGACGTATAGCGTCTGCCCTTGGGTGAAATAGTTGGTCACGCTGGGGATAATTCTCTGGCCTTCGATATCGAGCGGGGAGCTGGTAAGTTTCGCGCGCACGCCTTGGCCTTTGGTGGCGACCTCGGATGATTTCTCGATAGGAACGAGCTGGCTCGACAGCACAACGGAACTGAGGGTCACTTTTTCCGGCTGCGCCGCCGGGACCACCAGATTTTGCTCGAATGTGCCAATCTTTCCCGATTCATTTTCGCGCGCGACAAATTTTAAGCGGTAATTTCCCGGCGCCAGCACCACTCCGCCCTGGTACAGCAGATTGCTGTGGCGCACCTGCTCGAAATGTCCCGCATCCAGGTTCACGGTGATCGTGTCGCGCAATTGTGCGACGATCTGTCCGGAGGGCACGGCGCGCACTTCCACCGCGAAATCGAATTCGGCGTGCTGTTTATTGTGTTTTTGCGCCCAATCGAGCGCGCTGGAAGCGATTTTCGCCGCGATGGGAACGTATGATTGCGTCGAGCTGAGACGGAAGATCCCAGTTTCGACCGCCACGGGAAGCTCGACGACGGGATGATCGGAGTTAATCGCGTCGGCGAGCTGCTGATCGCGGTCTTCTTTTTCCAGGTGCTGGAAATCGCGCGGAGCGTAATATCCGTCGCGATAGCGAACGTGCGCGCCCGGAACGTTGACCTTCACGCGAATGGCGCGCCAGCGGCCATCGTGTTTTACATCAGGGCCGAGATTGTAGCCGACCAGGTAGTAGCCGCCGTTGTCTCGCTGGATCGCGGGGAATGCATCGCTCAGGTCGCCCAGATCGAAAAACGCTTTTCCGCCCGTGTCCGTCGAGAGAGTCGCGAGAGTGTCGCGCGAGTCTTCGCGCTGATCGGTTTGGTGGAAGACGGATGCGCCGGTGAACATCGAGGTTCCGGTCGCGGCGTTCGTTGTGGTGTCGCCACCTGGCGGCGCGGCGAACAGGCCGCGTGAATCAATCGAATAAATGGAGACGTCGGCGCGATTCGCGGCATCCGTCGCGGCGCGCAGTTGCGTGCGGTTTTCCTCGCCGGTCTGAGTGATGCCGCCGGTAAATTCCACCATCGCCTTTCTGCCGGGGATTCCGCCGAGGACATCCGCAAGGCCTTCGACGGCCGCCAGCTTCTGGTCCGTATTGAAGACGTTGAATTCGGTTTCATCCGGTGTGTAGGCCGCGCCGGTGTATTCCTGGACGTCATATTCTCCATTTTCTGCTGCGGCGTAGAGAGGGCTCGCGAGATTCGCGGAATTGTCCGGCGTCAACTGCGCGATCGCTTTATTGAGGACAGTGCGATCGTTCGTGAAATTTGCCAGGACGTTGAGGCGCGTGGAGAAAACGACGACGGCAACGACGTCGGCCTTTGTCATCTGCTGCTTTACAAATTTGTCGGCGGCATCGTGCGCGCGAATCAGGTCGTCGGTCTGCATCGAAGTGAGATCGAAGAACAGCACGATGAGGCGGCGGTCGCGCAGCGCGTCACTGATGGCATCAGCGGAAGGCGAATTCGGCCCATCGTTATCAACCGATACCACGATGGGCTTAGTGTCGTCGGCTGTCGCGGTTTCGATTGCTTCGATGTCCGCGTACGAGAAGGAAGTGATCGCCTGCGGCTTACCTTCGTCGGTTATCGAAAATTGATTCGCGGTCAAGCCTTTGATGGGCTTGCCGGATTTGTCGGTGACTTCCACATCAATGCGCACCAGATCGGACGAACTGCGCAGAACGGCGGACGACTGATGGGCGGCCGCCTGCTGCGCTGGAGTTTGCTGCTGGGGCGCGGGAGCAGGCGGCGCGACCACCACAGGCGCGGATGGGCTGCCCGATTGAGCGCCCGACTGATTGCCCGATTGGCTACTCGTGACGCCGCCAGATTGCTGTGGCGCTTGAGTGACTTGCCCGGATTGCGCCGCAGACGGTCCTGCGACCAGCGTAGCCATCAGCCAAAGCGTCGCGATTTTGTAAGCGATATCTCGCATCAGAAATTAAACCGGGCCATGACGTCCATGGTACGCATGGTGCCCGCGCTCGTCACGCGTCCGAGTGAGGAAGAACCCAGCGTGGCCGAAAGCCCCGAGAACGCGGGCGTGTTCGTCAGATTCTGGACTTCCCAGCGAATATCCAGATGATGGCGTTCGCGGGGCCCGAAACGGAAAGATTTCGCGAGCGACATATTCCAATTGAACTTGCACGGGCCTTCAATCGCGCCGCGACGCTCGTCGCCGTAGGTGCCTGCGGCCGGCGTAGTGAATGCGGCGGTGTTGAAAAATGCGAGAGGGGAACCGCCGCAGATTCCCAGGTTCGGATTGGCCACTTGATCGGGCCGCAGCGAAAAACTCGCTCCGGTGCCGTTGTCCGATTCCGTGCCGCCCAGATAAGCGGTGACCGGCGTTCCGGTTTGCCAGGTGACGATGTTCTGCAGCCGCCAATTGCTGAAGGCATGTTCCGTCCAGCCGTGCGTGGCGAGATGGTGATGCTCGCCGAACGGAAGTTCGTACAGCGTCAAGAAGCGCAATTGGTGCCGCACGTCGAAGGAAGAAAGTCCCCACTCCGCAGCGTAGTTGCCATCCTGCTGCACCACGACGGGCGTGGTGCCGCCGATGGTGCTGGCATTATCGAGCGATTTGGAAAAGGTGTAGAACGCTTGCAGCGAAATTCCGCGCGTGAAGCGATGCACCAGGCGCACCTGCAGCGCGTTGTAAATCGAATTCGCGCCGGATTGATCGTAGTAAAAACTGTTCGCGTTGGGAATTTGGAGGGAGTCCTGGGTGTCGAGCGGACTGGTGCCGAGCGGAGCGCGATTCGGCGCGCGCAACAAGTCCAGGTCGGTGCCTTTCGTTCCGGTGTAAGTCAGATCCAGGATCCAATTCTGGCTGAAGGATGTTTCGGTGCCCAGAGTCCAAATCTGCGCGTAGCCGTCCTTGTAAAAAGGATTGACGCCGCCGCGATTGGTAATCGTGCTGATGCTGGGGAAGCCATTTTCGAGGGTCAGCACCTGCGTGCCGGAAGTGATCAGGTTTTCCGAGGTGGCGAAGGGTGGCTCGTAGGATAAATATTTCTGCGCCAGCGAATTGTAAATCGCCTCATTGTAAAAAATCGAATAGCCGCCGCGAATCACAGTCTTGGGCTTAATGAACGGCGGCAGCCACGCGAAGCCGATGCGCGGGGCCCAATTCCCGTAATCGCCGTGCACCAGGGCGCGCGGATACGGACCGTTGAACGTGCCCACGCCACCGGGCGTGACAACGTCCACTGCCGTGGCCGTGGAATTCAGATCGAGGTTCGCGATCTGGTTGTATTTGTCCACTGGCGGCGTGACGGCTTCGTAGCGCAGCCCGTAAAGCAGCGTAAACTGCTTGGTCACTCGCCAGTCGTCCTGCCCGTAGCCGATGAAATCCCAGCTGCGTAAATAGATATTGGGTCCGAATTGCACGGTGGTGCTGTAAGGCAGGCCGAGTAGAAAATCAGCAAGCTCGTAAAAAGGTTGGGTCTGCGGCGTTGCGGGGACGGGCTGGCCCGTCGCAGTCAATTGCGAGGTCATCACGCCCGTGAAATTGAATGACCCACGCGGAACGGGATCAGCTTCGGAATTCAGTTGGATGCGGCGCAGCTCGCCGCCGATGGTCAAAGTGTGTTTCCCGTGAATCCATTTCCAACTGTCGCTCAGGCGCAGCGTCTGATTGCGCACCAGCGAGGGCACCGGATCGTTCAGCCCTGAGAAGCTGGTGAGGCCGATCGTGGGAATGCCGTAAGTCAGAGGTGCGGTGGAGACGCCGGTAATGCCCAGGTCGCCCGTGACATTGTTGACGAAAGAATTGTCGCTCAGCACTTGCGCGCGACTGCGACTCCAATTCAACTGCGTGGTCTCGACCAGGCGCGACGTCCAGTTGTGCGATAGCCCCAGCGTGACGGACTGGCTCAGCGTGGATTGCGTTCCGGCCGTATCCGGAAAATTGCCAAACGTATTCTGGCGCTGGGAACTCAGGTTGTAGCCGCCGTTCAGGCTGAATTTGGAATTGATGGTGTGCAGCACGTGCAGATTCAACGTGTCGCTGTTGATGGGCACGGTGGTCTGCAGCAAATAATTTTGCACCGTGCCGGGCAAATTCTGCATGGGATAGAACGCGAGCAGGCCAGCCGCGGCTGTGTTGATGGTCGGAACCTGGCAGCCGTTGCCAAGTGGGGTTCGTGGCCCGCTGAAATTCGAGAAGGGATCGAAGAGCGTGACTCCCAGGCCGCAGAAATCTCCGATCCGTTCCGCCGCCGTGGGCACCGTGGAATAAGTGTCCAGCGCGCTCGATTGCGTTTCGTGCTGGTAGTTGACGAAGAAAAAAGTCTTGTCGCTGCCATTATAAATGTGTGGAATTTTCAGCGGGCCGCCCAGGTTGCCGCCAAAGCGTTCGTCATAGTGGCTGGGCTTCGGAACGGGATTGCCTGTAATTGAGTACGGTTTGGCATCCCATATGGAATTTTCGTAGTGGTCGTAGAAACTGAATCGTATGCGATTCACCGCCTGGCGATTTAACCTTCCGCGCCCACCGCCGCCAGCTCCGCCACCTCCTCCGCCTCCAAACATTCCGCCAGGAGCTCCGCCAAAACCTGCCCCTCCGCCACCGGGCCCGCCGAAGCCTCCCCCTCCGCCGGGTCCACCGCCGCCCGGCCCGCCGCGCCCTCCGCCGGGGCCCTGTCCACCGGGTCCGCCTTCACCCGCAGGATTGCTCGGAACCAATCCGTTAGGTCCGAATCCGCCCGGTCCATTTCCCGCGAGGCCCTGGCCGACCGTTCCTTGCAACAAAAATGAATCCGAAGTGGCGCTGGAACCGACGCCCGCGGGCAACTCCGCCGCGACTTGCGTTCCTTCATTTGCGGGCGTGTTCGTCGCGCCTGCCGGGCCGCCCGCTCCTTCCTCTGTCAAGTCAGTCTGTTCGAAGCCGCCGCTCGCCAGTCCGGCGTAGATCGCATTGCTCACGCCTGCGGGCAACTGGCCTCCGCGTCCGCCGCCCTGTCTGCCCGCGCCGGCGGCATTGGCGTTCGGATTCGCGGCGCCGCCGGGCGCTTGCGGATTGCGCGGCGGACGCGTCGGCGCGGGCTTCGCCGTCAGCTCCGCCAAAGTTGCCACGCGCAAGACGATCGGGATGGGGCCCGGCGGAACTACCGAAACTTGCACAACGAGCGACACGTTTGTAAATCCCAGCTGGCTGGCTTCCACGCGATAAGATCCCGCGGGAATTTGCGGAAACTCGAATTTGCCGGATTCGTCTGTCCAACTGAGCCAGGTTTTGTTTGTATCGGTATTGATCAAATGCACGGTCGCGGCCGGGACCGGCGTACCTTCCAAAGTGTGCACCACTCCGGTGACCGGCTGCGGCGGATTGGCAGGCTGCTGCGCCAAATTCAAATTCCCGCTGGCGAGCCAGAACAGCAGAAGCGCCAGGACCTTCCCTTGGAGACGATTGAAAATGACGTTCCCTCGAGCCGAAAAGCTTGCGCGGCCTACTGTTGATGCTTGGACGCTTCGTCCGTAACAACAGTTTCTTACGCCGGCGATCCCGGCCGGCTTGCCGCCTGCCGCGTAGCCGCCGCAGCGAGACGCCGCCCGGTCAAAGTCAGGCAGACCGGCCGCGGAGATTCCCCGATTGTAATAGGCCAATCATGCCACTGCTTATGGAATCTGAATTCCTGCGCCGTTAAGTAATTCAGTTTCAATGGCCCTGGAGTTCCAGAATTCCGCGCTGCGCACGCAAACCAAGCCCTCCAACAGGCTGCATCGGCAAAATTCCGGAACTTTTCCACACGAAAACCAGAACTAGGGGAAAGCAGCGCGGCACGGCAGCAGGGGCCAAGAAATTCTTCGAGCTATTGAAACATGCGTGGCAACCCTTGCGAATTCTAACCGCATCTGTTCCGTGAAAACGGCTGGGGAAGAAGGGTGATGGGGAGGCAAACCGGACATATTAGGCCAACGACAAGCGTCGTTTCACGCTCGGCAGTTTGGGCGTCTGCTCTGGCGCTTCTGTTCGGCGCGGTGCTTCGCCCGGCGGAGGCTCAGGGCGTTCAAACTGTACTGCACGCGCAGCGGCGGGTGTTTCCGGACGTGGGGAGTGGCGCTACGGTGATCGAACGGGACGCCGCTGGGCGGTATTACATATTGGCTGCCCCCGCCAACGTCATCCGCATTTACACCGCGGACGGAAGGCAGCTCGGGCAAATTCCCAATTTGCAGCCCGGCAGCGCCACCATCAAATACGCCGTGGATTTCGATTTGGATTTGAGCGGCCGCGTCTTCGTCGCCGACCGTGGCGGCAACGCCGTAAAGATCTTTACGCCAGACGGCGTGCTGGAGGCCAGCGTCGCGGTGAACGCGCCGATGTCCGTGGTGGCACTGGCCAATGGGGAATTCGCGGTGGTCACGCTGCGCAGCGACCACCTGGTCCGGGTGATGAACGCGCACGGCAAATTGCTGCGCAGCTTCGGAAACATTTCCGATGCGGTGAACGATCCGAGCCAGCTTACGGTGCCCGCGATCGGCGCGTCCGCGGCAGATTCGCCGGGTTACGCGGCCGGCTACGCGACGGGCCCGCCGCCGGCCTACGCGATGGATATCGGGAAACTTTACAGCGGCGCGCCGGGCGATATTTATTTCGCGTTCACTTCCTTGAAAGATCCGAAATTTCGAAAGTACGACCGCTTCGGCTACGCGGGCTACGAAGCCGAAATCCCCGCGAACGCATTGATCCCGGACGTCACTCACGATAAATCCCAGGTGCAACTGGGCATGCGCGTTTCCGGGATGGCGGCGCCGGGCGAAATGTTTTCGTTCGGCAGCATGTACTCGGTTGGGGGCGGCGCCCCGGCGTTCACGGCGAATGGCGGCCATGGCGGAGGCGGACGTCGCGGCGGTTCCGCGGCGTCTGGCGGCGCCGGAGGCGCAACACCCACTGGTACGGCGAGCGGCGGCAGCAGCGATAGTGACCCGACCACGAGCGCGACTGGCTCCGCGGACGGCTCCGATCTCAGCGGCTCGCTTTCGGCCAACAGCAACAACGGCAATGTCTCGTCCAATTCCAGTTCCAGCAGCACGCCGGACTTCAACGCTCTGCTTGGCGTGGGGGGACCGGGCGGAGGCTTCGGCGCGCCAGGAATTTTTGGCCCTGGAGCCTTCCCCGGATTTGGCGGTGGATTCGGGGGCGGATTTGAACATCATTCCTTTGGCGCCGATGCCGGAGGAGCAGAAGCCGCAGCGGCTTTAGCAGGCGCCGGCGGAGGATTTCCTGGCACCCATATCGGCGGACCAGCGGGCGGAGGCGGCGGAGCGGAAAATCCCGGCGCTGGCCACGGCGAATACGGTGAGCACTTCGGCCACGGCTTCCGGCAAGAAGGCCTGAACAGTTTTGCCGGAGTCGTGAAGTTTACGGAACGCGAGCGGGATGTTACGGCGAAGCCGGTGATTCACGCGTTGGGCGTGGATCGCGCGAGCCAGCAAGTATGGGCGGCGATCGGCGACATGCTGCTGCGCTTCGACCGCGACGGAAATCTAGTGGATATCTACCGCGTGGCAACTCCCCAAGGCGCCGCGCTGCAGCCGGTGGGCATATTGGTCGAGCCGGATCGCATCCTGCTGGTCGCCGATCCCGCGGGGATTTACGAATTTACCCGGCCCGACAAAACGCAACCTGCCGCGAAGCAAGCTCTGAAGCCGGAGTCTCCCGCGCCGTAAGTTGCTGAACCGCAAATCGCCCGCTCCACCACCCGCAGCCATCTCTTCGCCGACGCGATCGCGCAAATCACTCTCGCCCGCGTACGAAGTCCCAGCAATCGGCGCGCGGCTGCATTCCAAAAACGCGGAAGCGCATCCGGAAGGATCGGGCAATCTGGCTGCAACAATCCCGGCGCTACGATGCGTTGAGGATTGGTTCGGATATTCCGCTTTCGAGTAATCTCGCGAACTATTCCGGAAGCACCGGTCGGCTGAAACAGTAGCCTTGTGCTTCGTCACACTGGCGCGCCTGAAGAAATGCCAGCTCTTCGTGGGATTCCACGCCCTCGGCGACCACGCGTAGCCTCAGGCTGCGGCCCATGCTGATCACGGCGGTGACGATGGTGGTCTCGTCGGGAGCAGTGGTGATCTGGCGGATGAACGACTGATCGATTTTCAGAGCGTCAATCGGAAATTTTCGCAGATAGCTGAGGCTGGAATAACCGGTGCCGAAATCATCCACCGCCAGCTGTACGCCGCTGGCCCGCAGTATCTTCAGGATGGCCTCGGTGGATTCGGCGCGTTTCATCAGAACGCTTTCGGTGAGTTCCAGCTCCAACAATTTGGGATCGAGGCCCGTTTCCTGCAGGATTCTGAATACTCCGTCGAGAAAATCCTCGTCGCGGAACTCCATGGCGGAGATGTTCACATCCATGGAAATCAGGGGCAAGCCCTCCTTCGCCCAAGTGCACGCTTGCTTGCAGGCTTCGCGCAGCACCCAGTTGCCGATGGGCACAATCAGGCCGCAGTCTTCCGCGATGGGAATGAAATCGTTGGGAGGGACCAGTCCGCGCACCGGATGTTTCCAGCGGATCAGTGCTTCCGCGCCGGAAATCTCGCCGCTGCTCAATTTGACCTTGGGTTGGTAGTGCACCAGGAATTCTTCTCGCTCCAGCGCGCGGCGTAGACTTTCCTCGATGGATTGGCGCTCGACGGCGCGCACGTTCATCGCGGGTTTGAAGAATTGATAGCTTTGCCGCCCGTTTTCCTTGGCCTGATACATGGCAGTGTCCGCGTTCTTGATCAGCCTCTCCGCATCGGAGCCATCGTCGGGAAAGACGCTCAAGCCGATGCTGGTGGTGACGTGCAAGTCGTGCTGGTCAATGGAATGAGCTTCAGCCACGGTCTGCAACATTCTTCTGGCGGTGATGGCGGCATCTTCGGATTGGCCCCCCTCGGTGAGCAGCACCACGAATTCGTCACCGCCTTGCCGGCTGACGGTATCGGAGCCGCGCACGCAATCCACCAGGCGCTTGGCGACGGATTGCAGAAGCTTGTCGCCCGTGGGATGGCCCAGCGAATCATTGATGTGCTTGAATCCATCGAGATCCAGGAAGAGCACGGCAACTTTCTTGGAGTGCCGCTGCGCCCAGGCGATGGCCTGGTTGACGCGGTCGTTCAGCAGCATGCGATTAGGCATGCCCGTCAGGAAATCGTGCTGCGCGGAATGGGTCATCTCCAGCGCCATGGCGCGCGCCGCGCTCACATCGCGAAAGACGATCACGGCTCCGGTGGCCTGTCCTTCGCGGTCATGGATGGGCGCGACGGAATCTTCGATGGGAATCTCCGTTCCATCGCGCCGCACCAGTATGCAGTTCAAAGGCAAGTGCACCGTGCGATTCTGCGCGACGGATCTCTCCATCGGATTGGGAGTGACGTCGCGGGTGGCGGCGTCGAGGATGCGAAAGACTTCGGCCATGGGACGGCCCGCGGCTTCCTGCCGGGGCCAACTCGTCATTTTCTCGGCGACCACATTCAGGAAGGTGATGTTTCCGGCGGCGTCGGTGCAGATCACGGCATCGCCGATGCAGTTCAGGGTAACTAGGGCGCGCTCCTTCTCGACGAAGAGCGCCTCTTCCATGGTATTGCGCTCGACGGCGTAACGCAGCGCGCGCAACAGCCCGCGCGCCTCCAGTTGGCCCTTGATGAGATAGTCTTGCGCGCCCACCTGCAGGGCTTGGGCGGCCAGCGACTCGTCGTCCAAGCCGGTGAGCACCACGAGGGGAACGCGCGGCGCCGCGGCGTGCGCTCGCCGCACCGCGTCCAGGCCTTGTGAATCGGGCAGCCCCAGGTCCAACGGGATCATGTCGAACGTGCGTTCGCTCAGCAGCTTCTCCGCCTCGCTCATGCTCGAGGCATTGGTCAAATCGGTGTTTCCGGGGCCTTGCTCGTTGAACATTTCAAGGATCAGGCGAGCGTCTCCGGGGTTGTCTTCGACCAGCAGAAGTTGTTTGAGCGATTTCTTCCACATGAGCGTTACCCTTGCTGCGGTAATTTCACCTTGGTCAGCCAGAAATCGTTGATGCTTCCCACCAGGCTCTCGAACGCATCGAGCTGCACGGGCTTGCTGAGGTAGCAATTCGCCTGCAGCTGGTAGCTTTTCACGATGTCGGCTTCGGCGTCGGAGGTGGTCAGGATCACCGTGGGAATTGTTTTCAGGCTGGCGTCATCCTTAATGTGTGCCAAGACCTCGCGGCCGTCCATTTTGGGCAGGTTCAGATCCAGCAAGATCAAGTCGGGCCGCGGCGCGCGGGCGTGGATTCCCTCGTGCTTCAGAAAAGCCATGGCCTCCACGCCGTCCGTAGCCAGGTGCAAGCGAATGCTCGGATTGGCGTCGCGGAAAGCTTCCTGCGTCAAGCGCACATCGCCAGGACTGTCTTCCACTAATAGAACTTCGATGGCCATGCCGTCTTCTCCTATGTGTCTCACGATTTGACCCCACTTCCTGCCAAGGCAAAGCGGAACGTGGATCCTTTCCCGGGCTGTGACTCGACTGAAATGTCGCCGCCATGCCGCTCGACGATCTTCTTGCAGATCGCCAGGCCGATGCCGCTGCCGGCAAACTCCTCGCGTTTGTGCAACCGCTGGAACATCACAAAGATCCTTTCGAAATACTGCGGGTCGATTCCCAGGCCGTTGTCGCGCACCGAGAAGGTCCACTTGCCGCCGCCATTCTTGATGGCAGAAATGCGGATGCGCGGCACGCCGGGGTTTTGATACTTGATGGCATTGCCGACCAGGTTTTGAAATAGCTGCACCAGCTGCGTTTCGTCCGCCAGAACGGCGGGTAACGGATCCCGCGTTACCATCGCGCCGCTATCGGCGATGGCACCGCGCAGATTCAGCAGCGCCCGCTGCAGCGCTTCTTCGCTGGAGGTTTCCAGCAGATCCTTTCCTTTGGTGCCCTCGCGCGAATTCGCCAGCAGGTCCTGAATCAATCTCTGCATGCGGTTGGCGCCATCCACCGCGAAAGTGATGAATTCATCGGCGTCGGAGTCCAGCCGGCCTTTGTACCGCCGGGCCAGCAATTGCGTGTAGCTCGCCACCATGCGCAGCGGCTCCTGCAAATCGTGCGAGGCGATGTAGGCAAATTGGCCCAGTTCCTCGTTCGAGCGATTCAGTTCCTCTACTTATATAGAAGATGGGCTTCTGCGACTTTGCGCGTGGTGATGTCGCGGATCGCAGCCGTCACCAGGACTCCCTCGGCACTTTCCAGCGGACTGAGCATGATTTCGATGGGGAACTCAGTGCCATCCCTGCGCCTTCCGGTGATTTCAATGCCCGTGCCGATTTGCTGTGCCAGCGCGTCTTCGGTGGAGCGCAGCGCGTCGGCGATCAGCCGCTCCCCGAAGCCTGCTCGAATGATGTTCTTCATCGGTTGCCCCAGGAGCTCATCGCGGTGGTACCCGAATTGATTCTCCGCTTGCACGTTCAGCAGGACGATGTCTCCTTTTTGATTCACGACGACCATTGCGTCTGGCGCGGCTTCCAGCAGCCCGCGGTAACGGCCTTCCATGCGCCCCAGATGTTTTTCGGCTTCCTTGCGCACGCTGATGTCGCGGATCGCAGCCGTGACCAGGATGCCTTCGGCGCTTTCCAGCGGACTCAACATCAGCTCGATAGGGAATTCGCTGCCATTTTTCCGCCGGGCGATGAGCTCGATGCCCGTGCCGATCTGTTGCGCCAGCGCATCTTCCACGGAGCGCTTTTCGTCGGCGATCAAGCGTTCGGCGAAGCCTTCGGGAATGATGTTTTTCACGCGCTGGCCAACAAGCTCGTTACGGCGATAGCCGAATTGTTTTTCGGCCTGTACGTTCAGCAGAACAATGTCTCCACGTTGATTCACTACCACCATCGCGTCGGGAGCGGCCTCGAGAAGCCCGCGGTAACGGCCTTCCATGCGCGCCAGATGTTTTTCGGCTTCTTTGCGCACGCTGATGTCGCGGATTGCCGCGGTCACCAAAGTGCCTTCGGCGCTTTCGAGCGGGCTGAGCATCAGTTCGATCGGGAACTCGCTGCCATCCTTTCTGCGCGCAATCAGCTCGATGCCGGTGCCGATCTGCTGCGCCAGCGCTTCCGCGGCGCTGCGCGTGCCGTCGGCCACCAGCCGTTCCGCAAAGCCCTCGGGAATGATGTTCTTCACTTTCTGGCCGACGAGTTCATCGCGGCGGTAGCCAAACTGCTTTTCCGCCTGCAGGTTGAGAAGAACGATCTCGCCGGCCTGATTCACCACTACCATCGCGTCCGGAGCTGCTTCCAAGAGGCCGCGGTACTTTGCCCCGGATGCCTTGTGCACCTCCTCGGCGGACTCGCTTTCGAAGTTCTTGCGCTGCGCGCTCCAGCCCGCCGCAATGGCGAGCAGCAAACCCAGCACGGTTCCAAAGATCAGCACAGTTTTAAACTGGCGCGAGCGGCGGTTCGCATCCGCGTTGCGTATCACCAGCAGCCGCAGCTCTTCGTCCTGCATACTGCGAATGATCTCTTGAAACTGGTCCATGATCTCTCGCCCGCCGCTCTCGCGCACGAAATTGGCCGCGGCATCCATCCCCTTGGTTCGGCGCATGCGGATGACATTCTCCGCGTATTGCACTTTGCGGTCGGCCAGGTTTACCAGACTCGGAATACTGCGCTGTTGTACGGGGTTATCCACAGTCAGATTGCGGACGTTGGTTTCCGCCTGCTCGGAACGAGCGATGGCGGCGCGATAGGCCTGCAAGGAATTTTCGTCGCCGGTGATGACGAATCCGCGATAGCTGGATTCCACGGTCTCCATCGCCGCGGCTAAATCCTGGAGATTCTCGATGACCTCGCGCGTGTGCCGCACCGAGCGGTCGCTTTCATCAGAAACGGCCATACCCCGATACGAGATCGTACCCACGATCAGCAACATCAGGACGGCTGCGCCGAACGTTAGCGGAATCTTGTGCTTCAAAGATAGCTTCGACTTCATTCCGCACCAACTTGAGCAGGGGGAGTGCTATTCCGAACATGACCCTGAAGGCTTAAAGAGGGCAGCCTGTGACCACGCCGGTCTTTTTAGAAGGGAACTCAATCCTATGCCAGCGCGGCGAAACGTCAAGGTGGGTTTGCCATCTGGTGTCGCATAGACCATCAGCACGAAGCACTCGCGCGTGAACGCTGAAAGATTCGAGCGAGCACTGCGAATTTCACACGTGCGCGGTCTGCAGTTGGCGCTCGCGCGCGTTGGGACGCGGCAACCGTCGTGCGGCAATGCTACAGCTCGTCCCGCACGATAGGAGCGACTTGGGTGCCCAGGATCTCTATGGCGCGCAACATTTTCTGGTGCGGAAGCGTGGAGACACCCATTTGGAACGTAATGCGAGAGATGCCACCGAGAGCTTCATCCACATAAAGGATCTTTTTCGTGACCGTTCTGGCGTCACCGATCAACAGCGCGCCAGTAGGCCCGCGCTGCGCGTCGAACTGCGCGCGTGTGGTGGCTGGCCAGCCGCGTTCCTTGCCGATTTCGGTAAAGGTGTGCGCGTAACCTGGAAAGAAAATTTCCGCGGCCTCGTCAGTGGTATCTGCCAGAAAGCCGATGGAATGAAGACCTACAGTGAGCTGCTCGGGGGAATGGCCGGAGCGGCGTCCGGCTTCGCGGTAGAGATCAATGAGGGGGCGGAACCGTATCGGCTCGCCGCCGATGATCGCGACCATTAGAGGAAGTCCCAGCATCCCCGCGCGAACGAAGGATTCGGGCGTGCCGCCGACACCAACCCATATCGGCAGCGGATCCTGCAGCGGGCGAGGGTAGATTGCCTGGCCGGTGAGAGCTGCGCGGTATTTGCCGGACCAATGCACTTCCGTGCTGGCGCGAATTTTTAAGAGAAGATCGAGTTTTTCTGCAAAGAGCGAGTCATAGTCTTCCAAGCGCAGGCCGAACAGCGGGTAGGACTCAATGAAGGAACCGCGACCGGCGACAATCTCGGCGCGGCCCCGGGAGATCAGGTCGAGAGTGGCGAACTCCTGAAATACACGAACGGGGTCGGCGGCGCTGAGAACGGTTACTGCGCTGGTTAGACGAATTTTCTGCGTGCGTGCGGCGGCAGCAGAGAGGATCACGACGGGAGCTGAGTCCAGGAACTCCGCGCGGTGATGTTCGCCAATGCCGAAGACGTCCAGGCCGACGCGATCGGCGAGCTCGATCTCCGCGAGTAGATGGTGCATGCGCTCGACGGGGCTCAGTGTTAGACCCGTGGCCGGATCGGAGATGGCTGCCGCGAAACTATCGATACCAATCTGCATCTAGTTGGCTCCTCGAAGGCCGTGTTTATTGGATTGATCAGCATGCCCGGTTGTTAGCGGTCTATTTAGAGAACTTTACTCTTCCGTGGACGATATCGAAGCGCGCGCGGCCCGCGAACCGTTCTCCGCAGTCGCTCACCACGGGTGAAAGTGGGTGGGGCCGCGCTTGATTTTTATTCGGGAGACGGCTACCGAGATCAGGGCGACCACGCCTAGCGTCGCCAGGCCGAAGTAGATGTCTATATAGGAAAACAGCCTGCTCTGGGTGATCACATTATTCTGAAAGAGCTGCAATGCTCCCTGCGTGGGATCGCTGGTAGCGCCGCCGTTGCGGTGAATCAGATCGGCATATTGCGCGAGGGTGGAGCGAGTGGTGGCGTCCAGACGATTAGAGACGTCCAAGAGGCGCGAGGAATGCAGGGTCATGCGGCGATCGAACATCACGGTGGCCGCGGTGACACCAAAAGTGTTGCCTAGCTGGCGCACGAAGAAATATGTGGTGGAAATGTCATTGACGTCAGCTATCGGCGCGTTGGAGCTGACAACGTTTCCGGCAGCGAGGAGAGCGGGCCCGATGCAAAAGCCTTGCAGGAAAATTGCGGGCGCCAAGACTATGGTGGGGGTGGTGGGCGTCCAGATAAAGCAGATCGTGGCATACGCCGCGACCAAGAGCAACAATCCGCAGACAAGCGTGGCGACAGGACCCAGGCGGGGAATAAGCACGTGCAAAGAGAGCTGCAGACCTAGCCCCAGGCCGAGCGTGTACATCGAAATAAACCCGCCGGCCTGCAAGGCGCTGTAGTCCTGGACGAAACGAAGATACTGCGGCACGACATAAAGCCCGGCGCCGAAGAACGCTCCCACGATCAAAATCACCAGAAAGTAGGTGCGCAGGGAAGCGTGCCGAACGATCATGCGCAAATGCAAGACCGGAGAGGAGTTCTCCGGGCGGTAATCCCACCAGAGAAACGCGATAAAGAAAATCACTGCCGCTACCAGAGCGAGAGTAATCCAGCTCGACTGGAACCACAGATCGCGCTCGCCGCGGCTGGTGGCGGTTTCCAGGCAGGCCAGCGAGGCAATCAGCAGGAGCGCGCCCCAGACGTCAACCTGGCCCCCTTTCCGGCGCTCAGACAAAAATCCTGGCGGGACAAGCTTCCAGATAAGAAAAGCGCCAATCGCCAGAAAGGGAAAATCAACCAGGAAGGCATAATTCCAGTGAAACGTATCGGTGACCCAGCCCATGACGACCGGATAGGGGACTTCAAAAGCAGTAAGAACCAGGTAAAGTCGGGTGACCGCCGCCATCCTCGCTTTCCCGGGAAACAGCAGCCCGGAGAGAATGACGACGCGCACCAGAAACGCGCCGCCGCCGAATCCCATAATCAAGCGAGAAGCCAGCAGCTGCGCGAGACTTCCTGTGCTCAGCACGCAGCCCATCGCACCCGTAGCATAGATCGCGATGCTTAAGAGCAAGTGACGTCTGGCGCCAATGACGCGCGTCATCCAGAACGCCATAGCAATTGAGCAGAGGTAGCCCACGTTATAAAGAATTATCACCCAGCTGATTTCATCGGAACTGGCGCCTACGTTGCCCTGCATGTCCGGGAGGAACACGTTGATGGAGAGGCGGTTGGAGATTTCGATGGCGGCAACCATGCCAACGGTCAGGAGGACAGCCAAGCGGTGCCCGTAAGACAGGGTCGGCACTACGCTGCTGAGGTACCGCTCCTCTTCCAGTTCCCAGGATTCTGGGGGAGTACCAGCTAGATAGGACATTGCGCGTTTTCACCGTGAGCGAGTGTAAATGGTCGCTTCCACATTCATGCCGGGCCGCAGCACGAGATTCGGATTCTTGTTGGGCTTGACCAGGATTTTCACCGGAATGCGCTGCACGACTTTGATGAAATTTCCGGTGGCGTTTTGCGGCGGCAGCAAGGCTTGCCGCGAACCGGCCGCTCCGGCGATGGAATCGACCACGCCTTCGAACTCTTGGCGGTAAGTATCCACGTGAATGCGAACCTTCTGACCGGGGGCGACGTTGGCCAGTTGCGTTTCCTTGAAATTCGCGGTGACGTAGACCTGATCGAGAGGCACGATGGTGAAAAGCAATTGCCCCGGCGAAACGTACTGGCCCAGATCCACGGATTTCTGCGCGACTTGTCCGGTGATGGGGGCGGTGATGTGCGTATAGGCGAGATTCAGCTCGGCTTGTTGCAGCGCGGCCTTGGCGCGCTCCACTGTGGCGATTGCCGATTTGTAGGACGCTTCGGCGATGGGAACCTGCTGCTCGTGTGCTTTCGTCTCCATGAATTGAGACTCCGAGCGCGATACACGCGCCTGGGCGGAACGCGCATTTGCGCGCGCAATCAGCACCGCTTGTTGCGCAGCGGAAAGTTGCTGCTCAGCCGCGGCGAGGTCGCTTTTCGCCACACGCGCCGTGGCTTCAACGGCATCGAATTGATATTTGGAGACGTCGTCAGTGCCGAGCAGCGGCGTATAGCGAGCCAGATCAGCTTGAGCGCGTTCGTTGGTGGCGCGTTTTGCAGCTACGTTGGCCTCGGCGACCTGCAGATTCGCGGTGGCGGACTGTTCGAGCTGTGCCTGAGAACTGACGTAATCGGCGGCATCGGATTCCTTCTGATGGGCGGCTCCGCTGGTGCCGTTAGTGGTGGTCTCGCGCGTCAAACCGATTTGGATTTTCGCGGAATTTGCCTGCGCCTCCGCGAAATCGAGATTGGCTTTGGCCTGCGCGACCTCTGCTTCGTACTCGCGCGGATCAATCTGCACTAGTAGGTCGCCTTCTTTTACTGGAGTATTGTCGTTGATGAGCAAGTCAACGACGTAGCCCGGAACCTGCGGCGCCATCGCGGTGATGTGGCAATCCACTTGAGCGTCGTCCGTGGACACGCGGCCAGTGAGTACGTACCACGCGACGGCGAGCAGGAGCAGGACGCCGACGATCGCGCCCTTCACGAAGGGATTCAGGTCTTGAAACCAGTGGCGAAGCGAGAAAGGCGGCTGCGGCGTTGGAGCAGCAACAGCAGCGGTAGGCGGTGGAGTTGGCGTTGGAGGAGTGGAGCTCATTATTCAGTTCACCTCTTACTTTGTATACATGCTTTCGATTTCGCCGGTGGCGCGAGCCAGCGATGCGCGCGATACATTAAATTGATACAGGGCGGCGATTTGGTTGTCGTTGGCGCGGGCCAGAGCGTCCTGCGCGGTGATGACTTCGACGTTGGTGGTGACGCCTGCTGCAAAGCGGCGCTGCGCCTGGGCAACCTCTTCCTGCGCCAGTTGGAGACCCAAGTTTGCAACGTCCACGGAATTTCGCGCGGCAATGAGTTCATCGAGAGCGGACTTTACTTCGTCCACGATCTGCGCTTCCAGCTGGCGGCGAGATTCCGCGACATGCTGTTCCTCCAGCTTGGCGCGCGCCTCTTCTGCGCGGATGCGGCCGCCGGTAAAAATCGGAAATTCCAGAGAGAGCGCATAAGTGTAGGCCGGAACGCCGTTGTCGAAGCGGGATCCCTGGTAGAGCCAGAATCCCGAGAAATCCAGTTGGGGAAGCCGCTGCTCGCCGGCCGAATCCGTCGTTAGCTTGGCGATGCGCTGCTGCGAATTGAACGAGCGGATCTCCGGCCGGGAGGTAAGGGCCTGATCGAGTAGCGATTGTTTGTCGAGGGCCGGAAGGTCGTAGAAATCCATGTGGTCGGCGACTTCGAGATCCTGGTCGCGCGGCAGATCGAGGAGTGCGGCCAAGCCATATTTGGTGGTGTGCGTCAGCGTTTCGGCGTCAATGAGATTCTGGCGTTCGTTCTGTAGTTCGACGTTGGCTCGCACGGTGTCAATGCTCAGACCGACACCGGTTTTTTGCAATTCGGTGGCCTGTTCGTAGAGTCGTTGTGCGAGTGCGACACGAGCTTTGGCGGCGTCGCGCGTGGCCAGCGCGCGGAGAATCGAGAGGTACTGGTCCACGACGGCGTTTACCACAATTTCGCGCGTGGTCTGTTCGTCGGCGCGCGCCCGGTGCGTCCCTTCGCGGCCGATCTGGTACGCGCGGATTTTCGGGAAGTCCAGGAGGGTTTGCGAAAAAGTGGGTCCGGCTTGGATGACCTGAAAGGGCCCTGCATCGACCGGCTTTGGGTTACGTTCGATGCTTTGAAAATTGTATTGGTTAAGCGAGGCGGAGGCGGCGACGTTGGCCTGGGGAAGCAAAGCGGAGCGGGCCATCTGACTATTGCGATCGCTTTCGGAAACCAGCAGATGAGCGATGACGCGCTGCGGATTCTGTTTGAGCGCGAGCTGCACGGCTTGTTTCAGCGTGAGTTGTAGCGGTGCAGGCGGGGCCGCCGGCGGCTGCTGCGCGAAAGAAGCAAGTGGCAAGGATAGCTGAAGAATTAGCATGAGCACGATGAATCTTTGCCGGAAACTCGCGGCCATTGATAAACCTCCAAATCGCCAAACGGCAAGCAGGGAAGAATTCTATCCTGAATCGCGGGGAGGTTGGTCTGCTGAAAAGAAGCCGGTCCTGCGAGCGGCGCAGCGGGCGAATGCTCGGGCAGATAGGCTTTGCCACGAAGCCGTTCGTAAGCTGCTGCTGTCGCCATTTCCCTGTCTCTTCGGACGCACGTATAGTACTGAACGTTTCGAATTTGCATGACAGGGGAAGTCGAGAAGTGCCAACGCTACAGGCCAAGAGTGGTAACACCCAGCGTTTTTCTTGGGATTTTTGAGTCTGGCGGAGAGGGGGGGATTCGAACCCCCGATCCCGATTTTGTCGGGATAACTGCTTAGCAGGCAGCCCTGTTCGGCCACTCCAGCACCTCTCCGCGGGAAAAACGAATGGCTCAGCGTGCGGCGGCCTGCGGGGGTAAGTATAGCATCAACGTTTGGGCGGCGGGCAGGGAGCGGTGTCTTGGGTGGTGCGCGTGAAAAGCAGATCCCTCACCCGCTCGCGCGGGTTCGGGATGACAAACGGCAGTTTTTCAGGGACACAGGAAATTTTGAAGTATGGAGCGTCTTGAATCGAGTCGCGCGGACTTCAGGGCAGAGGATTTAGCGCAGGGTCCTGCACCGTCGCCGCGCGGTCTTCGGTGGTGGCGCGCACGGTGGCGGATTCGTCGGTGTAGAGGCTGCGATACCCGAAATTTCCTGCGCGGGCTGTTAGGGTGTAGGCGGTGATGCGGCCGGCGGGGCCTGGTTTGCCGGGAGTGTATTGCACGGAGTAGTGGACTAATTGCGCGGATTGCGCTGCTTTGCGGACGGTGTCGCCTAGAGTTTCGAGAGACGGCGGGACGCTGCCTTCGCTTTGTTGGTACGCGTTGATCGCTTGTTGAATGGTGGTGAGGGATTCGCGGGCGCGCGCTTCGGCTTCGGTTTTCGAGCCTGACAATTTCCAGGGGACGGCGAACCAGGCGATGGCCCAGAGGGTTGCGAGGAGAACGCCGCAGACTACGGCGACGCGTTTGTAATTGGTCTTTGCGGACTTGGGGATTTTGCCGGCTAACAATGATTCGGTGTCGGCCAGTGTTTTTTGATCGGCACCGCAGTAGGGGCAGATTTCACTGGCCTGGTTGATCGGTTGTTCGCACTCGGGGCAGGAGTACATCGGCGGGACAGTTTAGCAGTTTTCTGTTTGGCGCGCGGCGAAGGTGTGGTTTGCCGCGGACCGTAACGGCGAAAAATTTGCGACAGAAGCACAGAGCCACAGAGACAAAGAGAGAAGTAGAAATCGCGACAAGGAGAATTGGAGGTGATGAGATATGGAAGCACTTCGCGCGATTGCGCTGGGCAACTCGCGCGCGGATTCGGGTATCATCTTCTGTAGC
>Ga0070761_10000265_pt1 | contig 34885 bp, 33 predicted proteins | sample HubBroMetageREF1_FD_66724 | JGI IMG/M metagenome (GOLD analysis project Ga0070761, IMG submission 66724) | Reference soil microbial communities from the Hubbard Brook experimental Forest, New Hampshire, USA - Hubbard Brook CCASE Soil... | ecosystem: Environmental > Terrestrial > Soil >... | reverse complement strand
CGCTGCTGGTCAACATGATGTTTACCTTGGAGGCGTTTCTGGTCACGCGCAATCTGCTGACGCTGCTGATGTGTCTGCCGATTCACGCTGTGTGCGCGGCGTTGTGTGCGCGTGATGCCCGTTGCTTCGACCTCATGTTGCTGTGGGCCCGTACCCGGCTGCCGGCGCTGCTCGGCACTCTGCGCCTGTGGAAGGCCAGCAGTTACACGCCGCTCACGCTCGACCTGCCTGACGGGGGCGCGCTGCGGCGCTCTGCCAAGTTGGCGGTGTGCGCGGTGCGCGGAGTACGGCGGTGAGGGCCCGCATTGCCATGCAGCGCGAACGAGCGGCGTCCGAACATATTCCCTACAGCGCACACGTCGCGCCCGGGATCGTGAAAACGTTTGCCGGCGACTATCTGCAGGCGTTTCGTCTCGGCGGAGCGAGCTTTGAGAGTGCCGACGACGAACAGTTGAACGGTTGGCACGAGCGGCTGAACGTGCTCTGGCGCAACCTCGCGAGCGCCAATGTCGCACTCTGGACGCATCTCGTGCGCCGCCCGGTGCGCACCACGCGCGTGGTTCAGCGCAGTGCCGGATTTGCCGACCTGCTGAGTGCGCGCTACGGCGAGCGCCTGGCGGGTGAGACGCTGATGGCAAATGAACTCTACCTGGCAGTGTGCTACCGCCCAGCGGCGGGGGTGACCGCGGGATTCGCCGCGCGGCTATTGGGACGCAGTCGCGCGCTACCTGCGGAACTCGAGCGTGCCGACGCCTTGGACAATTGCGCCAAGCTGGCGCAGACGGTGCATGCGGCGCTCGCGCGCTATGAGCCGGAGGTGCTCGGCGTCTACCGTTGCGGCGAGTTGCTGTGCTCCAGACTGCTCGAGTATCTGGCGCTGCTCATCAACGGAGAATGGCGCCGCGTGCCGCTGCCCTGCGGGCCGCTCAACGAGAGCCTCGCCACCACGCGGCTGCTGTTCGGCAATGAGGCGATCGAGTATCGCATGGCCGCGGCCAGCCAGGCCGGGGCAGTCCTCGGCATCAAGGAATACCCGACACCGAGTCTAGTGGGAATGTACAACCGTCTGCTGGCGGCGCCGTTTCCGCTGGTACTTACTCAGTCGTTCACTTTTCTGTCGCGTGCGACTGCGCAAGCACTGTTGCAGCGCCAGCATCTGCGCATGCTCAATGCGGGCGACTTCGCCGTCTCGCAGGCAGTGCAGCTCAAAGAGGCGCTCGACGCGCTCACCAGCAACGAGTTCGTCATGGGTGATCACCACCTCTCGCTGCAGGTGCTCGCTGAACTCGACGATACCACCGCGGTGCAGGCCGACCGCTGGCGGCTGAAGACACTTAACGAGCACATCGCGCTTGCGCGCAACCTGCTGAGCGACAGCGGCATGACAGTGGCGCGGGAGGACCTGGCCGTCGAGGCAGCCTTCTGGGCGCAGTTGCCGGGGAACTTCGCACTGCGCCCGCGCAAGGCAGCAATCACCTCGCGCAACTTTGCCGCGATGGCGCCGTTCCACAACTACCCGGTCGGCCGGGCGGAGGGCAATCATTGGGGCGAGGCGCTCACGCTGCTCTGCACCGCTGCCCGCTCGCCGTATTACTTCTCACTGCACGCGAGTGATCCGGCCGACCCCGAAGGTGGCAGCCGCAAAGACACCGGACACACCTTCATCTGCGGCCCGACCGGCTCGGGCAAGACGGTGTTCATCGGCTTCCTGGTAAGCGTGCTGTACCAGCGCGGGGCGACGCAGGTGTTGTTCGACAAGGATCGCGGCCTGCAGATTCTGGTGTGCGCGCTCGGCGGTGAATACTTTGAGCTGCGCCACGGCGCGCCGACCGGCTTCAACCCACTACAGCTGCCGACGGGTTCCGCGCAGCTGGAGTTTCAAAAAACCTGGCTGCGGCTGCTGGTGCGGCCACCGGGCGGCCGCGCGCTTTCGGCGCGAGAGAACGCCGATCTCGATCATGCGCTGCATGGGACGCTCGCGCTCGAACCCGGCGCGCGCCGTCTCTCGCGGCTGCTGGAGTTCCTCGATCCCACCGATCCGGAAGGTGTGCACGCGCGGCTTGCCCGCTGGTGCGAGTGCAGCAGCGGGGACTACGCCTGGGTGTTCGATAACGCCGTGGATTCGGTAGCCCGCGACCTCGAGCGCCATCGCCTCATCGCCTTCGATGTCACCGAGTTTCTCGATCACGAGCTGACGCGCGCACCGATCACTCTCTACATGTTCCATCTGGTGCGGCGGCTGCTTGATGGCCGCCGCCTGGTGTGTTGGATGGACGAGTTCTGGCGTCTGCTCGCCGACCCGGCGTTCGAGACCTTCGCCAAAGACGGCCCGAAGACCTGGCGCAAGCTGAATGGCGTCATGTGTCTCGCCACGCAGAGCGCGAGCGACGTGCTCGATAGCCCGATCAGCCGCACCATCATCGAACAGACGCCGACCAAAGTGTTCTTTCCCAACGGCGATGCGAGCGCGGCCGAGTACATCGACGGGCTCGGCCTGAGCGAGCGCGAATTCAAGCTCATCAAGGAACAGCTCGAGCCGGGGTCACGCAGTTTTCTGATCAAGCAAGGGCATCACAGCGTGGTCTGCCGGCTGGACCTCAAGGGATGTGAGGCGGAGCTCGCGGTGATCTCCGGGCGTGCGCGGCAGCTGGAACTCATGCGCCGCTGCATGGCGCAGTACGGTGGTGCGGCGCCTGAATGGTTACCGGCATTTCTGCGCACCTGCGCACCGGACTGAAGAACCCTCACCCGCAAACCTCAGTCGCAATCCGAGGAGATCGTCATGCTCATCCGCACGCCCCGCACGCTGCTTCTGTTGACGATGCTGCTCGCCACTGCGCCCGCGGCGCGGGCGCAGTTCGCGGTGATCGACGTCGCCTCGGTCGCACAACTCATCTCTGAAGTGCAGACCCTTGAGCAGCAGCTCGAGACCGCGCGCGGTGAACTGGCGCAGGCGCAGGCGGAATATCAGTCCATCACCGGGCAACGCGGCATGCAGCAGCTGCTCGCCGGGCTGGCGCGCAACTACCTGCCCGCCGACTGGGCGAGCCTCGAGAATGTGCTGCAGGGCCCGGGTTCGTACCCGGCGCTGTACGCGCAACTGCAGTCCGCACTCAAGAACGCAGCCGTGCTCTCGATGCCCCAGCTGTCTGCGCTTGCCCCGGCCGCGAGCGCGCAGCTGCAGGCTAGCCGCCAGACGGTCGCGCTGCTCCAAGGCCTGTCGCATCAGGCGCTCGCCAACGCCAGCGGCCGCTTCGGCGAGCTGCAACAGCTCATCAGTGCGATTGGCAACGCCGGTGACCAGAAGGCGGTGCTGGAGTTGCAAGCCCGCATCGGCGCCGAGAGCGGCATGCTGCAGGGCGAGCAGACCAAGCTGCAGGTGCTGTACCAGGCGCTGCAGGGGCAGCAGTGGTCGGACACGCAGCACCAGCACGAACTGGCGCTCGCCGGGCACGGCCAGTTCAGCGCACGCTTCCAGCCACAGCCGTAGCGCGGAGCAGGTAGCATGGGCTTCTTCGCGACGTTCTGGAACTGGCTCAATGGCCAGCTCTCCGGCTACATCAGTGACAACACCGCGCGGGTGGCCGAGGCGCTCGAGCCTGCGATCATCACACTCGCCACGGTTTACGTCATGGTCTGGGGCTACCTGCAGCTGACCGGCCGCATCGAAGAGCCGTTCGTCACCGGTCTCAAGCGCTTGATCACCCTCGCAGTGATCCTCGGCCTCGCTCTGCATCTTTGGCTCTACAACGCACTCTTGGTCGACACCTTCTATCAGGCGCCCGCCGAGCTCGCGGCGGCCGTCGTCGGTGCCCAAGACCCGGTCGCGACCGTGGATGCGATCTGGGAGCGCGGCGGTGCCGTGGCCGACTTCCTCTGGAACAACGGCGGTGTGTTCAGCGGAGACTTCGGCTATTACGTCGCCGGCGCCGTCGTGTGGGTGCTGATGGGGCTGCTGTGTGTCTACACGATGTTTCTGATCGCCCTCTCGGCAATCGCGCTCGCGGTGCTGTTGGCTCTCGGGCCGCTGTTCGTCACGCTGCTGCTGTTCGACGCCACGCGGCGCTTTTTTGAGGCCTGGACCGCGCAGCTGGCCAACTACGCCCTGATTACCGTGCTCACCGTACTGGTCGCGGCGCTACTGCTGCAGATTGTCGAGTCTTATGCGGCGCAGACGGCCGCACGTGGCGCGGCCATCGTCACGGTCGACGCGCTCAACATGGTGTTGATCGCGGTGCTGGTGTTCTTGCTGTTGCGCCAGGTCATGCCGATTTCCGCGGCGCTTGCCGGTGGCATCGCACTGACCAGTTTTGGCACCGTGAGTCGCTTCGTGAGCTGGGGTCTGCGACGCAGCAGTGCTGCCGCAGGTGGCGTCGCGGTGTTGGCCACGCAAGCGCTCGCCGCAAACCCGGCGCCGGCCGTGCGGCAGGTCACCGTGCAAAGCGCCTTCTGGCGCCAGCCCTAACCGGAGACATCCATGAGCAAATATCTCCTCGCTCTGCTGGCAGTCGCGCTGTGCGCCTGCGCCTCTTCAGAGCCACGCTGCCGCGGGCCGTTGCAGCCGATCAATCCGACTCCGCTGCACGCGGCCGCCGACGCGCGGGATGCATCGTGAGCGATCCGTCGCTGCAGGCGTACTTCCGCGAGGCAACCTCCTGGGATGCCGACCGCACGGCCGCGGCACGGCGCGGCGCGCGCCGCGCCTGGCAGGTGGCCGCGGCGGGCTGGCTGTGCGTGCTCGCCCTCAGTGCCTGTCTGTTGCTGCTCATGCCGCTCAAACACGTGGAGCCGTTCGTGGTGCGCGTTGATACCAGCACCGGGATCGTCGACGTAGTGCCGGTGTACACCGGCACTGATGGCATGCAGCAGACGGTGACGCGCTATTTCCTGGCGCATTACATCAGCGTGTGCGAGCGCTTCAATTTCTCGACCGCGGAATCCGATTACGAAGAGTGCGGCGCATTCCACGCGGCACAGCGCAATCAGGTTTGGTACGCGCAGTGGAATCAAAATAATCCGGCATCGCCACTCAACCTCCACAAGGATGGCAGCACGGTGCGCGTACAGGTCGAGGCCGTGAGTTTCTTTCAGCGCGTCACTGGCCTCACCGATCTCGCCCAGGTGCGCTATCTGAAAGCTGAACGCGCGGCGAGCGGCGCCGAGGAACGCCTGACCCACTGGATCGCGACCATCCAATACGCCTACGCCGCACCGTCGGCGGATCCGCGTGTGCGGCGCTGGAATCCGCTCGGCTTCAAGGTGCTGGAACTGACCGCCGAGCCGGAGGCGCTCGGTCCGCCAGCTGCCGGCAACAAGGGCTGAGGGGGTGGGTTCATGAGGAGTTCAGCCGGTGCGGCTCGCGCGTGTCGCTACCTCCTGTTCTGCCTCACCTGGGTCACCTTGAGCGCCGGAGCGGTCGCGCAGGCCGGTGATGCCCGCATCCAGACACTGGTGTACGCGGCGGACCAGGTCTACCGGGTGAAGGGCTACGTGGGCTACCAAATCGATCTCGAGTTCGAACCGGGAGAGAGTTTCATCGGTCTCGGCACCGGGGATCTCGACAGTCTGACTTTCGCGGCCCAGGACAATCATCTGTTTCTCAAGCCGCGTGCAGGTGGGATTGATACCAACCTCACCGTGCTCACCACACGCCGCGCCTATCATTTCGACTATAGCGCGAGCGAACGCCATCCCGATGCGACCACGGGCGATGTGGTCTATGTACTGCGCTTCAGCTACGCGCGCGCAGCCGCAGGCGCGGAGCGCATCGAGCGTCGCCTGGCGGCAGCTCCAGCGGCACGCTGGCATAACCTCAACTACAGCTATTGCGGCAGTCCGCAGCTTAAGCCGCAGTCGGCCTGGGACGACGGTGTGCAGACACGGCTCAGTTTCGCCTCCCAACAGGAGCTGCCGGCTATCTTCGTGCGCAACGATGATGGCAGCGAATCACTGGTGAACTTCGACATCGAAGGTCGCGAGCTGGTGGTGCAGCGCGTGGCACGCCGTTTCACCCTGCGGCGCGGGCGGCTCACCGGCTGCATCGTGAATCAAGGGTTTACCGGCATGGGCGAGCGCCTCGATTCCGGTACGGTCGCGCCCGCTGTCGAGCGCGTGACACGAGGTGCCCCGTGAACGTGCCCGAGCCAGAGGATCTTGTGCGGCAGGTGCGCGGCGAGCGCGGCAGCGCGCTGGTCAACGCCGCGCGCAGCGTGCAATCGCGCCTGAGCAGTTTGCTCGCGGCTGGCCTGATGATCGTCATGGGCGTGTCGGCGCTCACCTGGTACTACGCGCACGCCATCAGCAGACACCGTCAGGCGCGCGCAGCCGCACAGTCGAGCACCAGTAACCGTGCCCAGAGCGAGATGGCACTGCCCTCGCTGGGTCCGATCGCGCAGCCGCCGCTGCCGGTTCCAGCTCCTGAGCCGCCACCGCTGCCACCGACTATTGCCGAACAGCCGCTCGCCGAGACGGCCACGCCCGTACCCGCATCGAGCGCTGCTGCAGCAGGCACGCCCGCCGGGCCTGCTGGAAAAACTCCGCTGGAACTGGCGCGCGAGCGGCGTCTCTCGGGCGCGGTGTTTGCGCGCGAGTCTGCCTCGGCAGCTGCGGGCGCCGCGAGCGGCGAGACGGTTACGCCCATGGCAGGCGGCGAGGGCGCCGCAGCGCGCGCGGGTGAGCGCGACGGCAGCGGCACGTTGACTGCATGGCTGCGCCCGAGTGACACGTCCGCGGCACTGGCTCAGATTCTGCCGAGCGCGCGACTGCTCCTGCCGAAGGGGGCTTTCATCGACTGCACGCTGGAAACGGCAATCGATTCCACGCTCCCCGGCATGACGACCTGCGTGACCGCCGCCGACACGTTCAGCGCTGACGGCAAGGTCGTGCTGCTCGAGCGCGGCACCAAACTCGTGGGCGAGACCCGCGGCCAGGTGCAGCAGGGACAGGCGCGCGTCTTCGTGCTGTGGAGCGAGGCACGCACTCCCACCGGCGTGGTGGTGCCGCTGGACTCGCCAGGCACCGATGAGCTCGGTCGCGCCGGACTGCCGGGCGCGGTGGAGCACCATTTCTGGCAGCGCTTCGGCGCCGCGATCCTGATCTCGGTGATCGACGGCGCGGTACAGGCAGGCGTGCAGGCTGCTAATCGCTCGGGCGGATCTGTGATCTACGCGCCGTCCGGATCGCAGGACGTGCTCACCGAAGTGCTGAAGGGCACGCTGAGCATTCCGCCGACCGTGCTGAAGCAAAACGGTGACCGCATCCAGATCCTGGTCGCGCGTGACCTCGATTTCAGATCCGTATATGAGCTGCGCACCTCCGATGGCCGCTAACTCCGCTGGCGCGCCCGCTGTCGTCGCGGAACTGTCTGCGCTCGATCTCACGTTGCGCGCGCTGCGACCGTGGCTGGCGCACCCGGATGTGAGCGAGGTATGCATCAACCGGCCGCGCGAGATCTTCGTGGAGACCCCTCGCGGCTGGAGCCGCGCCGAGGCACCGTTTGCGGATTTCGACTGGTGCCGGCGCCTGGCGAAGCTGGTCGCCAACGTGACCCGCCAACGCGTGGACGAAACCACGCCGCTGCTATCAGCGGCGCTGCCTTCGGGCGAGCGCGTGCAAATCGTGTTGCCGCCGGCGACCACGCTCGGCTGCGTCGCGATCACCATTCGCCGCCCGGCGGACGTCGTCTGGCCGATCGAAGCACTGGCAGAGCGCGGCGCCTTCGCCGGATTGCGCGGCGCTGCGGCGGATGCGGGCGGTGACGCGGAACTCGAGCGGCTGCACGCGGCGCGCGAGTACATCGCCTTTCTGCGTCTGGCAGTGCGGGCACGCAAGAACATTGTCGTGTCCGGAGCGACCGGTTCGGGGAAGACCACCTGGACCAAGGCACTTATCCGGGAGATTCCGGCAGAGGAGCGTCTGATCACCATCGAGGATGCCCGCGAGCTGGTGCTCGATCAGCACGCCAATCATGTGCGGCTGTTCTACAGCAAGGACGATCAGGGACTGGCACGGGTCACGCCGCAACAGCTGCTGGAGTGCTGCCTGCGGATGCGCCCGGACCGGATTCTGCTCGCGGAGCTGCGCGCGGCCGAGGCGTTCGACTATCTGCGCAATGTCAACTCTGGACACCCGGGATCCATCACCAGCGTGCATGCAACCAGCGCGACGCTCGCCTTCGAGCAGCTGGTGCTGCTGGTCAAACAGAGTCCGGCGGGACGCGCGCTCGCGCGCCGCGATATTCGCGGTCTTCTGCACCTGCTCATCGATGTGGTGATCCAGTGCGCCACCGAACGACATCAGCGCGTGATCCGCGAGATCTGGTTCCAGCCAGCGCGCAAGCTGGCCGCTGCCGGCGGCACGCGCGGGCTGCAGCGATGAGCGGGCTGCAGTCCGGCGCGGCGCTGCTGCATGGCTGGTCAGGCCTGCTGTCAGCCTACGCGGTGGTGCAGACGCCGCTCATCGCGGGCATGGTCCGCGCTGGTGCATCGGCACGCCGCTTGCTGCTGTCGCCGCTAGTGGCAGCTCCATTGACGCTGGCCGCCGGCGCCGGACTGGCAGCCGCGAGTGCGTTCGGCGTGTCACTGGGCGAGGGTGCGCTGCAACTGGCGGGAGTCATCGGCCTGTGCGCGGGGCTGAGCTACACCGCAGGTCGGGCACTGGCGCGGCCCGCCGCCGAGGTCGTGCATCAGCTCCGCGGAGCGCTGGTGGTGGAGATGGAAGCCGCGACTCCGGCGCGCGGGCCCGGCCGCGGCCGCGCGCCTGAGCGGGCACCTTCGGCAGCGGTCATCACGCTTGCAGGCACGCCGGTGGCTGCGGACGATGAGGTTAAGCACTTCAAGCTGATCGGCACGACCGGCACCGGCAAGAGCACCGCCATCGGTGAGATGCTGCAGAGCGCACTGGCACGCGGTGACCGCGCGGTCATCGCTGACCCGGACGGCGGCTACCTGCGACGCTTCTATCGGGCGCAGCGCGGCGACCAGATCCTCAATCCCTTCGAGGCGCGTTCGGCGCGCTGGGATCTGTTCGGCGAGATCCGCAGCGACTACGACGTCGAACAGCTCGCCCGCTCGCTGATACCCGACCACGAGGGCCCGGACCGCAGCTGGCGGGGCTACGCGCGCACCTTCTTCAGCGCCGTGACCGCGCAGGCGCGCGCGGCCGGCAACCGTGATGTCAGCGAACTCTACCGTCTGCTGGTCGTGGCCGGCACCGGCGAGCTGCGGACGTTAGTGGCAGGCACGCCCGCGCAGCCCTTTCTCGAGGAGCACAACGGCCGCATGTTCGATTCGATCCGTTCGGTCACCAGCTCCGCGGTCAGCTCGCTCGCCTACGTTGCACGCCAGCGAAGTGCGCCGCTCGCGGTGCGCGACTGGGTTCAGGGAGGTTCGTCCCAGGCGCCCGAGCACGGCGGGGTACTGTTCCTGCCCTACCGCGCCGGCCAGATTGCCGCACTGCGCTCGACCATTTCCGCGTGGATGCGCCTCGCCATTTTTGAGGCGATGAACGGTGAGGAGGGGGACCAGCGGCTTTGGTTCGTCGTCGATGAACTCGATGCCCTGGGTCAGATCGACGGCTTGAAGGACGCACTGGCGCGACTGCGGAAATTCGGGGGGCGCTGCGTTCTGGGCCTGCAATCGATTGCCCAGGTTTCCTCAACCTACGGGCACGGTGAAGCGCAGACACTCATAGAAAATTGTTCCAACACGTTGATCCTGCGCTGCTCGGGCAGTGAGCACGGTGGCACCTCGCGGTTCGCCTCGCGGCTGATCGGCGATCGCGAAGTCACGCGCATCATGACGTCGCGCTCGCGCCGCGGTGCAGAGTTGATTTCCTCGGTCACGCGCGCCCAGCAGCAGGCAGTAGAGGCGGCGGTCTTGGGCTCGCAGATTGAGCAGCTGCCCGATCTCAGCGGCTACCTGAAGCTGGCTTCCGCTCCGGAATGGCGACGGGTGCGCCTGGCGCCGCCGCTACAGCTGCGTGCATCTGCTGCGAACCTCGTGGGGTCTCCGCGCCGTCATACCAGTGCCGTAGCCGTGCACGGAGTTGAGCAGGGCACCTCACACGACGGGCCGGAGCCCGGTTGAGCCGTGGCCGCGCGCATCGAAGACGACACGCTCAGACTCGGGCTGCTGGCGGAGGCGGTGCAGGGTCAGCAGACCTTGGCGGGAACCGCCCTGGAGCGCTTGCGCGAGCACACGGCGGGATTGGATGCAATTGTCCGCGAGGAGATCCGCCACACGCTGGTGGAGGAGCTGCGCTCGCTCGGCGACGACAGCCGGCGTGCCGGCGCGGCGCTTCGGCGGCTGCAACGTGCCGCCGGAGTGCGCGTGCTCGCCTGCTGCCTGTCGCTGGCACTGCCGGCGAGCGCGCTGCCGGTCGTACTGCTGTGGCGGGCGCTGCCGAGCGCCGCGGAGATGAGCGCGCTTGCCGCACAGCGCGAGACGCTTGTGGCTAATATCGGCCGCCTTGATCGCCAGGGTGGCAAGGTGGAGCTGCGCCGCTGCGGCCCGGCGCAGCGGTTGTGCGTGCGCGTCGAGCGCAGCGCCCCGAGCTACGGCGAAGCCGGCGACTTCCTCGTGGTCAAAGGCTACTGAGCCGTTATGCAGGCGCTGTTCATGGCAGCTGCCGCGACTCGGGAGCACCTCTGGCTGACGCTCAGCCTTACGCCGCTTCTCGGACTGCTGCTGCGCCGCGCGCGCCGCAGCGACCTGCACAAACGGGGCGCCCGCATCCTTAGCGGCCGCGCGCGAAGCCTCGCCCGCCGCCGCGTCTCGATGGACGCGCTGACTTTGGCCGGGGTGCCGCTGTGTGCGGGCGAAGAGACACGGCACTTCAAGCTGATCGGCACCACCGGAACCGGCAAGTCGACCGCCATTGCAATGTTGCTGGGTGCGGCGCTGCAGCGCGGCGACCGCGCGGTCATCACCGACCCCGATGGCGGTTATCGGGCACGCTTCTTTGAACGCCGGCGCGGCGATGTGGTGCTCAATCCTTTCGACCCACTGTCGGTCAAGTGGGATCCGTTTGCAGAGATCGGTGCACCTTGGGATGTGGAACAACTCGCGAGTGGACTCATTCCCGGGAGCGAAGACGCGTCCGGTCGCGAGTGGCGTGGCTACGCACGCACGTTCCTGAGCGCCGTGATGCGGCGCTGCTGTGAGGCTGGCTGGCGCGACGCGGGCGAACTCTATCGGCTACTGACGGTCGCCGACACTGCGGAGCTGCGGGCACTCGTGGCGGGCTCGCCCGCTCAGCCCTTTCTGGAGGCGGACAACGCACGTATGTTCGCCTCGATCCGCTCGGTCGCAGGCTCGGCTGCCGCGGCGCTCGAATACGTGCAGGCGCAGCGCGCCCGGCCGTTTGCCGTGCGCGAGTGGGTGCGCGAGGGCAGCGGCGTGCTGTTCCTCCCCTACGAGGCAACGCAGATCGCAGCGTTGCGCAGCATCATCGCTGGATGGATGCGGCTCGCAATTTTCGAATGCATGAATCAGGCCGGAGCCGAGCGCCCCTTGTGGTTTGTGGTTGACGAGCTTGACTCGCTTGGGGCGATCGACGGCCTGAAAGATGCGCTCGCGCGGCTGCGGAAATTTGGCGGCCGATGCGTCCTGGGCTTTCAGTCAGTTGCACAGGTTTCCAGCACCTATGGTAGCGGTGATGCGACCACCATCGTCGAAAATTGCGGCAACACTGTAATTCTGCGCTGCTCGGGCAGCGAGCATGGGGGCACTTCGCAGTTCGCAGCGCGGCTCATCGGCGAGCGGGAGGTGCTGCGCCGCCAGACCACACGGGCGCGCGACCGTGAACCCGGCTGGGGCACGCGCCCCGGCCGCCGCTCGACCAGCGTGAGCCAGCAGCACGTCACCGAAGCGGCCGTGTTGCCTGCGGAACTTGAACAGCTGCCGGATCTCACCGGCTACGTGAAAACAGCCGCGGCGCCCGCGTGGCGGCGGGTCAGTTTCCGCGCACGGCGCTGAGACGATGGCGCTCTTCCGCATGCAGATCAGCTCGGTGTCGCGCGCCGCGGGCCGACGTGCCACAGCGGCAGCCGCCTACCGCGCAGGCGAGCGGCTGCGTGACGACCGCAGTGGCGAGCTGCACAATTACAGCCGTCGGCGCGATGTAGCCCACACGGAGATCTTCCTGCCGGCGCAGGTGGAAGCCGCGGCTGGCTGGGCGCACCAACGCGAGCGTCTGTGGAATACGGCCGAACGCGCTGACAAGCGCTATAACGCCCGGGTGGCGCGCGAGTATCAACTCAACCTGCCCGTGGAACTCAATGCGGCGCAGCGCGTGACGCTGGCGCGCACTTTCGCGCGCGAGCTTGCCGAGCGCTACCGGGTCGCGGTTGACCTGGCGGTGCACGATCCGCGCCCCGGCGGCGATCCGCGCAACTTCCACGCGCATCTCTTGACCACGACGCGCGAGGTCACACCGGCGGGCCTGGGTGCGAAAGCCGGCCTCGATCTGGCCCCACGTGAGCGGCGGCGGCGCGAGCTGCCCGATCACCGCCATGAATACCTCAGTTTGCGCGAGCGCTGGGCGACTCTCACCAACGAGGCGCTCAGTGCGGCTAATGTTGCCGCACGCGTTGATCACCGCAGCCTCGCCGCCCAGGGACTGGACCGCGAGCCCCAGCCGGCCATTCCGCTCGCGCATCTGAAGATGGAGCAGCGCGGCGTGCACAGCGAGCTGGCTGCGCGTTTGCGCGCCGAGTATCAGGCCCGAGTGCAGCAGCGCGAGGCGCACCCGGCCACGCACGCAGCGGCCGAAACGACGCGCGACGTCGAAGAGATCAGGCGCCAGGCGCGCGAAGCGTGGCTGAAGATGCGCTCGCAGGAAGCCGGCAGGACGAATCCTGCGCCGACGAGCGGCGTGGCTCGTGGCAGCGAGCACGATGGCACGCAGGCGGAGGTCGCGCTGCGCGACGATCTCGCCCTGTGACTCCCGCGACTGCGGGCGGCCATGACTCGGTGCTGCCGCGCCTCACGTGGCGCCAGCGCCGGGCGGTAGCGTATCGAGGCGAAACACCGGGTAGAGGTTGAAGCGCGTATCCCAGGAAGCGTGCCGCACGAGAAAAAAATCCAGGCGCGCGCGCGGGTTGGCAGCGAAGGCGGGGTCGTCCTTCAGACGCTGGTCAAACTGCTGTTGCAGCGTCGGCTGCTGTGCCAGCAGCGTGCGCGCAATCTCTTCCGCCACGTAAGGCTCCAGGTACTCTTTCTGCTCGAAACATGCGTTGAAGAATCCCCAGGCGGCAAACGAATCCGGCGCCTGCGGCTCGAACAGGTGCATGACCAGCCGGGCGCACGGCTGTGCGATCGGGACGTACAGGGCGCCGGCGCCGACATCCTGCAGCTCGCGTCCCCAGCTGCCGCTCAGTTGCGCGCGCATGCGTCCCTCGAAGGGCGCAGTCGCGAACTGTACGCGGCTGGCGCGAAAGACTTCGACTGGCAGGCCTGCGGCCGGCGCTGTCAGCGGACTGAAACTCAGCCCGTGCACGCTCAGCCGCTCACCGATCTGGCTCGCCCAGGCCGCGGGCACGAGGTAGCCGGCGCGCGGTGCCGGCACGACCAGCGACGGCGTCACCTGATCGCGGTAGGGCACGCGCCAGATTTGCGGGTGCTTCGCGTCGTAAACCGTAACCAGCGCACCGGAGATGGGCGAGGGGGTGCGGGTATAGGCATAGCCGGGAAAGTCAATCCGCCGCACGAGCTGCGCCGCGCCGCTAGCAGCGCGCACCCCGGCTGCCGGCTCGCGCCAGGCGGAGCTGTAGTCGAGCACCACCTCACTGCCTGCCAGTCGCTGGGCAGCGTCGTCCGCCTCACGCGTGAGCGCCCGCCAGGCGCCGCCGTGCTGCGCGACCAGCTCAGCGAGCCCGACGATGGCGTTGTGGGTGACCCGCACCCGGTGTGCGTAGTCCTTCCACGAATGCGTTTCCACCAGCAGCGTGAAGCGGTTGCGCTGCGCGAAGTAGCCGGTGGAGAAACGCGGCGAGTAGACGGTGAGCACAAACCCGGATGCAGGATTGTCGGTCTCGGCGAAGTCAGGATAGAAAGGCAGCGGCAGCGATCCCTGGCGGCTCAGTTTCGCGATCAGCGCATCACGCAGCTCGCGTCCGGCGCTATAGAGGCGCGCATCGCCCTGATTGATCGGCTCGGCCTGCAGTGACACGTCCGGCTGGAAGTCGGCACCGTCGGTGACGTGCAGGTCGGCGCACACCAGCGGATCCCAGGTGCGCACCAAAGCGAGCAGCGCCCGCATCTCGGGCGCGTCCGCCTTGGTGTAGTCACGGTTAAGATTCAGGTTTTGCGCGGTGCTGCGCCAGCCGGTCTCCTCCGGGCCGTTCTGATTCGGACGGTTCCAACGCCCGAAACGCTCGTGTCCGTCGACGTTGAACGCGGGTATGAAGAGAATGGCGATCTTGTCGAGTACGCCGCGTGCCGTGGTCTCGCTGAGAATTTCCCGCAGGGCGATGAATCCTGCGTCCTTGCCGTCGCTTTCACCGGGGTGGATCCCGGCCTGCAGCATCAGCACCGGCACCCGCTGCGGATCGGCGCGCGAGACCAGCAGCGCTCGCATCGGCCGCCCTTCAGCCGAGCGCCCATACTCCAAGCTGCGCACGGCCCGCGGCCAGGCGGCCGCGAATGCGGCACACAGCCGCGTCACCTCATCGCTGCGCCCGGTGCGCTGGAAGCCTGACTCCTCGGCGATGGTGGTCAGCGTGTGATCCTGCATCGGCGCATCTTACGGCACGCGTGCGCGCCTTGCCTCAGCTCGCCCGGTACCAGGCCACTCCGGCAGCATCGAGCTCGCGCCGTGCGAGCCCGCGCTGCATGAGGCAGTTGAGATGCGCGAGCGTTTCCCCGGTGGCCATGCTCAGCATGTCCGCTGCGGCATGGCGCCGGAACAACACACCGAACAGATCGACCGCCCGGCGCGGCTCCGCCAGCTGTGCCAGCACACGCACCAGGCGCTGCTCGTGACCGTGGATGAGCGCGGCGAGACGCGCATGCAGGCCGCGGAAAGGCTCGTTATGCGAGGGCAGCACCAGCACTTCGTCCGGCACGCGCGCGCGGATCGCGGCCAGCGAGTCGAGCCAGTCGCTGAGTGGGTTCGCGTCCGGCTCGGTGGGAAAGACCGACACGTTGGATGAGATGCGTGGCAGCACCTGATCGCCGGAGATCAGCACGCCCAGTTCGGGGCAGTGCAGGCACAGATGCTCGGGCGAGTGGCCGCGTCCGACGACCGCGCGCCACGTGCGCCCGTCGATCTGCAGTTCCTCGCCATCGCTTACCCGGCGGTAGCTGTCGGGCAGCGTGTAGACCGCCTTGCCAAAACCACCGAAACGCGCCCGGTACTGTGCCAATGACTCCTCGTCCCAGCCGGCGGCGCGATAGAAGCTCACGCCGTCGGCGGGTGCCTCGCGTCCGGTGTCCGCCACGAGCACCCGGCAGGTCAGGTACTCGAGCCGCGTGGTCCACAGGCGGCACTCGTGCTGGCGGGTGAGCCAGCCGGCCATGCCGATGTGATCCGGATGCATGTGCGTACAGATGACCCGCAGCACCGGGCGCCGTCCCAGCGGGCCGGCGAGTGCGCTCTGCCACAGGGCGGCCGTGTCCGCGGTCTGCATGCCGGTGTCGGCCAGGCTCCAGCCGTCTCCATCTGCGAGCGCCCAGACGTTGATGTGATCGAGTCCGCTCATCGGCAGCGGCATGCGCAGCCAGCGGACCCCCGGCGCGACCTCATGGGCCTCACCCGGGCCGGGTATGACGCTGAACGGGTAGGTGAGGTCGTCCCGGGCTGCGGACGGGCCGCGCACTGTCTCCTGCATGCCGGTCAATGTAGGAGATTGGCCGCGCGCCGCCTAGCCTCTAGCGCTCCGGGGCCGGTGCCCGTGCCGAGGCCAGCATCAGCACGGCCGCGTACAGCACGACCGCAGCTACCAGCCAGCGCAGCCAGTTGAGCGGCAGTGAGCGCACCAGGAACGCCGCGCACAACACTCCCGGGATACCACCCAGGGTGAGTCCGAGTGCGGCGCAGCGCTGGTAGCGCCGCGCGCGCACGAAACGGATCCCGCCCACCGGCATCAGCAATGCACACGACCCCATCATGATGGGGAAAGCCGCTAGCGGGCTCATACCGAGGAGCGTTACCAGGACCAAGCAGGGCGCGTACAGGCCGACGCCCACCATCATGAGCGCCCCCAACAGCGCGTTGACGCACACGGCCAACACCAGCGTGCCGCCGTGCAGGCCCAGGGCGCTGCCGTCATCGACCGGCAGCCAGGCGAGATTCCTGGCGAGCAGCAACGCCGCAGCTGACAGCAGCGCGAAGCCCATGGCGAACTGAATGGCGCGCCGGGGCGCGCGCGCCACGACGCCCGCGCCGAGCCAGGCGCCGAGGACTGCCGCGGAGATCATCGCGACCAGCGTCGTCAGGTCGAGGCTGACGATGGCAATGAAAATGAGCCCCTCGGTCAGGGTGGGCAGCGCCTGGCCGACGTTGAGGGTCCCCGGAATCGCCTCGTCCGCCATCCGCCGCCGCAGCTTGAAGACCGCAGTAGTGGGAGCGAAAGAGCCGATGCCGAGCGTATCGAAGAAGTTACTGACAAAGCCGATGGTGAGATCGACCAGTCCCGGGCGCGCGGCGCTGCGGCCGCGCTCGAGTGAGCGCCAGCGCAGCACATACCAGCCTGCCACCGCGACCAGGATTGCGAGCAGGAGGCGCACGCCGCTGACGTTGGGCATGCGAAAGTAGAGCAGCCGCGCGCGCCGAGATCAATCACGACGCGCGCGGGCTAGAATCGCACCAGATTTGCAGTGACCGGCGAGGAGCTATGACTCAGGGTACTCATCACGCCAGCGACGATCCGCGCAACCAGGACATCTTGATTTACGTGAACGGAGCGCTGCAGCCGCGCGCGCAGGCACAGCTGTCGGTGTTCGATTCGGGATTCATTCTGGGCGATGGTGTGTGGGAAGGGCTGCGGGTGCATGGCGGTCGCATCGCGTTTCTCGGGCCGCACCTCGAGCGGCTGTTCGAAGCGGCCAAGGCGATCGATCTCGACATCGGCATGGACCCGGCAGGGCTGACCGCAGCGCTCTATCGGACGCTGCAAGCGAATCGTATGACCGAGGGCGTGCACATCCGCCTCATGGTTACCCGCGGGCTGAAGCGTACGCCGTACCAGGATCCACGCGCCTGCATCGGGCCGGCCACCGTGGTCATCATCGCGGAATACAAGCTGCCGCAGCCGCAGGTCCTGGAGCGCGGCGTGCGACTGTTCACCGTGCATGTGCGCCGCGGCGCTCCCGATGTGCAGGACCCGAAGCTCAACTCGCATTCCAAGCTGAACTGTATTACCGCCTGTATTCAGGCCACCAAGGCCGGTGCCGACGAGGCGCTGATGCTCGATCCGCACGGCTTCGTCGCCACCTGCAACTCGACGCACTTTTTTATCGTGCGCCGCGGTGAGGTGTGGACCTCGACCGGTGATTACTGCCTGGCAGGCATCACCCGCGCCAACGTGCTGAAGCTGTGCCGCGCGCACGGGATTGCGGCCCATGAGAAGAACTTCAGTCTGACGGAGGCCTACTCGGCCGATGAGGCGTTTGTCACCGGCACCTACGCCGGCATCGCGCCCGTGACCGAGATCGACGGCCGCACGATCAGCGCCGCGCGCGGACCTGTAGTCGCGCGGCTGCAGCAGCTGTACCTACAGCTGATCGAGCAGGACATCGCCACGCAGGCCGGGGCCCCACATTCATGAGGTTGGCGATGTGGTCCGGGCCGCGCAACATCTCCACCGCCATGATGCGTTCCTGGGAGAATCGCGGCGACTGCGCCATCAGCGATGAGCCGCTGTACGCGCATTACCTGGCGCATACCGGGCTCGACCATCCGGGCCGTGACCAGATCATCGCCCAGGGTGAGGCCGACTGGCGCAAGGTGGCGGCGCGGCTGCTCGGCCCGATGCCCGAGGGCCGAACCATCTGGTACCAGAAACATATGACGCATCACCTGCTGCCGCACATCGCGCGCGAGTGGCTCCGGGAGTTGACGCATGTATTCCTGATCCGCGATCCGCGTGCAGTGGTACTGTCGTACGTGAAAACCCGTCCGCGCGTGAGCGTCGACGATATCGGCGTGCTGCAGCAGCTAGAGATTTACGATTATGTGCAGCGCCAGTCGGGCCGCGATCCGCTGGTGATCGATGCGGACGAGTTCCTGGGCGCGCCGGAGGTCCAGCTGCGCGCGCTGTGTGGCGAGCTCAGCATCGACTTTACGCCGCGCATGCTGCGCTGGCCCGCCGGCCCGCGTGCCAGCGATGGCGTCTGGGCGCCGCACTGGTACGCGGCGGTGCTGCGTTCGACCGGATTCGAGCCGCAGCGCGCGCGCGCTCTCGAGGTGCCGCCGGCCTATCAGGACATCGTTGGGCAGCTGATGCCGGCGTACCTGAACCTGCACGCACGGCGGCTTAAGTGAGATCCCGCGCACGGCGGGGAGCGACGCCTGTATAAGGTGCCGTGCCACGGAATTCAACACCAGGGATGCCACCGCAGGCGAGAGCGCGCTCAACGGCGTCGCTTGAGTGGTGCGCCTCATAGACCATGAAGACGCTGCTGATCTGTCACGAGGACGCACCGCTCGACCGCATCGCCATGCCACGCTGGCTCGGATCGTTCTCGACCCTGACCGGCGTCGTGGTGATCCGCGAGCAGGGTGCGCGCAAGCTGCAGCGCGTGCGCCGCGAGCTCGCACGCGTCGGCGCACTGCGCTTGCTCGACGTGTCGGCCTTCCGCGCCTACTACCGGCTGCGGCTCGCGCCGCGCGACCGCCGCTGGGAGTCGCAGCGGCTGCGCGAGCTGCTGGCGCGCTATCCCGCGGTGAGCGCGCCGGAACTCGTCACCACGAGTCCTAACTCAGCTCAAGCCGAAGCGTTCCTCGCGGCCGCCGCTCCCGACCTCGTGCTCGCGCGCTGTAAAGTACTATTGAAAGAGCGGATCTTCTCCATTCCCACGGCGGGGACCTTCGTCATGCATCCGGGCATCTGCCCCGAATACCGCAACGCCCATGGTTGTTTTTGGGCGCTGGTGCGCGGCGATTTTGCGCGCGTCGGCATGACGCTGCTGCGCGTCGACCGAGGTGTCGACACCGGCAGCGTGTACGGTTATTTCACCTATGCCTACGACTCCGCCCGCGAATCGCACATTGTCATCCAGGATCGTGTCGTCTGGGACAATCTGGATGCGATCGCGGACACATTACAATCCATTGCCGCGGGCACGGCCAAACCCATCGACACTTCCGGGCGGGCCTCAGCCGTGTGGGGGCATCCGTGGCTCACGAGCTACCTGCGCTGGAAAAGGCGTGCGCGGCGCGAGGGGCGATGAAGGCCATCACCTTCATGTATCACGACATCGTGGCGGCACCCGACAGCGTGCGCGCGAGTGGTTTTGCTGGCGCGGCCGCGGATACTTACAAACTTGCAGTGCCCGCGTTTGAGCTGCACCTGGACGCGATCGCGGCGGCGGCGCGCGTCGCGCCCTCGGTCGTGACCGCGGCCGAGGCCGGCGAGGCGACCTATATCACGTTCGATGACGGTGGCCGCGGCGCGTATCTGCACGCCGCGCCCGCACTGGAGCGGCGTGGCTGGCGCGGACACTTCTTCATCGCCACCGATTACATCAATCAGGCGGAATTCCTCAGTGACGGCGAGATTGTCGAGCTGCATCGCCGCGGTCATGTGATTGGCTCACATTCCGCCTCGCATCCCCTGCGCATGGCGCGCTGCCCGCGCGCACAGCTGCACAGCGAGTGGACGCGGAGTGTGCGGCGACTGTCTGAACTCATTAACTCCGAGGTCACTGTCGCATCGGTTCCCGGCGGGATGTACAGCCGGGCGGTCGCAGAGGAGGCGGCCAGGGCCGGAATCCGCCACCTGTTCAACTCCGAGCCCGTCACGGCAATACAGAGTCTCCCAGGCTGCGCGGTGCGCGGCCGATACACGGTCAAGAACACGACGAGTCCCGGCTACGTGCGCTCTCTGGCACGGGCGGCGCTCGTTCCACGGCTGACCGAATACGCCTCGTGGAACTTAAAAAAGGCGGCCAAAGCGTTGGGCGGGGACCTCTACTGGCGGTATCGCCAGCACCGATAACGAGCGCAGGATCTAGCGGCTTCCCCGTGCGGCTCCCACGCGGCCTGCGGCAAACTCTTGCCGCGGTGAGATCCGCAACTCCGTTTGCCGGGTTGAGCAGAACTTCCGCGCGACATCGAGATCGAGCCTCAACCTGCGCTGCAGATCCTCTCCCATACGAGCGCGTAATGAGTTTCCGTGGCGCCCTCAGCATCCCTGATGCGCGTGGTGAGGGTGAGGGTGTTGCCTTGCACCTCGAAGAGGCGAACTTGATCGGTGCCTGTCCACAGTTCGTTCCAGGAAATGTCCACGTGGTGGGTCACTTTGCCGACGCCGAGCGAGTAAGTCCCTGCGTACGCGAACATGGTGTCGTGCAGCGCGGCCCGATCACTGTCGGGCGCCGTTGACGCTGCAGGCAGGATCCGCCTGCTGGCGGCTCCGATCACCTGCATGCGACCATCGGCGGCGTAACTGAGATATCCGCGCGGGTTCTCTCCATAGGGAGTGAGCCGCTCGCCGGCGGGCGTCGTTGCCACGTAGGATTTCAATCTCCACGTGCCTAACAAAGGATTCGGATTCACCACGGCAGCAGCGTACCCGCGGGGATTTCGGCATGTCCAATGTCGCTCATGTCTGCCGGGGGAAATCGATCAGGCGCTGATCATTCGCCTCTGCAAATTATTTCTGCAAGTTTGCTGCGCCCGTATTGGACTCCATCTGCATGTCCATTCCGCCCCAGGCGTTCTCGTCATCGGGATAGACATGAGTCATCCAGCCGAAAACGACCGGAATCCACAAACCATGCGCAGCCCGACAGTCGTCCTCCGTGTGGATGCTGCCCTGTGGCCCGAAGCGCGCTCCTGGCCCGAATTGCTCGTTGCGCGGCAGGGTTCGCGGGCCGCCGCAAAAATCCACATGGCGGTGCCAGGTCGCAATACTCAGTGGAGCGATCTGATTCAGCCGCTCGGCCGTCGCATCGCGAGGCGCCGTGTACATCACGCCGACGGCCTTCATGCCAGCGAGAGTGCGGCGGTAGAGGATCGATCCTGGCTGTGTGTAGTCGATCTCCTCTTGCTCTCTGCGGGCGAGTCGGTAGTTGGTGTAATGGACCTCCTCGCCCATTCGGCCACTCGGATGGAACGGCTTATAGCCGTAGCGCACCGCGAGATTCACATCGGCGTAATGCGCTAGCACCTCGCGCGCAGCCACCAGGATCGCTTGAGCGCGCTCGTCATCCCCCGGCTGCGGCTTGCCCTGCAGCGACATCTGCATGTGGTTGCCCATCTTCATGGAGGGCACCGACGTCTCATCGGTTTTGCCGCCGTAGTGACTCAGCAGCTGCTCCCACAGCGGGAAGTCCTGCGCCAGCGCTACCGCCAACGCGGTCGCGCAGCAGCAACCCAGTAGCAGAGCGAGCGCATGCAATTTCTTCATCAACGATCACCGTAGGCGGCGCCGCCAAGCACATCCACGCTCTAACGGTAGTCGGTCAAACCGGGGCTCACAAGAGTGACAGGGGCGTGCGCCTAGCTGACGCCGGCGGCGGTCCGTCGGCGCAGCACGACGTCGTCAATCGCGGCCGAATCGTGCCGCGACCTGCGCAAAGAGATAGCGCCCCAGAGAGCGGTACGTGCCACCGAAGGTGTTGCCATTGCAGTAGACCCCGTCGCAGTCGGCGCCAGTCACGATTAACGGCGGCGCCTTGTCCAGGACATTGTTGGCCCCGAGTCGCAGCGTGACGTTCTTGCCGATGCCGATGGCGGCCGTCAGATCAAAGTAGCTGTAAGCGGGGATGTGAGACAGAGGCGCGTAGACAGCGCCGGCCAGAAACGGACTACTGCTGCTGAGCTCGGACTCGATCCCCGCCAGATACGACCAGCGTGCGCCGAGCTGGAAATCATTCCAGGGTGCCGACCACGTCACATCCAGCACGTGCCGCCATCTGGGAGCCACCCCGCAGGTGGTGCCGAAATAGCCGGCGCAGTCGTAGCTCCCCGAGCCGGCCAGGGGCGCAGTCTCGAGATTCAGCAAACGCGTTCCGCTGAGCGATAACAGCAGCGAGCCGCCCGCGTTCAGCGGCAGCCGATAGCTGACGTGCGCATCCACCCCCGCGGTCGAGAGTGCGCCCTCGTTGACTTCCAGGTCCGAGACATAGCCCTGTGCTGACAGCCACAGAGTGCCCTCAGCGTCGCGGTGGATGAGCGGGCAGAAGCGCGCTGCCTGCTGCGGATTGTCGACGCTCGCCAGGCAGTTGAGCAGGATTGTGTCGGCGCCGATGATCCCCACCACCCCGGAGATTCGGATGTCGAAATAGTCGATCGACGCCTGCAGATTGGCTTGTTCTTGCACTACCAGACCGATGGTGTAGGTGTCGGCGGCCTCTGGTCGCAGTTGCGGATTGCCGCCCTGCAGTCCGTTGTAAATGCCCGTGGGGCTCACCAGGATGTGCCCATACTGTGCCTTCTTCACGCCGCTCAGTTCGCAGGCGGTGAGCGAGGCCGTGGGCGTGGACCCTTCGCACGGGTCAGTGCTGCCATCCCCGCTGATCGCTTGCGGGGCAAAAAGTTCGCCGACGTCCGGCGCGCGCACGGCGCGCTGGTAACTGCCGCGCAGGCTGACCTCGCGAAGCGGCGCCCACACAAATCCGAGCTTGTAGGTATTGGCCACAAAACCGTTGCTGTAGCTCGAGTAGCGCAGGCCGCCGTCGATCCACAGATCCTCGGCGAAGGCACGATGAGCGGCGAGCGGCAGCCGCGTCTCCACAAACCCCTCGCGCACGGTGAACTCGCCCGCGACGGGCAGGAGTGGTGCGCCACCACCGGCGACGTCCCCTTGCTGTAAAGCCTGGTTGGGCAAATACGCCGATTGCTCCTGCCGCCACTCGGCACCCAGACTGACCTGCAGACCCAGCTGCGCGAGCGGCACCTTCAGCCCGTAGCGACCGAGCTCGGCGGTCGTCGAGCCGGAGACCACTTGTTCGGTCACGCTGCCGGAGATCTGCAGCGGCACGTACAGGGACTCGAGCGCGGTCGCGGTCACACCTCCCGGGACCCAGATATTCCAGGGTACGCATTTGGGATTTGCGATATAGGCAGTACCTGCTCCGACCAGCGGCGCGGCCAGCCCGGTGGCTCCTCCGCACACCGGCCCACTGGGACCGGGTAGCACGTTGAGTGCCTGTTCCAGCGGCAGGGTGCCGAAGTCGTTGTCAATGCTGTCGTGAGTTTCAGTTGTGCCGCGCTGCGCATGCACGTCGTAGCTCCACGGGCCACCCAAGGTCCCCTTGGCCCCGACGACACCGCGCAACATCTCATTGACGAAGACTTCAGTGCGGCCCCCGCCTTCGACGTTGCGACGGCCGATCTGCATGTTGAGACCTGGATAGTCCTTGCCGCCGTAGATCTCGTAGCTGCCGTTGCTGGCCGCGAGGTTCCCAGCAGTGCACAGGGTAGCGACTTCCTGCGCCGTCAGCAGCGGGTCGGCGCAGGGAATGAATGCCAACCCATAGAAGTCACCGCCCGGGGCGATTTGTGCGCTCATCGAATTGCGCATGTACATGAGGTTGGCGTACGCCTCGACGTGTGCACCCAGTTCCGTGTGCACGAAGAACCCGGCGGTCCAGCGCACATTCGGGGTCAGGTAGTAGTTCTCAGGCTGGAAGTTGTAGGCATCGCGCGTCGTATAGGGACGCAATACGCCGCTTCTGGTGTCGACAGTGTCATCAAGGAGCGCGGCCGCGCCGCTGCTGCCGAATGCAACGAACTGGCCGCCTGCCGCGACGCCGGAGCCGCCACACCCGAGCCCCGTATAGGGCGGCCCCGTTGCCGGCAGCAGCGATACCTGGCAGGCACTGTAATCGTATTGGCTCTGGAGCACGGCAGCCTGGTTGTCGTACGTGAGGTAGGCGGTTGCGTTGGCGGTGTGGCCCGCGAAGTCGGAGCCCACGAGCAGAGCTGCATTCTTGCCGAAACCGGTGTCCACACGGCTCGGAGGAAGTTGATCACCGGCGGCGCTGACGAGCTGCGCGACACCGTCCTGGCCGCTGTTGTCGTGTTCGTAGAAGTGATACCCCGCATCCAGTCTCACCCCCTCGAAGTTTTGATTCATAACGAAATTGACTACGCCCGCCACGGCATCCGCGCCGTAGACGGCCGAGGTGCCGCCGGTGAGGACATCAATACGCGCCACCATGGCGGTGGGAATCTGATTGACGTCTGACCAGTTGCGCCCGTCGGCGGAGCCCGGCCCGAGCCGCAGACCGTCCACCAGAACCAGGGTGCGCTGGTCTCCGAGTCCGCGCAGGTTGACTGCCGCGGTGCCGTCTGCGCCATTGGACACGTTTGAGGTCATGTTGGCGAAGACCATCGGCAGGGCGTTCAGTACGTCCTCGACCCGGGTCAGGCCCGTCGCGCTGATCTCACTCGCCGAGACGGAGGTCACCGGGCTGATCGATGCACCCGCGGGGGAGGGCAGCCGCGAGCCCGTGACGAGCACCTCCTCGAGCGGGCCCGATTCAGGAGTCGCGCCCGGTGGTTCCTGGGCCGCGAGCACGGCAAGACGCCCGGCTAACACCGCGGCGAACGTGGCCGGGAAGGTCCGTCGCTGGTATCGAAGCAAGCGGCCCTTCATGCGACGGGCGCGACCATCTTCAGGCTCCGAGCCCGCGCAGCAATCCCCGCCGCAGTGCCCCCGGAGGGACTACCGCGGCAGCCTCCTCGGCCGTTGTGCGTGAGGATGGTGCAGGAGAGTTGCAAGCGAGAGCTTTGATTTTCCGGGAGGATTTTCCATTCTGCGGCAGTGCTGCGCGCTCTTTTGAAAGGAGCATGCGCCCACCCTGACGATGCGGGCAAATGCATGGCGCGCACCCTGCGAGCGGGGGCCACAAACCGCTGCACGCTAATCTTCCGGAAAACTTACCGGCATCTTCACGCGCGGCGTGGCCTACCGGAGGAGTCTGCGTCCGCTGCGCCGGGATCCCAGCGCCCGCCTCCCCTGCGCCTGCGGCGCTGTGGAGCAAGAGGCGCGCGGAACCGCTTCCCGCAGCAGGAGCATCCGCCATGTTCTTTAACAGCAAGATTCGCAGAGCAGTCGCCCTTGGCATCCTGATCGGTGGGCTGAGTGCCGCCGATGCCTGCCCGCCGCCGATCATCAAGACCTTCGAGGGCCCTGGCGCCGGCAACACTCCCGGCGTCCAGCAGGGCACGGTCGGAGTTGGCGAAAACGAATTTGGCGTCATTGCCGGCCTGATTCGTGATCAAAACAGCGTGCGCCACGGGTACCTGCGCTACCCCGACGGCAGATTCCTCGTGTTCGACCACCCGGACGCGGGCACCGACGGCGCAAACGGTCAGGGCACCCGAGTGGGGGGCGTGAATGCACTGGGCGCAGTTGCAGGATCGGTGCGCGACGGCGATAACCTTGATACTCCCTATGTCCGTGACCCCGACGGCACATTTTACAGTGTCGAGTTTGCCGATTTTGCCGGTGGCAACGGTGAGGCCATCAATCTCTGGGGGGCGATGGTCGGCAACTTTCTCAAGCTGAGCGAGGATCAGAGTGTGCTGTTCCACTACCACGGCTTCATTCGCAATCCGAACGGCTCGCTCACCTTCTTTGATCCCCCGGGCTCGCAGGAAACCGACATTCCTAACGCCTCCATCAACGACTCCGGCGCGGTCACCGGCGACTATTGGACCTGCAGCGCCGACTTGTCCGCCTGCACGGTGCATGGCTTCATACGCACGCCCGCCGGCGGCTACGTCACGTTCGATGCGCCGGGCGCCGGAGCCAACGGCTACGCCGGCGGCGGCACTTATCCGCAGGGCATCAACAACCTTGGCGAGGTGTCCGGATACTACGGTGATGCGAACAGCGTTTATCACGGCTTCGTGCGCAGCGCCGACGGGAAGATTACGACCTTCGACGTGCCGACCACCTGTACTAAGACGCCCAATCCGCCGGCGGACTGCGCCTTCAACGGCACCTTCCCCGCGAACGTCAACCTGCTCGGCCGGGTGACCGGGTCGTACTCTGGCGAGGACGGTAATCCGCACGGCTTCTGGCGCGACGCTGACGGCTCGATCAAGCGGTTTGACGCGCCCGGGGCGGGCAATCTCACCGTGCCCCAGGCCATCAACGATGCGGGGCAGATCACCGGGATCGTCTTCGAACCCAATCTCGTGGTCGAGGGGCTCCTGGTGATTCCATAGGAGGCAGAAGCAGACGCTCAACGCACAGCCGCAGAGTCCGACCGATTTCGAGGGGCTCGGCGGACCCTCCGTCAGGATGTCGGAGCGTGCAGCCCCGCAACCGCGGGCGGCGCGCACGGATCGGGCGCCGCCTGGGCGCTGCGCACGGGCAACTTGCCGGACTGACGGTCGGCCTCGACGAGCGCACGCTCCTGGAGTGACCAGGAGCGTATCTCTGCGAGTAGCTGCTGTACGCGCGGCTCGCGGCGTAAGCGCTCCAGGGCCGGGTGTCGTTCGATCCAGACCCACCACAGCTCGCGCGCCAGTGTGACGCGCTGCGCCTCGAGGATGACGAGTGCTTCCCGGTCACGGCCAAGCACTGCAAGCGCCAGCATACGAATGCGTTGCATGCGACCCGCGCTGTTGCCCTGCGCCGTCGGATCATCGTCCATTCCCAGCACGCGTGTCGCGATCTGCTCGGCAGCGGTGTGGTGCCCCGCCAGTTGCTCGAGCGTCGCTAGCTGCAGCAATGGCAGGGCGTTGGCATAGTTGTATTCGAATGCGCCATGACCGTCTTTCAGCCAGCTCATCTTCACGAGCTCGGCGCGTGCGCCAGCGTAGTCGCCGGTTCGCATCGCCTGCTCCAGCAGCGCCGTGATGGTCGCGGCAAGGGCCGCACCGCCCGTATCGGCATTGAGATCGGTGAGCGCCACGTGCAGCCACGCGACCGCGGCGTCCAGGTTCCCTTCGCGGTAACACAACAGGCCCGCACCTTCGTGCGCGTTGGTGCGGTGCGACTGCACGAGCATCTCGCGCGCCGCAGACAGGTCGCCGAGGTCGACATAGAGTCGCGCCAGCAGCTCGCGGCTCCAGGGGGCGTCGGGGTCGATACGTACCGAGGCTTCGGCGAAGCCGATCGCCTCGGCTACCCGCCCCTCACTCCAGCGCATGCTGGCGAGCCGGTTGTAGGCGACATAGAAATCAGGCGCGACCTGGATGGTACGCAGGTACAGATCGGCCGCCGCGACGTCGTCGTGGTGCGCCTGCGACAGGATGAGCGCTTTGAGATAGATGAGACGAGGCACGAGCGGATTGAGGCGGATCGCGGCGTCCAGAATGGAAAGCGCCTCCTCAGGTCGCTGCCGTACGACGTAGATGAAATCGGCGTAGTAGGCGATTCCCGGCGCGAAGCCGGGGCTGATGGCGATGGCGCGGCGAAAGTCGGTCTCGGCACCGTCATCGTCGTCTTTCAGTTGTCGCAGTTTGCCGCGGATGAACAAGGCAGGTCCGTTGCCTGGATCGAGCTGCAGCGCTCGGTCGATGTCTGGCTGCATTTCTTCGAACAGCTGTCCGGCGTTGGCGTTGTAGGCAGCGACGAGGAAGAGCCGCTGGAAACGCGCCTCCGCGCGGCCGGCATAGGCTGACGCGAACGTGGGTGCTGTGGCGATGGCACGCGTGAACTCCGCGATTGCCGCCTCGGCGTCCGAGCTCTTGCGGCTCGCCAGCAGTGCTCGGCCGCGCAGATAGGCGAGCGTCGCCTCCGCACCGAACTCCTGTACGGGCGTATTCTCCGGATACACCCTGCCGAGCAGTAAATAGCTGACGCGCGCGGCAATGTCATCCTGCAGGTGGAACAGCTCGCCCGCCGGGCGTTCGACCAGCAGCGCCCCCACGTGACGTCCGGCGGACACATCGATCAGCTCAGCGGTGACCCGCAGCTCCGACCCCTCGCGCTGCACAGTTCCGTCAACGACATAGCGTGCCCCCAAGCGCCGCCCAACCTGCGCTGCCGACTCCGCCTCGCGACGCGGTGCTAGCGCAGAGTCTGGGGCGATCACCATCAATTGAGACTCGCCCGCGAGGCGATTGATGACGAGCGCAGAAATACCGGCTCCCAGGAGCTCGTCCTCGCTGCGACCACTCATTGAGCGAAATGGCAGCACAGCGACAGCGTGCGGCGCGGCCGGCGCCACGCGCGACACGATATCGCCCTGTGCATCCGGATGCGGTCCCCGGGCGATGAGATCGATGAGGGCCGCTAACAGCACAACGGCAGTGACCGTGATCAGCACGGCACGGGTGCGGCGGCGGGAGTGTGGCGGCGCCGGTGGCGCCGAGGCTGCCAGGACCGATGCGGGTGCGGTCGCCGAGCCAATGTCGGCGGCGCCCAGCGGGGGCAGCGTCACGACCGGGGCGAGCATGCGGTAGCCGCGCCGACGCTCTCCTGCAATGTAGCGCGGTTGCTCGGCATCGTCTTCGAGCGAGCGGCGCAGCAGCTTGATGCGCTGCGCAACCGTCTCGATGCCCACCACCTGTCGCGGCCAGACGCGCTCCATGAGCTCGCTCACAGTAACGACGTTTGGCGCTGCGCGCGCGAGCGCTATGAGCAGATCGAACGATAGCTTGGGAACGTGCAGCTCGCAGCCCCCACGGGTCACCGTCTGCCGCCCGGCGTCCACCTCGAGGTCGATAATCTGGAACCGCACGGGCGGCTGGTAGCTCAGGTTGGCCTCCATAAAGCTGAGGCGCGCGATGTTTTTATGTCAACGGGCCAGGATTCCGTCTCGCCGCCCAGCAGTCCAATGATCCATCTTCCGGCAAGGATACTCCCGGTAGGGAATCCTTCAAGGCGTTCGAAAGCACACAGGGGGCCGGTCATGCCCGTTGTGATACGAGAGATCTATTGGAGCCGTGATCAGAGCTTTCATCGGCGGGGGCTCGATACCCAGAGCCGTCATCAATGATTGTTCGCTTGGGAACCAGAAATTAAGTCGGCGGCGCACCCTGGCGCTGTGGAAAGTCTCTTGCAGTTGTCGGCTTGATCGTGAGGCCGTCTCGAGCGCAGCAGTGCATTTGATCTTCGTGTGGTTGGTTCCGGTGCTGGGCGCAGTCCTTGCCAGCTACATCTCTCGAGAATCGGTGGCTCCAAACCGACCGATGAACTCTCAGTCGGGTTGGCAGATCGAAACCGGAACGCAGCTGGGAGGCGGCATCGGAGGTCCAAGCTCCGATGGTAGTTCATCCGGTGGACCCTTCGTTTCCTAGTGACTTCTAACAGTCGTATATGGACTTCTGGCGCATGACCGAGATCGAGCGTAAGCCCACCCCCTCAGTAAGCTCCGGGCCCTTACGTTAACCAAGCTCGGCAGCCTGAACGGCGCTGACCAGGAACGTCCAACCCGCCTGTCTGCGCTCATCGTCCCGGGTCGGCCAGCGCAACTGCATGGCGCGAGCCCAGCGCAGATAAACCAGTGGATCGCCGACTGAATGATCCGTGCAGACCTGCCGCAAGCGACCGACAAGCGCTTGCGCGGGTGCTGAGGACGGTTGCGTTTTTTTGTCCACGAGCACGGCGGCCTCATCCACAATCGGCTCGAGCCCGCGATGCCACGGGGACGCGACTTGCGCAGCGTGGACGTAAGCCGCCAGGCCGTCGTCTGGCGGAACGGACGGGGAAGATATGACCCGTTTCGACATTAGGCGTTCGGAGAATTGCATCCACTTCAGTGCGATCGGGCTATTCCATTCGAACAGCGTCGCTCTGTGGTTGCGTGCTCCAGAGCGGACCACGAGCTCGTTCAAACGGGCAACCAGCGCCTGAGCCTCAGGAGCGGCGGGATCGACATCCTTCTGCCGCAGTTCCTGAAAATGACGATGCACATCGAGTATCGCAGGGGCGCACTCGTGCATCGCCCTTAGCTCAGCTTGCGGACGCGACGCCACCCAGGTCATTACGGCCCTTTCCTCCTCCGGTGTGAGGTTCTCGTTCATCGCCTCGCGTGCGATTTGAAACAGTGCCAGCGGATTTTCCATCTCCATGCTCCTTGTGAGATTGCAAAGCTCTTCCAAAGTCAGGGGACGTCCGGATTCGATCGACGTGAGTGCGGCTTGAACGAGCTGAAGAGCTCTTTCGGCGTCATCTCGCCTGCCTCTACACGCCCGAAGCTGCATCTCGAGCACACGCGCGAGCGGCGGCGGTTTCTTTTTCAGGAGCGATTGGATTTGCGCCAGCGTCATACCGTAGGTCTTGAGGGTCACAATGATGTTCAAGCGCTGCAGCTCCTTTGCGCTGTAGAGCCGCCAGCCCTTGCCCGACCGGGCCGGCTCGATAAGCCCGTGCCGCTCGTAGACGCGCAGTGCGCGCACTGTCAGGCCGGTGCGGCGCGCACACTCCACGGCACTCAGGGTCGGTTTTTTCGGCTTGGCCATTGGAGGGTCGTCAGCCTATGGTATGACCCAAGGTCCGGGTCAAGCGATCCAGTGTGCCCAGCTGCCCGGGCAAACTCGGGAGATCGTTGTCAGGTGTCTGTGAGCCTTGGTGAGCCAGATGTGCTCTCGGCGTCGCACCGGAGCCCGAGAAATCGCTGCTCAGCCGACCCGGCCAGCTTATCGGGTCGTTCTCGGTGTCAAGGGCTCGCGCGAGGGACCGATGAGATGGCAGGAGTCCATCTCATCATTGGAAGTGTCCTGAGACGCTTTAATATCGCCGCGGCTGCCAGAGGAGATTGTGCACCCGCGGCGGTGACTCGGTAACAGCGCGCGGCCCCTCAACTTCACCGTTCAGCGCTTCGGAGCCCCATACCATGGCAACACTCGATCACATGATAATCAAGGTCAACGACCTTGAAGTCAGCGTCGCGTTCTACACCAAAGTGCTCGGGTTCTCGGCAGAGGGCATGGACGGTCCTTTCGCCGTCGTCAGAGCCGGGCCGGACTTTCAGATTCAGTTGGCGGCCTGGGGTCCGCAAGGCTCTGAGCACTATGCGTTTGCAGTGTCAAAGCTTGAGTTCGAGGCAATAGCTCACCGCATCAAAGCAGCAAGCATCGCGTACGGACCGACGTTCGACTCCGTGGGTGTGAATGCCGGCCCCGGGGAAGAGTCGGGTGCCCGCGGCTTTGCCCCGACTCTGTACTTCAACGATCCGAACAAACATCTGCTCGAGATCCGGACGTATGAGCGGTAATCACTGTTGCGTTCACTTCTCAACGGCGCCCAGCCAAGACTTGGAGCGGCGGTGAAAGCGAATGAGGCGCGCGCTGCGCACCGGAAGCACTTTGCGCATTCACCGCGCGGATGTAACCTGACCTCCGCTGCTCAGGTTCATCGTGAGGCCGCGAGCATTTGCATTGACCTGTGAGTTCATATGCCCGTTCCACAATCGGTAGATTCGTATATTGAATCCTCGCCTCCCGAGGTGCGCCCGCTGTTGGAAGCGATTCGAACTACGGTACGTAAAGCCGCGCCATCAGCCGAGGAGCGAATAAGCTATGGCATGCCGGCATACTTCCTTGGTGGAGTACTGGTCTACTTTGCCGCATTTAAAAATCACATTGGTTTTTACCCGCCTCCAAAAAGCAAGTCATTGCGGGCGCTCGCCGCTCGATACGCGGGGCCTAAGGGAAATTTGAAATTCCCGCTATCCGAGCCCATACCGCATGCGCTCATCGGCAAGATCGTCAAGGCTCGTATTCTGGAACGAAGCGCTGTCAGATCTGTCAGGAGCAAATCGTAGGGCTTGTCGTGCTGCATCGAATCTCCAGGCTGGAGGCGTCGCCTAACTATCGCATGGAGCGTCCGTGAGACTCGATAGGGTTGCGGCGCGAGCAGTGGGAGATTGTGCACCCGCGGCCGCTCAGCTTTCGCGTTGGCTGTCATGGCGGAGGACACAATGAATCACTTCCAACTCGCTGATTTCTTCTTGTGGTGCACCATCCTTAACTACTCGGTCTTGCTCTTGTGGTTCGCGGTATTTTCTCTGGCCCATGACTGGATGTTTAGGTTGCACGGGCGCTGGTTTCGTCTGACGCTGGCGCAATTCGACGCCCTTCACTACGGGACCATGGCCGTTTATAAGGTCGGTATCGTGCTATTAAATCTCGTTCCTTATGTGGCTCTGGCCGTTGTCCGCCATGCCAACTGAATTTCCTCCGAACCCAAGTGAGTCCTAGAGTGTCGCGCCGCAGGCGTGTGAGACTGTTGGCGCCTGTGGCGCCTAGTCGGTGGCTGCGGTCGGCAACTCGAGCTCATCGTTAGCCCCATGTCTTTGATCGCTACGTTCGGCCTATACCTAGGAACCGCCTTCGCCGAGATTCTCGGTTGTTATCTACCCTATCTGTGGTTAAAGAGGGGTGGGTCCCCCTGGTTGCTGTTACCAGCGGCGTTCAGCTTGGCGATTTTCGCCTGGCTGCTCACACTTCAGCCCACGGCCGCAGGGCGCGTCTACGCCGCGTACGGGGGTATTTACGTTGCTGCCGCCATCTTCTGGCTTTGGATAGTCGATGGCGTGCGGCCGACCACCTGGGACATACTCGGCGCGCTCGTGTGCATCCTCGGGATGGTGATTATCATGTTTTCGCCGCGGCCTACATGAGGCATGCGTCGACCCAACGCTTGAGCGGCCCTCAGTCATCGGGTTACCTTGCGAGCACGGAGAGCTATTGTGTGCTAGCGGCGCTCGCCGAACTTCGGCAGTCGGTCGCTCGGCGTTCCCGTCAGCTCGCGCCACTTCGTGCTCCCACGGCCCTCGACTTCGCGTTGAGGCGACGTGCTCACTGGACGACGTCAACATCTCGGTGGGGTAAGGTGCATCGGTGGCGGTCGAGAGCTTTGGCCATTACAACCTGAGGGCGCAGCGGCCGCTGCTCGAGGTGCTGCGCAATTTCTATGTTGATGTGATTGGGCTTGAGCTCGGTTTTAGGCCCCCTTTTCGGAGCTGCGGGTACTGGCTCTATGCCGGTGGCAAAGACATCGTTCATCTGACGGAAGCGCCAGAGGAAGAATACCGCCCGGCGCGTGCGGCGGGCACGCTCGATCACGTGGCCTTTACTTGCAGCGACGTAGAGTCCTTCCGGCGGCGCCTAATGTCACATCGGATTCCGTTTACGAGTGAGGAAGTGCCACTCACCGGAGAGTTGCAAATCTTTCTGACAGATCCTGCCGGCAATGGCATAGAGCTGAATTTCGCCGGCGGACATCGAGCGACTGTCTAACCACGCCATCACTCAGCGCTTCAACGGCACATCTGTGGCATGCGAGGCTGCCTTCATGAAGGCGGACGCTCGCCCCGTTGCTTGAAGCAGGCTCTTCGGGGCATTCTCGGCGGGCCTGTAAAAGATCAAGAGGGCCGGGATGCAGGGGGAACCGCGGACCGAGGCGCGCACACCGGCTGGGGCGGTATTCCTGAGCTATGCCTCGGAGGATGCTGCGCCTGCCAAACGCATCTGCGATGCGCTGCGGGCTGCTGGCATCGAGGTCTGGTTCGACCAGAGCGAACTCCGAGGCGGAGACGCCTGGGATCAGAAAATCCGGCGCGAGCTCCACGACTGCGCGCTCTTCATTCCCGTGATCTCCGCGAACACGGCAGCGCGGCACGAGGGCTACTTCCGCCTCGAGTGGAATCTTGCGGATCAGCGCACCTACATGATTGCGCGCAATCGTGCATTTATTGTGCCGGTGTGCGTGGACGCGACCTCGCAGACCGGAGCGGATACGCCGGAGTCGTTTCAACGGGTGCAGTGGACGCGTCTGCCCGCAGGGGAGACACCTCCAGCATTTGTTGCGCATGTGCAGCGTCGCGTTCATCGGCCTGGCGGTCATGCAGGACGATAAGCCGAAGCCGTTGGCTCAGTCGGCGTCGCAAGCGACTTCGAAGCCGGTGGCCCAGCCGGTGAAGTCAGCAGCGTCTAAGTGGGGCTGCAAGGCTAACGATGCTGAGTGTGCGTCTTCGGCCGAGAAAGCCGAAGCTGAGTATCAGGCAAAAGGGGGGGATTCGCATGAGAGAGCTGAGGAGGAAGCGTTCTCGAAGCCAGAAGCCTTGGCAGCGAACGAATACTTCGAGAAGTTTATGACTGCCAAGAAGTCTGGAGCTACTCAGGGCGAGCTGTGCCACCTTCTTCAGGTCGCCCATCTTGGCTACGTCGAGGCCGGTGCTACGGATGAGGCCAGTAACATGCACGATTGGCAGGTTCAGTTGCGCTGTGGCTCGTAAGACCCGATCCAACTGAGCACCAGGTCCTGTTCTGTATACATCAAGGACAGATGGTGCTCCCGCAGGGGTTCATCAAGAAGACACATCAGACGCCCGAGAACGATTTGAACCTCGCTGTGAAGCGGCACAAGGAGGTTGAAGGTGGCAAATCGGCGAAATAGGCATGTGGGCTCTTGGTTCGATGAGTTTCTGCGGACGCAGGGGCCTTACGAGGAAGTGACAACGCTTGCGTGGAAGCGGGTTGTCCTGCGAAGGCAGTGAAGCGATGAGGCAGCGCGTATCAGCAAGAGCGAGGTGGCAAAGCGGATGGGCACCAGCCGCAGCCAGCTTGAGCGTCTCCTCAACCCAGAGAATCCACACGTCCTGCTCGAGACCGTCCAGAAGGTCGCGACCGCCGTGGGTAAGCGACTCGCTATTGAACTGACGGACGCGCCGCGCGCGGCCTGAGACAGAAATGGTGGGCGGTACTGGGATCGAACCAGTGGCCCCTGCCGTGTGAAACGGGGGTACGGGGCTTACGGATCAACGATATGCGAGCGGAGACCCCAATTGCAACAGGCACTTGGTATCAC